>OGXS01000024.1_pt1 | contig 159991 bp, 141 predicted proteins | sample 1576371 | NCBI WGS metagenome assembly OGXS01 (sample SAMEA3541475, study PRJEB24748) | human gut metagenome | biome: human gut; feature: human-associated habitat; material: faeces | place: China | collected 2012
GGATTCTTACACAGCCACTGGATCGGTCAACTGATCCTTAACTGATCGGCATTACTGCCGTTGCAGGCATTTTCTATTTGCTCGCAGGTCTGTTTGGTAGTGCCATTACCGGGATGATGACTACCCTGCCCGTAAGTTGGATCCAGATGCTGGCAGGTCTGGCGCTGTTGAGTACCATTGGCGGCAGTTTGTATCAGGCGCTGCATAATGAGCGTGAGCGCGACGCGGCGGTGGTGGCATTTCTGGTAACGGCAAGTGGATTGACGCTGGTCGGGATTGGTTCTGCGTTTTGGGGATTAATTGCCGGAGGCGTTTGTTACGTGGTGTTGAATTTAATCGCTGACAGAAACCGATAATAAAAAGCGCCATCTAACGATGGCGCGTCTGGAACTACTTTTTGTTAACGTCAAACATGGTGGCATCGGTCGCCATGTCATCAATAACTTGTTTAATATTTTCGAAAGCCATTGGCGTACTTTCGTTATTCAGGTCTTTACCTTCGCCCTGACGAACGACTTTGATAACCGGTTTATTAGTCGCTGCATCAATCAGCTCACCTTCAAAATACAAGCGAGTATCCATGGTACGGTGGCCTGTAGCCATTTGCGTCCCCGCAACCACTAATGCAACAGGAACCACTTCATAGAATTGCAGCCCTTCTTTGCTGGTATCTACACCGGTAATGGCCCCACGGAAAATCAGACTACGCGGCCCAGCGGTGGTAACCAGTGGTTTACGCTGCGCTATCGCTTCTTTCATTTCGGTGTTGGTATAGTTCAAAATTTTATCCAGAACTTTCTGCCCTACCTGGGTAGAAGGTTTTGGTACCGGATAATAAGTGATTGGGTTCCAGACGATGCTGTCATATTTGCTTTGATCAAAACTCGGGTCTACCCAACGTAAAACAGGTTTACCTGTTGCTGAGGTTGTTTCTTTTAAATCAGAGTAATTGTTTAAAAAACCAGAATATTTATCTGGCTGGGTGATTTTAGAGGCACAACCAGACAGAGCCAACAAGCCGCATAAAGCTGCAACTTTCGCAAATGATGTGGTACGCATGAATAGTTTCCTGAGATGATTATATTACTTTTTAAGTTATAGCAAAAAGCGCCGCTTCGTGTTGTGGCAAAAAAAGTGTTGGTGAAAATAAATTTTTCAGCCCCTTTACAGACGACATAGTCAATGCCGAAAAAGGGGCTAAGTCAATCATCAGTAGTTAAATATCAGTGCGTTAATCTGATGAAAAACTTCGACTACTGTGATTAATTTCACATCCTTTTGATTAAAAATATGCTTACCGAAAAGAAGAACAGTAAACCATCTCAGCGTGGGGAATTTTCACGCGCTTTGTTCTTACCGGATCATTTTTTACGTGCCAGCATCGTGGCGAAACGCAGTTTAATACGATTACCGTTGGCGTCGGTGCGGTGCAGCTCGCCGACGTCCTCATTGTATTTCACCCTCTCCCAGCCTTCGTAATATCGACGTAATTCTCCCTCTTTGAAGGCAAACGGGAAGCCGACGGTACATGGATAATCAGCGGTATCCATCGCCGCCACAATCAGGTTGTAACCGCCAGGTTTAGTGCAACGTTGCATATTGGCAATCAGCCCTGGGATGGTTTTAGCCTCAAGGAACATCAGCACCACAGTCGAAAGAATAAAATCGTACTGTCCATCAAATGTGAGGTTATTCAGATCAACGACCCGGGTGTGTAAATTATCCAGATTTTCAATGGACTTAATGCGCTCGACGTTGGCGATACTCATGGCATTTTTATCCCATGCGTCAACATCATAACCATTGGCTGCCAGGTAAAGACTGTTACGACCATTGCCACAGCCCAGATCCAGCGTTTTACCCGGTTTAACCACTTTCACCGCTTCCAGCACTTCAGAGTGTGTGCGGGTTAATTCATATTTATCAGTAAAATAGTTTTCGTCACGAATGATCATTCTTTGTCCTCTGCTTTCATTAAAACGGCGCGCTCGGTTCTGACTAACAATTTTCCCTGCATCAGAAGCGCAAAAGTACGGATGAGCAGTATTGCAATAATAAAATTGGTAAAGATAAACAGCGGCACCGCCAGCGTATGGAAAAATCCATTATCGCTGCCACTCCCCAGATGCAAACCGGTGGTTGCCAGTGCAGATACGCCGAACGAGAAACTCCAGAATGAAGCATTAAATGGCTGGGAGAGATACCATGGCATCAGACGTAGCATAAACAGCAGTTGCAGCAGTCCATAACCGAAAAGCATTTTCGCCAGCGTGTCACCCTCGCCGCCGTTGACGCTCAGCCAGGCACTACAGGCCACCAGCGCAGGAGCGAGCTGAATGCCGAGTGATGTCCTCAGTGCCGTGGGTAATTCTCCCGAACTGCGCAGACGCTGCAAGATCACCGGTTCCAGGCTTAGCCATGAGAAAACGCCTGCGCCTAAAAACACCAGACCGGCGTCGGTGTAGCCCAACGCACCACAGGCCATTGCGCTGATAAAGTTGTTGGCAACTGTCGGCAGATACAGTCCAGGCGTGGTAGCTTCTTCAGGGTGAGATCCGCGCCATAATCCCGCAGTTTGCCAGGCGGCATAAGCCAACTGAACCACGACACCAAAACTGAACAGGCACACCGCCAGTGGGCGAAACCACGGAACAAAACCAATCGCCACCAGCATCGTCGTTGCCGGAAACAAACTCACAAAACTGCTCAGCACTGGATGGCGCACTTCTGCCAGCACGCTATGCGGAAAGCGTATGAGTCGGGTAATAAATGCGCCAGTCAATAATCCCCAGATGATCATCGCCAGAATCACCAGCCCATCCCCCAACCAGTGGCTGACCTGCCAAACCTGGCTGGCATAGCGCCAGGCAAATCCCATCCCTATCGTCCCCAACACAATACCAAAGTAGCCTGCCGGCAAATTGAGCACTTTATCGCTCTGCATCTTCTTACTCATTTTGTTTAATTTATAAAGTATATTTGAAATGCATTTTATGGAATTTTCTCGAGCATAGCCAGAGCCGCAGAATTTGCTACGGTTATAGTAAGTCACCTGTGGGAAAACGCTATGCGCAAATATCGTCTAAGTGAAGAACAGCGAGCCTTTAGTTATCAGGAAGATGGCACTAAAAAAAATGTGTTATTACGGCAGATTATCGCCATTAGCGATTTTAACGATGTGATAGCAGGAACCGCTGGCGGCTGGATCGATCGCGAAACGGTGTTAGCACAGGAAGGAAATTGCTGGATTTACGACCAGAATGCTATTGCGTTCGGCGGAACGGTGATTTCCGGGAATACGCGTATCACCGGCACCAGCGTGCTGTGGGGAGAGGTTTACGCAACGGATAATGTCTGGATCGATAATAGTGAAATCAGCCAGGGTGCATATATAAGTGACAGTGTCACCATTAGTGACTCATTAGTTTGCGGTCAATGTAGAATATTTGGTCACGCCTTAATTGATCAACATTCTATGATCGTCGCCGCACAAGGCTTAACGCCCGACCATCAACTCCTGCTACAAATTTATGATCGCGCGAGGGTTAGCGCCTCGCGGATTGTCCACCAGGCACAAATTTATGGCGATGCCGTCGTCCGGTATGCTTTTATTGAACATCGCGCCGAAGTTTTTGATTTTGCCAGTATTGAGGGTAATGAAGAGAACAACGTCTGGCTATGCGATTGTGCTAAAGTCTACGGTCACGCGCAGGTGAAAGCTGGCATAGAAGAAGATGCCATTCCGACGATTCATTACAGTTCGCAGGTGGCGGAATATGCCATTGTGGAAGGTAATTGTGTGTTAAAACATCATGTCTTGATTGGCGGAAATGCCGTGGTACGTGGCGGACCGATTCTGCTCGACGAGCACGTTGTCATACAAGGTGAGAGCCGTATTACAGGTGCGGTGATAATTGAAAACCATGTGGAGTTAACCGACCACGCCGTCGTTGAAGCCTTTGATGGCGACACGGTTCATGTCCGTGGTCCAAAAGTCATTAACGGCGAGGAGCGCATTACGCGAACGCCGCTGGCAGGGTTATTGTGAATCGATAATACGCGCGTATAAGTTCACATCATCATAGGCATCATTCAGAAACTCAGCCTGTTTCAGGCAACCTTCAAGGATAAAACCATTGCGCAAAGCGACCTGGTTGCTTTGCGGATTGTCCACCCGACATTTGATCACGAAGCGTCTAAGTTCACCAGACTGAGCGTAATGATGAATCAATGCCTGCAGCGCCTGAGAAATGATCCCCTGCCCCTGATGAGATTCGTCCAGCCAGTAGCCGATTTCAGCGGTTTTATTCAGTGGTTCAATACGATTAAACGAGATAACGCCGATAAGTTCATCTTCTTTGAAAATCATGAACATTTTGGCATATCCGCGTTGATGCAACATTACATTGCCCTGCACCGTTTTTCGCGTGTCCTCTTCACTTTGAACAAACTGCGGCCAGTTTAGCGACTGCTGTAGCCAGGTTCTATTTTTACAGATTAACTGATAAAGAGGTGTGACATGACTTTCTGCAACAGCATGTAATTCAAGTGATTCACTTACTTTTATCGTTTCGGTCATCTTATCTCCAGTCACTCCATGCAGTTGTTAAAAAAGCCGCCTAGCTGGCGGCTTAGGAAAGTTTACACCTCTTTGACGCTCTCCTGCTGCAGGATTTTGAGCATCTCATCTTTTAACTGTAGCTTTTGTTTTTTCATGCGGACCACTTCCGCATTGTACCCTCGACCGTCGGAACCTTCCTTTCTGGCAATTTCATGATCAAGTTTATTGTGTTTATCGAACAAGGACATAAAGCGAGGATTTTCGTTTTTCAGACGGGATATTAAATCTCGATATTCTGGAAACATACGCACTCCCTGTTAGTGGCTGACAAGGTGTATCTGAAATACACACCATCAGATTACTCATTTAACTTAGGGAAAAATGCGAGCGGGATCGTGTTTAACCAGACGGCACCTCCCGAAGAAGGTGCCGAAGAAAAAACGATTAACTCATCACGCGGTCGTCAACATACTGACGTTTATCGGGCGCTGGCGGGAAATACTGATACAGCCATGTTTCACTGATAGCGTCGCCCTGACAACGCAGATACATCCGCATATCGACCGGATCAGTGGAGTCCGAAGTCGGATACCAGTCAAACTGAATACGATAACCATCAATGGGTTCAATATAGAGAATTTCGATTTGCTTCGCTTCCCCACTGGAAAGCGTAATCACCGGCTCAATGCCTTTTGGCGCGGCAGCTTTCAGATCACCACCAACGAAATCGACGGCAAAACGACGCGCCCATTTTTCGGGATAGTGTTCACCTGGAGCCCAACCTTCCGGGAAACCACCCATGCCGGTACGCGTCGCCATAACGCGCGCTAATGGGCAATGAACAGGCGGTTGCGCACTCCAGTACAGACGATACTGGAATGCAAACTCATCACCCGCTTTTACAGCTTTTTCTGGCTGCCAGAAGCAGACAATGTTATCCAGCGTTTCGCCCGTTGTTGGGATTTCCATCAGGCCGATGGTGCCCTTACCCCACTTGTTACGCGGTTCCACCCACAGACTTGGGCGTTTGTTATACCAGCCCATAATGTCCTGATAATGGGAGAAATCACGATCCAGTTGCAATAAACCAAACCCTTTCGGGTTGTTGTCGGTGTAAGCATTGAACTGCAATTTTTGCGGATTGTTCAGCGGACGACAAATCCACTCGCCGTTGCCCCGCCACATGGACAAACGATCAGAGTCATGGATTTGCGGATGAATGGTGTCGCACATCCGACGTTCATTAGTACCGCAGCTGAACATACTGGTCATCGGCGCAATGCCCAGCTGTTTAATGTCTTTGCGCGCATACAGGTGATTTTCCACATCCATAATCACCTGACTTTTCTCGCAATGGATAGTGAACTTATAGGCACCAGTAATGCTGGCGCTATCGAGCAACGCATAAACGGTAAAGGTGGTTGCCCCCGGTTTTACCGTATCAAACCAGAAGGCGGTAAAGTCGGGGAACTCTTCTTTACTGTCGGTGTAAGTGTCGATCGCCAGGCCGCGAGCCGATAGACCGTATTGATATGTGTCGTCAACGGCGCGGAAATAACTCGCACCGAGGAATGATACGACATCACGGCGCGCCAGTTCGGGGGCTTTAAACACGCGAAAACCGGCAAAACCGAGATCGCTTTGCCCTTCTAATTGTTTGGTATCAACACCCGCATCGTTGTATTTGAACAACTCCGGGCGAAAGTGAATTTCACGCGCCAGATGTGTTGCGGGATCTACAGAAAACATACGAACGCGGCGACGGAATCCCATTCCCATATGGAAGAACTGAGCGTCCAGTTGACGGTTCTCAACGTTATGCCAGAGCGATTTTTCGGCGTCGTATTGAATACTGTTATAAGCCTGCGGCGTCATTGTCGCCAGAGTGTCAGGTAACGGACGCGGCGCACCACGCCACGCTGTTTGCGCTAAGTCGTGCGCCATTGACTGTAGAATGGAGAAGTCAAAACGCTGGGTTTGCCCGTCGGCAATATCAGAATCTGCCGCGAATGCCGCCTGAGAAAAAAGAGAAGCAATGCCGCTGGTACCGCACACGGCGGCCATAGCCATTGAACCTTTAATAAATCGTCTACGATCCATACCTGAAAGTGAGTCCTTCTGGTGTTGTGAATGGTCCCGCGCTGAACGTTTTCAGCGGCAAGAAAGTGCTTATTTATGACCGCTCACTCTAGACAATATTTATTAATAATCCAATTGTTGAACTGAGAGAATATGCATAAATCGGCAATTTTTTTATGTCGATGGGATGAGCCTGATTCGTTTGTAAAATCAGGCAAATTTTTGCAAAGGCGGATGGTCAGAATTTAAAGCAAACCACAGCGACGTTTACTGCGTTCTTCCGCTTCCTGATAAAGCTGGAACTCATCCAAAACCGGGCAGCCCAACGCCTGCTCAAATGCTTCGCGACTGGCATTACCGTGACTGCGTGCCTGCGTTTCATTACCCAGATTTGACTGGAAGATCCCCGCCGCGCTAACAGGCAAGAAATCTTCATAGGTAATGGGTTGCGCCACTACCCAACCACGTTCAATTAAGGGCTGTGGATCGTCTCCGGGATGAATCGCCTGACGATGCGCCTCACCTGAAGGCGTCAGACGGTACCGGAACCATGCCAACCCTTGCTGACGCATTAAAAACTCACTGTCAGGAAAAGTGCGGAAGGTTTCCTGTAAATGCATTTGGTGAGTGAGATTATCCTGCCCGGTTCCAGCGTTCCGCAGTAGATCATCATACAGTTGTCGTCCTTTCGGCGTTAATGCCACGCCACGCTGCTCTATTTCACCAAAGCGCGCGGTATGCGTGCCCTGTTTCTGCCCTGCAAACAACACCGTCTCTTCCAGTGCTTTAAAGCTGGTCTGGCGTAGTAAAATAGATACCTCGCGGCGCGGCGGCCCTTCGATCAGAATTTTGGGTTCAATCCCGCATTCAGGCATCATCGACTGCACCCGGTCAATATCCAGCGTACGTGGCGTCAGGTGGTTGATATGGCATCCAGGAAAACAGACCACATCAGCAATCAACCGATGTTCGTTGTGCAAGGCGCGATAGGTTTCTTCATCTACCGTTGCTGACTGGTGCCAACGAAACGTTTCCAGGGCTTCCTGCACAAACTCCTGTGCCTGTGTTTCGTTAAAACCGCCCCGCTGCTCATACTCCTCTAACAGTTGTCGACAACGTGGGGTGAAGATATCGCGCTGACGCAGAATCTCCGCCGCTTTCTGGCGCAAAAATTCGTTCTCGATAAGCTCAAGGCGGAGTAATGAGGTAAAAACGCGGAAGGGATTACGCGCCAGAGAAGCATCATCAATGGGCCGAAATGCTGTGGAATGTACCGGCACTCCCGCCTGCGAGAGATCGTAATAGCTCACCGGGTACATCCCCATAATGGCAAACATCCGCCGAAGAGTAGCAAGCTCTTGTGCAGTCCCAACACGAATCGCCCCATGACGTTCAACATTCAGTCGCGCCAGCTCGTCTGCATTTACCATTTTTTCGTGCAGTTGAGGATTGTTTTCCAGCACAGCCAGATTCACATCAGCTACCAGTTCCAGCAGCGTGCCGTACTGCGGAACTTCTTGCTGGTACATGGCTGACATTGCCTGCGAAAACTGTTCCCGAATCTCATCCGCCGTGATGCTGTTCGCCATAGTGTCTGCCTCCAGTGGTCAGTAATCTGGAGTGTAGGTAACCGCATTCACTCCGGCGGGAAGAATTTACAAACTGTGATCTCGCCGCGAAAACATCAATATTATCCATTTTGCTGTAACATAATTGCTTTAATTGTTAATAATATTTTGCAATCAAGTTATCATAATCAAACAACTTCACTTGTCAGCGACACCGCTTCGTTTTTAACATCGCTTATGGAAAAAAATAGTCTGTTTAGTCAGCGCATCCGTTTGCGCCACCTTCATACATTCGTAGCTGTCGCACAACAAGGAACTTTGGGGCGCGCGGCTGAAACCCTTAATTTGAGTCAACCTGCGCTCTCTAAGACATTGAATGAACTGGAGCAGCTGACGGGCGCTCGCTTGTTTGAGCGTGGTCGTCAGGGGGCGCAACTTACCTTACCCGGCGAACAATTTTTAACGCATGCAGTCAGAGTTCTTGACGCCATCAACACTGCTGGACAGTCGCTTCATCGTAAAGAAGGTCTTAATAATGATATCGTCAGGGTTGGTGCACTACCTACTGCGGCACTGGGGATATTACCTTCGGTTATAGGTCAGTTTCATCAGCAACAAAAAGAGACGACCTTGCAAGTTGCGACAATGAGTAACCCTATGATTCTGGCGGGTTTAAAAACCGGGGAAATCGATATCGGCATTGGTCGGATGTCAGATCCTGAACTGATGACCGGGCTTAATTACGAACTGCTGTTTCTTGAATCGCTGAAGCTGGTTGTCCGCCCCAATCATCCGCTACTTCAGGAGAACGTAACGCTAAGCCGGGTGCTGGAATGGCCGGTCGTTGTATCACCAGAAGGCACTGCGCCACGCCAGCATTCAGATGCATTAGTGCAGAGCCAGGGATGTAAAATTCCTTCGGGTTGTATCGAAACGCTGTCTGCTTCGCTATCTCGTCAACTTACGGTTGAATACGACTACGTGTGGTTTGTCCCTTCTGGCGCTGTAAAAGACGACCTGCGTCATGCCACGCTGGTGGCCCTGCCTGTTCCGGGACATGGTGCAGGCGAACCGATTGGAATACTGACCCGCGTAGATGCGACGTTCTCTTCTGGTTGCCAGTTGATGATTAACGCTATTCGAAAATCAATGCCGTTCTGAAAGGTGAAGGGATCTGTCGATCCCTTCCTTGAACATTTTCACACCGTAGCGAAACTAACTGGTTCACCCGCTCCGCGAGGTTCTGCCGACACAGAATGTTTGTTCAGACGGAATACGTCCACCGCCTCAGTTAATCGTGCCGCCTGTTCTTCAAGGGACACCGCCGCCGCTGAGGCCTCTTCTACCAGAGAAGCATTCTGTTGCGTCACCTTATCCATTTCAGAAATCGCCTGGCTAACCTGCGTTATGCCTCTACTTTGTTCATCCGAGGCGGCGGCGATTTCCTGCATGATATGTGTGACACTCGCGACGGCATCAACAATAGTGCTCATGGTTTTCCCTGCCGTTGCCACCTCATCCGACCCCAGGTCAATTAACCTGACTGATTCACTGATCAAGCCTTCAATCTCTTTCGCCGCCTGAGCGCTGCGGCTTGCGAGTGTCCGTACTTCGCTGGCGACAACGGCAAATCCACGTCCTTGCTCACCCGCTCGCGCGGCTTCAACGGCAGCATTCAGTGCCAGAATATTCGTCTGGAAAGCAATACTGTTGATGACGGCGGTGATCTCAGAAATTTTCTTCGAACTCGTGGAGATAGCGCCCATCGTTTTTACTACACCGGAAACCATCTGCCCGCCATCGCTGGCTTTAATAGAAGCCTCCTGCGCCAGTTTGCTGGCATGATGCGCGTTATCCGCATTCTGTTTCACCGTCGCAGTGAGTTGCTCCATGCTGGCGGCAGTTTGTTCGATAGCCGCCGCTTGTTCTTCGGTGCGAGATGACAGGTCCGCATTGCCAGCTGAAATTTCGCTGGTGCCACGATAAATCTCTTCCGCGCCCTGTCGAACGGTCCCTACAGTCATCCCCAGTGAATGCTGCATTTGCTGTAAATGACGACTTAAGCGACCGATTTCATTACGACCCGCCGGTTCATCATTCATCGTCAGATCGCCACTGGCGATTTTTTCAATCCGTTGTGCGGCATTTTGCAGTGGACGAATGACGATCCGACGTAGCACCATAAATGTTATCAGCGTCATCACCAGGGCAAGCACAAACGCGCCAATCATGAACATCCCACCCAGGCGGGTGCGCTGATGGGCCAGTTCCGCCAGTTGGTTGGCTCTGGTGCTACGTATCTTAACGGCTTTGTTCAAAATATCGGTATAAGCATTATCCAGCGGTCGGATCTGCTCACTTTCATGATTGATAATCGCTTCAAACATGCCATTTTTGGCATATTTCAACATCGGTTGCATACCCGTGATATAAGCCTGGAAGCGTTGATTTAATTCAGTGTCGAGGGCTTCATCAGCAGGTGTTTTCACCGGTCGATTCTGATAAGCACGATAACCTTGCTGCGACTGTTTAATCTCCGATTCGGCTTGCGCAATATTTCGCTTCATTGCTTCCATTTCCGCAATACGACTCGCTGCCCCGGCCTGAATCATATTGATCCGGGCTGAACGCAAAAAATCTGAACTGTTCGCTAACCCGGTCCGAATCTCAATCTCCGCAGTAACATCACGCTGATCGCGATCGGCCTGCCAGAGGAAATAGCCAGCCAGAGCAGAACTTAATGCGAATAGAACTAAGATACCGCCAAGAATGCAGGCAAATAACGGAACCAGCCTGATGTGATGCAAAAAACCTAATCGCTGTGAGGGAGTTGTATTCATTACCGTTGTCTCTCTTCCAGGTTTACTCCTGATAGAAAGTCATCGGCACTTGACGGTAATTTCTTACGACCAAAAACCTCTTTGCGTCACATTTTTACAACAATTATGGCAGAGAAGAATAATGCCATTGGAATGAAGAGAGTAACGAATGATTAAACTGGCTAAACCGAATGACGAAAAATTCTGGAAAACAGCACGCAATTTCGTCAGGTGATTATTTTCGTCCTTAAGGAAACCACATAGGATGCTCACGGGTGCCTGAGACTTTCTGTTTTCAGGCTAACCGGGAATCAGAAAGACGAAGGCCCCGACCAATATTTCTATCAACCGAGGCCAACGAATGAACCTAGCAATTCAGATCATAGCCTCTTACCCGCCATCCGGCAAGGAGAAAGGCTATGAAGCACAACCCTCTGGTGGTGTGTCTGCTCATTATCTGCATTACGATTCTGACATTCACACTCCTGACCCGACAAACGCTCTACGAACTGCGGTTCCGGGACGGTGATAAGGAGGTTGCTGCGCTCATGGCCTGCACGTCCAGGTAAGGGCAAGCGCGGGGATTTTCCCCGCGCATCTGACTAGCAGATTCATTTTCTCATGGCACCCCTTTTACACTTCAGTTAGTGCATGTTTTTTTCGATGCACTAATAGAACCATCATTACAGACAAATTTGCCGCCTGCCGTACAGTGTGAGATCCCCCCTTTCGAACCAGAACAGGGTTTGCGCCCGGCATCGGCATAAAAGGAAACAAGCGCTCCTATAACCAAGATAAGTGCCAGTTTTTTCATATAACCTCCATGGTTTATCGAATCTTATGTTCGATTTGAACGTTATACGCTGGTTTATTTTGATACCGTTGATGAGATCAAAGATCGGGTGAATTGATTAAAGATAAGCCAGATGGACGTATGGACCAGGATTATGGTTTTATTTGTCATACAAATAAATATAATAGGCGCTTCCGATGTAGACCCGTATTCTTCGCCTGTACCACGGGTCGGTTTTAGTACAGGCGTTTTCTTTAAATATCCTTCAGGAACGTTTACGCGGCATCATGCGTAGAAGTGTGTTGTCCTTCCAGAAATAGTGGTGTGCCAGTGCAGCCGCAGCGTGCAACCCGATGACAAAATATCCCAGATTCGCCAGCGTCTCATGCCACCACTTTAAGCTATCAACCCGTTCGAAATTGGCCTCTGCTGCATAAGGCATTGTCATACCAAACGCAGACCACGGGTTGCCCCGGTTATACATCATCACCAAACCAATCACTGGCAGCGCAATAAACAGGAGATAGATCACCAAATGTCCCAAATGCGCCAGTCCCGTCATCATCGGTTTTGGTTTAGGTACAATCGGCGGAGTTGGGTATTTAAGCCTTAACAAAAGACGAACAACCATCAGCACGAGAATTGAGATGCCACAGGAAACATGAATCATGTTGATAAGCGGCCTATCGCCACGTGGGAAAAAACCACGAAACTCCATTGCGCAATACGCTGCGATAACCAGCAAAAAGACCAGCCAGTGAATGCCGATTTGTAACCTTGAATATTTACTTTCCATAACATTTCCTGCTTTAACATAATTTTCCGTTAACATAACGAGCTTTTCTTAAAATTTCATTAAATATTGTTCACCCGTTTTCAGTACGTTACGTTTCACGGCAAGAATGTAGATTGCCCATCCCGCCATCCTGGTCTAAGCCTGGAAAGGATCAATTTTCATCCGAACGTTCCTGACAGGAGAAGACCATGAGTAAAGTTGGTATTAACGGTTTTGGTCGTATCGGTCGACTGGTGTTGCGTCGATTACTTGAAGTCAAAAGCAACATAGACATTGTTGCTATTAATGATCTCACTTCCCCAAAAATTCTCGCCTACCTGTTGAAACATGATTCAAACTACGGACCGTTCCCCTGGAGCGTTGATTTTACGGAAGATTCACTTATCGTTGATGGAAAAAGTATCGCGGTTTACGCCGAAAAAGAGGCTAAAAATATTCCATGGAAAGCGAAAGGCGCAGAAATCATTGTCGAATGTACTGGCTTTTATACCTCCGCCGAGAAATCGCAGGCGCACCTTGATGCTGGTGCGAAGAAGGTGTTGATTTCCGCCCCTGCCGGTGAAATGAAAACCATCGTTTATAACGTCAATGACGACACACTGGATGGCAACGACACCATTGTTTCCGTGGCGTCATGCACCACTAACTGTCTTGCACCGATGGCCAAAGCCTTGCACGACAGTTTCGGAATAGAAGTCGGCACGATGACGACCATTCATGCCTATACCGGCACTCAGTCACTGGTGGATGGTCCGCGAGGTAAAGATCTACGCGCTTCACGTGCAGCGGCAGAAAATATCATTCCCCACACTACAGGTGCGGCAAAAGCCATTGGTCTGGTGATCCCGGAACTGAGCGGCAAACTGAAAGGTCATGCGCAACGCGTGCCGGTGAAAACAGGTTCGGTCACTGAGCTGGTGTCCATTCTCGGAAAAAAAGTGACTGCCGAAGAGGTGAATAACGCACTTAAACAAGCAACCACCAATAACGAGTCATTTGGTTATACCGATGAAGAAATAGTCTCTTCCGATATCATTGGCAGCCATTTCGGTTCGGTGTTTGATGCCACGCAAACGGAAATTACCGCCGTGGGCGATTTACAACTGGTGAAAACGGTCGCCTGGTACGATAACGAATATGGCTTCGTCACACAGCTCATTCGCACCCTCGAAAAATTCGCTAAACTCTGACGCACACAGGCGGAGGAAAAACCTCCGCCTCTTCCACTCATTAAGACTGTAAATAAACCACCTGGGTCTGCAGATATTCATGCAGGCCATGTTTACCATCTGCGCCGCCAATACCAGATTTACGCCATCCGGCGTGGAAGCCTTGCATAGCTTCGAAGTTTTCACGGTTGATGTAAGTTTCACCAAACTTCAGCCCGTTAATGGCTTTCATCGCGACGTTCAGATTTTGGGTATAGATTGATGAGGTCAGGCCGTAATCACTATCATTCGCCATTGAGATAGCCTCTTCCAGCGTATCAAATGCGACCACCGGCAGAACCGGGCCAAAGGTTTCCTCATGCATAATCGACATTTCCTGGCGAACATCCAGCAGCAATGTCGGCGGATAATAATATCCTTTCCCCTCTACCGCTTTGCCACCCAACGCCACTCTCGCCCCTTCTTCTACTGCGCGCGCCACTTTTTGCTCGACCCTTTCCAGCGCCGCGGCGTTAATCAACGGCCCCATCGCAATGTCGTTGCGTTCAGCGGGGTTACCAAATTGAACCGCCTGCAACGCTTCACCCAGCCGATTGACAAACTGATCATAAATGCCTTTCTGTACATAAACACGTTCTGCACAGTTACACACTTGCCCACTATTAATAACGCGTGAATCAACGATGGCTTTGACTGCCAGTTCAAGATCGGCATCGTCCATTACGATAGCCGGTGCTTTACCCCCCAATTCCAGGCACACTTTGGTGATGTTTTTCGCCGCAGTCGCCATAATCTTTTCACCTGCAGAGACGCTGCCTGTCATACTGACCATTGCGACCTTTGGGTTACCCGCCAGTTCTTGCCCAACGGTTTCACCACGCCCCAGAACAAGGTTAAACACGCCGCGCGGAAGGCCTATTTCATCGACAATTTTGGCGAATGCAATCGCATTGTTTGGCGTAAATTCACTGGGTTTAATGACGATGGTATTACCGGTCAAAAGAGCGGGGGCCATTTTGCGGGCAATGAGGAAGAACGGGAAGTTCCACGGCAGAATGCCGGTAGTCACGCCAAGCGCACGTTTAAACAGAAGAATATTTTCTCCTGGACGATCGCTTTGAATAATCTCGCCTTCATAACGCCGTGCCCACTCCGCCATGTAATCGATATAGTCCGCAGTAAAAGCCACTTCGACTTCAGCCAGCTGCTGGATCTTGCCCCCTTCTTCAACAATCAGCGCACTGATTTCGCTGGCGCGTTTGCGGATCCCGGCGGAGATTTTGCGCAACCAACTGGCGCGTTCAATAGCAGGCAACGCTTCCCATTCTGGTTGTGCACGTTCTGCTGCATCGATTGCCTTACGGACATCCTCGGCCTGACCATCGGGAATGCGGGAAATGACAGCCTCTGTTGCAGGGTTTACCACATCAATCCATGCGTCTCCACGCCAGGTAACAAACTGTCCATCAATATACATAGGATGTTGAACGGGTACTGACATGAGCGACTCCTGTGATTTATATGTTTGTTTTTAGTAAATACATTGTTAATTAACATCAATCATCAGAGAGACGGCATCATGAAAGGACAATTCTGTGAAGGGCTTCATAAAAACAAGTGTAAAAGGAATAAGAGGCAGAAATAAAAGGCAGGAGTTATGCCCGTTTGCAAACAAGTGGTTCACAAACGGGCAATTTTTAACGTAACGAGCGACTTTCCATCGCCTCGATGAGCACCGCATCGTGTTTCAGCGTTTGCCATGCCTGGATGACTTCTGCCGGAAAATCAACGTGAACGATAAAATCTCGCCCGCGGGGACCGTAGCCATCGCTATCATCGTGTAAACGCGGCAGCTCGCCAGTGAGTAGTGATAGATAACGCTCAACCGGCCATAATCCTTGTAACTGATTAATAAAGATTACACTGTCTGCGTTATTTCCTAACTGAGGAACGAATCCGGGATAACTTAACCAGCGTGGTGCATCGGGATTGTCCCCGGTCATACGGCGGAACGTCGCCATCGTGCGCCGCTGCATGGTGGGGTCCTGAACAACGATAGCTGTGTGAACTCGTTCTACGGCCTGATTCAATAGCGCGATGCTAAAGCGTGCGTTTTCACCGCAGTTTGTTGACTGGTCTTCAATCCAGATTTTTTCATGCGGAATGTGCCAGAACTGATGAGCGATATCCGCCAGGATGGTAGCTTCAGCTCTGCCAGTGGTGCGGATAGTGTTGTAGTGCGGATGCTGTGCGATGGCGCTATACAAAAAAGTTGTCGAGTGACCGATACCACCACTAATCAGTAAAGGAATTTGCTGATCGCGGGCAATCTTACATGCCGCATCGATAGTCGGCATAACCGCATTGCCTGCAAGGATCACGCAATCGGCCTGATACGGCACCTCACCGGAGAAATCATCCTGCGCCAGCCACTGACCGATAACATTTATGGCATCTATGGTTGCCGGCGAAAGCGTCGGAAACGGGGTAATGTTCATGGTTCCTCCTTATCGTTCCCTTAAGAATACTGCGTGAGATAATAGTGAGAAGCGGAGCACTCTGAAAGGAGGAAGTCGTATTTCCTTAACTACCACTCCGCAAGCCTGACATATCTTTTAAGGAAATGCTGTAGATAAACATTATTCATCTTGCAGCAGAGAATTGTATTTTTCTGAACTCCTGAATTTTTTCCCATACCGTTTTTAGAATTAATAAAAAACCCGGCGCTAAATGCTTACCGGGTTTTAGATTTATCAGGCAAATAGCAGTGTTAACCGCTAATCTGCTCCATCGCCTGCAAAATACGCTTATCTGAAATCGGATAAGGCGTACCAAGTTGTTGAGCGAAGTAACTAACGCGCAACTCTTCTATCATCCAACGGATCTCTTTCACGTCTTCATCCTCACGACGTGCGGGCGGCAGTTTGTTGATCCATTGCTGCCACGCCTGCTGGACGTTTTCGACTTTCAGCATCTGAGCACGGTCACGATGCGGATCAACCGCCAGTTTTTCCAGTCGTTTTTCAATCGCCTGCAAATAACGCAGCGTGTCGCCCAACCGTTTGAAGCCGTTACCAGTGACAAAACCGCGATATACCAACCCGCCCATCTGCGCTTTAATGTCAGAAAGCCCCAGCGCCATAGTCATATCCACCCGCCCTTTCAGACGTTTATTGATATTGAACACCGCAGTGAGGATTTGCTCGACCTGCTTCGCAATATCCACCACCGTGTCGTTCAGTTCAGCACGGACTTTTTCATGCAGCGCAGCAAAGCCTTCTTCCGTCCAGACCGGGCCACCATTGGCGTCGATCAGTTGATCCACCCCGCAGGAGATACAGTCGTCGATCAGCTCCAGCACTTTGCCATACGGGTTAAAGTACAGCCCCAGCTTGGCTTTGTTCGGTAACTTTTCATGCAAATATTTGATCGGCGATGGAATATTCAGCAGCAGTAGACGGCGAAGACCGTTCCACATTGCCTGCTTTTGTTCCAGCGGATTATCAAACAATTTGATTGCCACACTGTCGCGTTCATCCACCAGCGCTGGCCACGCCTTCACTTTATAGTTGCCACGCTTCTGTTCGTAGCTTTCCGGCAGCTGACCAAAACTCCAGATATGTAAGCCGCTCTGCTCGATACCGTCATCCGCCACCGCAGACAGCGTTTCCTGCACTTTGCCTTTCAGCGCATCTTTCAGATCCTGTAATGAGCGCCCTTCTTTTAGCTTCTTGTTTTTGTCATCCACCACGCGGAAGGTGATTTTCAGGTGATCAGGCACCTGATCCCAGTGCCAGTCTTCGCGGTCAACGGTAACACCGGTCATCCGCCGTAACTCGCGCTCAAGACTGTCGAGCAACGGTAACTCCAGCGGTTTGACGCGGCCTAAAAACGCTTCGGCATAGTTTGGCGCAGGTACAAAATTACGGCGTACCGGTTTCGGCAACGATTTAATCAGAGCAATCACCAGTTCGCGGCGCAGGCCGGGGATTTGCCATTCAAACCCGCTCTCTTCTACCTGATTAAGCAGCGGCAGCGGGATATGCACAGTCACACCGTCAGCATCCGCGCCGGGCTCAAACTGATAGCTCAAACGCAGCTTGAGATTGCCCTGATGCCAGAAGTTCGGATAATCCAGCTTGCTGATTTTTTCCGCCCCTTCTTTGATCAACATGCTCTTTTCAAAGTTGAGCAAATCAGGCGTTTCGCGGCTGACTTTTTTCCACCAGCTATCGAAGTGACGAGCGGAGATTACATCGTGGCGGATGCGCTGGTCGTAGAACTCAAACAACGTTTCGTCATCAACCAGAATATCGCGGCGACGTGATTTGTGTTCCAGCTCTTCCACTTCGGCCCGCAGTTTCAGGTTTTCACGGAAGAATGCGTGACGCGTCTGCCAGTCACCTTCCACCAGAGCGTGGCGAATAAAGAGTTCACGACATAACGCCGGATCGATCTGGCTGTAGTTGACCTTGCGCGCAGCAACAATCGGCAAACCATAAACAGTGACTTTTTCCGTTGCCATCACCGCGCCCTGCGCCCGTTCCCAGTGCGGTTCGCTGTAGGTGCGTTTAATCAAATGCTGAGCAACGGGTTCTACCCATTCCGGGTCGATACGCGCAGCAATGCGCCCCCACAGGCGGCTGGTTTCTACCAGTTCCGCCACCATTACCCATTTCGGCGGCTTTTTAAATAAGCCGGAACCGGGGAAAATGGAGAAACGCGCGTTACGTGCGCCGGTATATTCTTGTTTATCGGCATCTTTCATGCCGATATGGGAAAGCAAACCGGTCAGTAAGGCGATGTGAATTTCGCGATACTCCGCCGGTTCGCTGTTAACCGGAATGCCAAGTTCTTTCACTACCTGACGCAACTGGGTGTAGATATCCTGCCATTCGCGCACGCGCAGATAGTTGAGATAATCGGTACGACACAGGCGACGGAAGGCGTTGGAAGAAAGCGCCTTTTGCTGCTCGCCAAGATAATTCCACAGATTTACAAACGCGAGGAAGTCGGATTCTTTGTCGTGGAAGCGACGATGTTTTTCGTCCGATGCCTGCTGTTTATCCATCGGACGCTCGCGCGGATCCTGAATGGAGAGCGCGGACGTGATAATCATCGCCTCACGCACGCAGCCATGTTTCTGCGCTTCCAGCACCATACGCGCCAGACGAGGATCGACAGGCAATTGCGAAAGCTGGCGACCGAGCGGCGTCAGTTTATAGGCGCTGGCCTGTTCATCCGTGGTGATCGCGCCCAGTTCTTCGAGCAGACGCACGCCATCCTGGATATTGCGTTTATCCGGTGCTTCAACAAACGGGAACGCAGCGATATCGCCCAGCCCCAGCGCAGTCATCTGCAAAATAACCGAGGCCAGGTTGGTACGCAGAATCTCCGGATCGGTAAATTCCGGGCGCGAAAGGAAATCGTCTTCGGAATAGAGACGAATACAGATCCCTTCGGACACACGACCACAGCGGCCTTTACGCTGATTAGCTGAAGCCTGCGAAATGGGCTCAATCGGCAAACGCTGCACTTTGGTGCGATAGCTGTAGCGGCTGATACGCGCTGTACCGGGGTCGATAACGTATTTAATACCCGGTACGGTCAGCGAGGTTTCCGCGACGTTGGTCGCCAGCACAATGCGCCGTCCACTGTGCGACTGGAACACGCGGTTCTGTTCGCTGTTCGAAAGCCGCGCATAAAGCGGCAAGATTTCGGTATGCCGCAGATTTAGCTTGTTCAGCGCATCGGCGGTATCGCGAATTTCCCGCTCACCGCTCATAAAGATCAGAATGTCGCCAGGGCTTTCCTGGCTCAGTTCGTCTACGGCGTCAAAAATCGCCTGCAACTGATCGCGCTCGGTGTCATCAGCTTCTTCAACGATCGGGCGATAGCGCACTTCCACCGGATAGGTCCGACCGGAGACTTCGATAATCGGCGCATTATTAAAGTGGCGCGAAAAGCGTTCCGGGTCGATAGTCGCGGAAGTGATAATGATTTTTAAGTCAGGACGCCGCGGCAGCAACTCTTTCAAATAGCCGAGCAGAAAATCGATATTCAGGCTGCGTTCGTGCGCTTCGTCAATAATGATAGTGTCGTACTGCATCAGCAGGCGGTCTTGCTGGATCTCCGCCAGCAGGATACCGTCGGTCATCAGCTTGACCATCGTGTTATCACTTACGTGATCGCTGAAACGCACTTTATACCCGATGCAACCGCCCGGCTCCGTTTTCAGCTCTTCCGCAATACGGTTCGCCACCGTTCGTGCCGCCAGACGACGCGGCTGGGTATGGCCGATCAGCCCTTTAATCCCGCGGCCCAGTTCCATACAGATTTTCGGTAGCTGAGTCGTTTTACCGGAACCCGTTTCCCCGGCGACGATCACCACCTGGTGATCACGGATTGCTTCGAGAATGTCCTGCTTTTTCTGACTAACCGGCAAATTGTCTGGATAAGTGATTTCCGGTCGTACTGCTTCACGCAGCAGGACTTTCCCTGCCGCCTGGTCAATCTCTTTCGCCATCTCCTGGAAAATGGCCTGTTGTGCATCAGGATTTTTAACCTTCTTCACGCCGTGCAGACGGCGGGAAAAACGCAGTCTGTCACGCAGCATCAGCGAATCCAACCGTTGCTGCAAGGCCGTAAAGGTCAATTTTTGTTGTTCTGTCATAACGTTAGTGGGCAGTAGGCTGCCTGATTAATTTTCTTTTAAATGATAGATGTAGAGTACCACATCGCGGCTTTCTATGCGTTGTTCAATAAATTCGAACATAGGCTTCGATTTATTGCGCTATCTCTGTGGCAGGATTGTGAATAAAGTGTCAACAAGCAACGGGGCATCGCCCATTCAAACATCTATAAGGAAACACCATGAGCAAGGTATTAGTTCTTAAATCCAGCATCCTGGCAGGGTACTCTCAGTCTAATCAGTTGTCCGATTATTTTGTTGAACAATGGCGCGAAAAGCACTCCGCTGATGAAATCACCGTGCGTGACCTGGCTGCAAATCCGATTCCGGTACTGGATGGCGAACTGGTTGGTGCACTGCGTCCGAGCGATGCGCCGCTGACTCCGCGTCAGCAGGAAGCTCTGGCGCTTTCCGATGAGCTGATTGCCGAGCTGAAATCCCACGACGTTATCGTTATTGCGGCACCGATGTATAACTTCAACATCTCGACTCAGTTGAAAAACTATTTTGACCTGGTTGCACGTGCAGGCGTTACTTTCCGCTATACCGAGAACGGTCCGGAAGGTCTGGTAACGGGTAAAAAAGCCATCGTGATTACCAGCCGCGGTGGGATCCATAAAGATGGCCCAACGGATCTGGTAACGCCGTATCTGTCCACATTCCTGGGCTTTATCGGCATTACCGATGTGAAATTTGTCTTCGCCGAAGGGATCGCGTACGGCCCGGAAATGGCAGCGAAAGCACAGTCTGACGCGAAAGCAGCCATCGACAGTATTGTTGCTGCATAACCGGACACTATTTTGATGTGGACTGTAGATATTCAGTCCACATCTCAATCCGCTTACCTGTTTTCCCATAATTTCAGCATCGCTTTGTGCTCTTCCTTAAGCACAATCCGCGAGCGTCTGGCTCGAATATAACTAATCGCTTCATCAACGGTTTTACAATGTCCGTAACATAACAGCCATGCCGCCACCACCAGCGCACTGCGCGATAATCCCAACGCGCAATGGACCAGAACGCCGCCTTGCTCTTCGCGTAATGTTTCCAGCATCGCCACGGCCTGTCGGAGCTCCCCCTCTTCCGGAACTACCAGATCCAACATCGGTACACAAAAATAGAGTCGATCTTTTGTCGCTCGTCCGCGAGGGAATTCAAAGGTGACGTCCAGAACCGCATTCTGTGCCGGAATATGTCGTGGAAACGCCCCTAAATAAACACCAGCAGTAATTTTGCTCACCGGCTCCAGGCGAAGGCAAAACCAACGCATAGACAGCCACATCCCGATGCGCCATGGCAATGTCAGCCAGTAAACGGCGGGCGGGAGTTTCCCTTGACTATCTTTACCTGTTGTTATCGCGCCAAGCCCACCGTACCCACGGCCAATAATGAGTAGCGATAATACTGGCCAACATAACCAGACTGACCACCATAACTGAAGCATTATCATTAGCTCCATCAACACAATGCACGAGCACGCGCCTACGACATATGGCAGTGCTATTTTGATTCGACGTTGATCAGGTTTCTGATAATTCCAACGACGGTCGACGGGCACCATCCAGTCAATTAACATACCTACCGCCAGCCCTGTGATGACATCAATAAAATGATGCTGCCAGGTCGTTAGCGTCGAAATGGCGATGAGTAAAAACCATCCGCCACAGACTTTACGCCACCTCACAGCCAGATGCTGACGAAAGTGACGCCAAAGTAGCCAGCAGAGAATAATATGCAGCGAAGGAGACTGGTTATAAGGCAGATCAAACAATTCAAGTTGCGAAAATAACCATCCTGTCACCCCACTCACTTCAGGACGGATAAAACTAAACTTCAGCGGATAGAGAAAAAAACCGCAGCAGGCCATTACCGTTGCCAGAATAAGCCGGTGGACCAGACGGCGCTGCTCAAATGTCGAGCTACAAACGAACAGCGAAAATCCATATAAAAGATCCAGACTCCAGTAAGGCAAAATAGTCCAGGGAAGAAAAGGGATCGCCGTTTCCCAACCGAATACCTGACTGGGGATATCATGGTTGTTAAGATCCTGAGTCGCGGTGAACTGATTAAGAAATCCATATGTGAAGAAGAAAAACGGGGCCAGCAACAATAACCAGCCAGCTCCTTGTAGCAATACGTTCCGGCGTTCAGTTATCACGACGCACCGCCATCGAAACCGTAAAAATGCCCCACTCATCAATCCGTTGTGTGCATTTATCAAATCCGGCATCATGCACGAGCGAATCCATCTCCCCTTGAGAACGCACGCGCATTACCCACGGTTTACCATCTTTATGACTGGTTAACACCCCGGCAATCAGCTCCAGTTGTGGGTGCCACGGCTGCCCGGTGTAGATGAGAATGCCACCCGGATCGATGGCATTGGCAAGACCTGCGAGTGAGTTTTTTACCTGCTCATTTTCGGGAAAAAGCTCATACAGGCCAGAGACAATCGCCAGCGTAGGCCGCGGAGTTAACGTGCTGAGTTCTGCCGGATTAAACGCATCGCCCTGTTCATAACGCACCCGCCCAGACATTCCCCGTTGGGCAATCATCTCTTGCCCCTGTGCAACATTTAACTCACTGTAATCATGTAACAAAATATCGCATACGGCAGGTTCATACTCCAGCGCATCCAGTACATAGCGCCCATGCCCTGCGGCAATGTCAACCACGCGGATGGCTAAACCTTTGGCGTGGAGATCGGCAACGGCTTGTTTAATCAGCATTTGTAAATGGGTTTTGCGCTGGCGAATACCGCGCCAGCCAACACTGTTCAGGTAGATTTTGTCGACTAAACGCCCGAATGCGTTACTACCTTGCGGTTGATTTTGATAGACATAATCCAGCGAACTGCCTGAATCAAAGCCGGTGCTCATTCCGAGATGCAGGCCCGCAGAGTGCGTCTCGAACAATTTCATCGCTTTACGCATAAAGCGATACGCCAAATCAACCGGCGATAATGGCACGGGTCCACCTGAAAGGAGCCGCCAGCGATCCGCTGATGGTCCAGTGCGGTCTTCATGCTGATAATCAAATTTTTGCGATTTGTTAGCATATAAACGACTAATAAAGCTTTGCATTTTTTCAAATGCCTGCGCCCTGTTCTCTTCACCCAACGTGTCGTGATAAAAGCCTGGCAGCAGATGCAGCTCTTTCAGAGGGCTACGTAATCTCTGATAAAAATCAATCTGCGGTTGACGATGCACCACATAGTCATCGCCTGATATCAGAAGTTGCGTGGGGAGCGTAATCGCCGCCGCATCGCTAACAATACGTTCAGACGTTTTATAAAGATCGAGCAAGATATTAACGGCAATCGCCCGTGTGATCAGCGGATCATTATTGAAACTCGCCACCCGTTGCCGATCGTGGGTCAAATAGCGTCCTTTCACATAGGAATTAATAAAAAACAGACCACGCAGACGATGCCATAACGCCAGCGCAGGACGTGCCAGCGGCACATACAATTTAACCTTAAAGGCCGGAGAAGCCAGCACCAGCCCGCGAATAGCAGGCGCATAATCATGAACCCATGTAGCAACCATCACTGCGCCGACGCTTTGCGCGATCACAACCACCTCTTCCAGTCCGACCTGGCTGTCGCTGGCAGCAAAACGGACAAATTCATCGACATCCTGCACTGAACGCGCAAGAGACGGACTATAACCACGCGGCCCCGAAGTTTGTCCATGCCCTCGGGCATCCCATGCATAAAAAGCAGTATCTGGCATCGCCAGTTCATCAACGATATGTTGTAGACGACCAGAATGTTCATGACCGCGATGAAATAAGACGATGACCTTTTTCGCCCCTGGCTGTAAAGTGGGCCAGTGCCGATAAAACAACGCTGTATTATCACTGGTGGTAAAAAAATGTTCCCCAGGGATGCGTGAATTTTCCATTTTCTCTATTTTCCTTCAGTAACAGCAGTAGCGAATAAAATAAAAAAATACCGGAGCGGTGAAAATTAATGAGTCAATCCTGTCAAGGAGTCCGCCATGTCCTGGTAATAGTTTTCCACTATCTTTAACACCAATATCTCGTTTGATGGCTGACATCACTACATCGCCGCAAAAACCACTTACCCCAATCAGTAACCCCGCCAATAATGCCTGCCAGGCGTTTAAGGGTGTCAATAACGGTCCAATGATCATCGACGCTATCATGGTGGTGATTACGCCGCCCATCAGACCTTCCAGTGTTTTTCCCGGGCTGACTTTGGGGACCACTTTTCTTCTGCCGCAGGATTTTCCCCATAAATACTGTGCAATATCGTTTGACTCGGTTAACGCCAAAAGAAATAACACCAGTAACGCCCCGCCCTGGATATTTGTGGTTGGCAACATTAATAACCAGGCGGCATGACTCAAGGCGAAAACGGTCATTATCCAGCCACAAAAAATGGCACTCACGGTATGCAGAAAACCAGAGGGGTCACCCACTAAAACTCGCCAGGTGGCTAATATCAGAAACCCAGCCAAAGGTATAAATAACAGAAACAGCTCAAAGCAATTAAAACCGATAAGCAAATAGTTAAGAGGAATACCCCAATATAACCAACGCGGAAAATGTACGGATATAAGCGTACAATATTCTTTCAATGCCAGAAAACTTATCAGCGCAAAAAACGTCAACGTCATCCAGCGTGGACCTGAAATCACCATTGAAAAACAAATGACGATGCCCCACCAGGTACGAATACGTAATGTAACCTCACCCCCTTTTCCCTCCGGTAACCGCCATATCAGAAAACGGTTTATCAGCGTTGCTAAAATTAACAACGCGAAAAGTGTTGCCAGAGATTTTTCCAGCATTATCTTTCAGCACTCATCAGGAGCACACTTCGACAACGATTAATCGCAGTCCAGAGAAGCAAAATTGAAGCAATGCTCCATAAAAGATTATTCCATTGCATCCACTGTGGATAAATGGCAACAGCCAGCCCCCACAACCCAAATATTAACGCACGATCGCTTTTGCCGAATGGACCGGCATAACTGCGAATACCGTTAATCGTCTGCGCGAGTAAACCGCAAAACTCAGTTAATATGGTGCAAAATAACATGAGTATTACGAGTGATGCGTTACTTTCCGGTAAAAATAAAAACGGTAAATAAAGCGCAATATCGGAAATAACATCGCCAGTTTCATTCAAAATCGCCCCAAGACGTGTTTGCTGATTGCACTCACGCGCCATCATGCCATCCAGCGCATTGAGCGCCATACGGATAAAAAGCACGATAGGCAATAGCAAAAAGAGGATGGGTTGTGCCACCAACATCAACAGCAATCCGGTAAGAAGAGAAAGCGCCAGTGCAGCAAGAGTGATGTGATTCGCTGTAACATGGTGCTTATTAAGCCAAAACATCGTCGGCCTTAACAGCGACTGAAAGAGCGGTTTTATCTGGTAGAGCGTCATTATCAATCCTTGATAATTCGGTTTGCGCTATGGTGCATCAATTCCCCTGACGGAGATATCGCAACACGCCGCTTCATTAAAAATTCAGAATATATCAAGGTATTGGGGACTCACCGTCAGGAATGATTATCCCCAATTAATCAAATAGTTAAAAATATAACGCTGTTATTCAATGCAACTCATCAAGTTTTCTCATCGCTTGTTCCCGTATTGCGCGTGTCTTACCGTTAAGCGCCAGCTGGCGGACTAAATCCAGTTCAGGTTTAACAAGCTCTAACGCCAGCAAAGGATCACGTTTCAGCCTCGCCTTTAATACATCAACTGGAAAACGGGGATTATTCATCGCCACAATCCACCACTCGGGATCAATTTCTGCCGCCAGTGCCGCAGACGGTGTATGGCGATTGTTAAGTGCGCCGAACTTGAAAAATGTAAGATTGCTTTTCGCCAGCGTACTCCACCATATACGATCCGGTTGTTTTGCCAGTTTATCCAGTTGTGCTAAAGCATCGGGGTCAAGTGCATAATAAACACGTAACGCTTCGTTAACCTGCGCACGAGAGCTGTTTTCCTGCCTCAGAAAAAACTTCGCCCAAATATCATTGCGTGGCATATTTTGCTGTAATTCCTTGAGGACAACAGCGGGTAAATTATCCCAACTAACTAATGCACTCTCTAAAAAGTCCCAGCCTTCCGAACGTATCAGAGAGGCGGCATTTAATAGCATCTGGTCATCAACTTCACCGTAGCTGATAAGCTCCGACAAAATCATATCAGCGCTGGTTTCATATGCTGCAGAATCTGCTTTCGGATTATTTTTTCGATGCGATAAAGCGCGGTGCCAAATTTTTTGTTTCATCGCCGTACTCAGATACTGATTTTTCGCCAGATTACTCCACCCCTCAGGATCGTTGAAACGTGTCAATAACCGTTGTAAAGCAGCGTCAGAGTGAATTACCTGCATATCCCGACAGCAAAAGTAGGCAGGGGATTTTTTCTCCATCCTTTTAACAAAATTAAACTGTAAGTTATCTGGCAACGCTAAAAATAACGCACCTATTAGATCATCGTCATTCTCGAATTTTTGGTATAAATATACTGCTATTTTGTCACTCTCTTGTGGCGTCATCCGCAACAATTGACCATGGTGTTTCATCTCTGCCAGCTTTGACGCTAAGCTTGTGACAACATCGTTTGATGAATCGTTCGCCAACTGCATTGCCTGATTGTAGGTGAGTTGTCCTCCAGCACCGACCTGACGAATTGTGGGATCATTACTGCGGATATAGCCATCAATAATGGATTCGGGCAATAACCACGCATCTTTATAAAGCTCCTGAATGATCATATCCCAATCTCTTTTCGCCAGAGTCATGACGATATCCAGAGGGAGATTTTCACGTAGCGCAAGATTCAACGGACCGACACCATCAGGTAGATGACTCATTCGCGTCATTATTTCGACAGAGAGCGGTTCACGGTCGAGCAACCCCAGAACAACAGGCTGGTAACCCAATTGCTGATCGGTCAACTCCAGAATCTCATTGTCAGGCATATATCTCGCCATACTTTCAATCGTTTGTCCATCATTGCTATTAATAAGTTGTTTGCGTAGGTTAGCTGAAATTCCTTTAAGCCTTGGGAGAGTTCGCATTATGGCAAGATCAAATGTCGCAATATCTCGTCCTTCAAATGCAGCAACGTTGCCTTCATCCAGCATTTGCAATTCCTGCACTAACTCAGGAGAAGGCTTAGGGCGAAACAGCGCTTCTTTTTTCATCAGATTACAGACATTCCCTGCCATGCGAATATTGCTTCGCTTAAAAATTTCTTTCAGAGCATCTTCATCATTTATTAGATCCCAATAATATGCATCAGGATTTATTATCATCAGCGCTTTTTTGACATTTTCAGTGTCATTTTTGTCACTCGCACGGACCATGAATTCACTATTTGTCGAAGACGCAACAACAGGTGCAATTATGTCATTGATAAATATCCCACGCGCATTAATACTCCCCTTAATCGTAGACGGATTATCGTAATATGAGTCGATAAATACCAGTCCACTTGCATTTATCGAACCGGTAATTAACAGTGGTGAATCCGTAACTATATTCGTTGCCGTCACATCACCGAGAATAACCCATGGATTAGAAAGAGAGAAAGTGGAAATATTACCTTTGACTGTCAAATTGCCAAGAACAATCAATTTTTGATTACTCTCTATATTACCGTCTACCACTAAATCGCCACGATGCACTTTCCAGTCCGATGCAGATAAACCGAAGGGGACAAGATTCACGCTACTGTTGATAGCTTGTTCAACTTGTTGTTTATCTTCAGCGGTAGCCGCAGAAAAAAATGGTTCAATATCAACTGCATTTGCAACACATCGAAGGTCCGCCTGTACTGGAAGACTCAGCATAAACAGGGGAAGTAAACCTATCCAGCTGCAAATCCTGGGCTTAAACATATGCACTCCATGCCATTAAAAAAGAAACAAAAGGGAAATGCATCTTTCCCTTTTGTATATTCGTTATTCTCGCGAAATACCATCCAACGTAGACAACACTTCCTCAGAAAGATGCAATTTTTCAGCAGCCATATTCTCCCGTAAATGCGCAACAGAAGACGTCCCTGGGATCAGCAAAATATTCGGTGAACGTTGTAACAGCCACGCCAGCGCCACCTGCATGGGTGTTGCACCCAGGCTCGCAGCAACATCCGACAGCGTAGAGGATTGCAGCGGTGTAAAGCCCCCGAGCGGGAAGAACGGCACGTAGGCAATGCCATCGTGGGCCAAAGCATCAATCATTGCATCATCAGCACGGTGCGCGATGTTGTATTCGTTTTGCACACAGACAATTTCGGCAATCTTGCGCGCCTCTGCAACCTGCGTCGGTGTGACGTTGCTCAGGCCAATATGTTTTACCAGGCCTTGTTGTTGCATCTCTGCCAGCACGGTCAGGCTGGCCTCAATCGATCCTTCCGCTGGGCCATGACCATCCCCCATCATAACGCGCAGGTTAACCACATCCAGTACGTCCAGGCCGAGATTACGTAGATTATCGTGCACCGCTTTTTGCAACTCTGCCGGAGAAAAGGCGGGCAACCAGGAAGCGTCCTCTCCACGCCGCGCACCAATTTTAGTGACAATTGTCAGGTCGTCAGAGTAAGGATAAAGCGCTTCGCGGATAATCTGATTGGTGACGTGCGGACCATAAAAGTCGCTGGTATCAATGTGATTGACGCCCAATGCCAGCGCCTCGCGCAGCACAGTTATAGCGACGTGGCGATCTCTTGGGGGGCCAAAAACCCCAGGACCTGCCAGTTGCATCGCGCCATAACCAAGACGGTTAACGGATTTTGTACCGAGAGTAAATGTATTGCTGCTCATCGCACCCTGCCCTGTAATAAAACGGATTAAGAAAAATCAGTATAGAAACGAAAAGAGATAAATAATGCGAAGGCGTAAACAAGATTACTGGATGAGTTGCTCTATTGTCCTGGAAGACACCAAAACAAAACGCGTCAAGCGCCGCATCCGGCAATAAAAAACCGCAACCTGTATCAGCGTTGCGGTTTATGCATCACATACTAAAAATTAGAACGTTTTCTTGAAATTGAGCATCACGCCTTTATCGCTGACGCCGTCTTCTTTCCAGTGATAGGCATCCAGATTCAGCGAGCTCTCTTTGCTGCTGTACTTCACGCCGACGCTTGCCAGGCTGTTGATACTGCCGCCCTTCTGTCCATCATCGACATTAAAGTGCTGGCTGCCTGCGCCTGCCAGGCTTGCCGTGCGCTGGCTCTTCGCGTAGCTCAGGTTCGGCCCACCTTCCAGAGTGGCGTTCGCACTCCAGCCGTCTTTGCCTGCGTAGTCCAGTTTCAGCCCGACGATGCTGTCCACCGCCGTTTCGCTGCCACTGTTCATGCTCAGGTTGAAGTCTCCGGCATTGCGTTCCTGATAGCCGCCCTCCAGCGTGTGACGCAGTTTCACACCGGCATACGGGGTGATTTTCAGCCCTTCGCGCGGTTCAAAGGTTTTCGCCCCTTCGCTACGGAACTCCAGGTACTGCTGTTTCACGTTGGTATCCGCCGTTTTGCTCACGTCGCCGTAAGCCACCGAGCGGCTGCTGTCCAGTTGATGAATATCGTAACGCAGCGCGTTATTCCAGTTCATGCCATTGTCGAAGGACATCTGATGTTTCAGTCCAAAGAACTGGCTGTAGCCGCCGGTTACTCCGTTGTCGCCTGCTTTTTGCGCACCGTCACCATCCAGACGCGCGATACCGTATTCCAGGCTCATGGTCTGGCTTTCGCTCAGGTCAACTGTTTTACGCAGCGCCAGCATGTCGTACTCGGTATTGTTACCCAGTTCGGCACGCGGATCACCTTTCGCCACCACGTTGAACGCCAGACCGTTGCCCATCTTCGGCGCTGCATCCGCCAGCATGCTGAAGCGGTTGCTTAACACGCGCGCCTCACGGAATACGGTGGTCGCCTGGCTACCACTGATTTGTTTCAGCGCGCTGTTCAGTTCGGCGGTGGTGCCCACGTTCAGACTGGTGTACAGCTCGTTGTTGGTATAACCCGCATCAAGTGCCTTCGCCACGTCACTCACTGAGCCATCGGTCGCTACATCGGTGTAGGCGTTTTTGCTCATGGTCACGTCAACGTTGCCGCTGGCGTCGGTACTGCCTTTGGCAGTCCAGACGACCGTAGAGGAAACAATGTTATCTACACCGCTGATGTTTTCGCCTTTGAATACATCGTTAACGACAACGGTGGTGTCCGCTGTTCCGGCACTAAACCCGGCGTTAACACTCACGTTGTCGCCAATAACCAGATTATTCGCGCTGAGCGTACCCGAACTCCCGTCGCTGTTGGTACCGATGGTATAGTTGCTCAGCAGTTGCGGTGCGTTTGAATCGGCAGGCGGCGTTGGAACATTACCTTGTGACGGCGTGGTTGATGCCTCTGGTACGGTGATATCCGCAGTACCGTTGTGATCGTTTTTCGTACCCGTCGTTCCAGGAGCATAAATATCGCATCCGGTGTCACACAGCAAATTAATTTCACCGTTATTAATGATGGCTTTCGTTTGCCCACCAAACGCCCAGGAGTTATCGGCATAGACATTAATCACACCCGTTTGCGTGTTATTAATTGTCGTGTCCTTACCATTGCCCTTAATACCAATTAAGCCTTCGCCGTTGGTTCCATCCAGTTGCCCCTGTTCAGTACCCACATTAATGGTGCCACTGTTCACCAACTTGACAGTATAGCTGGTTATGCCGCCACTGATGCCCACCGCATTATCGCCCTGAACATTAATAACGCCAGCGTTAGAAAAATTATAACCTCGTCCTAAATCAACCAACGGAGCCGCAGGATTAATACCATTTATCACTCCCGTTTCCGTATTCCAAATCCATTTCCCGTTACTGTACGAGCCAGTATTTTCAGTTTTGATTGCGCTATAGCCATTTATGGCCGTGATGGTGCCACGGTTAACCTGCGAAACAGAATCACCGGTTCTGGTTACATGAATAATCGCGTTTTCCCCGCCCGTTACCGCATTACCGCTATTTGTCAGGGTCGCGCCAGCTTCATTGAAGAACAGGAAACTTCCGTTGACAAGTGAGTGGCCATCTTCGGTCACCGTCATTTCACCGGTATTCACCACATTCTGTTGATAGCTGTTTCCGGTAATTGAACCACTAAATTCGCCTTCATTAAAGAAGGAAACCGCGCCATTCAACGTCAGCAGATCGGTTGTCAGGTGACCACTGTTTTCCAACCCCTGGTTTACGCTCAGTTCGCCGTTGATTGTCAGGCTGGCATCAGGTTGGTTGAATATCCAGCCGTTTGCTGTAACGTCGCCATTAAGCGTTTCGTCGCCATAGTTTGCCAGGTCATTTACGGCGATAAAACCGTCGGCAGTTGTGGTTTTGCTGATGCTCTCGCCGCTACCAGACAGCTCACTGAGAACATCTTTGTCATCCGGCGCAACGCCCATATGGGAATCACTTTCATCCATTGGATTACCGAAAAGATTAATTTTGCCGTAGTTGAGAATGGTGCCGGTGCTATCTTTATAAAACGCCTGGCCAATATCAGTGTTAATATTAATAACCCCATTCTGGTCATTAATCGCCAGACCACGTTGAATTGCACCCAGCGCGAACAGTTGGTTATCTTGCTGTTTCGTCACGCCCTCATCGGCAGTGAGATTAATTGTCCCCTGGTTTACAACGGTCCCGCCGCTCATTGCCAGCATGCCGAAGCCTTCATTCTTAACGTTGATGGTACCGGTATTCACCGCTTTTGCATCACCGTTGCCGGTATCCGTTGAACCGGCCAACATCCCGCCGCCCATCAGATATACGGAATTGGTCTGCCAGTAAGTTTCATCACTAATATTACCGTTTTCATCTACTGTTGGTACAAAGCCGTCGACATTTATCTCGCCCGCATTGGTCGCCGTTCCTTTTGACGCGGAAACACCATAGGTTCCTGCCCCATGCAAATTAATGGTCGCTCCCGCTTCATTAATTACCGAACCGTAATTACTGGCCAGCAATGCATAGCCCGTGTTGAAATACCATTTCACCGGGTATTCACTAAATCCTCCGCCGTAAGAAGGCTGGGTAATGGATGTCAGATTGATTGTCCCTCCGGAGACATTTTTTGCCTGCGAGTCATCGCCTCTTGCCAGCATTCCAGCAAAGAAACTGTGTGATTCAGCATCTGGCCTGATATTAATCACCCCGGCATTGACAACCTTCGCCCCCGAATTCGCCATCATTAATCCCTGGGCATCGGTTGTGTTAATAATGCCTTTGTTCTGAATAACAGACTGATTTCCCTTAGCAACAATTAACGATGAATCAACAAATAGAGGGGCAGTAGTATTTCTCACTGAACTTTGGATCTCGGTTATCGCATTTTCATCAAATACGACATTCCCGCCATCAGCCACCGAAATCAAAGAGAAGGCTCCCAATACCTGTCGGGTATTCATTACGGAATGACCACTAATATTGACGGTATTATTCCCGGTTACCTGCACGCCTTTGACAACATGTCCGCCACTATCGCCGGAAATATTGATACCACCATCGAGGCTGATGATGTTATTTGACCCCGAAACCACCACGCCGTAAAGACTGTTTTCATCCCCCGGGTAACCCGAATCGACAGTAATATTGACGTCGCCTTGCAGATCGACAGTATTGTTTTCCCCCCCGATGGTAACGCCGGTTAACGACAGGTGTGAGGTGGACGGTTGGTCCCCTATGCTGGACGTCACATTAATGTTTCCCGCCAACAGCATGCTGCTGTCGTTGCTCATTATGCTGATGCCCGTCCCGCCCTGGAAAGTACCGCTGTCGTCACGCTCCTGAATGATATTTATATCACCGCTCAAATTCACTTGTTCACGATCGCCGCTGATCGCAACACCCGTACCATTCAGCGAGACATCAATCTCACCCACGGTGGTAAATTGCGCGTCATCCCCGGTGATAGCGATACCGATTGAGTCTTGATCTTTTACGGTCAGTTTGCCCTGATTATTGATTGTCGCCTTACTACCGCTGACTTCAACGCCGTGCCCCGCACCGTTAACGGTAATATCACCTTTCTGTTGCAACGAAACGCGATCACCAACAATCTTCGTCCCGACAGAGTTTTGATCAACGACCATATCACCGGTGATATCAATGGTATTTTCATCACCTGTAATGGTCACCCCGGTGGACTGTTTCCCGGTGACATCCATCATATTGGTGGACAACGACAGGTCATTGTTCTTACCTGTCACCTCCAGCCCGGAGGCAAAATCCCCGACATGCATCGCCCCGGCCAGGGCAATGTCGCTGGCGTCACCGGTAATTTTCACCCCGGTCGCCCTGTCGTCGGCATTTAAATCTCCAACGTTGATAAAGGTACTGTTATCGCCGTTAATCTGCACACCAATAGCGTGATCGTCCGCTGCACCTCCGCTAACGTTAATATCACCCATATTAACGAATGACGCGCGATCGCCGTTCAGCAGCACGCCCGTGGAATGCGCATCCACCACCGAAATGTTGCCCTTGTTGCTGACTTCGTTATTGTCACCGGTGGCATCAATGCCATGCGCGCCACCGCTGACGTTGAGCCCGCCTTCCATTTTGATTCTGGTTGCGTTTCCTGCGACTTTTACCGATACCGAGTTGTCGCCATCAATATCGCTTTGCCCCGTGTTGTTGATGACCGCGTTGTCGCCCGTCACAATGACACCCGCGCCCCCGTTAGTGATCACCGCATCACCACGGTTATTCAGGATCGCACGATCGCCGTTAACCACGCCCGCGGTGCCGCCATCGACAACCATATGGCCGTTATTGTTAACGGTAATGTCGTTTCCGGTCATCGCCACAACCACAGAATCTTTTCCCGTAGCAGAAATGTCACCGTCGTTATTAAGGACGATCCTGCTGCCGTTAATTTCAATCACCGTTGCGCCATTCAGCGCGGCATTACCGCCCTGGTCAGTGAGCACCGCATCGCTGAGGTTAAATACGTTGCTGCTCGCGGGGTCATCCACCGTTGCGCCGACGGTTTTAGTGATATAGATAATGCCGTCTTTACCGTAACGCCACGTCATACCGCCCTGGGTATTCACGCCAGTAATTTCTACAGTATTGGCAGCCGTGTCGACATCCCAGCCTTGTACAACAGTGGTCCGGCCATCTCCAGCCGTCAGGGTATAAGTTCCATCGGTGTTTTTGCTGTAGGTAAAGGTGGCGTTACGAATTTTCAGCGTGCCTTTATCTTCGTCGAACGTGACATTGTTATTGAAGATTTTAGGCTCTTTGGGCGGGGTGACGTTGCCGCCATCGTCTGGGGTATTGCCACCATCATCCGGTGTGTTGCCGCCATCGTCAGGAGTATTCCCACCATCGTCAGGGGTATTGCCGCCATCGTCCGGTGTGTTGCCACCATCATCCGGTGTGTTGCCACCATCATCCGGTGTGTTGCCGCCATCGTCAGGAGTATTCCCACCATCGTCAGGGGTATTGCCGCCATCGTCCGGTGTGTTGCCACCATCATCCGGTGTGTTGCCACCATCATCCGGTGTGTTGCCACCATCATCCGGTGTGTTGCCGCCATCGTCAGGAGTATTCCCACCATCGTCAGGGGTATTGCCGCCATCGTCCGGTGTGTTGCCGCCATTATCGTCATCAGGCGGTACTGGAGGATTGTCAGAGGAATGAGCGTGGTTACCGTCATCGTGGTTTAGTTCAAGGACTGCAAGAGTGGTGATTAGTGAAGTAGCGCCAACGGCAATCAAGGAATAGAGGTTGTTGTCATTGGTTGTAGAACATTCAGACGGGAGCGATTTTAGTTGTTGCGGACTTAGTTTTTCAGAGGAGTGAGCGGTCGGACAGGGTATCCTTGTCTCCTTACGCTGACGAGTTGCACTATCTGTATCATCAATGTCAGCAGCCCAGCCCGATCCGCTTAAAGCCAGCGCGATACAGGCGGATAATAACGTTTTCTTTTGCATGAGAAATCCCTCTCAATCAGAGACAGTTTAAACAGTAAAATGGGTGTAACAGAAACGTCATAAACGAAGAGTGGTCATGATTATATATTATTTAAGAAGCTTTATTTAGCAATTCATGACAATTCAATTCATCATCAAATAACTTTAATATATAACCCAGATGAATGTTTTATTTTATTAATCAGGTCGCTCGTTACATTACATTAAATTATTTCTTCTAACAAATTTTACACGAACAGTAAAATGGATGGCAGGTTGCTTTCACCACCCAATTCCGTAAATTCACACATATTCGAAATATCAATTCTTATTATTTTACTTGAACCGATAATAAACGCAGAAATTCTATTTTGTAGCTCATTGTTGCCTCCTGTGTGAATTGTTCGAATCTACCAGGCTGCGATGAAAGAAGTCGTGTAGTAGAGAACTATACCCGCAACAAGCGGGGCAGACGTTCTTATTTCTGTAACCATTTTCCGTTAATGCCCTGCACATATTCTCCTGATTTAGCGCGAGATACGAGCTTTTGCCCCGCCAGTCTCGCGATATCATCTACCGACACATTATTTTGCTTTGCCAGTTGTTGGTAACTCGCTTTACGTTCGGCATTAATGTCGGTTACTAATTTCTCTGTTTCAGCATCCGTTTTCAGCGCAACCAGATAACCATAAAATGTTTCACCTACCCGCCCCTGAGTTCTGGCTTCATCCAGAGTCAATGCCATTACATTGCTGCTTACCAAGCCAACAAGAAATGCACAAAGAAGTAATGTTCTTTTCATCATCACCTCAAAAAAGATCGCTACGGGTCTCAAGCAGCTCTTCGACATCTTTGTCTGCCTTGATGATGATCTCATGCTCAATTTTAACGTTCATATTGATAGTGATCGGTTCCTTAGGGGCAGCGACTTCAATGCGAGGCGTACAGCCAACCAGCATAAAAGATGACGTCAACGCAGCCAGTAAAATTTTCATTGTTTTTCCTCACACTCTTTTCCTTGCGGACAGTCATTTCCCGGCAGACGTGCGTTCTGCTCCAACCATGCCTGGAGATTATCGCCAAAGCGTAAACTGCGCCACAGCGTAAAAATATTCTCTTCATGATGGTAATTAAGATTTACCGTACCGCTTTTACCATCAACGCGACTGGTACCTGTAATGTTGGCCTGCATGGTTAATAAACCGAGATTATCTAAATTAATTTTTGTCGATGAACGGCTAATTTCCATATAGCGCAACCAGTTAATTGCTGAACCCGCAGTCATATTGTCTTTCACCACCGCATCTGCGGTGTCTTTATCCAGCCGCAAGGTCATTGGCCCGCTATTTGCCAGCCAACCATCTTTCACTATCCATTTTTCGTTGTTTAGCCATAACGGCAATGCACCACTAAATGCCCCGGACATGGCGAATTGTTTCGGATTGACGGCGCTAACCAGTTCGCTGGAGGAAAGATTATTCAGCCGCAACAGCGCCGGGTCATGTTGCGGCATACGTAATTGTTTCATCAGCACGTTACCGCCTAACACATCGACGCTAACATCGGTCAACAACAATGGTTCGTCTTCACTCCACGGATAACGCCCTTGCAAATCAGCCGTAATATTTTTCGCTGTCACCAGATTAATCACTTCGGCAATTCGCAACGTAACGGGGCCGCGAGTCCCCAGATGCCAGGCTCCATCGGCAAAACGGAAAGGCAGGACAAAATCGACACCGTTAACCTGATTATCTGGCATCCAGGCACTACCGCCTTTCAACACGCCGTGCCCTCCCGCGCGGAATCCTTGTTCAGGCGCAGCAGAAAATGCGACCTGGGCATATAGTTCGCCATCGCGTAAGTTCATCTTCCAGTCGGGTGGCACCAGCGGCTGGAATACGGTCAGTGATTGTTTAGGCCACCAGGCGTTACCGCGCAGACGAATACCGTCCCAGCGACCATTTACCCGAACCGGGCCAATCTCACCAGCATGTAAATCGCCTTTAAAGAGGAAATACGTCGGATCGCGTCCATCGACGCTAAATTTTAAGGTCGATGGCGGTAACACACTGCCGCCAGTGAACAGCGTTTGCCCGGCGTCCAGTGACAGCGCGCCGCTAAAGGAGGGATGCTGTGCGTCACGTACCCAGACGACGGGCTTGTCGAGAATTAGTCGCGGCTTTTCTACCGTCATCGTACCGTATTGTAACTGGTCGAAACCGGTGGAGAGATCGGTCAGCGTAATCGTGCTGTCATGCCACTCACCCTTTCCTGCGACATCCCAGGTGGCATTCATCGGTGTAAAACTGCCTTTTCCCCAGTAGCGCCACTGCCAGCGGCCAGCGTCAGGGAGAAAATCATTCGCCAGTCCATCCATATGCAGCACGAAATCGCCCAGTTCATTTTCATGCGCCTGCAAAATGGCCTGCAAACGTCCGTCAATACCACGTTGGGTGACTTTTACACCCGCTAAAGGCCAGCGGATTTCATCGATGTCCAGCGAATCAATGACTCTTCCCTTTGAACGAAGTAACGCGCCTGGCTCAAAGGTCAACGTTGGGTCAGACAGACTTCCACTTAGCTGCGCAGGTAAACGGGCATATAAAATGAGGTCCGCCTGTTTCGCTTCACCGGTCAGTTGCATAGGCAGCTGGCTGTTATCCATGCTTAATTTTCCTGGGCCAAAATTAAGCACCGCGTTGCCCTTACCCGCTTGCCCCTGGGTCAGCACACTCAGTCGTCCGCTGACCAGAGCGTTCTCGAGCCCTGCCTGCCAGTTGTCGACTTTGACACCCAGTCGGCCACTCAAAGGAAAACCTGCATACGGCCAGCTCCAGCGACCATCGCTTACGGTCAATTGTTGACGAGTAATTTGCCACGGCAAATCGAGCAACGGATCGCCGTTATCCCGTGCCAGCACGATCAATTGCCCGCTATTTTCCTGCCAGTCCAGCTCTGCATCCACCAGTGACGGTTCCTGCGGCAAGTTTAACGTCGCAGTAGCATGCCCACTTACCGGAAGTCCATCCGGCACGAGCGGCATAGTAAATTCCCCCACCAGTTTAACCGGCGGCTGATTTTCAAACGCGACGACATCCAGTTCGCTGACTGTAAGTTGTTGCCCTTTCAGCTGGCCTTGAAATTTAACTTTTTCGCCCTGATAACGCAGTTGCTGGATATCGGAGGTTAATGCGAGAGAGAGTTTTCCCTGCCATTCCTGCCAGGGAGAAAAAATCAGTTTATCGATATTGATCCAGGTGTTAGGCAACATGGCCTGCCACTGCGCGAGGGTTTTTGGAGCGGCTGGCGATTGCTCCGTCTGCGGCAATTTCGCCAGACAAGCAGAATCAAGTTCTACCGTGCCGACGTTCAATAACCAGCGGCTGGGATGTGAAAGGCTGGCGTTGGTGATATGCGCAAGCTGACAATCTCCCACCAGATAACGGAGATCGGGAATGATTAAACCTTTACGCGTAATGCGTGGGCTTTCATCTAATGCAATACGTGTCCCGAGCGGTAGCCAGATGCCCGCCAGCGTAGGAACCCACAGCCCGAGCGTCATCAGCAGCGTCAACGGCACAAGAATAATCAGTAATAACAGCGCGAGAACGGCTTTATATTTACCCAGCATGGGTAGTTAATATCCTGATTTAGCGAAAAATTAAGCATTCAATACGGGTATTGTGGCATGTTTAACCGTTCAGTTGAAGGTTGCGCCTACACTAAGCATAGTTGTTGATGAATTTTTCAATATCGCCATAGCTTTCAATTATATTTGAAATTTTGTAAAATATTTTTAGTAGCTTAAATGTGATTCAACATCACTGGAGAAAGTCTTATGAAACTCGCCGTTTATAGCACAAAACAGTACGACAAGAAGTACCTGCAACAGGTGAACGAGTCCTTTGGCTTTGAGCTGGAATTTTTTGACTTTCTGCTGACGGAAAAAACCGCTAAAACTGCCAATGGCTGCGAAGCGGTATGTATTTTCGTAAACGATGACGGCAGCCGCCCGGTGCTGGAAGAGCTGAAAAAGCACGGCGTTAAATATATCGCCCTGCGCTGTGCCGGTTTCAATAACGTCGACCTTGACGCGGCAAAAGAACTGGGGCTGAAAGTAGTCCGTGTTCCAGCCTATGATCCAGAAGCCGTTGCTGAACATGCCATCGGTATGATGATGACGCTGAACCGCCGTATTCACCGCGCGTATCAGCGTACCCGTGACGCCAACTTCTCTCTGGAAGGTCTGACCGGCTTTACTATGTATGGCAAAACGGCAGGCGTTATCGGTACTGGTAAAATCGGTGTGGCGATGCTGCGCATTCTGAAAGGTTTTGGTATGCGTCTGCTGGCGTTCGATCCGTATCCAAGTGCGGCGGCGCTGGAACTCGGTGTGGAGTATGTCGATCTGCCAACCCTGTTCTCTGAATCAGACGTTATCTCTCTGCACTGCCCGCTGACACCGGAAAACTATCATCTGTTGAACGAAGCCGCCTTCGATCAGATGAAAAATGGCGTGATGATCGTCAATACCAGTCGCGGTGCATTGATTGATTCTCAGGCAGCAATTGAAGCGCTGAAAAATCAGAAAATTGGTTCGTTGGGTATGGACGTGTATGAGAACGAACGCGATCTGTTCTTTGAAGACAAATCCAACGACGTGATCCAGGATGACGTATTCCGTCGTCTGTCTGCCTGCCACAACGTGCTGTTTACCGGGCACCAGGCATTCCTGACAGCAGAAGCACTGACCAGTATTTCTCAGACTACGCTGCAAAACTTAAGCAATCTGGAAAAAGGCGAAACCTGCCCGAACGAACTGGTTTAATCTTGCCGCTCCCCTGCATTCCAGGGGAGCTTATTCAGATAATCCCCAAAGACCTTTCATCCTCTATTCTTAAAATAGTCCTGAGTCAGAAACTGTAATTGAGAACCACAATGAAGAAAGTAGCCGCGTTTGTTGCGCTAAGCCTGCTGATGGCGGGATGTGTAAGTAATGACAAAATTGCTGTAACCCCAGAACAGCTACAGCATCATCGCTTTGTGCTGGAAAGCGTAAACGGTAAGCCCGTGACCAGCGATAAAAATCCGCCAGAAATCAGCTTTGGTGAAAAGATGATGATTTCCGGCAGCATGTGTAACCGCTTTAGCGGTGAAGGCAAACTGTCTAATGGTGAACTGACAGCCAAAGGACTGGCAATGACCCGTATGATGTGCGCTAACCCGCAGCTTAATGAACTCGATAACACCATTAGCGAAATGCTGAAAGAAGGTGCACAAGTGGATCTGACCGCGAACCAGTTAACGCTGGCGACCGCGAAACAGACATTAACTTATAAGCTGGCGGATTTAATGAATTAATAGCTGCCACAGCTCCCGGCGGCAAGTGACTGTTCGCTACAGCGTTTGCCGTTGGGTAATGCACACATCCCAATCGCCGTACCATCCAGTTGACGGGCAACAGAAAGCGAACCGCCGATCATTGCACAATTTGCTTCTCCACTACTGGACATCGACGCTTTTAAACCTGGCGCTACGTGCGCCGCAGTCGCCTGCTGAACAGGTTCACTACTACACGCCGACAATAATAAAGCGGCACACCCTACCCAAAACGCTGCTCGCATCTTTTCTTCCTCTGATCTTCAAGCCAAACGACACCGCCATAAATAATAGGCAGCACAGAGGGCGGCGTCGAGAGCTGTCCTGCGCGTTGCCCCGCATTTTTACTTTTTTATGGCTATTTTTTTGCCCTCTGTTTGATCAAAACATTCATTACGCTGATGTGGGGGACACAAAAGCGAAAATGCAGAAGAAAGCCATTTGCTAAAATTGAAAGATAACTACTGGGCGCGCAGCAATTTCGTGCGCCCCTCATTTGCGCAATGTAAGGGTGTCATATGATTACTATTGACGGTAATGGCGCGGTTGCTTCGGTGGCGTTTCGCACCAGTGAAGTTATCGCCATCTACCCTATTACCCCCAGTTCCACGATGGCAGAACAGGCTGATGCCTGGGCCGGAAACGGCTTGAAGAACGTTTGGGGAGACACACCACGCGTGGTTGAAATGCAGTCGGAAGCGGGTGCTATCGCTACCGTGCATGGCGCTTTGCAGACGGGTGCCCTTTCAACATCGTTTACGTCATCGCAGGGTTTGCTGCTGATGATCCCGACGCTGTACAAACTGGCAGGCGAACTCACACCGTTTGTCCTGCATGTAGCGGCACGTACCGTTGCCACACATGCACTCTCTATTTTTGGCGATCATTCCGACGTTATGGCGGTGCGCCAGACGGGTTGCGCGATGTTGTGTGCGGCTAACGTCCAGGAAGCGCAAGACTTTGCTCTCATTTCGCACATCGCAACGCTGAAGAGCCGCGTGCCATTTATTCATTTCTTTGATGGTTTCCGCACGTCCCACGAAATCAATAAAATTGTCCCGCTGGCCGATGACACTATTCTTGATCTCATGCCGCAGGCCGAAATTGATGCTCATCGCGCCCGGGCGCTCAACCCGGAACATCCGGTGATCCGCGGTACGTCCGCCAATCCTGACACTTATTTCCAGTCTCGCGAAGCCACCAACCCCTGGTACAACGCGGTCTATGACCATGTTGAACAGGCGATGAATGATTTCGCTGCCGCGACAGGTCGTCAGTATCAGCCATTTGAGTATTATGGGCATCCGCAAGCGGAACGGGTGATTATCCTGATGGGCTCAGCCATTGGCACCTGTGAAGAAGTGGTTGATGAATTGCTAACCCGTGGCGAAAAAGTCGGCGTGCTGAAAGTTCGCCTGTACCGTCCCTTCTCCGCCAAACACTTGCTACAAGCTCTGCCGGGATCCGTACGCAGCGTGGCGGTACTGGACAGAACCAAAGAACCCGGTGCCCAGGCAGAACCGCTCTATCTGGATGTGATGACCGCACTGGCAGAAGCCTTTAATAATGGCGAGCGCGAAACCCTGCCCCGTGTCATTGGTGGGCGCTATGGTCTTTCATCCAAAGAATTTGGCCCGGACTGTGTACTGGCGGTATTTGCCGAGCTCAACGCGGCTAAACCGAAAGCGCGCTTTACGGTTGGTATTTACGATGATGTGACCAATCTGTCACTGCCGTTGCCGGAAAACACCCTGCCAAACTCGGCGAAACTTGAAGCCTTGTTTTATGGCCTTGGTAGTGATGGCAGCGTTTCCGCGACCAAAAACAATATCAAGATTATCGGTAATTCCACGCCGTGGTACGCACAGGGCTATTTTGTTTACGACTCCAAAAAGGCGGGCGGCCTGACGGTTTCTCACCTTCGCGTGAGCGAGCAGCCGATTCGTTCCGCTTATCTGATTTCCCAGGCTGATTTTGTTGGCTGCCACCAGTTGCAGTTTATCGACAAATATCAGATGGTTGAGCGTTTAAAACCTGGCGGCATTTTCCTGCTCAACACGCCGTACAGCGCAGATGAAGTGTGGTCGCGCTTGCCGCAGGAAGTTCAGGCCGTGTTAAACCAGAAAAAAGCGCGCTTCTATGTGATTAACGCGGCGAAAATCGCCCGCGAATGTGGCCTGGCGGCCCGAATTAATACCGTCATGCAGATGGCTTTTTTCCATCTGACGCAAATTCTGCCTGGCGATAGCGCCCTCGCAGAATTGCAGGGTGCGATTGCCAAAAGTTACAGTAGCAAAGGTCAGGATCTGGTGGAGCGCAACTGGCAGGCTCTGGCGCTGGCACGTGAATCCGTAGAAGAAGTTCCGCTGCAACCAGTAAATCCGCACAGCGCCAATCGACCGCCAGTGGTTTCCGATGCCGCCCCTGATTTCGTGAAAACCGTAACCGCGGCGATGCTCGCCGGGCTTGGTGATGCCCTCCCCGTTTCGGCGCTGCCGCCAGACGGCACCTGGCCGATGGGCACCACGCGCTGGGAAAAACGCAATATCGCCGAAGAGATCCCCATCTGGAAAGAGGAACTCTGTACCCAATGTAACCACTGCGTCGCTGCTTGCCCACACTCAGCTATTCGCGCAAAAGTGGTACCGCCTGAAGCGATGGAAAACGCCCCTGCCAGCCTGCATTCGCTGGATGTGAAATCGCGTGATATGCGCGGGCAGAAATATGTCTTGCAGGTGGCTCCGGAAGATTGCACCGGTTGTAACCTGTGCGTCGAAGTTTGCCCGGCGAAAGACCGTCAGAATCCAGAGATTAAAGCCATCAATATGATGTCGCGGCTGGAACATGTCGAAGAAGAGAAAATCAATTACGATTTCTTCCTCAACCTGCCAGAAATCGACCGTAGCAAACTGGAACGTATTGATATTCGTACATCACAGCTGATTACACCGCTGTTTGAATATTCCGGTGCTTGCTCCGGTTGTGGCGAGACGCCGTATATTAAATTGCTGACTCAGCTCTATGGCGATCGGATGTTGATCGCTAACGCTACGGGTTGTTCTTCAATTTATGGTGGTAACCTGCCCTCCACACCATATACCACTGATGCCAACGGTCGTGGACCGGCATGGGCGAACTCGCTGTTTGAAGATAACGCCGAATTCGGCCTTGGTTTCCGCCTTACGGTCGATCAACACCGTGTCCGCGTGCTGCGTCTGCTGGATCAATTTGCCGATAAAATCCCGGCGGAATTACTGACTGCGTTGAAATCAGACGCTACGCCAGAGATTCGTCGTGAACAGGTTGCAGCTTTACGCCAGCAACTCAACGATGTTGCCGAAGCACATGAACTGCTGCGTGACGCAGATGCTCTGGTGGAAAAATCAATCTGGCTGATTGGTGGCGATGGCTGGGCTTACGATATTGGCTTTGGCGGTCTGGATCATGTATTGAGCCTGACGGAAAACGTCAACATTCTGGTGCTGGATACGCAATGCTATTCCAACACTGGTGGTCAGGCGTCGAAAGCGACACCGCTGGGTGCAGTAACTAAGTTCGGCGAGCACGGCAAACGTAAAGCGCGTAAAGATCTTGGCGTCAGTATGATGATGTACGGTCATGTTTATGTGGCGCAGATTTCTCTCGGCGCGCAGCTGAACCAGACGGTGAAAGCGATTCAGGAAGCGGAAGCGTATCCGGGACCATCGCTGATCATTGCTTATAGCCCGTGTGAAGAGCATGGTTACGATCTGGCTCTCAGCCACGACCAGATGCGCCAACTCACTGCTACCGGCTTCTGGCCGCTATATCGCTTTGATCCACGTCGAGCCGATGAAGGCAAACTGCCGCTGGCACTGGATTCACGCCCGCCGTCAGAAGCACTGGAAGAAACGTTACTTCATGAGCAACGTTTCCGTCGTCTGAATTCGCAGCAGCCAGAAGTGGCAGAACAGTTATGGAAAGATGCTGCAGCTGATTTGCAAAAACGCTATGACTTCCTGGCACAAATGGCCGGAAAAGCGGAAAAAAGCAACACCGATTAAATGCTCTGGATAAGGATTATCCAATTCTAAAAAAAAGCCCGGACGACTGTTCGGGCTTGTCTTTTTATATGTTGGAAAATCAGTGGCAATGCAATGGCCCAACAGAAAATAAAATCTGTGACAATAAAGGCATATAACCCGCGAAGAATAACGTATAGCAAATTAAAAGTATAATTTTTATTTTGTATGTATTATCTTCGATACATTCACCAGACTTATTATCATTTCAGAGGAATTATTTGATTAAGGTTTTACTTAAGGCGTAACAAATGATATTTATCGGCTAACTGAACTTCTCCTTTAGGATGTTTTCACTCCCCGAAATGGGGATAAAAGGCAAATAAAATAACTAAAGGATTTATTCAATGAAAAGCAAAGTTCTGGCACTTTTAATTCCTGCCCTGCTCGCCGCAGGTGCTGCACATGCAGCCGAAGTTTATAATAAAGACGGCAACAAATTAGATCTGTATGGCAAAGTTGATGGCCTGCATTATTTTTCTGATAATACCAATAGTGATGGTGATCAAACTTACGTGCGTTTTGGTTTTAAGGGTGAAACGCAAATCACGGATCAACTGGTTGGGTATGGCCAGTGGGAATATAACGTGCAGGCTAATGGCTCTGAAGGTGATAAAGGTGATTCCTGGACTCGTCTTGCTTTTGCCGGTCTGAAATTTGGTGACCTGGGTTCATTCGACTATGGTCGTAATTATGGCGTAATGTACGACATCGAAGGCTGGACCGATATGCTACCGGAATTCGGTGGTGACTCTTATACCAAAGCCGATAACTATATGACCGGTCGAGCCAATGGCGTAGCAACCTATCGTAATACTGATTTCTTCGGTCTGGTTGATGGTCTGAATTTTGCGTTACAGTACCAGGGCGCGAATGAAAACCAGGTCACCCATGAGCAAGAAGGTACCGCAAACGGTGGTGATCGAAACATTAAGAACGCCAATGGCGACGGTTTTGGCATCTCCACTACCTACGACTTAGGTATGGGCATGAGTTTTGGTGCCGCCTATACCAGCTCCGATCGCACTAACCAGCAGGCTGAATTCTCTACCGCAAAAGGCGATAAGGCTGACGCCTGGACTGCCGGGGCAAAATACGATGCTAACAATATCTACCTGGCGACCATGTATTCTGAAACGCGTAACATGACACCTTACGGTGATTCAACAAATACGATTGCCAACAAAACCCAGAACTTTGAAGTTACTGCGCAGTATCAGTTCGATTTTGGGCTGCGTCCGGCAGTCTCTTTCCTGATGTCTAAAGGCAAGGATTTGGTCGGTACCGACGGTGATAAAGATCTGGTTAAATACGCCGATGTTGGCGCGACTTACTATTTCAACAAAAATATGTCCACCTACGTTGACTATAAAATCAACCTGTTGGATGAAGATGACAGCTTCTACGCTGCCAACGGCATCTCTACCGATGATATTGTCGCTTTAGGTCTGGTTTATCAGTTCTAAATCCTCCTGCCCGCTGTTATGGCGGGCTTTTTCTGCTTATTCTTCCTCCTTTGATCTAAATTAAAAATGTGAACTCCGTCATTACACAAAAAGTGTCATCTGGCGTTACACTTTATGCGGATACTAAAACAGGAGGTTTTATGAACAGAACGATTCTTGTCCCTATCGATATTTCCGATTCAGAATTAACTCAACGCGTGATTAGCCACGTTGAGGCAGAGGCAAAGATTGATGATGCAGAGGTTCATTTCCTGACGGTAATACCTTCACTGCCCTACTATGCCTCTCTGGGTTTAGCGTATTCCGCAGAATTACCGGCAATGGATGACCTGAAAGCGGAAGCCAAATCGCAACTGGAAGAGATCATTAAAAAATTTAAACTACCAACCGACAGAGTGCATGTCCATGTTGAGGAAGGCTCGCCCAAAGACCGCATTCTGGAATTGGCGAAGAAGATCCCCGCTCATATGATCATCATTGCTTCCCATCGACCGGATATCACCACTTATCTGCTCGGTTCTAACGCCGCAGCTGTAGTGCGTCACGCAGAGTGCTCCGTGCTGGTTGTGCGCTGACACTAACGCCCGCACATTGCTGCGGGCTTTTTGATTCATTTCGCAAATGTGCTGACATTTTCCCCTCTAATCCGTACCATACACGCCACAGTTTTTATATCAGATTTCTTATGCTGGGCGTTCCGGCATGACGCATACTCTTCTGATGCCATATAACGAATTGAGTCGCTTTTAAATGTCGCAAAATCAAGAAATTAGTAAGAAAGAACAATACAATCTGAACAAATTACAAAAACGTCTGCGTCGTAACGTGGGCGAAGCCATTGCTGACTTCAATATGATTGAAGAAGGCGATCGCATCATGGTTTGCCTCTCCGGGGGTAAAGACAGCTATACCATGCTGGAAATTCTGCGCAATTTGCAGCAAAGCGCGCCAATCAATTTTTCGCTGGTGGCTGTTAACCTCGATCAAAAACAACCGGGCTTTCCGGAACACGTTCTGCCCGAGTATCTTGAAACGCTGGGCGTTGAGTACAAGATTGTGGAAGAGAACACTTACGGTATCGTGAAAGAGAAGATTCCGGAGGGCAAAACCACTTGCTCACTGTGTTCTCGTCTTCGTCGCGGTATCCTTTATCGCACCGCAACGGAACTGGGGGCGACGAAGATCGCGTTGGGTCACCATCGTGACGATATCCTGCAAACGCTGTTCTTAAATATGTTCTACGGCGGCAAGATGAAAGGTATGCCTCCGAAACTGATGAGCGATGATGGCAAACATATCGTGATTCGCCCGCTGGCCTACTGCCGCGAGAAAGATATTCAGCGCTTTGCCGATGCAAAAGCGTTCCCGATTATTCCGTGCAACCTGTGCGGTTCACAGCCTAACCTGCAACGTCAGGTGATTGCTGACATGTTGCGTGACTGGGATAAACGTTATCCGGGGCGTATCGAGACGATGTTCAGCGCGATGCAGAATGTGGTGCCATCGCATCTGTGCGATACCAACCTGTTCGATTTCAAAGGCATTACCCACGGTTCTGAAGTGGTTAACGGGGGTGATCTGGCGTTTGATCGCGAAGAGATCCCTCTACAACCGGCGGGTTGGCAGCCTGAAGAAGATGAAAATCAGTTGGATGAGTTACGACTGAATGTGGTTGAAGTGAAATAACCCGGATAGCGCCCGATGCGCAAGCTTATCGGGCTACTCTTATGGAGGCCGGAGAAGACGCGGCCAGCGTCGCATCCGGCAATCCCGAAGAAGATATTGACTCTTGCACCCTGCGATTCAACATTTCATTATTTTAATAACCGCACCCGGCACGTTTTTCCTTTAATCTTCCCGCCCTGTAACTGTTTCCATGCTTTATGAGCAACAGCCTGACGCACCGCGACATAGACATGCGCCGGATGCACGGCGATTTTGCCAATATCTGCGCCATCAAGCCCGATATCTCCTGTCAGCGCACCTAATACATCACCCGGGCGCATTTTGGCTTTTTTCCCGCCATCGATACATAACGTTGCCATTTCGGCTTCCAGCGGCACAATGGAACTATTAGCTGGCGGCGTTTGCCAGTTAAGTTTTATCTGCAACATGTCAGAAATGATATTGGCCCGCTGTGCTTCTTCCGGGGCACAGAAACTGATCGCCAGACCGCTATTTCCTGCACGCGCTGTACGACCGATGCGATGTACATGAACTTCAGGGTCCCACGCCAGTTCAAAGTTCACTACCAGCTCAAGCGATTTAATATCCAGACCACGCGCAGCAACATCAGTCGCGACCAGTACACGGGCGCTACCGTTAGCAAAACGTACCAGAGTCTGATCGCGATCGCGTTGCTCCAGATCGCCGTGTAACGACAATGCACTTTGCCCTACTTCATTCAGCGCGTCACAGACAGCCTGGCAATCTTTTTTGGTATTGCAAAACACCACGCAAGAGGATGGCTGATGCAAACTTAATAACCGTTGCAACAACGGAATTTTGCCTTTGCTGAATGTCTCATAAAATTGTTGTTCAATGGGAGGCAGAGCATCTGTTGAGTCAATTTCAATCGCTAAAGGATCGCGTTGCACTCGTCCGCTGATTGCGGCGATGGCTTCCGGCCAGGTTGCCGAAAACAGAAGCGTCTGTCGAGATGCTGGCGCAAAACGGATGACATCATCAATGGCGTCGCTAAATCCCATATCCAGCATGCGGTCGGCCTCATCCATCACCAAAGTATTCAGCGCATCCAGTGATACCGTGCCTTTTTGCAAGTGATCCAGCAAACGACCCGGCGTTGCCACGATAATATGCGGCGCATGTTGCAACGAATCACGCTGCATACCGAACGGTTGACCACCGCACAACGTCAAAATTTTGGTATTTGGCAGAAAACGCGCCAGCCGACGCAATTCACCTGCCACCTGATCCGCCAGTTCACGCGTAGGACACAGCACTAAAGCCTGGGTTTGAAATAGCGACGCATCAATTTGCTGTAACAAGCCGAGGCCAAAAGCCGCCGTTTTGCCACTGCCGGTTTTCGCCTGCACGCGAACATCTTTTCCGGCAAGGATCGCCGGAAGCGCGGCGGCCTGCACCGGCGTCATGGTTAAATAACCCAACTCATTAAGGTTCGTGAGTTGGGCGGGAGGCAAAACATTCAGGGTAGAAAAAGCGGTCACAATCTATTCTCGTGGTCATCGACGCAAAGTCAGCAGGCACGTATCCTCGCAGATCTACGCTCACGATGCGACAATTTAATCGGTTCTTCATCGGGGGGTGGGTCAGGCATGGGTTGCGGGCGAGGGATCGGATCGGGCACAGGAACAGGATCGCCAGGAATCGGTTCAGGGACAGGAATTTGCAAATAAATGAGTGTCGTCATATTTCCCTCCGGTCATTGGGTGGACTCTTAAAGGGTAGACGCTGATATATAACAGGCAAAAAAAAGCCGACTCATCAAAGTCGGCGTCGTACGAATCAATTGTGCTATGCAGTAATTCAAAAAAGGAAGTAAGACAATATGGAGCGCAACGCCCATCGCTTGACGTTGCATTCACCTGCAAGGGAGATATTGCCCTGAATGGGTAGAGAGTTTATTGACTTCGCTCAAACTTTGCGGCGTTTTTGTATACAGACAGCCGGGAAAATTGCTTTTGTTACAACCATTTACTACGATGCAACCATAAAGCAACACCACCAATAAGAACAACTAACAGAATACAAAAAATTGAAAATCCGAATTGCCACCCGCCGCCAGGGATCCCACCAAGGTTGACGCCAAATAACCCGGTCAGAAAGGTACTGGGTAAAAAGACCATTGCCATCAACGACATTGTATAGGTACGACGCGCTAAATTTTCCTGCATCACCTGAGCGATTTCATCCGCCATCACGCCAGTCCGTGCTATACAGGCGTCGATTTCGTCAAGGCCGCGCCCAAGGCGATCGGCAATATCCTGCATCCGACGGCGTTGGTCATCGCTCATCCACGGCAAACGTTCACTGGCAAGACGAGCATAAACATCACGTTGCGGTGCCATATAGCGACGCATCACAATTAATTGTTTGCGCAGCAGAGCCAGGAATCCACGCGGTGGAATTTGCTGATCAAGGAGATTATCTTCAAGGTCGATAATTTTATCGTGCAGCTGCTCGATAAATTCGCTGGAATGATCGGTCAACGCATCGCACACATCCACCAGCCATCCCCCGCAATCGGTCGGACCCGTGCCCTCTTCCAGATCGCTTACCACATCGTCCAGCGCCAGCACTTTGCGTTGTCGGGTCGAAACAATTAACCGCCCGTCCATATATACACGCATGGCGACCAGTTGATCGGGGCGTTCATCGGTGCTGCCGTTTATACAGCGCAATGTAATCAGCGTGCCTTCACCGAGACGGCTGACTCGGGGCCGTGTGCTCTCGCCCGCCAGCGCATCACGTACGTTATTGGGAAGCAGCGGTGTTGTCGCCAGCCATTGGGCGCTATCATGGTGTACATAATTAAGGTGGAGCCAGCAGGGATGCGCTTCATCAATCACATCTGTATTTTCCAGCGGTTTAACGCCGCCTCTACCATCCAGCATCCATGCAAATACTGCATCCGGGACATTAACGTCCGATCCCTTAATCGCTTCCACAGTGCCTCCATCATCAACGCATTATTTTGTAGTCTAGCCTTCTGGCCCTGTTACGCAACATCTCATCACCCCATTACCCTGAAATGATTAATAAAATTCTGTCTAAATTGAATACAAAAAGCAAAATGCTTTTCCGTATACAAACCGTGTGAAGTGTTAAATAGCGTCTATCATTATCAGAATTATCTGATCATATGACGTGGCTTTTTTGCGATCGGATAGCAACAAAAATTGATAAAAATAACGGGATCTCAATGATTACGCACAACTTCAATACCCTGGACTTACTCACCAGTCCTGTCTGGATCGTTTCGCCCTTTGAGGAACAGTTAATTTATGCCAACAGCGCGGCGCGACTGTTGATGCAAGACCTCACGTTTAGTCAGCTACGAACCGGTCCCTATTCCGTCTCCTCACAAAAAGAACTGCCGAAATACCTCTCCGATCTGCAAAACCAACACGATATTATCGAAATCCTCACCGTTCAACGTAAAGAAGAGGAAACAGCATTAAGCTGTCGGCTTGTTTTGCGAGAGCTGACAGAAGCAGAACCGGTGATTATTTTCGAAGGTATCGAAGCGCCGGCAACGCTGGGTTTAAAAGCCAGTCGCTCGGCAAATTATCAGCGCAAAAAACAAGGTTTTTATGCGCGCTTTTTTCTGACTAACTCTGCACCAATGTTGTTGATTGACCCCTCACGAGATGGCCAAATCGTTGATGCTAACCTCGCCGCGCTCAATTTCTATGGTTATAACCATGAAACGATGTGCCAGAAACATACCTGGGAAATAAATATGCTCGGGCGACGCGTCATGCCTATCATGCATGAAATTTCGCATTTACCCGGTGGCCATAAGCCTTTGAATTTTGTTCATAAATTGGCGGATGGTTCGACTCGTCATGTGCAGACCTATGCCGGTCCGATTGAAATTTATGGCGACAAGCTCATGTTATGTATTGTGCATGATATTACTGAGCAAAAACGGCTGGAGGAGCAGCTGGAACATGCTGCCCACCATGACGCGATGACCGGATTACTGAATCGGCGACAGTTTTATCACATTACCGAGCCAGGCCAAATGCAGCACCTCGCCATCGCTCAGGATTACAGCTTGTTGCTCATCGACACCGATCGTTTTAAACACATTAACGATCTCTATGGGCATTCTAAAGGTGATGAGGTGTTATGCGCCCTCGCCCGCACCCTCGAAAGTTGCGCTCGCAAAGGCGATTTGGTGTTTCGTTGGGGAGGCGAAGAGTTTGTCTTATTGCTACCAAGAACCCCACTGGATACCGCGCTTTCGCTGGCTGAAACTATCCGCGTAAGCGTGGCAAAAGTGAGTATTTCGGGCTTACCACGCTTTACCGTCAGCATTGGTGTGGCGCATCACGAAGGAAATGAAAGCATCGATGAGCTGTTTAAACGCGTTGATGATGCTTTGTATCGGGCGAAAAATGATGGACGCAACCGCGTGCTGGCGGCATAAGCCGCGGATGCGTCTCGAGATCAACGACTGCGCTTAGCGTGGCGCTCCCAGTTTTCTTGCTTTGCCTGTGCCGTTTTACGTAGTGCGACGTAACACGCCCCGCTGCCGCCATGATGCGGTAGCGCGGTACAATATGCCTGGACATCATCAAATTCGGTCAACCAGCGCGCCACATAGCTGCGGACAATATTGGCATGCGATTTATCTTCCCGCCCTTTACCATGAATAATCAGCACATTACGCAAACCATCCGCCAGGGCTTGTTGAATGAAACTGAACACCATTTTGCGGCACTCTTCCACCGGCTGGCGCAAAAGATTCAGGCTCGCCTGTTGCGGGTATTTACCACTGCGCAGCTTATCCAGCACCCCATGTTGCAACCCTTCCCGCCGAAACTCCAGCGGCTGAGTTAGCGGGATGATGTCGAGAAATCCAGTGGTGAGGAAATTATCAAGTTGCAGCGTGTCGATACGCTGCGGCGCACGTTGGTTACGCGTTGGATGCCAGTGGACATCTGTAGCACGTTTCAGCGGCTGGACATCTTCCATGGCGTCAAGAAACAGCGATTTGTCGTCAAGGTTCATGTTACATCCTCCCGCAATTAAGAGCGCGATATGATAACCAGACCGGGCTGGTCCAACAACGTATTACCCAAATTTCCAGTAATAAGTTCCAAATGTTGCCGATATTTTAAGCAAAATGCTTATGCATGATTATTCATTCACTATATTAATAATGTAACTTATATTTTCGTGAAATCTGTCACTGAAGAAAATTGGCAACTAAAGGTTAAAACCGTTATAACACAGTCACCGGCGCAGAGGAGACCATGCCGGATTTAAGACGCGGATGCACTGCTGTGTGTACTGTAGAGTCTGGCGGATGTCGACAGACTCTATTTTTTTTATGCAGTTTTAACTTTGCAGATAGCCGCATTCTCGCCGAAATTGCGTGATTAATGACGCGGTCAGTGGTGTCTGGCGACTATCACGCCGCTGAATCAAATAATAGGTCGCTTTCGGTAAAATTTCGCTAACCGGCAACATCACCAGCCCCTGTCCGTGCAAGGGATCGCAGCCCATTTCTTCAGGTAGTATGCTGAGAAAATCGCTTTTTGCCACCAGACTGATACAGGCTGAGAACGTCTCGCAGACTACGCCGACCTGTGGCGTTTGCGCCTGATCGTCAAGCAATTCACTCAACTGTTTGTAGTAGCTGCCGTGTGGCGTCGGCATTGTCCAGCTGTAGTCCAGTAACTGTTTGATCGAACGGGCACCAATGGCGGGATGTCCCGGGCGGCAAAAGATCGCGAATTGCTTTTCCAGTAATTTCTCAAAAGTAAATTCGTGGTCGTAGGGTCCCTGATAATAGGTATTGATGGTGAAATCCAGTTCTCCCTGGCGCAATTCATTAATCATCGACACCAGTTGCCCTTCCATAATGCGTACTTTTACCTGCGGATGCTGCTGATGAAAACGAGATATGACAGCTGGCATCAGACTGCGGGAAATACTGGCCCCCATGCCGATATTAATTTGCCCTGCCAGTTGCCCTTGTCGTTGGCGAATATCCTCTTGCGCTGCGCGCAGCTCTTCAAGAATAAGACTGGCGTGCTGATAAAAACTTTCACCGGCATCAGTTAACGTCACGCCTTTACTACGGCGAAAAAAGAGTTGTGCCGCCAACCCTTCTTCCAGTTCCTGAATAGATTTACTCAGTGCCGGTTGCGACATATTCAACATTCGGCTCGCTCCGCGAATGCTGCCCTGACGAGCCACTTCAACAAAAGCCCGAATTTGATGAATTTTTACCTGAAAAGCCATGACGCCACCGATAACCGTTATTTATCAGACCAAAGAAACTGGCATCTACTTTAATGCAGATGATTGTGTCAGGGTAATTTATGAACGGTTAAAACTGTGAAAAATCAGTTAGTGATAAGTAAAAACTATCGCTACGTGAACCGGGTCACACTTTTTACTGATGACGGGAAAGGTTATGGAGTCTTTGAATCAATTTATTAATTCGCTTGCCCCAAAATTATCGCACTGGCGACGTGATTTTCACCACTATGCAGAGTCTGGCTGGGTGGAATTCCGCACTGCCACCGTTGTTGCGGAAGAATTGCACCAGCTCGGTTATTCACTGGCGCTGGGCCGCGAAGTCGTTAATGAAAGTAGCCGGATGGGATTACCTGATGAATTCACTCTACAACGCGAATTCGAGCGCGCTCGTCAACAGGGGGCGCTAGAACAATGGATTGCGGCTTTTGAAGGCGGTTTCACTGGCATCGTCGCTACCCTGGATACTGGTCGCCCCGGTCCGGTGATGGCTTTCCGTGTCGATATGGACGCGCTGGATCTCAGTGAAGAGCAGGATGTCAGCCATCGCCCCTACCGCGACGGTTTTGCGTCATGTAACGCCGGAATGATGCATGCCTGTGGTCATGATGGGCATACCGCCATTGGGCTTGGGCTGGCGCATACCCTTAAACAATTCGAGTCCGGACTACATGGCGTCATCAAACTGATTTTTCAGCCTGCAGAGGAAGGTACGCGTGGCGCGCGGGCGATGGTCGATGCAGGTGTCGTAGATGATGTTGATTATTTTACTGCCGTGCACATTGGCACTGGCGTACCTGCGGGCACCGTGGTGTGCGGCAGTGATAATTTTATGGCAACCACCAAATTTGACGCGCACTTCACCGGGACCGCCGCTCACGCAGGCGCAAAACCAGAAGACGGTCACAATGCCTTGTTGGCGGCAGCACAAGCAACTCTTGCACTGCATGCAATCGCCCCGCACAGCGAAGGCGCTTCCAGAGTAAACGTGGGCGTTATGCAGGCAGGAAGCGGTCGTAATGTTGTTCCTGCCTCGGCGTTGCTGAAAGTGGAAACACGCGGGGCCAGCGACGTCATTAATCAATATGTTTTTGAACGTGCACAACAAGCGATTCAGGGCGCAGCAACCATGTATGGTGTCGGCGTTGAAACTCGTCTGATGGGTGCTGCTACCGCCAGTTCTCCTTCGCCGCAATGGGTCGCATGGTTGCAAATCCAGGCGGCTCAGGTCGCGGGGGTCAATCAGGCCATTGAACGTGTTGAAGCGCCTGCGGGTTCCGAAGATGCCACATTAATGATGGCCCGCGTGCAGCGACATCAAGGGCAAGCCTCCTACATGGTATTTGGCACACAGCTGGCGGCAGGTCATCACAATGAAAAATTCGATTTTGACGAGCAGGTTCTCGCTATTGCCGTCGAAACGCTGGCGCGCACCGCGCTCAATTTTCCCTGGACGCGAGGTATCTGATGCAGGAAATCTATCGTTTTATCGACGATGCGATTGAAGCCGATCGCCAACGTTATACCGATATTGCCGATCAAATCTGGGATCATCCAGAAACACGTTTTGAAGAGTTCTGGTCAGCGGAGCATCTGGCTTCGGCGCTGGAGTCTGCAGGCTTCACCGTTACCCGCAACGTAGGCAATATCCCAAATGCCTTTATTGCTTCGTTTGGTCAAGGCAAACCGGTTATCGCCCTGCTGGGGGAATATGACGCCCTGGCAGGTTTAAGTCAGCAAGCAAGTTGCGCGCAACCTACATCCGCGACGCCCGGTGAAAATGGTCACGGTTGCGGACACAATTTGCTGGGAACCGCCGCCTTTGCCGCTGCAATAGCCGTCAAGAAATGGCTGGAACAATATGGGCAAGGCGGCACGGTGCGCTTTTATGGTTGTCCTGGCGAAGAAGGCGGCTCGGGTAAAACGTTCATGGTCCGCGAGGGGGTATTTGATGATGTGGATGCGGCACTCACCTGGCACCCGGAAGCCTTTGCCGGTATGTTCAATACCCGCACGCTGGCAAACATTCAGGCATCATGGCGCTTTAAAGGGATCGCAGCACATGCCGCGAATTCCCCTCATTTGGGACGCAGCGCCCTTGATGCCGTAACGTTGATGACCACTGGCACCAACTTCCTCAACGAACATATTATTGAAAAAGCGCGCGTACACTATGCCATCACAGATAGCGGCGGGATCTCGCCCAACGTGGTCCAGGCGCAGGCAGAAGTGCTTTATCTTATCCGCGCCCCCGAAATGACCGATGTGCAGCATATTTATGATCGGGTCGCCAAAATCGCCGAAGGTGCGGCATTGATGACCGAAACCACGGTTGAATGCCGCTTCGACAAAGCCTGTTCCAGTTATCTCCCGAATCGCACCTTAGAAAATGCCATGTACCGAGCCCTATCCCATTTTGGTACCCCGGAATGGAACTGCGAAGAACTGGCTTTTGCGAAACAAATTCAGGCTACGCTCACCCCCAACGATCGGCAAAACAGTCTGAATAATATCGCTGCAACCGGTGGCGAAAACGGCAAGGCTTTTGCACTACGTCATCGTGAAACGGTACTGGCGAATGAAGTCGCTCCATATGCCGCCACCGATAACGTGCTTGCGGCATCGACTGATGTCGGCGACGTCAGTTGGAAACTGCCTGTTGCCCAGTGTTTCAGCCCCTGCTTTGCCGTCGGTACCCCGCTACATACGTGGCAACTGGTTAGCCAGGGGCGAACATCTATTGCTCATAAAGGAATGCTGCTGGCGGCGAAAACTATGGCAGCAACCACACTTAATCTCTTCATTGATTCAGGGCTATTGCAAGAATGCCAACAAGAGCATCAGCAAGTTACGGACACGCAACCGTATCACTGCCCTATCCCGAAAAACGTGACACCGTCACCTTTAAAATAACAACAACAACGCAAACACAACAAACGAGGAATGCCCATGAGTATGTCATCCATACCGTCGTCCTCCCAATCCGGGAAGCTCTATGGCTGGGTCGAAAGAATTGGTAACAAGGTTCCCCATCCTTTTTTGCTCTTTATCTATTTGATTATCGTACTCATGGTGACGACGGCAATTTTGTCAGCCTTTGGCGTCAGTGCGAAAAACCCGGCCGATGGTACGCCGGTGGTGGTGAAAAACCTGCTCAGTGTGGAAGGATTACACTGGTTTTTACCCAATGTTATTAAAAACTTTAGCGGTTTTGCTCCACTTGGTGCGATCCTGGCGCTGGTTTTAGGTGCCGGTCTGGCGGAGCGCGTAGGCTTACTGCCAGCGCTAATGGTTAAAATGGCATCGCATGTTAATGCCCGCTACGCCAGTTATATGGTGCTGTTTATTGCTTTTTTCAGCCACATTTCTTCCGATGCGGCGTTAGTGATCATGCCACCGATGGGTGCGCTAATTTTTCTGGCGGTGGGCAGGCATCCAGTTGCAGGTTTACTGGCTGCCATTGCAGGCGTAGGTTGCGGCTTTACGGCTAATTTACTGATTGTCACAACCGACGTGTTGCTGTCGGGGATCAGCACGGAGGCTGCGGCTGCGTTCAATCCGCAAATGCACGTCAGTGTAATTGATAACTGGTATTTTATGGCCAGCTCCGTAGTCGTACTGACGATTGTTGGCGGCCTGATAACCGACAAAATCATTGAGCCACGTTTAGGTCAATGGCAGGGAAACAGCGATGAGAAACTGCAGACATTGACCGAAAGTCAGCGTTTTGGTTTACGCATAGCAGGTGTCGTATCGCTACTTTTTATTGCTGCGATTGCGCTGATGGTGATCCCGGAAAACGGGATATTGCGCGATCCGATTAATCACACCGTGATGCCATCACCCTTTATTAAAGGTATCGTGCCACTGATCATTCTTTTTTTCTTTGTGGTCTCGCTGGCTTATGGCATCGCTACCCGCACAATTCGACGTCAGGCGGATTTACCGCATTTAATGATTGAACCGATGAAAGAGATGGCGGGATTTATCGTGATGGTTTTTCCCCTCGCCCAGTTTGTCGCCATGTTTAACTGGAGCAACATGGGGAAATTCATCGCCGTGGGGCTGACCGATATACTGGAAAGTTCAGGGCTTAGCGGCATCCCGGCGTTTGTCGGTCTGGCGTTGCTTTCCTCTTTCTTATGCATGTTTATCGCCAGCGGTTCCGCAATCTGGTCGATTCTGGCCCCCATTTTCGTACCGATGTTTATGCTACTTGGCTTTCACCCGGCATTTGCGCAAATCCTCTTTCGTATTGCCGACTCATCCGTATTGCCTTTAGCGCCAGTATCTCCTTTTGTTCCACTGTTTCTTGGATTCCTGCAACGCTACAAACCAGACGCGAAACTGGGTACTTACTATTCGTTAGTTTTGCCCTATCCACTTATCTTTTTGGTGGTATGGCTGCTGATGTTGCTGGCGTGGTATCTTGTTGGTCTGCCGATAGGTCCGGGGATTTACCCACGTTTGTCTTAAGAGAGAACGGATGCTGAGATTACTTGAAGAAAAAATTGTCACGCCACTGGGTCCACTGTGGGTGATTTGCGATGAGCAATTTCGCCTGCGGGCGGTTGAATGGGAAGAGTACAGCGAACGCATGGTGCAGCTGCTGGACATCCATTATCGCAAAGAAGGCTATGAGCGCATTTCTGCCACCAACCCAGGTGGTTTAAGCGACAAGCTTCGTGAATATTTTGCCGGTAATCTTAGCATTATTGATACGCTTCCCACTGCCACGGGGGGGACGCCATTTCAGCGCGAAGTCTGGAAAACATTACGCACAATCCCCTGCGGGCAGGTAATGCATTACGGCCAACTGGCTGAACAATTGGGCCGCCCCGGTGCGGCGCGTGCCGTAGGTGCGGCAAATGGATCGAATCCCATCAGCATTGTTGTGCCTTGTCATCGGGTCATTGGCAGAAACGGTACCATGACCGGATATGCAGGCGGAGTTCAGCGAAAAGAGTGGTTATTGCGCCACGAAGGTTATCTTTTGCTGTAAACATTAAACAATTTGTGCCAGCTTGTTCACACTTTTATGTAAAGTTACCCTTAACAACTTAAGGGTTTTCAAATAGATAGACATATATTTACATCTAATATCGGAATTCTCTGCTGTTAAGGTTTGCTTAGACTTACTTGCTCCCTAAAAAGATGTTAAAATTGACAAATATCAATTACGGCTTGAGCAGACCTATGATCCCGGAAAAGCGAATTATACGGCGCATTCAGTCTGGCGGTTGTGCTATCCATTGCCAGGATTGCAGCATCAGCCAGCTTTGCATCCCGTTCACACTCAACGAACATGAGCTTGATCAGCTTGATAATATCATTGAGCGGAAGAAGCCTATTCAGAAAGGCCAGACGCTGTTTAAGGCTGGTGATGAACTTAAATCGCTTTATGCCATCCGCTCCGGTACGATTAAAAGTTATACCATCACTGAGCAAGGCGACGAGCAAATCACTGGTTTCCATTTAGCAGGCGACCTGGTGGGATTTGACGCTATCGGCAGCGGTCATCACCCGAGCTTCGCTCAGGCGCTGGAAACCTCGATGGTATGTGAAATCCCGTTCGAAACGCTGGACGATTTGTCCGGTAAAATGCCGAATCTGCGTCAGCAGATGATGCGTCTGATGAGCGGTGAAATCAAAGGCGATCAGGACATGATCCTGCTGTTGTCGAAGAAAAATGCCGAGGAACGTCTGGCTGCATTCATCTACAACCTGTCCCGTCGTTTTGCCCAACGCGGCTTCTCCCCTCGTGAATTCCGCCTGACGATGACTCGTGGTGATATCGGTAACTATCTGGGCCTGACGGTTGAAACCATCAGCCGTCTGCTGGGCCGCTTCCAGAAAAGCGGTATGCTGGCAGTCAAAGGTAAATACATCACCATCGAAAATAACGATGCGCTGGCCCAGCTTGCTGGTCACACGCGTAACGTTGCCTGATTCTTCCGCATAACTCACTATCCTTCTGTCATATCATTAAATTTTTCTGATTTATTGATCTGACAGAAGGTTCATCACTGTTTCATTCACCAGATATGGGTTAATCTTTTAATTACAAACTGCGTTGACAGTTGTTGTAAGGAGACCCTGTATGGCTATGTATCAGAACATGCTCGTTGTTATCGATCCTAACCAGGACGACCAACCAGCATTGCGGCGAGCTGTTTATTTACATCAACGGATTGGTGGCAAAATTAAAGCCTTTTTGCCGATCTATGACTTCTCATACGAAATGACCACCCTGCTCTCTCCGGACGAACGTACCGCTATGCGTCAGGGCGTCATCAGCCAGCGTACAGCCTGGATCCACGAGCAGGCAAAATATTATCTCAATGCTGGCGTTCCCATTGAAATTAAAGTGGTCTGGCATAACCGTCCTTTCGAAGCCATCATTCAGGAAGTGATCAGCGGCGGGCACGATTTGGTGCTAAAAATGGCGCACCAACATGACCGTCTGGAAGCGGTGATTTTTACGCCAACGGACTGGCATCTGTTACGCAAATGCCCAAGCCCCGTGTGGATGGTGAAAGACCAGCCGTGGCCGGAAGGGGGTAAGGCGCTGGTGGCGGTGAATCTCGCCAGTGAAGAACCGTACCATAATGCGCTCAATGAAAAACTGGTCAAAGAGACGATCGAACTGGCGGAACAAGTCAACCATACCGAAGTTCATCTGGTTGGCGCTTATCCGGTAACGCCAATTAATATCGCGATTGAACTGCCGGAATTTGATCCGAGCGTTTATAACGATGCCATTCGTGGGCAACATTTGCTGGCAATGAAAGCCCTGCGGCAGAAATTCGGCATTAATGAAAACATGACGCACGTAGAAAAAGGTCTGCCAGAAGAGGTGATTCCTGATTTGGCGGAGCATTTACAGGCGGGGATTGTGGTTCTGGGCACGGTCGGACGCACCGGTATTTCAGCAGCATTCCTTGGCAACACGGCGGAACAGGTGATTGATCATCTTCGCTGCGACCTGCTGGTCATTAAACCTGACCAGTATCAGACACCCGTTGAACTGGATGACGAAGAAGACGATTAACGACTCTTCAATAACTGACAAGGCCCGAGTTATCGGGCCTATTTTTTACTTACTGCTCTTCGCCGCCAAGGAAATAAATTCCCAACGGGATTGCCAGCAACACAGTAAAGACCAGGCTATAAACAAAAATCATCGATGACTGAATCACATACATTGATGTCGTCCACTCAGACAGCGGAATATTGTACTGTTCTATAACGCCGCCGATGGTCGCGCGAGTCACAACCGACGCCGCAATAATGAAAACCGCCAACAAACCAAAGAGAAATTTCTTCCCTTTCGCTGACTTCAGTTTCGCCATAATCATGATGTAATCCTTGTGCAGACAAATTTCTTGTTACCTAAACGTAACAATACCATGACATTTCACTCTTGTCTGCTCTGAAAACCTCACCTCTTAGCTGGATTTACAATCAATGCATTGATTTGTTAGCTAATGTTGCTACTTACTTCCCTGACTATTGATGATCTGAATGAATTGTCGCGGTAAAATAGCCCCGCCAGGGGTTTCCGGCATGACGACAATTATCTGGAGGAGCCTGATAAAACAATGATCGCTGAACTGTTTACAAATAATGCGCTTAATCTGGTCATTATTTTCGGTAGCTGCGCAGCATTGATTCTGATGAGCTTTTGGTTTCGCCGTGGAAATCGTAAAAGAAAAGGATTTTTATTCCATGCGGTGCAATTTTTAATCTACACCATAATTATTAGTGCTGTTGGTAGCATCATTAACTATGTTATAGAAAACTATAAACTCAAATTTATCACCCCAGGCGTTATCGATTTTATCTGTACGTCCCTGATTGCGGTTATTCTGACGATTAAGCTATTTCTGCTGATTAATCAGTTTGAAAAACAGCAGATTAAAAAAGGTCGCGATATCACCAGTGCGCGGATCATGTCGCGCATTATCAAAATCACCATTATTGTGGTGCTTGTTCTGCTTTATGGCGAACATTTCGGCATGAGCCTTTCTGGCTTGTTGACCTTTGGTGGTATTGGTGGTCTGGCTGTCGGTATGGCCGGTAAAGATATTCTGAGTAACTTCTTTTCCGGGATTATGCTCTATTTCGACCGTCCTTTCAGTATTGGCGACTGGATCCGTTCACCGGACAGAAATATCGAAGGTACAGTAGCGGAAATTGGCTGGCGAATTACCAAAATTAAGACCTTTGATAATCGTCCATTGTACGTACCGAACTCGCTGTTTTCGTCGATCAGCGTAGAAAATCCTGGACGAATGACCAACCGGCGCATTACCACGACCATTGGTTTACGTTATGAGGATGCGGCAAAAGTGGGCGTTATTGTCGAAGCCGTACGTGAGATGCTGAAAAATCACCCGGCCATCGACCAGCGACAAACCTTACTGGTTTATTTCAACCAGTTTGCTGATTCGTCATTAAATATTATGGTTTATTGCTTTACCAAAACCACGGTATGGGCTGAGTGGCTTGCTGCACAGCAAGACGTTTATTTGAAGATTATCGATATTGTACAGTCACACGGTGCGGACTTTGCCTTCCCCAGCCAGACGCTGTATATGGATAACATTACACCGCCGGACCAGGGTCGCTAAATCAGACATCACTGGCGTTATCCACAAGGGTAACGCCAGTTCCCATCACATCAATGCTTCACAATATACATAGTCCGACTGTACGCCACATCTTCAGGGTTATTAATGGGATAACCTTTCAGCCACGGCTTGATTAATCGTCCATTGGTATATTGATAAATTGGTGCAATCGGTGCTTGCTCCATGAGGATTTTTTCTGCCGCGTTGTAATCGGCATTACGCGCTTTAACGGTATTTTCCGTCGATGCCTGGGCCAGAACTTTGTCATATGCCGGATTGTTAAAGCGTGAAATATTCCCGGAATGCGTTGACGTTAATAATGTCAGGAAAGTGGAGGGGTCATTATAATCCCCTACCCACGAGGCGCGGATAACATCAAAATTGCCGGTATTACGGCTATCGATATAGGTTTTCCATTCCTGGTTTTGCAATTTAACATCTACGCCCAGGTTCTTTTTCCACATCGATGCTACAGCAATCGCAATTTTTTGATGGTTTTCTGAAGTGTTATACAAAAGCGTCAACTTCAGCGGTTTTTGCGGACCATAACCAGCTGCGCTCAACAAAGTTTTTGCCTGCGCATTCAGTTCTTCCTGACTCATTTGTTCAAACGGCGAAGGTTCCGGCGTAAATCCCGCGGTAACATCTGGTGTAAAATGCCACGCTGGCTTTTCGCCCGTCCCCAACACTTTTTCGGTCATCAGGCGGCGATCTATCGTCATACTTAATGCCAGGCGAACGCGCTGATCTGCCGTCGGCCCTTTTTGCGTGTTAAACGCATAATAATAGGTCCCGAGCTGCGGCGGCGTATAAACCTGCCCCGGAATATCCTTCAACAACTTCTGATACATATTTTTCGGGAAGGATTCGGTGATATCAATATCCCCCGCGAGATAACGCTTAGTGGCTGCGGATTCCTGATTAATTGGCAGGAAGGTCACTTTTTGCAGTACCGTTTTGGCGTTATCCCAATAATGGGTATTCGGCACTACGACCAGTTTTTCATTGACTACGCGCTCTTTAAGAACATAAGCGCCATTGCCGATCAGATTTCCGGGTTTCGTCCACTCTTTACTGCTTTCTACGTTGGCTTTTTGCACCGGGAAGAAGGCAAAGTTAGCGGTTAAATTCACAAACCACGGCAATGGTTTATCAAGCTGGATTTTCAAAGTATGGGCATCAACTGCGGTGACGCCAAGCTGGTCAGGCGTGGCTTTACCATCAATAATCGCCTGTGCGTTGTTGATTCCCGCCAGCGCGGCAAACCATGCAAATGGCGATAGCGTTTTCGGGTCCACCAGACGTTGCCAGCTGTAGACAAAATCTTGCGCCGTTACCGGTGTGCCATCCGCCCATTTTGCGTTATCGCGCAGGGTAAAAGTCCAGATACGGCTGTCATTACTTTTCCACTGAGTCGCAACGCCGGGGACAATCTCCCCTTTCTCGTTCTGATTCACCAGTCCTTCAAACAGATCGCGAATGACCTGAATCTCCGGCAGGCCCACGGCTTTAGCGGGATCCAGCGACGCTGGCTCATCTTTAATGTGGCGCACCAGCTCCTGCTTCTCTGCCAGTACTGTGCCGCTCGGAACTTCAGCAGCATACGAAAGAGAAATGCTGCTGACCAACAGCACACAACACGTGACTGAAACAGAGTGCTTCATAAGTTTCCCTCTAACCGACATTAAAATTGATGCGTAATTATTTGTTTCGCCTTAAAGAAATGCAAACAACTTCCATCAAAAAAGTGACAAAGGAAGCATCAAATGTTTTAAGTATCAATATATCAAATCAGATTTAGTGTAAATAATAGTCTCCAAAATGCGGTAAAGCACATAGAACTCCGAACACTACGTTCGGGCTTCGCACGTTCAAACCCGTTTTCGGTATCATAATCAGCATCTGTCGCCATTGTGCGAAGAATAAAAAATAACCAAAACGTTGAAAGGAACTGAGAATACGTTAAGAGAAGAATTAAATTAATGTATCAGCAAGTAGTGCTAAACAGCACCTTTATACTTCAGCCTATCTATAAATAATGAGAATGCCGAGCCAGCATGTCGACGGTGTGGATAGTACAGGTGATAACCGGGTAAATCTGGTGTGAATTTATCCAAAACACGTATCAGTTTTTTTTCTTTAATAGCCCGCTCAACCTGATCATAAGGTAGATACGCCAATCCATGCCCATCAATTGCAGCATCAATGATCAGGTCTATCGTATTCAGTAAAAGCTGACCTTCCATGCGAACACGAACTTCACGTCCACCGCGTATTAATCTCCAGCGATTTGCTGTACCCGATGTGGGAAGATACAAATTAATTGCCTGATGATCTATTAATTGTGACACTGACGTTGGAGCACTTCGACGAGAAAAATAATCCGGTGAGCCAACAATAGCCATTGGTATGTCTGGCCCGATTCGAATGGCGATCATATCTTTATCCATCTCCCCACCCAGACGGACGCCTGCATCAAAACGTTCAGAAACGACATCGGTCAAACCATAATCAATGGTAAGCTGAATATCAATTTCAGGATGCGATTTCAGGAATGTGCGCATAGCTGGTAACAATATCGTTTTTGCTGCATGTTCTACAGTAGTAATACGTATTGTCCCGGATGGGCGGTTCTGCAGATCGCTCAGGGATGTCAGGGCAGAATCTATGTCATGCAACATAGGGCCAAGAACAGACAAAAGATGCTCGCCCGCTTCAGTGGGTACAACGCTGCGCGTGGTTCGCGTCAGAAGCCGCAATCCCAATCGTTCTTCTATACGGCGCACTATCTGGCTTAAAGCTGACTGCGCCATGCTCAGGCGGGCTGCTGCGCGAGTGAAGCTACGCTCCTCTGCAACAACGACAAACGCCATCAGATCAGCGATTTCTTCACGCTTCATTCAGTATCTCCATACAATCTATTAATCATTTAAATGATAGGTCTAATCATGATTTTGGGTCTAATCAACTTAATGATCAATATCTATAGTGATATCACCAACCGTTAAAACGAACCGACAACTCCATGAGGAACGGAATGATGAATAATAAAGTCAGCTTCACTAACAGCAATAATCCAACCATCTCTTTGTCTGCAGTGATCTATTTCCCTCCAAAATTTGATGAAACCCGTCAGTATCCGGTAATTGTGGTATCTCACCCAGGTGGGGGCGTTAAAGAGCAAACGGCCGGAACCTATGCCGAAAAACTGGCGGAAAAGGGATTTGTCACTATTGCTTATGACGCATCTTATCAAGGTGAAAGCGGCGGCGAGCCGCGTCAGTTAGAAAACCCATACATTCGTACTGAAGACGTCAGTGCCGTGATTGATTACCTGACAACGCTTTCTTATGTCGACAATACCCGAATTGGTGCGATGGGAATTTGTGCCGGAGCAGGATATACAGCCAATGCTGCAATTCAGGATCGCCGCATCAAGGCCATCGGTACTGTTAGTGCGGTCAATATTGGTTCGATGTTCCGTAATGGTTGGGAAAACAATGTGAAATCTATTGATGCCCTACCATACGTTGACGCGGGTTCAGACGCCCGAACCAGCGATATTAGCAGCGGAGAATACGCCACTATGCCACTGGCACCAATGAAGGAGTCCGATGCGCCGAACGAAGAACTGCGTCAGGCCTGGGAGTATTACCACACCCCTCGCGCGCAGTATCCAACAGCACCGGGTTACGCTACTTTGCGCAGCCTTAACCAGATTATTACCTATGATGCTTACCATATGGCGGAAGTGTACCTGACTCAGCCGATACAGATTGTGGCGGGCAGCCAGGCTGGGAGCAAATGGATGAGTGACGACCTGTACGATCGAGCATCAAGCAAGGATAAACGCTATCACATTGTTGAAGGCGCAAACCATATGGATCTTTATGACGGCAAAGTCTATGTGGCTGAAGCAATTTCAGTATTAGCTCCGTTCTTTGAGGAAACTCTGTAATGAAACATATTCAAATCCGTAATAGTGATATGGCCTGGCATATTGCTGCCAATAATCTGGGAAAAGTTTCATGAAAAATATACTGATTCTTGGTGCTGGCGGTCAGATAGCCCGCCATGTGATTAATCAACTGGCAGATAAACAAACCATTAAACAAACTTTATTTGCCCGTCAGCCAGCAAAAATCCACAAACCCTATCCAACTAATAGCAAGATTATTATGGGGGATGTACTGAATCATGCAGCACTGAAGCAGGCCATGCAGGGACAGGATGTTGTGTATGCCAACCTTACGGGGGAAGATTTAGATATTCAGGCAAATTCAGTGATCGCTGCGATGAAAGCCTGTGATGTTAAACGTCTGATCTTTGTTCTTTCCCTCGGTATTTATGATGAAGTTCCAGGAAAATTTGGCGAATGGAATAATGCAGTTATTGGTGAACCCCTAAAACCATTCCGCAGGGCTGCGGATGCAATTGAGGCTTCTGGACTGGAATATACAATTCTTCGCCCTGCCTGGCTGACTGATGAAGATATTATTGATTATGAGCTTACCTCACGCAATGAACCATTCAAAGGTACGATCGTATCACGTAAGAGTGTCGCAGCATTAATCACAGATATCATCGATAAACCTGAGAAACACATTGGTGAGAATATAGGCATCAATCAACCCGGGACTGATGGTGATAAGCCCTTCTTCATGTAAATCAATTATATAGCTACCATCGTACTGTACTATGTGCAGTACGATTTATTAAACTTATTAAGGTGAACTGATCAATCAGATGCGATTAACATGTGTAGAACCAGTAAGAATAAAATACGCCATGTATATAACATTACGACAATTCTAATATCTGCACATCAATGAAAATACAAACAACTTCCATCAAAAAAGTGATACAAGATCGATAACATAGCGTTGAAGAAAAGGATTTGATAATCCGCAAAATTTGCACAACACTGCCTGTAATACTTCCTGAACCAGAGACGATCATGACCGTAACTCGCCCACGCGCCGAACGCGGCGCATTTCCGCCCGGTACAGAACATTACGGACGTTCATTATTGGGCGCGCCGTTAATCTGGTTTCCGGCCCCTGCAGCCAGTCACGAAAGTGGTTTGATTCTGGCTGGCACTCACGGTGATGAAAACTCTTCGATCGTCACGCTCTCCTGTGCTCTGCGGACTTTGACACCGTCTTTGCGCCGCCATCATGTGGTGCTGTGTGTGAATCCTGACGGCTGCCAGTTAGGGTTACGGGCCAATGCTAATGGTGTGGATTTAAACCGAAACTTTCCGGCAGCGAACTGGAAGGAAGGTGAAACAGTTTATCGCTGGAACAGCGCCGCTGAAGAACGTGATGTCGTTTTACTGACAGGTGGCAAACCTGGCTCCGAACCTGAAACCCAGGCGCTGTGCCAACTTATACACCGCATTCAACCTGCCTGGGTGGTCTCATTCCACGATCCGCTGGCCTGTATTGAAGATCCCAGACACAGCGAATTAGGTGAATGGCTGGCCCAGGCGTTTGAATTGCCTCTGGTAACCAGCGTCGGTTATGAAACACCTGGCTCTTTCGGCAGTTGGTGTGCAGATCTCAACTTGCATTGCATCACCGCAGAGTTTCCACCCATCTCCTCCGACGAAGCCAGCGAAAAATATCTCTTTGCGATGGCAAACTTGCTGCGCTGGCATCCTAAAGATGCAATTCGCCCGTCGTGAACTGAAGCGCCGGTTCCACATCTACCGCCAGCCAGGTCGGTCCGTCAAGATCGGCGAAACTGACCTGCGGCACCAGCGGTAAAGCGGCGCTAATGGCACGAGAGGTACACAACATGCAGCCCAGCATCAGACGAAAACCTTGTGCACGCGCTTCAGTCGCCAGCGCCAGCGCTTCCGTCAGACCACCGGTTTTATCAAGCTTAATGTTAACCATCTCATAGCGCCCTTTCAGCGCCTTCAGATTGCTACGAGTATGACAACTTTCATCAGCACAAATCGGTAACGGATGAATAAAATTCTCCAGCGCCGCATCGTCCTGCGCAGAAAGCGGTTGTTCAAGCATCGCAACGCCTAAATCTGCCAATAGCTGGCAACGCGCCGCCAACCCTTCTGCACGCCAGGATTCATTTGCATCAACGATCAGCGTCGCATCGGGCACAGCGGTGCGAATTGCCACCATCCGCTCACTGATAAGATGGTTATCCAGCTTCACTTTCAGTAATTTCGCGCCTGCCTGCCAGAGTGTTGATGCACTATTGGCCATCTGATCAGGCGTACCGATGACTATCGTCTGTGCCGTGGTGACTGTCTCGGGAAGCGTTATGCCGATCAAAGCAGCCAGCGATTGCTGCTGTTTTCGCGCCGCCAGATCCCACAATGCACAATCCAGCGCATTACGTGCTGCGCCGGCAGGGAGGATTTTTTGCAACTCCTCCCGTGTCAGCCCTTTCTCTAATTGCGGCACGACGCTCATAATTTGCGCCATTACCGAGGCATCACTTTCTCCATAACGCGGATACGGCGTGCATTCACCGGTGCCTTTAATACCTTCTTCTTCCAGTTCAACCACCACCACGCGCGCTTCACTGCGACTTCCCCGAGCAATCACAAACGGGGTATGTAAGGGCCAGGCCTCCTCAAATACCTTAACGGTTCTCATCTTTACTCCTTGTTGTCGCGGTGGTCTGCGGATTAAGCGCAAATAGCGTTTGCTGTGTTATTGACAGTTAGCATAAACTAGGTGTGACGTTAACTATATGTAAACAGGAAAGATAATCATGTCACAAACCGTTCATTTCCAGGGCAACCCGGTTACAGTCGCCAATTCCATCCCGCAGGCGGGTAGCAAAGCGCAGACTTTTACTCTCGTGGCAAAAGATCTGTCTGACGTCACCCTCGGTCAGTTTGCGGGTAAACGCAAAGTGCTGAACATTTTCCCGAGTATTGATACCGGTGTTTGCGCCGCATCAGTACGTAAGTTTAACCAACTGGCAACCGAGATCGACAACACCGTTGTGCTGTGTATCTCTGCCGATCTGCCGTTCGCCCAGTCTCGTTTCTGCGGCGCAGAAGGTCTGAACAACGTTATCACCCTCTCCACTTTCCGTAACGCTGAATTCCTGCAAGCCTACGGTGTGGCAATTGCTGATGGCCCACTGAAAGGTCTGGCAGCGCGTGCCGTTGTGGTTATTGATGAAAATGACAATGTGATTTTCAGCCAGCTGGTGGATGAAATCACCACCGAGCCGGATTACGAAGCAGCTCTGGCTGTACTGAAAGCATAAGTTAATATGCCTGATGGTGTTGCACCATCAGGCATATTCACGCTTACTCTTCGTTCTTCTTCTGACTCAGACCATATTCCCGCAACTTATTGGCAATCGCGGTATGTGAAACGCCGAGACGTTTTGCCAGTTTGCGCGTGCTGGGATAATTGCGATAAAGCTGGGTTAATACCGAGCGTTCAAAACGGCTGGTGATTTCGTCCAGCGAACCTTCCATCGCATCTTCGCCCACGGCTACCGTTGCGGCGTCATAATCCGGCAACAAAATATCCTGTGGACGCAGCTCATAACCGTCCAGTTGTGTCAGTGCACGATAGATAGCGTTCTTTAACTGCCGCACATTTCCCGGCCACGCATAACGCGTAAGTACAGTATTCAGATCAGCGGCCAGTTTCGGACGCGGCACGCCCTGCTCGTCGGCAAAGCGGGCGACGAACAGCTCGGTTAACGGCATGATGTCCTGCGGACAGTCACGTAGCGGCGGCAGATTGAGCGTCAACACGTTCAGACGATAATAGAGATCTTCACGGAACACGCCTTTTTGCACCAGTTCGACCAGATTCTTCTGCGTAGCACAAATCACCCGCACATCGACATGCACCTCATGGTCTTCGCCAACCCGACGGAAGGTGCCATCATTAAGGAAACGCAGTAATTTCGCCTGCATCCGTGGTGACATTTCCCCTATTTCATCCAACAGCACCGAACCACCGTTCGCCTGCTCAAAGAACCCTTTCTTCCCTTCCGGAGCATGACCAAACAGTTCACTCTCGACCGCATCTTCCGGTATAGACGCACAGTTCAGCGCCAGGTAAGGTTTGCTCGCTCTGGGGCTTGCCTGATGACAGGCGTAGGCAAAGAGATCTTTTCCGGTGCCGGTATCACCCGTAATCAGCAGTGGCGCGCTTAGCATCGCCAGTTTCTGCGCCTGTTCGACAACATGCTTCATTTTCGGGCTGACAGCGACAATTTGACTGAAGGCGCTGACGTCCTGGGCAGCGACATTTTGCAACTGACGGCCCATACGAATCGTTGATCGCAACATCACCACCGCACCGGTCAGGACGTGTTGATCATTTTCATCCTGAAGATAAACAGGCGTAATCTCCATCAGGAAATTCTGCCCATTAATAACGACATGCTCGTTATGCGAATCTTGCGGTTCGCTTTCCAGCCAGCGTAAAAAATTAAAGCCGTTAATCAATTGCGCGGCGGTATGGTTGCGCAGGCGATCCAATTTTTGCCCAAAAAGCTGACAGCTCGCCGGGTTCGCCATATCCACTTTGCTTTTCATATCGACAGAGAGCACAGGTTCAGGCAACGCCTCCAGTAACGCGCTCAACGCCAGATGCTCACGTTCGGAAGGCATCCACGGGACAGTACGCACATCGGTAACACCTGCAATACGGCGTATTTCGGCCATCAGACTGCTGAAACTCTCAAACTCCAGTTCAGCAAAATTGAGGTAGATTCGCCCAATGGGATCAATCTCAATACCGCGTAAATCAATGCCTCTTAGCACGAGTAGATCGAGTAATTCGCGGGTCAGACCGAGTCGGTCTTCACAAAAGACTTCCAGACGCATGGGAACCTTCACCTGAAAAAAGAACAATTAATATGATGATATGACACTATTTGAATAGCAGGAAGGTTTCTGTCAACAATCATTGACACAAAGACGGAAAAACGGGCACTTCGGCGTAAAGATATCCGGTCAGCACCCGATATTGCATTATTTTTCGCTGGGCGTTTTGCCTTTTTGCAGAGTTTCTTTCACCTGACCGATAAGCTGACGACGGAAATCCCCGAGGCGTGGCTTGTCATCGTCAAGCCACGGCAGCGGGCGGCAAAGCTCCATAGCTTTAATCCCCAGTCGTGCCGTCAGAAGTCCTGCACCAATCCCCTGAGCTGCGCGGGTAGACAAACGAGCAGCGAGATCTTGCGACATCCAGTCCATCCCCACTTCGCGCACCAGTTCGCTGGCTCCGGCGAAAGCGATATTCAGCAATACCAGCTTAAACAGGCGCAAACGGCTGTAATACCCCAGTTCAATGCCATACAGCGTGGCGATGCGATTAATCAAACGCAGATTGCGCCAGGCGATAAATGCCATATCCACCAGCGCCAGCGGGCTGACCGCAATCATCAATGTTGATTCCGCTGCCGAACGGCTGATTTCACGCCGCGCCTGGGCATCTAAAACTGGCTGGACCAAATGCGCATACAAACTGACCACTTCACGGTCGTTTTGCGTTTCATGGATTGAGGCATACCAGCGTTGCAGCGCCGGATGTGACTGATCGATGCCCGCCTGCTGTGCCAGTTTTTCGCAAAATGCGCGGCCTTTGCCGGTGCCGTGGCTGTGCAATAAATCACGCGCTTCGTCGCGTTCATGGGCGCGCTGTCGCAAGCGCCATAAGCGCCGCCACTCTGTTACCACAGAACCTACGCCAGCGCCGATAATCAATGCCCCTGCAGCACATCCACCCAGCGCTACCCAGTCCTGGGTTTGCCAGGCATTCATTGTCCACTGTACACCCTGCCCGACAACGCTTGCGCCAAACAGAGCCAGCCCGCCCATCACCATTTTGCGCCACAGGCTGCGTTTAGGACGTAACGCTGCATCCATTACCGCTTCAACTTGCCCCTCTTCTTCAGGCGCTTCGTCGAGTGTGGCCGGGGCAAAATTTTGTGCCTGATTTTCGTCAAAGGTCTGCTGCGCCCTGAATTCAGGATTCTGATCGACATCCAGCGGACCGTCGAAATCAATACGTGGTTTTAACGGTTCGGTCATCGCAATTTATCTCCTATTAAAAATTCCAGCGCAGCATCAAGGCGAATATGCGGCAGCGGTTTGTCAACATCCATCACCTGCGGACGAAACGCCTCAAACTGGAAGCCTTGCTTATCCCAGAACGCCTGACCGGGCAAACGAGCGGGAACTTCGCCAGGATAAACAGTGAGCGGTGCGCCATCGCTGAGTCGATTACCGCGCAGCGCCGGGATTTTCTCACCGTTAACATCAATAATGCCGCTGGTGGTCGCCTGAACTGACGCCAGCCCCAGGCAGTCCATGCTGATCCCTTCGAACGCCGCATTTTGCCAGGCATCCTGAATCAGTTGTTGCAGTAATGAAACCATATTGGCGTGCTGATCGATGGTCACATGGTCTGCTTTAGTGGCAGCAAACAATAGCTTATCGATAACCGGTGAAAACAAACGCCGGAACAGGGTTCGCTGCCCGTAGTGGAAACTTTGCATCAGCTGCGTCAGCGCCAGACGCATATCATTAAATGCCTGTGGCCCACTGTTGAGAGGTTGCAGGCAATCCACCAGCACAATCTGGCGGTCAAAGCGCAGAAAATGATTCTTATAGAACCCCTTCACCACTTTCTCGCAGTAATAATTAAACCGCTCGCGCAGCATTCCGGCATTGGTATGCTTATCGGCCTGCGCCAGTTTGGACTCGCCCCAGGCATCGACATCCGGCCACGGGAAGAATTGCAGCGCGGGTGCTCCTGCCATATCTCCCGGCAAGACAAAGCGCCCAGGCTGAATAAAGTGCAACCCCTGCTGTTTGCAGTGGTGGAGATACTCGGTCCAGGCGGCGGCAATGTCTGCCAGCCGGTTTTCGTCGGCAGGCGCTAGCGGGTCCAGCCCTTCGCACATCATTCGCCATTTCGCCGACCATTCGCCGCGCTGACCATTAAGTAAGCCCGTCATCTGGCGCGACCAGCTTAAATAGTCCTGCGCCAGCATCGGCAGGTCGAGCAACCATTCGCCGGGATAATCCACAATCTCCAGATACAGCGTGGAGGTATCCTTAAAGTGGCGTAGCAGCGAATCGTTCGATTTAAAACGTAGCGCCAGGCGAATTTCGCTGACGCCGCGCGTTGGCGTTGGCCAGGCGGGTGGATCGCCATATAACTGCGCCAGCCCTTCATCATAGGTGAAGCGCGGAATGCCAAAGTCACGCTGGGGAATGCGTTTTACGCCCAGCAGCCGTTCTTCACGCACCGCGCTTAACAGCGGCAACCTTGCTCCGGCGTGAATATTGAGCAACTGATTGACCATCGCAGTGATAAACGCCGTTTTGCCGCTGCGGCTAAGTCCGGTTACGGCGAGGCGCAGATGTCTGTCGACACCCCGATTCACCAGCGCATTAAGTTCATTTTTAAGTCGCTTCATTGCTGTCCTGTGGACCAGAAAAAACCATCAGTAAGGATATGAATGTGGGGGCCAGGCCATTGATTATCAACTGCCCGTGTTGTCATCGACGGGCGAACTCCATAAGATGTGCAACATTCACGTTCGGACGGAGTTCCTGACCTATGTCCCCTACTATTTATGATATTGCCAGGGTTGCAGGCGTATCAAAATCCACCGTATCACGCGTGCTGAATAAGCAAACCAATATCTCCCCGGAAGCGCGCGAAAAAGTGTTACGGGCCATTGAAGAATTACAGTATCAACCAAACAAGCTGGCACGCGCGCTGACCTCTTCGGGTTTTGATGCCATTATGGTGATTTCTACCCGTTCGACCAAAACTACGGCGGGTAATCCGTTTTTCTCGGAAGTTTTACATGCCATCACCGCCAAAGCTGAAGAAGAAGGTTTCGACGTGATATTGCAGACGTCGCACAACCTGGCAGAAGACTTACAAAAATGCGAAAGCAAAATTAAGCAGAAAATGATTAAAGGCATTATTATGCTAAGTTCGCCAGCGGATGAGTCATTTTTTGCCCAACTCGATAAATATGATATTCCGGTAGTGGTAATTGGCAAAGTTGAAGGTCAATACAGCCATGTTTATTCCGTCGATACCGATAATTATGGCGACAGTATTGCGCTGACCAATGCGTTAATTGAAAGCGGGCATAAGAATATTGCCTGCCTGCATGCGCCGCTTGATGTTCATGTTTCAGTGGATCGGGTAAATGGTTATAAGCAAAGCCTGGCTACGCATAATATTGCAGTGCGTGATGAATGGATTGTTGACGGCGGTTATACCCATGAAACAGCCTTGCAAGCCGCACGGCAATTATTAAGCCAGTCGCCGTTGCCAGAAGCCGTATTTGCCACTGACAGCCTGAAATTAATGAGCATTTATCGTGCGGCAGCAGAGAAAAATATTGCTATTCCGCAGCAGTTAGCGGTGGTGGGTTATAGCAATGAAACGCTGTCATTTATTTTAACGCCTGCACCGGGCGGCATCGATGTTCCGACGCAGGAGTTAGGGCAACAAAGCTGCGAGTTATTATTCCGCTTAATTGCCGGAAAACCGTCACCACAAAATATTACCGTTGCCACGCATATGTCGTTGAAATAAATGTATGCCGGATTTGGCGCTCGCGCCGCATCCGGCAATTTAACCCATTATCAGAACGAGTAATTTACGCCGACACCTGCATAATGGAATTTATCGCTGTCGCCTTCGTCGTGATCCTGCCACTCAAACGCGTATTCCAGCGAAACGGAAAGACCATTCTGGAAATCATAACCGTAAAATAACCCCACACGGTTAAAATCATGGCCTTCACGTTCAATATCATCCAGCCAGTCCCAGTTACTCCAGCGATCCAGCCCAATGCGCGTATACGGCGTCACCGAGTGGTTGCCGAGCGTCAGCGGCAAATAGGCACGAATTTCTTGCGTGGAAAACTCACCGTTATTGCGGCTGTCGTCCATATTGAAGCCGCGCTCGAGATAATAGTTCACTCGCAAAGCAACCGTTTCGTTGAAGGTATATTGCAGACCTGTTTCCGTTTCGACTCGGGTATCAGCGTAACCGGTCGTGTTCAGATCGTTGGCAAATTTATACATCGATAACCAACCGTTGAAACGTAAATCGTCAGTCAGTTTCACATCCCAGTCTGGCGCGATTTTCCAACGCTGCATATTCGCCGTGTCTTTACCCGGTTCATCAACGTAGTGATAACCATAATTACGGAAACCACCAGTCAGACCGAAACTGAAATCATCGCTTTCGAGGAACTGATAATGTACCTCCAGCTCCGGGCGATCAAACCACGTTCCACGTTTACCCGCGCTATAATCTACCGGCCCTTCCTGATAATAGGCCAGAGAAATTCTCCACGGCCCGTTGGCGGCATTAAAATAGACAGAAGGCTCCGCGAGCCCATCCATATCTTCGCCATAACCTTCGACGTTTTCTATTTCGTACATCGCGCCGATATTAAAGTGCCAGTCGTTCTTTTCCTCGGCCTGTGCGCAAGCCATTCCCGCACACATCACCAGTGCGGTACAGGGTAATAACTTTTTCATTATTGTTCCTTGTATTATCCTGGGGGAATGCCTTCCCCCTGTATTTAGCGAATTGCTATTTCCGTTTCTGCATCAAAGAAATGACATTTAGTCATATCAAAATGAATAGTGATATTTTCTCCTGCATGATAATCATTTAACGCACCAGCACGGACCACTAACTCGTGCCCCCCAACCGTGGTGTAGAGCATAAATTCCGCACCGGTTAATTCTGCCACGCTAATTTTGGCGGAAATGTTATTTTCCTCTTGCGCGTCCGGATGAATATCTTCCGGGCGTATTCCCATCACGATGGGCTTATGCAAACTTTCCTGTGTTTTCAGAACCGCTAATTTCTCTTCGGGTATGGTTAATTTAAGCGTTTCCGTAACGAATTTATCGCCATCGATCGTGCCGCGAATAAAATTCATCGCAGGCGATCCAATAAATCCGGCAACAAACATATTCGCAGGTTGGTTATAAACCGTTTTCGGCGCACCGACCTGCTGAACAATCCCATCCTTCATAATCACAATCCGCGTCGCCATGGTCATCGCTTCGGTCTGATCGTGGGTCACGTAGATCATGGTGGTGTTCAGTTTCTGATGCAGCTTGCTGATCTCTGCGCGCATTTGTACGCGCAGCTTGGCATCAAGGTTAGAGAGCGGTTCATCCATTAAAAACACGCCCGCTTCGCGCACAATCGCCCGTCCGAGCGCCACACGCTGGCGTTGCCCGCCAGAAAGCGCGCCCGGCTTGCGTTTCAGGTACTCACGCAGGCCGAGGATTTGCGCCGCCCAGTTAACCCGCTCATCAATCACCTCTTTGGCGATTTTTTGCATCTTCAGGCCAAACGCCATGTTGTCGTAGACCGTCATATGCGGATACAGCGCGTAGTTCTGGAACACCATCGCGATATTGCGCGCTTTGGCTGGAACGTCATTCATTCGTTTGCCGTCGATCAACAGATCGCCACCGCTGATCTCCTCAAGCCCGGCAATCATGCGCAGCGTAGTCGATTTACCGCAGCCTGACGGACCGACAAAGACAATGAACTCTTTATCGGCAATTTCCAGGTTGAAGTCCTTCACCACATGCACCTGGTTATCGTAGATTTTTTGAATATGTTGTAACGAAAGCTGAGCCATGTTGATTCCTTTGCTATACGTTTTGCCAGAAGGCCGATAACCGCGGCCATGTGAGAGATTCCGTTGAGGGCAACAGCAATTGCGCCCCGGTTAAGCCCGCGCCGATCCCCACCGAGCGCATACCGCTGGCGTTAATGGCTTCAATGCCCGCCTGCGCATCTTCAATGCCGATACATGCCTGTGGCGGCACGCCCAGCCCTGCACAGGCGGCGAGAAAGATTTCCGGGTCCGGTTTCGAATTTTTGAGTTGGGAAGCGTCCGCGCAGAAGGTGAAAAACTCGCGCAGCTCCAGCGCTGCTAAAATCGTCGGCGCATTCAGGGAGACAGAAGCCAGCCCAACCGGAATCTGCTGTGCTCGGAGCTCTACCAGCAAATTGTGAATGCCAGGCAGCACAGCATTAACCGTCAGTTCGCGCAGTGAGTGGACGTAAAGCAGATTTTTGCGATACGCCAGTTGCGCCCGTTCCTGTGGGTTAAAATCGCCCTCTTTACCCCCGTGCTGCAGAATTCGCCGCAGGGACTCATCGCGGCTGATCCCTTTTAGGAATTCGTTAAACTGCGCATCAATGCTGATGCCAATTTCAGCGGCAATCTGCTGCCACGCCTGGAAATGCAGATGTGCGGTATCGGTGATTACTCCATCCAGATCGAAAATTACCCCTTGCAGTTTCATTCACCCTCCTGATGCGTGGTAGCGGTCCCATTGAAGGGCAAAATAAAATCCCCTAAACAGAAAACAGATTCTTCAGAGACTGAAATAAGCTGACCGTTCAAACGCAGTGAAACTGGCGCAGAAGTCCGAATCGCAATGCGCTGCGCGTCAAGAGTGACCTGTAATTCACAGCCCTGCCAGAACAGAGGGAAAGACAACTGTTGCCACTGCTCAGGTAACGCCGGATTGAGATGTAATTCACCGTTGCGCACGCTCGCCCCGGCAAAACCCTGAATCGCCCCCAACCAGATTGCGCCAGTTGCGGCAGCGTGGATACCGTCATCACAGCTATGCGGATCAGCACCAAGATCGATTTCAGTCCCCTCCCGCCAGAACTGATAACTTTGCGCCAACAGGCCACAGCGTGCGGCAACAATGCCGTGGATCGCTTTACTCAGTGAAGAGTCGTGAATGGTGCGCGGTTCATAAAATTGCAGATTGGCAAGACACGATGCCGCTGAGTACTGCTCCGGCAGCATGTAATTGAGCATCACCACATCAGCTTGTTTGAGGATCTGCATCTCGTTCACTTCTGCGCGTGAATAATCCAGCAGAATGGTTTGCTTCCCCGCCGCCGCTTTGTATTTCGCCAGATTAATCGCTGGTTTCGCCATAAACGAATCATCCTGCGGCAAAACGCCGTCGGGCTGAATTTCTGGCAGCCGCAGTTCTTTAAGGAACATTTCGGCGCGATGGATAAACGCATCGTCGCTACAGCCAAATTGACGAGCGATGTTCAGCGCCTGCTGGACGTTGTAATACGCCATATAGCTGGTGAAGGCGTTATTATTGACATGTTCGGTATATTCGTCTGGCCCAATAACATCATGAATTTCCAGACGGTCGTTAACCCTCACCGTGCGGCTAATCCAGAACTTTGCAGTTTCCAGAAGTAGCGCCATGCCTTCATGAGCAATGAAACTTTCATCCCCCGTGGTCTGCCAGTATTGAACAACCGCCCAGGCGATATCGGCGACCAGATGATGTTCCGCCTGCGCCGAGGCCACTTTTTGCCGCAGCCCGGTGCGAATGTTAATGGCGGCAAATTCCGGCGTCTCTTCTTCGCCGCTGCGCGCGCTTTCCCACGGAAATAGCGCGCCCTGCCAGCCGTTGCGTCGCGCTTTCTCCTGCGCGCCTGGCAAGTTGTGCCAGCGATAACGCAGTAAACTTCTGGCAATCGTCGGTTCGCTAAACAGATGGAACGGCAGTAAAAATACTTCCGTATCCCAGAAAACGTGGCCTTTGTAGCCTTCCCCGGTCAAACCTTTTGCCGCAATACTGCTGCGCTCGTCGTGAGCAGGCGTCATGATGCGTAGGTGATAAAGCGCATAATCTAACGCTTGCTGATCGTGCGCATCGCCACCGTTTACCGTGATACGACGTTTCTGCCACCATTGACGCCAGTTTTCTGTGGATGCTGCAAGAAGTTGGTCGTAACTCTGCTGTACACACATTTCAAGCTGACGAAGCGATGCACTACCCCACTCGTCTAAAGCGACGTGTCTGTCGTCCCGCCAGTCGATCCACACCCGTTTTTGCAGCGTCAGCGTTTTGCCCGCAGGTAGTTGTGCACTGGTATGTTGCAGCAAGCGGCGCTCTTTGGCGGTATAGCATTGCTGCACGTCACCGCTCACCTGGCAGCAACAGCTGATGGCCACATCACTGCGTCCATCCTGAGTGGTATAGATCCCCTGCATCAAATGCTGACCAAACACCCGCACCTGGGTTTCGTCGAGATGTTGTCGTCCGTGGTTGGTTTGCGTGGCGTCAATGCCTGTTGAAATCAGCACTGACGCGTCAGCGTCCAGCGGCGTAATGCTGATTTCCAGCGCCATCAGCGGCAGTTGTTCTGCCGAAACAAAGCGACGGCTGGCGATGGCATAACGTGCGCCGCTGGCTGAAGACCAGACGACATTGCGACGTAATTCTCCACTGGCGAAGTCAAGCTCGCGCTGCCACGTTTCGCGGGATAGCGCAAAAAGTTCACCATTCAAGGTAATCTCCATCCCTATGACGTCAGGCAGGTTCACCAGTTCGTTGATGTCATTTTTCCCCGCGCGATGATAAAGCCCCGCCAGATACATACCGCGTGTCTGGCGCGTATAATCTTCTTCATGGCTGGCGCGAAGCCCAAGATAGCCGTTCCCCTGCGCCATCAGCGAAGCATACTTGTTCAGGGTATGCTGGCTGAAATGGGGTTCCGTTAACGTTACTGGCCTGGTCATAATTCCACACGCGTCCCTGTTTCTGCGGATTGATACAACGCCGCCACCAGTTGCTGGATGATGTACCCCTGCTCGGCGTCGGCTATCATCACGGGCTTACCTTGTACGTGGTTGATAAAGGCTTCCATACTGCGCAGATGACGGTTGTCGTCTGCCATTTCCCGTTGCATCAGCGTCATTAACTCACCGTTGTTATCGGTGTAGATATGTGCTGGAAACAGCGTCGCCCCGGCTTTATCACCACAAAAGCTGACATTCATAATCGACTGTTCGCGGATGTTGAGTGCAAATGAGGTCTCAAGCCACAGAATGCCGCCGTTATGAAATTCAATGGTGCCAAACAGCGAATCTTCGACGCTGTAGGTTGCCGGGTCCCACTCGCCAAATTGACCGCAGCTCTTTTGTGTGCCGATCTTTTGAAAGCTATGCGCGGTCACGCTTTTCACCGCCGGAAAGCCCAGTACATACATCGCCGCATCCAGCATATGAATGCCGATGTCAATAAGCGGCCCGCCGCCCTGCAATTCTTTATTGGTAAAAACGCCCCAGCCGGGAACGCCGCAGCGACGCAGGGCGCGGGCGGTGGTAACGTAAATCTCTCCCAAAACGCCGTTGGTCACCTGTTCACGCAGCTGTTGCGTATCGAGTGCAAAACGATGGTGAAAGTCGTAGGCCAGCACCTTGCCCTGTTTGCGCGCGGTATCGCACATTTCCCGCGCCTGTTCTGGCGTCATGGCGGGCGGTTTTTCGCACATCACATGGCAGCCCGCTTCCAGCGCCATCAGGGTATGTTCGTAATGAAAACGGTTAGGTGAGCAGACGCTAACCACATCAGGTTTCACCGCCAGCAGCATGGCCTGCGGATCGTCCCACACGGATGCATTCCCGTATTTTTCTGCCAGCGCCTGCGCCTGGGAAAGGCGGCTGTCACAGACAGCCACCAGTTCCAGATCGTTGCGGGTGCAGTAGTACGAAGCATGAACTTTATCCGCCACCTGGCCCGCGCCTATGATCGCGACCCGCAGCGGAGAGCTTGTCATTGCACTTTTCACAAAGACCTCTTAGCAGGTACGCAACCAGGCCAAAGAATCACGGTACGCCTGGGCAGGATCTTCTGCCCGGATACGCCCTTCGTACACCACATAGCCCTGATAGTTATCCGCGCGCAGCTGTTCAAACAGCGCGTGGAAATCCAGGGTGCCGCTGCCCGGCTGGTAGCGATGGTTATCGGCAATATGCACATGACCGAGCAGGTCGCGGTTGTCATGCAGCGCCTGCGCCAGGTTATCTTCTTCGATATTCATGTGATAGAAATCGCCGATAATCTGTACATGTTTAAGATCGTTTTCGACGATGTAACGACGAGCATCGGCGAGGGTGTTGATCATGTGATCCTGATAGCGGTTTAACGGTTCGAGGTACACCACGGTTCCGGTACGTGCGGCCGCCTGTTCCAGTACGCGCAGGGAATCACTCACCATTTTGCGGTCGCCATCCAGGCTACGCGGCGAGGTCATCGGCGGTAAGCGGAAGGTAAACATGCCCCATGCAGCCGGAACGACGATACCTTTACCGCCCACTTCTGCCAGAGCTTCAAGAATGCGTTCGATCTGCTTTAAGCCATTAAGTCGACGCTCTTCGATAAAGTCGCCAATCCAACCGTCATAGCCACCGCAGGCGGTGGTCACCGGTAAACCGGTTTCTTTGATTGCCGCTTTGACTTCTTCGATGTTGTTGACCAGCAGTTTGCCGTCAATCTCAAAACCATCGAAGCCCATCTCTTTGATATAACGAAATTTCTCCAGAATATTTTCCGGAAAGAATGCCTGATTCTGTGTGCCTATTTTCATTTTTTCATTCCTTTGAATTAAAACGTAACGCCCATTTTGATGCTCTGTTCCGGATGCTGATCGACATACTGCATGTAGCTTTCCGGGCTGTTGGCAAAGGTCACTACCGGGTCGATTAAATCTTCGCAATTGAGATAACCGTTCATCAGCAGTTCCCAGCAGGTTTCTTCAATACGCTTACGGCTCCAGCGCGGATAATCCGGGTTCGGTTCGCTGCACGCGCGGGAGAAAACAATTTTGGCGTTATTGAAATGCGCTTCGCGTCCGAGGTTAAAACCTTCAGCAAATGGTTTGGCAAACGCGACATACGAGATGGTGCCGCCGTAGGACAGACCGCGCAGCGCCGATTGCAGCGCGTCGGCGTAACCGCTGGTTTCGATAATCACATCGGCACCCTGCTTGCCGGTCAGCGTTTTGATCTCTTTGCCTACGTCAGTGCCAATGGGGTTAAGGCAGAAATCAGCACCGTGGCGACGGGCAATCTCACAGCGATGGGCGATAGGATCGACGCCAATTACCACCGATGCGCCAGCGCGTTTCGCCAGTTGGATGGCAATTTGACCGATCGCGCCAAGCCCTACCACCACGACAAAATCCCCTACGCGTACGTTGGCATCGCGCACGCCGCTCATGGCAAACTGCGCCGGGTCGTAACAGACGGCGTTTTTCCAGGAGCTGCCTTGCGGCATTTTGCGCAGCTTGTAGTTATTCACTGCGTTAATGATGACCGTCTCGGAGAGCGGGCCGTAGCCGCATACGCTGTCGCCCACCGCGTAGTCGGTAACGTCGCTGCCGCACTCGATAATGTCGCCAACCACCATGTTGCCAAGCTGGAATTTGCCAAACTCAATGCCGCGCGGCGCATCTGCGGGACGCGGGGTGAACATCTGCCACTCGCCGTTAAAGTCTTCATCGATAAACGGGCTGGCGGCGCGGAAGTCGACCACTTCCGTTCCGTGTTTCGGTGCGCCGAAACGCACGCGGATCTTCACTTCATTGGCTAAAATCGCCCGATCTTCATACTCAACCAGCGCAGCAACGCGCGGTGCTGTGGCTACTAACTTTTTCATGTAAAACTCCTTGTAAAGAAACTGGCCGCTTTAGCCCTTCACGCCACCGGCGGTCAAACCACTCTTAATAAAACGTTCCGAAAGCGCATACATAATCACCACCGGCAATGCGGTCACCAGCGAGGCCGCCATCATGCGTCCCCAGATGTAATCAGGCGTACTGAACAGCGCGTTCAGGCCCACTGGTAAGGTGAAATTGCTGGCGCTGGAGAGGAAAATCGACGCAAACAGATAGTCGTTCCACGCCACCATAAAGCAGTAGACGAACACGGAGATCAGCCCGGACATTGCCAGCGGCACGGTAATGCGGAAGATGATTTGCAGCCGGTTGAGGCCATCCATCATCGCCGCTTCTTCAATCTCATCAGGGATGGTGTCGAAGTAGCTTTTCAGCATAAACACGGCGGTGGGCAGGGTTTGCGTTACCATGGTGATGATCAGCGCCATCTCGGTGTCGTATATGCCAAGCGCGGTGATGATTTTGAACAGCGGCACCACCAGCAAAATGCCGGAGAACATGTACACCGTGTAAAAGCTGGCGTTGATGGTCATCCGCCCTTTAAAGCGCAGGCGGGAAAGCGCGTAAGCCCCGAGAATGCCGAGAAATACTGCTATCACGGATGAAACTACCGACACCACCATGCTGTTACGGAAATAATCGACAAACGGGAAAATCACCGGGTTAAAAATGTCGACGTAATGCTCCAGCGTCCACTGCTGTGGCAGCAGCGTAGGATGCAGCGAGATCGCCTCTTTCGCGCTTTTGAACGAGGTCATCAGCATCACAAAAAACGGAAACAGCGTGATGATGAGAAACAGCGCCAGCCCGCAGTAAAAACCGATGCGACTGAGTGTGCGTTTATTTGTTGCCATTGAGGTTCACCCGTTTTCTGGTCAGCAGAATGACAGCGAAAATAATGATGAAGAGCACCACCGAGATCGCCGCCGCTTTCCCTAAGTCATTAAAGGCAAAGGCGGTTTTGTAGAGATAGACGCCGAGAATATCGACCTTGGTCGTCAGCAGATAAACATCAGCAAACATGTAGAACATCCAGATGGTGCGCAGCGTCACCACCGTCGCCAGGACCGGCATAATCGCGGGCAGCGTGACGATGCGAAACCGTTGCCAGGCATTCGCGCCGTCCATCTCTGCCGCTTCGTACAACGATTTATCAATGGTCTGCAAAATCGCCAGAAACGAGATAAAGGCATACGGGAAGTAGCGCCAGATGGCGAACAGCACCACCAGCACAAAGCTACTGCCCGGATTATCGAACCACAGCGGTGCCTGCTCATAGAGATGCAGAAGATCGACGCCGAGGTAGTTCACAATGCCGTAGCCGTTGTTGAACATGTATTTCCAGGCGAACACCAGCGAAATAGACGGCGTTACGTAGGAGAGGATCACCAGCGAACGCGCGGTTTTACGCAGGCGGAACTCGCGGTTGAAAAACATCGCCACTGCCAGCCCGAGCACGGTGCTACCTGCCACCACCAGCGCGGTATACCAGACCGTCATCCACAGCGAGTGCCAGAAGCCGGGATCGGAGAGAATACGCACATAGTTGCTCACCCCAACAAACGTTGACTCGATGTTGGGATTAAGCGGCAGACGTAAAAAACTGATTTCGATATTCGACACCATTGGCCACGCCACCAGACCGCCCAGCAGTAATAAGCTGGGCGCGAGAAGCAGCAGCGCAAAGGGCATATCGGAACGACCTGAAAAAAGCCTGTTCATTGCGGATTCCTGTCCTGGGATTAGTGCTGTTCGATCAGTTCATCCAGCTTTTTCTGGCTCGTTTGCAGCGTGGTAGAGAGGTCGGCTTTACCCACGGTGACGTTATGCACCATGGAGCTCACCACGCCAGAACCCGTCACATCGCCCATGCGGGTAAAATTTTTATCCCCTACTGCGCCAAAGACCTGAATATTTGGCAGTTCGCTGATTAACTGATTTGGCAATTCTCCCAGCGCCTTAATAACGTCGTTGTCTTTCCAGGTGGCGGTAGTGACAACCGCTTTGTTCACCGGCAGCGCCGCGCCTGGCGACATCATCACCCAGTCGGCAATGTTGTCTGCCTGCTCCATAAAGGTGACAAATTTTTCAGCCGCTTCGGTCTCTTCGGTCTTTTGCCCGGCGGTAATGGTCAGCGAGGTCAACATGCCGTAGACCGCAGAGTTTTTCTCGGTGGGTACAACGAAACCAACGTTTTTCGGATCGCCCTCTTTAATCACAGCCGGAAGGATATAGGTGGAGTAAATCGCCATCGGCGCGGTGCCGTTCATAAAAGCGTCTTTCACCTCCATGATGTCGTTAGAACCCGGCATGGTGTTGGCAGCAAGGTCGCGGTAATAGGTCAGCGCCTGCATCATCTCTGGTGTATCAAGGGTGATTTTGCCTTCGGCGTTAAAGACGTTGGCCTGGTTGGATAAGGCAAACTGGGAGAAGGATTGTTCCGTCAGCACACTTTCTGCCGTAGGCAGCGCAATGCCATATTTTTTATTCGCCGGGTCATTCAGTTTCTGCGCGACATCCAGCAATTGCTGCCAGTTTTTCGGCTCCTCCAGCCCGGCTTTTGCCAGCACATCTTTGCGATACCAGATGCCGCCAATCCAGGCGCTGACAGGAACACCGGTCCATGCGCTACCATCTTCGGTGCGCACAATCCGCAGAACGCCATCGTAGAACGCGCCTTCACCGACGTTGCTGATGACCGTGGCAACCGCCAGGCGATCGATAAGCTGCTCTTTGTCCATAACTTTGGCGTAGTCATGGCTGGTTTCGATCACTTCCGGCAGCGAACCACTACGTGAAAGGGTAATGACTTTGGTGTTATAGGCGTCTTCTTCCACGGGCACTTGTTTAACGGTGATGCCCGGGTTTTCTTTTTCAAAACGCGCAATTAACTGACTAATTACCGCCTGGCGTTCCTGTTCCACCGAAGAATGCATAAACTCAATGGAGACATTCGTTTTATTTTCTTCTTTACAACCTGAAATCAGGGCGCAGGAAACCAGTGCTGATAACAGCACGATTTTTGATTTAATCATGAGATGTTCCTTTTTATTTAATCCACATAACCTGCCAGGGGCGCAGCGTTATTTCATTACCCACTATATCAACTTCACTAATCAGATCCCGACCGTGCAGGTCAGTAATATTTATATGCTGAATATTTTCACTGACATTAAACAATCCTGTCAGACAATTACCATCCGCGTTGCTTCTTTGAATACACATTACGGATGAATTAACCGTGTCGATGGTAAAATCATTATCTGGATGAAACTCGTTATGACTTCGACGAATTTTAATTAGTCGCGACAATTCATGATATACCGCGTGCCTTAACGTCGTTTTATTGTTCAGTTCGGTCGTGATCTCTTTACTGTAATATTTTTTACGGTTAATCGCACGGTTATATCCCAGTTTTTCGACACCTGCGTAATCATTACGCGAGCCCAGAATACTTTGAATATATATCGCTGGCACACCGGGGAAACTTAACAAAATCGCATGGGCAAGGATAAACCTGGCGCAACGTTCTTCATCGCTACTCTCGCGGCGGTTTAACGCATCCATATAAGTGACATTCATTTCATACGGGCTACGCGTACCGTCGGGATTATTTTTCCAGTTAACTAATGCCCCTTCCTGCTGTAATGCCTCGACCAGCGCTAATATTTCGCTTTCGGGTAGCAAGCCACGCAGTGGGTTAAGCCCGATGCCATCGTGAGAGGCGAGGAAGTTAAACCAGGTGGTGTTGCTGGAAGGTAGTGTCAGGTTTTGCGCCCACGCACAAAGCGCCTCAACGTTCTGTTTTTGCACCGCATGCAGCACCAGCGGCGGCAGCGAGAACTGGTACACCATATGCGCTTCGTCATCACCGTTGCCAAAGTAAGCAATGTTGTCTCTGTGCGGAACATTGGTCTCGGTAATGATCACTGTACCTGGTGCTACGTCATCAATAATCGACCGTAACAGTTTGATAATCAGATGTGTTTTTTCCAGATGGATGCAGCTTGTTCCCGGCTCTTTCCACATAAAGCCAACGGCATCCAGACGGACATATTCTGCGCCCTTTTCCAGGTAGCACAGCAATACATCCACCATCGCCAGTAACACTTCAGGGCTACGGTAATTCAGGTCAATTTGATCGTCACTAAAGGTGGTCCATAAATGGCGCGTTGAATGATCGCGCATCTGGAATGGCGTTAATAACGGTAACGCACGCGGGCGAGTGACGACGCTGAGATCGGTTTGCGGGTCAACGGCAATAAAAAAATCTTCAAAACCTGGCTGCTGTTGTAAATAGTTTTTAAACCATTCACTTTTTGCCGACATATGGTTGCAGACAAAATCAAACATTAAATGACTGCATTCACCGAGTTGCTGAATATCCTGCCACTCCCCCGCTTCACTAGCGACCTGTTGATAATCAATTACCGAAAAGCCATCATCAGATGACCATGGATAAAAAGGTAATAAATGAACATGTGAAAAAATGCTTTGCAGCCATTGAGGGTAAAACTGATTAAATGTGGGTAGTGGTTTTAAATCATTACTGTGAAATTGATCGGCATAGGTGATTAACACGACATCACTTTCATCCCAGTGTTTTTTACGTCGCAGTGTAATTAATCGTTTCGCACTCTCAAGACGCGTTACAAGTTTCTGTAAATGAGTTGCGGTAAATGTTCCACCGTAGATTTCGTCCAGGTAATCCGTAATTTTCTGTTTCATGTTGCCTTTCCGTGGTAGCGGTCCCATGAAACGAGAGACTACTCCGCAGAAAATAAACTGTCAATTGAGCACAAGGGTTTTAGTCACGCAGGAAATCATTTTTTACCAGGGAAAAAGCGTATTTGTGAGCTGACGCAAATAATCTATGGGGATGTAAATAAGGTGTAACAGAAAAAGTAAACGGCGCATAAGCGCCGCTTAGGGTGGATTCTTTTAACCTTTGACCTTCGGCATTGCGATGTCTTTCAGGCCGCCGGCGTTCTCAACGTGGGTATATCCCATCTCGCTAAGGATCTCTTTTGCCTGCCCTGACTGGCGTCCGGCATTGCAATACACTTTCACGGTGTCGTTTTTATCCGGAACGGCGGTGGCAATGCGCTCTTTCACTTCCTTCAGGGGAATATTGATGGCCCCCTGAACGTGCTCTTGCTGATACTGCTCAGGAACACGAACATCGATCCAGTGTTCAGCGGCGAAAACGGGCAGTGAAAACACCAGTGCCAGAGCAAGTAAGCCTTTTTTAAACATGTAAGCGTCCTTCTATGGATGAAAATTGCCATCCATTATACGCCTGAGATTTAACAATTTTTGCGAAATTCCCCTCACCTTTTATAACGCTGTGCCAGTTTATTGGCAGCCCGACTTAACAGCGGTTCCAGCGCCACAGCCAGCAACATTTTCAGCGGTCGGCGAGCAACTGATTTTATCGCCCAGCCCGCCACACCCGCCGGGCCATAGCGCAGTGCGGTAAGAAGTACCAGCTTGCCTGCTAATTTGAACCCAGGCTTCACCTTTTGCCCGGCCTGTTGCCAGCGAGTATTCATAACTTTCCTCACAGTTGACGGAAACGGCTACGTAACGTGAAAGTATCGGAAGTGACATAACGTTCCATCTCGCGTAAACGCGTTTCACTTGCCGCCAGTTCACGGTCGACTTCATCCAGCAATTCGCTGCTGGAAGGTAGCTGCTCACCAAAGGCCATGTTGTCCGGCATTGGATCAAGCGCAAATGACAAAATGATGTAAGCAACCAGGGTAAACAGCGCCAGACCGAAGAAAATCGACAGCACCACCAGGATACGCACCAGTTTTACTGGTACATCAAAATAGTTGGCAATCCCGGCGCAGACGCCACGGACCATGCCCTGCTGTGGAATACGCCATAATTTTTTATTGAGATTAATGCCCGCCATTAGCGATCCCTCCAGTTCGGATGTTCTGCATCAAGAATGGATTCCAGCGCCTGAATACGTTCGCGCATCCGTTTTGCTTCATCAGCCAGTTGCGCTAATCGCTGCTGCTCACTTTGCGACAATTCACTGCGACCAGAACGATTGCTGTAATGCAGCCATAACCAGATCGGTAAAACAAACAGCACAAAAATGGTTAACGGAATAGCCAGAAATAGCGCGCTCATAAGGACTCCTTAGACGATGAGCGGCGGCGCGTTCGGACGCCGCCTGGATGTTATTATTGATTGTCTTGCTTCATTTTGGCTTTTAATTGTGCCAGTTGCTCGCTGATTGCATCATCGGCTTTCAGTTCGGCAAACTGATCGTCCAGCGATTTTTGTTTACCGAAGCTGTGGCTTTCTGCTTCCGCTTCCATCTGGTCGATACGGCGTTCGAAAGATTCGAAACGAGCCATTGCTTCATCCAGTTTGCCACTGTCCAGCTGACGACGCACATCGCGCGACGAGTTTGCCGCCTGATGGCGTAACATCAATGCCTGCTGGCGAGCGCGTGTTTCGCTCAATTTGTTTTCCAGCTCGCCGATCTCTTTCTTCATACGCACCAGCGTATCGTCCACCAGCGTCACTTCATGTTCCAGGCTCTTAATCAGATCGGTCAGTTTCTGTTTTTCAATTAACGCCGCACGCGCCAGATCCTCTCTCTCTTTCAGCAGTGCCAGTTCCGCTTTTTCCTGCCATTCAATTTCACGAGCCGACGCTTGTTCAATACGGCGAGTCAGCTGTTTCTTTTCTGCCAGCGCACGCGCCGAAGTAGAACGTACTTCAACCAATGTATCTTCCATCTCCTGGATCATCAGACGCACCAGTTTCTGTGGATCTTCCGCTTTCTCTAACAGAGCGTTGATGTTGGCATTCACGATGTCGGCAAAGCGAGAAAAAATACCCATAATGTTGTCCTCTTGATTTCTGCATTCAGGATTGTCCTGCTGAACTATTAATACAATTTGCGTGCCAATTTTTTATCTTTTTGATTTATAAAGATCTGATTGAAGAATCAACAGCAACATGCCAGGATGAATTAGCGAATTACACTAACAAGTGGCGAATTTCATCATGGCAGAATACAAAGATAATTTACTTGGTGAGGCGAATAGCTTTCTCGAAGTGCTGGAACAGGTTTCGCATCTCGCACCACTGGATAAACCGGTGCTCATCATCGGCGAACGCGGCACCGGTAAAGAGTTGATTGCCAGCCGCCTGCATTATCTCTCCTCCCGTTGGCAAGGGCCGTTTATTTCCCTTAACTGCGCGGCGTTAAATGAAAATCTGCTGGATTCCGAACTGTTTGGTCACGAAGCGGGGGCGTTTACCGGTGCGCAAAAACGTCATCCTGGGAGATTTGAACGTGCCGATGGCGGTACGCTATTTCTTGATGAACTCGCTACGGCACCGATGATGGTGCAGGAAAAATTATTGCGTGTGATTGAGTACGGTGAACTGGAGCGCGTTGGCGGTAGTCAGCCATTGCAGGTGAATGTGCGGTTGGTATGCGCGACGAATGCCGATCTCCCGGCGATGGTCAATGAAGGTACTTTTCGCGCTGACCTGCTCGACCGGCTGGCTTTCGATGTAGTGCAACTGCCGCCCCTGCGCGAGCGCGAAAGCGACATTATGCTGATGGCAGAACACTTTGCCATTCAGATGTGTCGGGAAATCAAGCTGCCTCTGTTCCCGGGTTTTACGGAGCGCGCCAGAGAAACATTGCTGAATTATCGCTGGCCGGGAAATATTCGTGAATTGAAAAACGTGGTGGAACGTTCAGTGTATCGCCACGGCACCAGCGATTATCCGCTTGATGACATCATTATTGATCCCTTTAAACGGCGTCCGCCTGAAGACGCTATCGCCGTTTCAGAAACCACCTCGCTTCCAACACTGCCGCTGGATTTACGTGAGTTTCAGATGCAGCAGGAAAAAGAGTTGCTGCAACTCAGTTTGCAACAGGGGAAATATAACCAGAAGCGCGCGGCTGAATTACTGGGGTTAACCTATCATCAGTTCCGCGCGTTGTTGAAAAAGCACCAGATTTAGCGAAGTTGGGCAATACAACTTGCCGGATGCGGCGTGAACGCCTTATCCGGCATACATAATCAATACGTCGTTTGCAGGCCTGATAAGCGCAGCGTATCAGACATTATTGCGTTGACCCTGCTTCTGCGTATTAATCTTTCAGCGCATCCTGCAAAATTTTCATTGCCGCATCGAATTGCGCATCCGGGATGGTCAGCGGATACAGGAAACGAATCACGTTGCCGTATGCGCCACAGGTCAGCAGAAGCAGCCCCTGCGCCAGCGCGCGTTGCTGGATTTTCTGTGCAATCGCCGCTGACGGCTCGCCCGTTTGCGGATCGTTAAACTCTGCCGCAATCATAGACCCCAGACCGCGTACCGCCGCGATGGCCGGAACGCTTTCTTTGGCATCAATCAACGTGTTTGTCAGGCGCTGGCCCAGTTGATTCGCGCGTTCACAGAGTGATTCTTTGTCGATAATGTTGAGCACAGCGTGCGCGGCAGCCACCGCCAGCGGGTTCCCGGCGTAAGTACCACCCAACCCGCCCGGCGCGGGCGCGTCCATAATATTCGCGTTACCGACCACGCCCGAAAGCGGCATGCCGCCCGCGAGGCTTTTCGCCATCGTCATTAAGTCCGGCTTATCGGCGTAGTGATCCATGGCAAACAGTTTACCGGTACGCGCAAAGCCGCTTTGCACTTCATCGGCAATCATCACAATGCCGTGCTCGTCGCACAGGCGGCGAATGGCGGCAACCAGCTCTTTTGGTGCAACGTTGAAACCGCCTTCGCCCTGCACCGGTTCGAAAATAATCGCCGCCACCTGCTTCGCTTCAATGTCAGATTTAAACAAGCGTTCGATGGCGTCGAGAGAGTCCTGCGTTGAAACGCCATGTAAATCTGACGGATAAGGTACGTGATATACCGAACCGGGGAACGGGCCGAAGCCGATTTTGTACGGCGCGACCTTTCCGGTCAGCGCCATGGTCATATATGTACGACCGTGGAAGCCGCCGCTAAACGCAATCACGCCAGGGCGTCCGGTATGGGCGCGGGCGATTTTCACCGCGTTCTCCACCGCTTCCGCACCGGTGGTGAAGAACGCAGTTTTAGCCTGCCCGCTCACCGGGGCAAGGGCGTTGATTTTCTCCGCCAGGGTGACGTAGCTTTCGTACGGCACAATCTGATACGCCGTGTGGGTAAACTGTTGCAATTGCTGCTCCACCGCCGCGACCAGATCAGGGTGGCGATGCCCGGTATTCAGCACCGCAATGCCTGCGGCGAAATCGATGTATTCGTTGCCCTCTACGTCCTTCAGCATGGCGTTTTCTGCCGACTGGGCGAAGAAGTTACACATCACGCCAACCCCGCGAGGGGTAGCAGAAAGACGACGCTGATGGAATTCATTGTTGCTCATGTTTCACACCTTTTGACTCTTCACTGTTAATCGGAAATTAAACGCCCAGACGATCGCGCAGGCTGTAATAAGCCGCGCCCATCGCGGTAAATGGCACGCGCAGCGTGCGCCCGCCGGGGAACGGGTAATGCGGCAGATTGGCAAAGGCGTCGAAGCGTTCGGCGTCACCGCGCAGCAGTTCAGCAATCAAACGCCCGGCAAGATGGGTACAGGTGACGCCGTGGCCGCTGTAACCCTGCATGTAATAGATGTTGGTATCAAGGCGACCGAACTGCGGCATGCGTGACAGGGTCAGCAGGAAGTTGCCCGTCCAGCGGTAATCAATTTTCACGCCCTTCAGCTGCGGGAAGGTTTTCAGCAGTTTCGGCACCACAAGGCGCTCAACATCGTCCGGGTCGCGTGCGCCGTAGACCACGCCGCCGCCGTACAGCAGGCGGTTATCGGCAGTCAGGCGGTAGTAATCAAGAAGATAGTTACAGTCTTCCACACAGTAGTTTTTCGGGATCAGCGAACGGGCTAAATCTTCCGACAGCCGTTCGGTGGTGATCACCTGCGTGCCGCACGGCATGCTGCGTTTCGCTAGTTCCGGCTCTACTTTATCGCCCAGATACGCATTCCCGGCGACAATCACGTATTTCGCCGTCACCTGACCTTTGGCAGTTCGCACAACGGCTGGCGTGGTGTGCTGGATCTGCGTCACGGCAGAAAGTTCATACACGCGCCCGCCGTTCAGGCGGATGGCGTCCGCTTCGCCAATGGCGAGGTTTAGCGGATGAATATGCCCACCGCTGTGATCCAGCAGCGCACCAGTGTAGCGATCGCTGGCGACCTCGCGGCGAATAGCGTTGGCGTCCAGCAGCTCCAGCTGTTTATTGCCGTAGCGTTCCCAGTTCTCTTTCTGCTCTTCGAGTGTGGCGAGCTGTTTATCATTCATCGCCACAAACAGGCCGCCGGGGCGGTAGTCGCAGTCAATCTGATAACGTTTGATACGTTCGCGGATGATCTCTCCGCCTTCAAACATCATGCTGCCGAGCATACGGGCGGTGTCCATGCCGTAGCTTTTTTCGATCACGTCGATGTCGCGGCTGTAGGAGTTCACAAGCTGCCCGCCATTGCGTCCGCTTGCGCCGAAGCCGATGCGTGAGGCTTCGAGAACCACTACATCAAAGCCCGCTTCCGCCAGATGCAGCGCGGAGGAAAGCCCGGTATAGCCGCCACCGACCACGCAAACGTCGCAGGAAATCGACTCATTCAGCGTGTCGAATGGCGCGTATTTATTCGCACTGGCGGCGTAGTAACTGCTGGTATGTTCGGTCATTTCAGGCCTCCAGGCTTATCCAGATGGTTTTCAGTTCGGTGAATTTGTCAAGGGCATGCAGGGATTTGTCGCGCCCGTTGCCGCTCTGCTTATAGCCGCCAAACGGCACGGTCATATCGCCGTCGTTGTAGTTATTGACGAAGACGGAGCCGGCTTTCAGGCGGCGACTCATGCGGTGCGCGCGGGAGAGGTCGCGCGTCCATACCGCCGCGCCAAGTCCGTACTGGCAGTCGTTGGCAAGCTGTAGCGCCTGTTCTTCTGATGTGAAACGCGTGACCACCAGCACCGGACCGAAAATCTCTTCGCGGCTTAAGGACGCATTCGGGTCTACCTCCACAAAGATGGTCGGGCCGATGGCGGCAGCCAGCTCGGCGTTACGGCCATCCAGCAGCAGTTGCCCTTTGCTTTCGCCTTCCCGAATAAAGCTATGGACCGAGTCGGCGTGGGCGCAGTCGATTAAGGTGCCCATGGTGGTTGCGGGATCAAGTGGATGGCCCGGCTGCCAGTTTTGCGCCTGCTGTTTTAACAGGGCTAAGAATTCATCGGCGATGCTCTCTTCCAGCAACAAACGCGTTCCGGCGATGCACACCTGGCCCTGGTTGTAGAAAATGCCTGCGGCGGTGGCGCTTGCTGCCTGTTGTAAATCCGGGCAGTCGGCGAAAACGATGTTGGCGCTTTTGCCGCCCGCCTCCAGCCAGACGCGTTTCATGTTGCTGTCGCCCGCGTCCTTCAGCAGCTGTTTCCCGGTGCGGGTTGAGCCAGTAAAGGCAATGGCATCGATATCGTTATGGCGCGAAAGCGCCTGCCCGGCTTCATGACCAAAACCCGTCACCACGTTCAACACACCATCCGGCAGCCCCGCTTCTTTCGCCAGCCCCGCGAGACGAATCGCACTGAGCGGTGATTTTTCAGACGGTTTTAGAATCACGCTGTTTCCCGCCGCCAGCGCCGGGCCGAGTTTCCAGCAAGTCAGCAGCAGCGGGAAGTTCCACGGCACGATGGCGGCAATCACGCCGACCGGTTCACGCACGATCATCGCCAGCTCATGGCTACTGGTGGTCGCCACTTCGCCATACACTTTGTCGATCGCTTCGGCGTACCAGCGAATGGCGCGCGCCGCGCCGGGAATATCATCACGCAGGCTGTGACGAATCGGTTTGCCGGTGTCGAGCGTTTCCAGCAGCGCCAGTTCTTCAGCGTTAGCTTCCATTAAATCGGCGAGTTTATTCAGTACCGCTTTACGTTTAGCCGGAGAAGAGAGTGACCAGTCGCCGCGTTCAAATACGCCGCGTGCTGCGCTCACCGCACGGTCGATATCGACGCTCTTGCCGCGGGCAATTTTCGCCAGCGGTGCCTGGGTGACCGGATCAACGGTTTCAAAAGTTTCATTTTCCGCCGCAGCAGTATATTCACCGTTAATAAATAAGCGGGTTTCAATGGCGAGACTTAACGCTTTATCCTGCCAGTAAGCCAGATGATGAAAATTCATTATGACTCCTGTTTCACGTCTATCAGATATATGCAGTTTGTGAACGTCAGGGCGCAGAGATCCCCGGGCCGTATGCCCGTTTATTTCTGGCGACATTCTTTATGGATTGCCGGGCGCATTGCGCTTACCCGGCTTACAGAACAAAAAGATTAAAACGTGGTGGGCGTATGGGCGCTGATAATTCGGCAAATACCTGCCGACGTATTACTGAAACTGTGCGGGATGCCGGTATTAATGGCATAACTTTGCCCCGCGACGAGATGATAATCCTGACCATTAATCGTCAGAACAATTTCACCTTCCAGTACAGTGCCTATTTCCTCACCCTGATGCTTAATTCTTTCCCCAGTGGTTGTGCCCGGCTGGTACGTTTCAAAGATCATCGCCAGCGTGCGATTCGGGTTACCGTTATGAACCAGCTTCATTGACACACCCTGACTGCCCATCTCAATTAAGTCGTCCTGATTAATGACGACCTGCGGCTCATCAGGTTTTTCCGGCTCGGAAAAGAATTCCGAGAGTGACAGACCATACACCTTCAGCAGCTTTTGCAGCGTACTGATGGCAGGGCTGACTTTATCTTGTTCTATCGTACTGATAGCACTGTGAGTCAGCCCGGAGAGTTCGGCGGCACGACGTTGTGAAAGCCCCTGCTGCTGGCGGATTTCCGACAAGCGTTTTCCTGGCGCCAGTCCCTCATCACTCATATTTGCATTTCCTTAAACTGTAGTGGTCAGAGTCGCTGTTTTTCAGCGATATGGTGCTGACAAGCGGTGATAAAGCCCTCGAACAATATACGCGAAAGCGCGTACTCGCTACTGTTCCACTCCGGGTGCCACTGTACGCCCAGCGCAAAAGGATGATTGATGACGCTAACCGCCTCAACTAAGCCATCCGGCGAGCGAGCTTCAACACGCAACCGTGGGCTAACGACCTTCGCCCCTTGTCCATGCAGAGAGTTTACCCAAAAGTTGCTACATTCAGGTAACAACGCAGACAGCAATCCCCCCTCTTCAACCTGAACTTCATGCGACGGTGCATATTGCTGCTCCACCGGCAGTTCGGGATCTTCCCGATGTTCCAGCAATTCAGGCTGTTCGCACAGCTTGCGATGCAACGAACCACCGGTTGCCACCACCAGTTCCTGTAAACCCCGGCAGATGGCGAAAATGGGGATGCGCCTTTCGAGTGCGGCATTAATTAACGCCATGCTCAGAAGATCACGCCCGGGATCGGCGTCAGGCTCATCGCCGTTTTCACCATATAGGTGCGGCTGCACATTGCTGGGACTACCAGGAAGATAAATACCATCGAGTTTCGGCAAAAGTTGTTCAAGTAACGACGGTTCCGCCAGCGCATGTGGTAGCGCTATTGGCAAACCGCCTGCGTGGATGATGGCATTCAGGTACTTTTCTTGCAGAGTCTGGGTCGCATGACCCTTAAGCCTGTTCCTGCACATTACGACACCGATAACCGGATTGTTCATTATATTTTCCATGCTCAATCTCACAAAGTGGACTAAATTATCGCCATTACTGCGCTTTAAATGACCTTTATGTTCAATATTTTTTCAATCTAGCAGTGGTTTTTCATTTTTGCAAACTCAATTTAACATTTGACAAACATTTAGTTTGCATACAGATTCGAATAGTGGTCATTATATTTTACGCTTTGATAACGAGCGGAAAACAAACCAAAGGCGAAGAATCATGGAAACCAATATCGTTGAAGTAGAGAACTTTGTTCAGCAGTCAGAAGAGAGGCGGGGTAGCGCCTTTACGCAGGAAGTGAAACGCTACCTGGAGCGCTACCCGAATACGCAATATGTTGATGTTTTACTTACCGATTTGAATGGTTGCTTCCGTGGAAAACGTATTCCTGTTTCAAGCCTGAAGAAGCTCGAGAAAGGGTGTTATTTCCCGGCCTCGGTGTTTGCAATGGATATTCTGGGCAACGTAGTAGAAGAAGCGGGCCTGGGTCAGGAAATGGGCGAGCCGGATCGTACCTGTGTTCCTGTTCTCGGTTCCTTAACCCCTTCTGCCGCCGATCCAGAGTTTATCGGTCAGATGCTCCTGACCATGGTCGATGAAGATGGCGCTCCCTTTGACGTTGAGCCGCGGAACGTTCTTAACCGCCTGTGGCAGCAGCTGCGCCAGCGCGGATTGTTCCCGGTCGTAGCGGTAGAGCTGGAGTTCTATTTACTGGATCGCCAGCGCGACGCTGAAGGGTATCTGCAACCGCCCTGCGCGCCCGGCACCGATGACCGCAATACACAAAGCCAGGTTTACTCCGTTGATAACCTCAACCACTTCGCCGACGTGCTCAATGATATTGATGAGCTGGCGCAGTTACAGCTGATTCCGGCAGATGGCGCGGTCGCTGAGGCCTCGCCGGGTCAGTTTGAAATCAATCTTTACCATACCGATAACGTGCTGGAAGCTTGCGATGATGCGCTGGCACTAAAACGCCTGGTGCGTCTGATGGCAGAAAAGCATAAGATGCACGCCACTTTTATGGCGAAGCCGTATGAAGAGCACGCGGGCAGCGGGATGCATATCCATATCAGTATGCAAAATAACCGTGGCGAGAACGTGCTTTCTGACGCGGAAGGCGAAGATTCGCCGCTGCTGAAAAAGATGCTTGCCGGGATGATTGACCTGATGCCGTCATCAATGGCGTTGCTGGCACCAAACGTGAACTCGTATCGCCGCTTCCAGCCAGGTATGTATGTACCGACGCAGGCGTCGTGGGGCCATAACAACCGCACCGTCGCCCTGCGTATTCCCTGCGGCGATCGCCATAATCACCGCGTGGAATATCGCGTGGCGGGTGCCGATGCCAACCCGTATCTGGTGATGGCGGCGATTTTTGCCGGTATTTTGCATGGCCTTGATAACGAACTGCCATTACAGGAAGAAGTCGAAGGTAACGGGCTGGAACAGGAAGGCTTACCCTTCCCGATTCGCCAGAGCGATGCCCTGGGTGAGTTTATCGAGAATGATCACCTGCGCCGCTATTTAGGCGAACGCTTCTGCCATGTCTATCACGCCTGTAAAAATGATGAGCTGTTGCAGTTTGAGCGCCTCATCACAGAAACAGAAATTGAGTGGATGTTGAAAAACGCGTAATACCCCTTGCGGGGTTGTTTCATCGGCCTGAGCGGAGCCAGGCCTGACATTTGCTGGTAATCCAGACATTTCCCGGATGTCGCGTTATGGAGCGCAGGCGGCAACGGGCTTCCGTTAACGATTAAGACTGTGACGAGGAAATGAGATGATGCCGATGATTAAATCCCCGCATGGCGAGGGAGGCTGCGTATGCGCCCCTCCTGCGACTGACTGGACTCCGCCCCCTTTGCTTCCCTTGCTAAACAGGTTTGATTTCAGGTCGACACGACCGCAAACCTTATTACGCAGGGGAGGCAGCAACTATGGCTATTAATTCACCACTGACTATTGCTGCGCAATCTGGCAAAACCCGTCTGCGAAAATCACTGAAATTGTGGCAGGTGGTGATGATGGGTCTGGCCTATCTCACGCCGATGACCGTATTTGATACTTTTGGTATTGTCTCCGGCATTAGCGACGGTCACGTTCCGGCGTCCTATTTGCTGGCGCTGGCGGGCGTGCTGTTTACCGCTATCAGCTACGGCAAACTGGTTCGCCAGTTTCCGGAAGCCGGTTCGGCCTATACCTACGCGCAAAAGTCGATTAACCCGCACGTCGGATTTATGGTCGGCTGGTCATCGCTGCTGGATTATCTCTTTTTGCCGATGATCAACGTCTTGTTGGCGAAAATCTATCTCTCCGCCCTCTTCCCGGAAGTGCCGCCGTGGGTGTGGGTAGTAACCTTCGTCGCCATTTTAACCGCCGCGAATCTGAAGAGCGTCAACCTGGTTGCTAACTTCAATACCCTGTTTGTGTTGGTGCAAATCTCCATCATGGTGGTGTTTATCTTCCTGGTGGTTCAGGGACTGCATAAAGGAGAAGGCGTTGGCACCGTCTGGTCACTTCAGCCGTTTATCAGCGAGAACGCGCACCTGATCCCGATTATTACCGGGGCGACGATTGTCTGTTTCTCCTTCCTCGGTTTCGATGCGGTGACCACGCTTTCGGAAGAGACGCCGGACGCCGCACGCGTGATCCCGAAAGCCATCTTCCTGACGGCGGTCTACGGTGGCGTTATCTTTATCGCTGCGTCGTTCTTTATGCAGCTGTTCTTTCCTGATATCAGCCGCTTTAAAGACCCGGACGCCGCACTGCCTGAAATTGCGCTGTACGTCGGCGGCAAGCTCTTCCAGTCGATTTTCCTCTGTACCACGTTTGTGAACACGTTAGCGTCTGGCCTGGCGTCGCACGCCAGCGTGTCGCGTCTGCTGTATGTGATGGGGCGTGACAATGTGTTTCCGGAGCGCGTGTTTGGCTATGTGCACCCGAAATGGCGCACGCCAGCGTTGAACGTCATTATGGTCGGGATTGTTGCGCTGTCGGCGCTGTTCTTTGATTTAGTCACCGCGACAGCATTGATTAACTTCGGTGCTCTGGTGGCGTTTACCTTCGTGAATCTGTCGGTGTTTAATCATTTCTGGCGGCGCAAAGGAATGAATAAAAGCTGGAAGGATCACTTCCACTATTTGCTGATGCCGCTGGTTGGCGCGCTGACGGTGGGTGTGCTGTGGGTTAACCTCGAGTCAACGTCACTGACACTCGGTCTGGTATGGGCTTCATTAGGCGGCGCATATTTGTGGTATCTGATCCGCCGCTATCGCAAAGTGCCGTTGTATGATGGTGACAGAACGCCGGTGAGCGAAACGTAATTGTCGGATGCGCGGCGCATTATCCTGCCTGAGGGTAATGCGCCGCGCCATTAACTATAAAAAGATGTATGACCCGGATCACGAGTGCTATCATCCGCCCTTATGCTTAGCGCATTAACCCCAGGGGCAAATAATGAACCACGATATCCCGCTAAAATATTTCGATATTGCCGATGAGTACGCGACCGAATGCGCAGAGCCTGTCGCCGACGCTGAACGCACACCGCTGGCCCTCTACTTCCAGTTACTGCTCACCCGTTTGATGAACAATGAAGAAATCAGCGAAGAAGCCCAACATGAAATGGCTGCTGAAGCGGGGATTAATCCCGTACGCATTGATGAGATCGCAGAGTTTTTGAATCAATGGGGTAATGAGTAATTATTTCATTGCAGACGATCGGTCAGTATCGTTGTCCGGATAAAGCGTTCACGCCGCATCCGGCTAACAATGACACGCACTGCAGTGTGCCTCAATGGGTTTCTCACGATCGTACCGCTCTGCTCCTCGCTAAGTTGTTCTGTGAGTTATAGTTATAGAGAAATCACGGGTACGAATGTTGAACAGATGGCGACGCCACCTGTTCAACGACCAACCACACGGCCCTCATTACGACCCCTGAACACAAACGGTAATGGCAAATGTCATTAAATATTAGTAAGATAGCCTCTTTACATAAAATCCCTTAATATTATGCGCCAGGTATTATCGTCTCTTTTGGTGATTGCTGGACTTGTGAGTGGTCAGGCAATCGCCGCGCCTGAATCCCCCCCGCATGCTGATATCCGCGACAGCGGTTTTGTCTATTGCGTCAGCGGGCAAGTCAACACCTTTAACCCATCCAAAGCGAGCAGTGGGTTAATTGTCGATACCCTTGCCGCCCAGTTTTATGATCGACTGCTGGATGTCGATCCCTATACCTATCGCCTGATGCCGGAACTTGCCGAAAGCTGGGAAGTACTCGACAACGGCGCGACCTATCGCTTCCACCTGCGTCGCGATGTTCCGTTTCAAAAAACCGACTGGTTTACTCCCACTCGTAAAATGAATGCCGACGATGTGGTGTTTACCTTCCAGCGAATTTTTGACCGCAACAACCCGTGGCATAACGTTAATGGCAGCAACTTCCCCTATTTCGACAGCCTGCAATTTGCCGATAACGTGAAAAGCGTCCGTAAACTGGATAATCATACCGTTGAGTTCCGTCTGGCTCAGCCGGATGCTTCTTTTTTGTGGCACCTCGCGACCCATTATGCTTCGGTCATGTCGGCAGAATATGCAGGGAAGTTAGAGAAAGAAGATCGCCAGGAGCAACTCGACCGTCAACCGGTCGGCACCGGTCCGTATCAGTTGTCGGAATACCGCGCCGGGCAATATATTCGCTTACAACGTCATGATGACTTCTGGCGTGGTAAGCCGTTAATGCCGCAGGTGGTGGTGGATTTAGGCTCCGGCGGCACCGGACGTCTGTCGAAACTCCTGACCGGGGAATGCGACGTTCTGGCCTGGCCTGCCGCCAGTCAGCTATCCATTTTGCGTGACGACCCGCGCTTGCGTTTAACGCTGCGCCCGGGGATGAACGTCGCCTATCTGGCGTTTAACACCGCTAAACCGCCGCTAAATAATCCGGCGGTCCGCCATGCACTGGCACTGGCGATTAATAACCAGCGCCTGATGCAATCCATCTATTATGGTACGGCTGAAACGGCGGCCTCTATTTTACCGCGCGCCTCGTGGGCCTATGACAACGAGGCTAAAATTACTGAATACAATCCGGCAAAATCGCGCGAACAGTTGAAGGCGTTGGGGCTGGAAAACTTAACGCTGAAACTGTGGGTGCCCACACGTTCGCAGGCGTGGAACCCCAGTCCACTGAAAACCGCCGAACTGATTCAGGCGGATATGGCACAGGTTGGCGTAAAAGTGGTGATTGTGCCGGTAGAAGGTCGTTTTCAGGAGGCGCGGTTGATGGATATGAGCCATGATCTGACGTTATCCGGTTGGGCGACGGACAGTAACGACCCGGACAGTTTCTTCCGTCCGTTACTGAGCTGCGCGGCAATTCATTCACAGACCAACCTCGCCCACTGGTGCGATCCGAAATTCGACAGCGTATTGCGTAAGGCGCTCTCTTCGCAGCAGCTGGCGGCGCGTATTGAAGCCTATGACGAAGCGCAAAGTATTCTGGCGCAGGAATTACCTATTCTGCCGCTGGCGTCGTCATTGCGTTTGCAGGCCTATCGGTACGATATCAAAGGTCTGGTACTTAGCCCGTTTGGTAACGCCTCCTTTGCTGGGGTGTATCGCGAGAAACAGGATGAGGTGAAAAAGCCATGATTATCTTCACCTTACGCCGTATTTTGTTATTGATTGTCACCTTGTTCCTGCTGACCTTCGTTGGCTTCAGCTTGAGCTATTTCACCCCACATGCGCCGTTACAAGGCGCGTCACTGTGGAATGCCTGGGTGTTCTGGTTTAACGGCCTGATCCACTGGGATTTTGGTGTTTCCAGCATTAACGGTCAACCGATTGCCGAACAGTTAAAAGAGGTCTTCCCGGCGACGATGGAGCTGTGCATCCTCGCCTTTGGTTTTGCGCTGATTGTTGGCATCCCCATGGGAATGATTGCCGGGATTACGCGCCATAAGTGGCAGGATAACTTGATCAACGCCATCGCCTTACTGGGCTTTTCAATCCCGGTGTTCTGGCTGGCGCTTCTGCTGACGCTGTTTTGTTCACTCACGCTAGGTTGGTTGCCCGTTTCTGGGCGTTTCGATTTGCTCTACGAAGTGAAACCGATTACCGGTTTTGCGTTGATTGATGCCTGGCTTTCGGACTCACCGTGGCGGGATGAAATGGTCATGAGCGCAATTCGCCATATGATATTACCCGTGATCACCCTGTCGGTTGCGCCAACAACTGAAGTGATCCGACTAATGCGTATCAGCACTATCGAAGTGTATGACCAGAACTATGTTAAAGCAGCGGCGACCCGCGGTTTGTCGCGCTTTACTATTTTGCGTCGCCACGTTCTGCATAACGCGTTACCTCCGGTTATTCCTCGCCTGGGCTTACAGTTTTCTACCATGCTGACGCTGGCGATGATCACCGAAATGGTCTTTAGCTGGCCGGGTTTAGGGCGCTGGTTAATTAACGCTATCCGCCAGCAGGATTACGCAGCCATTTCCGCCGGAGTGATGGTGTGTGGCTCACTGGTCATTATTGTTAACGTGATTTCTGATATTTTGGGTGCCATGGCTAACCCTCTGAAACATAAGGAATGGTATGCCTTACGATAGCGTATACAGCGAAAAGCGCCCGCCGGGCACGCTGCGTACCGCCTGGCGCAAATTTTATAGTGACGCCTCTGCGATGGTCGGCCTGTACGGCTGCGCGGGGCTGGCTGTACTGTGTATTTTTGGCGGCTGGTTTGCGCCTTACGGCATCGATCAGCAATTTCTCGGTTATCAATTATTGCCGCCGTCATGGTCGCGCTATGGCGAAGTTTCTTTCTTCCTTGGGACTGACGACCTCGGACGCGATGTTTTAAGCCGTTTACTGAGCGGAGCTGCGCCAACCGTAGGCGGCGCATTTGTGGTGACGCTTGCCGCGACGATCTGTGGCCTGGTACTGGGCACCTTCGCCGGGGCGACCCACGGCCTCCGATCAGCGGTGCTTAACCATATTCTGGATACCTTACTGGCGATCCCTTCCCTACTGCTGGCAATTATCGTTGTAGCGTTTGCCGGACCGAGTTTGTCGCACGCCATGTTTGCCGTCTGGCTGGCGCTGCTGCCTCGTATGGTACGTTCGATTTACAGCATGGTGCATGACGAACTGGAAAAAGAGTACGTTATCGCCGCCCGTCTGGATGGCGCATCAACGCTGAATATTCTCTGGTTTGCTGTGATGCCAAACATCACCGCCGGGCTGGTCACCGAGATCACCCGCGCACTGTCGATGGCAATTCTCGATATCGCCGCGCTGGGCTTTCTCGATCTCGGCGCACAACTCCCCTCGCCTGAATGGGGAGCGATGCTCGGTGATGCGCTGGAACTGATTTATGTCGCCCCGTGGACTGTCATGCTGCCAGGTGCGGCAATTATGATTAGCGTGCTGTTGGTTAACCTCCTTGGCGACGGTGTCCGTCGTGCAATTATTGCGGGGGTGGAATAATGCCATTACTCGATATTCGTAACCTGACCATTGAATTTAAAACCGGTGATGAGTGGGTTAAAGCCGTCGACCGCGTAAGTATGACCTTAACCGAAGGTGAAATCCGCGGTCTTGTTGGCGAATCAGGTTCCGGCAAAAGTTTGATTGCGAAAGCAATTTGTGGGGTGAATAAAGATAACTGGCGTGTTACTGCTGACCGTATGCGTTTTGATGATATCGATTTGCTGCGTCTCTCCGCACGCGAACGGCGCAAGCTGGTTGGTCACAACGTGTCGATGATTTTCCAGGAACCGCAGTCGTGTCTTGACCCTTCAGAACGTGTGGGTCGCCAGTTGATGCAAAACATCCCAGCCTGGACCTATAAAGGCCGTTGGTGGCAGCGTTTTGGCTGGCGCAAACGCCGTGCCATTGAACTGCTGCACCGCGTGGGGATTAAAGATCACAAAGATGCGATGCGCAGTTTTCCCTATGAGTTGACCGAAGGTGAATGTCAGAAAGTGATGATAGCCATTGCACTGGCGAATCAACCGCGTCTGCTGATTGCTGACGAACCGACAAACTCAATGGAGCCAACAACCCAGGCGCAAATCTTTCGCCTGCTGACGCGTCTCAACCAAAACAGTAATACCACTATTTTGCTTATCAGCCATGACTTACAAATGCTTAGCCAATGGGCGGATAAAATTAACGTGCTTTACTGCGGTCAAACGGTGGAAACCGCGCCAAGTAAGGAGTTGGTGACAATGCCACATCATCCTTATACCCAGGCGCTGATCCGCGCGATACCAGACTTCGGCAGCGCGATGCCGCATAAAAGTCGCCTCAATACGCTGCCCGGCGCTATCCCGCTGCTGGAACAGTTACCGATTGGGTGTCGTCTGGGGCCGCGTTGCCCGTATGCACAACGAGAATGCATTGTGACGCCACGTTTGACGGGGGCGAAAAATCATCTCTATGCCTGTCATTTCCCGCTGAACATGGAGAAAGAATGAGATGATCGAAACGCTGCTTGAAGTGCGTAATTTAAGTAAAACGTTCCGCTACCGGACCGGTTGGTTTCGTCGTCAGACCGTAGAAGCGGTAAAACCCTTGAGCTTTACGCTACGTGAAGGCCAGACACTGGCGATTATTGGCGAGAATGGTTCGGGTAAATCCACGCTGGCAAAAATGCTGGCGGGAATGATAGAACCTACCAGCGGCGAGTTATTGATTGACGATCATCCGCTGCATTTTGGCGATTATTCCTTCCGCAGTCAGCGTATTCGCATGATTTTTCAGGATCCTTCGACCTCGTTGAATCCCCGTCAACGTATCTCGCAAATTCTGGATTTTCCACTGCGTCTGAACACCGATCTGGAACCGGAACAGCGTCGCAAACAGATTATTGAAACGATGCGTATGGTTGGGCTGCTACCGGATCACGTCAGTTACTATCCGCATATGTTGGCACCCGGGCAAAAACAGCGTCTGGGTCTGGCGCGCGCGCTGATATTGCGCCCAAAAGTCATTATTGCCGATGAAGCCCTCGCCTCACTGGATATGTCGATGCGTTCGCAGTTGATTAACCTGATGCTGGAGTTACAGGAAAAACAGGGCATTTCGTATATTTATGTTACCCAGCATATCGGAATGATGAAGCACATTAGCGACCAGGTGCTGGTGATGCATCAGGGCGAGGTTGTCGAGCGAGGCAGCACCGCAGATGTGCTGGCATCGCCGCTGCATGAACTCACCAAACGGCTGATCGCCGGTCATTTTGGCGAGGCATTGACGGCGGATGCGTGGCGTAAGGACCGTTAGTGTTTTGCACCTCATCCTGACAGGGCCCCCCTCAGGATGAGGTGTTCATTACTTTTGATTGTCGATTCTGGTGAGAGCAACCAGCAATGCCAGCGTATAACACACCGTAATTGCCAGACTCATTTTTAACAGTGTTTCTCCGCCAATTCCCGACAATGGCGCGGCTATACCGCCGAAGACAAACATGCTCATCCCCATCAACGCAGACGCCGTTCCAGATTCCTGCGTCCCTACTGCACTCATAGCCTCTGCCCCGCCAACAGTGCCGATGCCGCTACAAAATGCGATGGTGAAAAATAATGCCACCAGTGCCGGAATGGGCAATTGTGTCCATGCGCATAAGACCGTGAGCAATGCACACAAAATTGCCGCTATCAGGCCACCTCGCAACAATGTCATCGCGTTAATCCGTCGCGCCAGGCGCGAGAAGATCCATGAAGCAATGATAAGTCCGATGCCGTTAAGGCCAAACACCAGGCTAAATTGCATTGGACTAAAGCCAAATTCCTTCTGCAACACGAACGACGAAGAGCCGATATATGCAAACAAACCGGCCAGCATAAAACTTTGAATCAGGCAAAAGCGCATAAAACGGCGGTTCTGCACCACGCTTCGTCCGGTTAATAGCAATGATGAGCCCCTTTTATTTTCTGGCAAGGTCTCATTAATAAATAACAGGCAGCCCAGCAACAGTACGGTGCTAATTTCAGCCATTACCCAGAATAAAGTGCGCCAGTCAAAAGTGCTAACAATGTACCCGCCCAGCACTGGCGACAACACCGGTGCCAGGCCATTCACCGTCATTAACAGCGCAAAAAACTGGGTCAACGTTACTCCCTGATATTTGTCACGAGCAATAGAACGAGAGAGCACCGAACCACCCGCCCCCGCGATCCCTTGAATAAAACGCCAGACCACCAGCCAGTAAATATTGTTCGTTGTCGCGCACAAAATGGAAGAAACAATAAACAATAGCAACGACAAGATTAACGGACGTTTACGCCCTATTTTGTCGCTCAGAGGGCCAAATAACAGTTGTCCGACGCCAAGACCAATCAGTGATGCGGTCAGGGTTAATTGCGTTATGGTCGTGGTTGCCGCCAGTTGCTCAGACATCTCCGGCAAAGCCGGCAAATAAAGATCGGTACACATCGGGCCGATACCGGCTAAAAGACCAAGAATCAATGCCCATGAAAGAGAGACTCTAGCCATATTATTCCTTACTTGAGTGATGACATGCCGCCGCCCAGCGACTGCCAGAGCGTGATTCGGTTTGTAAAATCAGTCAGTTGCAGTGCCAGCAGCTCCTGCTGTGCGCTCCACAAGCTGCGCTGCGCCGTCAACACGGTCAGGTAATCACCAACACCCGCCTGATAGCGACGCAAGCCAACATCGACCGTTTGTTGTTCAGCTTTAACATACTGGCGCTGTGCATCCAGTTGCTCTTCAAGCGTGGTCCGCCGCGCCAGTGCGTTAGCGACATCTTTAAATGCGCTCTGAACGGTTTTTTCATAGGTGGCAATGAGTCCACGCTTTTGTGCTTCTGCGTAACGAAGCTGCGCCAGATTACTTCCGCCAGTAAACAGCGGTAATGTGACCGATGGCGCAAATGACCAGATCTGCATTCCGTGGCTGAACAACGACGACAACGCGTCACTGCCAACACCGGCACTGGCAGTCAGCGAAATCGTCGGGAAAAAGTTAGCCCGTGCCGCGCCAATATCGGCATTGGCGCTCTTCAAATTATGTTCCGCTTCCTGGATATCCGGGCGACGCAGCAGAACATCAGATGATACTCCCGCAGGAACCAGACTTATCATTTGTTCCGGCAGGCTTTCCAGTGTTCCCGGTAGCAGATTTTCCGCAAGCGTTGTACCTGCCAGTAAGTTCAGCGCATTTTTATCCTGCATCACTTGTGTCTGATAGCTGGCAACGCTGGCGCGCGCTTGCTGATAAACACTCATCGCCTCACTGACATCTGTCGCTGCCGCCGTGCCAACCTGTTGCTGGCGCTGGATAATTTTCAATGAGTTTTCTGCACTGGCCATCGTTTCTTTTGCCAGGGCCAGGTTGCTGTTATCAGCCGCCAGTGTCAGCCAGGCGGTGCTGATTTCAGCAATCAGCGTTAAACGAGTGTTCTGGGCTGTAAATTCACTGGCAAGCCAGGTTTCCCGCGCCGCCCGAGATAAACTCTGATTACGACCAAACAGATCTAACGTATAACTGGACACCGTGCCGTCAGCCTCGGCAGTTGTTCCCGTACCATTCGCCAGCGAACGACTGCGAGTCGAACTTAAGGCCGCATTCACCGTCGGAAATAACGACGCATTAGTTTGCCCATAGAGCGCCCGTGCTGAGTCAATATCAGCAATCGCTTTTTGCACATCGCGGTTACTGTTCAGTGCAATGGTTACTACCTGCTGCAATCGGGGATCGTGAATCACCTGCTGCAATCGGGGATCGTGAATCACCTGCTGCCAGTCATGGCTGATTGCCTTCCCCTGGCCCTGTGCTCCCGGCAAGGTCGCCGGGATTGGGGATTCAGGCGTACTGTAGTGAGGATCGAGCGAGACACATCCCGCACTCAACAACACCAGAAAAATAAGAGAACGACGCAACATAACTTACTCCTGACGGCGCGGTTTACCGGCAAACAAACGTTTCACCAGTACAAAAAACAGAGGAACGAAGAAAATGGCCAGTAATGTAGCGGTCAGCGTGCCGCCAATAATGCCCGTACCAATGGCGATGCGGCTGTTCGCCCCTGCGCCAGTTGCTATCGCCAGCGGCATTACCCCCGCAATAAACGCCAGCGAGGTCATGATGATTGGGCGTAAACGAGTCTGCGCCGCGCGTAATGCCGCACGACTCAAGGAATAGCCCTCTGCAACCGCCGCTTCAGCAAATTCCACAATCAGAATGGCGTTTTTCGATGACAAGCCGATAGTAGTTAATAGCGCTACCTGGAAGTAAACGTCGTTGTTTAAATCACGCATCCAGGCCGCCAGCGCCGCGCCAAGAAGCCCCAGAGGGATCACCAGAATGACCGAGAACGGGACTGACCAGCTTTCGTACAGTGCTGCAAGGCAGAGGAAAACCACCAGAATAGAAACTGCATACAGACTTAATGCCTGACCGCTGGCCAGTTTCTCCTGCAATGACAAACCACTCCAGGCCCAGGTTGTTCCCGCAGGAAGACTGTTTGCCAGTTCCTCCATTTTTGTCATTGCATCGCCGGAACTAAAGCCAGTCGCGTTTTCGCCCTGAATTTCATAGGCTGCCGAGCCGTTGTAGCGCACCAGTCTTTCCGGTCCATACAGCCAGCGGGTGGTCGCAAAAGCAGAGAATGGTGTCATAGCGTTATCGCTACCGCGCACAAACCATTTACCTAAGTCTGACGGCGCGGAACGAAATTCGCTGTCGCCCTGAATGTAGACTTTTTTCACACGACCACGGTCAATAAAGTCATTCACATAAGTACCGCCCCACGCACTGGACAGGGTGTCGGTGACATCATTCAAACTCAACCCTAATGACACCGCTTTATTGCTATCAATATCTACCTGCAATTGCGGCATTTGTGGCAAATCATTGGCGCGTACAGAATGTAACTCCGGACTTTGATTCGCTTTTTCTATCAACTGATTACGCATTTGCAGCAGTGTTTCACGATCGGTTCCACCGTTAGCTAACAATTCAAACGTAAAACCATTGCTTTGCCCCAGCCCATCAACGGCTGGCGGCGTCATCGCAAATACCGTCGCATCACGAATTGTGCCCAGCTCTTTGGTTGCCCGTAGGGCGATAGCCTGGGCGGTGTTTTCTGCCCCTTTACGTTGAGACCAGTTTTTCAACGAAACAAACGCCATCCCGGTGTTCTGTCCGCTGCCGCTAAAACTGAAACCATCAACGGTAAAGATGACATCGGTATTTGCTTTCTCGTTAATCAGGAACCAGTCAACAATCTGGCGATTCACTTCTGCTGTACGGGCAGCGGTCGCCCCGGCCGGCAGCGTGTACTGCACCATGATTTCGCCCTGGTCTTCAGTGGGTAAGAAACTGCCGGGCAGTTTCCACATCATCAGGGCCATTCCACCACCCAGCACGACATAAAGCCCCATCGTTCGGGCTGCACGGCGCAGGACATAAATTACGCCTCGCTGATATTTATCTTCAGTACGGCGGTAAAAGCGGTTAAATGCGCCGAAAAAGCCTTTTTTATGTGGCGGAACATGCTGGAGGACGGAACCGCACAGGGCGGGAGTCAAGGTCAATGCCACCACCACGGAAAGCAGCATTGCGGAGATGATGGTGATGGAGAACTGACGATAAATTACGCCCGTAGATCCCCCAAAGAAGGCCATCGGCAGGAATACGGCTGACAACACCAGCGCAATGGCAACCAGTGCGCCAGAAATCTCGCCCATTGATTTTTCCGTGGCTTCACGCGCGGGCAACCCTTCGTCACGCATAATGCGTTCGACGTTCTCTACCACCACAATGGCATCGTCCACCAGCAAGCCGATCGCCAGCACCATTGCAAACAACGTCAGGGTATTAATCGAATAGCCAAACAACGCAAGAACGCCGAATGTGCCCAGCAAAACGACGGGGACAGCTAACGCCGGAATCAGTGTGGCACGCAGGTTTTGCAGGAATAAATACATCACGCAAACCACCAATACGATGGCTTCAAACAGCGTCTGAATTACGTCCTCTACGGAGATTTTAATAAATTCAGTGCTGTCTTTCGGGTATGCGATGTCGTATCCCTGCGGCATGTTCCGCTGGAATTCGGCAATCTTATCCTTGACCAGCGTCGCCGTATTCAGCGCATTCGCACCGGGCGAAAGCATTACAGCAACCCCGGCAGACGGGTGACCGTTAAGTTTGCCGATAGCGGTATAATCTTCACTGCCCATCTCAACGCGAGCCACATCTTTTATACGAACAACTGCGCCGTCTGACTGGCTTTTCACGATAATATTTTTGAACTGATCCACCGTCTGCAAGCGAGACTGCGCACGTACCGTTGCGGTCAGTTGCTGAGTATTCGGTGAAGGCAATGCCCCTATTTTCCCGGCAGTAACCTGCACGTTTTGCGCTTCAATAGCACTTTGCACGTCTGAAGGCATTAGCGAGTAAGACGCCAGTTTGGCCGGGTCAAGCCAGATGCGCATAGCGTATTCCGCGCCAAAGACTTGCAGACTCCCCACACCTTCAACACGCGCCAGCGGGTCCTGAACGTTACTGACCAACCAGTCGGCGATATCCGAACTGGAGGCTTTGTCAGTGGTGTCATACACGGCAGCAATCAGCAAAAAGTTGCTTTGTGATTTCTCCACCGTAACACCCGTTTGCTGCACTTCGCTGGGTAGGCGCGACTCCGCCTGCTGAATTTTATTCTGCACCTGAACCTGTGCAGTATCTGGATCGGTACCTTGTTCAAAGGTCACATTAATACTGACCGAACCATCAGAGCTACTGGTTGAGCTGAAATAGAGTAAATTATCAAGCCCAGTGAGTTGTTGCTCGATAACCTGAGTCACGCTGTTCTCCAGCGTTTCGGCAGAAGCACCAGTATAAGTGGCTGAAATTTTAATGGTCGGCGGTGCAACGTCAGGATATTGCGCGACGGGTAATGTGCGAATAGCCAGAATCCCCGCCAACATAATCAAAATGGCGATAACCCAGGCAAAGACCGGGCGGCGAACAAAAAAGCGCGAAAACATCAGGCGTTGCCTCCATTAGCCTGAACTTCAACAGCCTTGACGGTCTGCCCTGAAGTGACTTTGGCAGAACCTTCAACAATCAGTCGGTCGCCGTTGTGCAGGCCGTTCAGCACCAGCCATTTATCACCATACGTTTCTCCCGTTTCGAGCGCTCGCTGCTCTACTTTATTGTCTTTATTCACCACCAGCGCAGTTGCATTGCCTTTAGCATCGCGCGTGACGCCCTGTTGAGGCGCGAGAATAGCGTCTTCCATCACGCCTTCATCGACACGAGCGCGAACAAACATTCCCGGTAATAACTGCTGTTGTGGATTGGGGAAAATTGCCCGTAATGTCACCGAACCGGTAGACTCATCCACCGCGACTTCGGTGAGTTCCAGACGCCCTTTTTCGCTGTAGGTTGTGCCATCTTCCAGAATAAGTGAGACGCTCATGGTGTCACTGTTGGTCGCCAGTGACTGTTTACGCAGACGTAATAAATCGACACTGGAGCGAGTGAGGTCGACATACATTGTATCCAGACCACGAATCGTCGTTAACGCTGTATCTTGCGACGCGGTCACCAGTGCGCCAGGGGTTACCGACGAAATGCCAATGCGCCCTGAAATCGGTGCGGTTACCGTGGTCCAGTCAAGATTAATGCGCGCAGTTTCCAGTGCGGCTTTTTTCGCCTCTACACTGGCTTTATCTTGTGCACAGGTAGACTGAGCATCATCAGCATCCTGTTGTGAAACACCGTTCTCTTTCACCAGTCGAGCATAACGCTGCGCTTTCTGGCAATCGGCTTTTACCAGTGCCTGTGCTTGTTGTAATGCTGCCCGGGCTTCATTCCATGCAGCCTGATAACTGGCCGCATCAATCTGGTAGAGCGGCTGTCCAGCCTTGACCAGATCACCTTCCTTAAATAAGCGTTTCTGGATAATTCCCCCAACCTGCGGACGTACTTCGGCACTGAGCGCAGCACTGGTGCGTCCGGTTAATTCACTGACTACCGAAACCGGTTGAGATTTGAGTGTAACAACGCCGACTTCTGTTTCTGACGGGGATGAATTGTTACTTTGCGTATTATCGCAACCCGATAAGAGCAGCATTGCCACTACAGATGTTGCTATATACTTCATTATTTTCTCCAGGGTGAGAAATACCCTCCTCATTGAAATTAATGAGGATATGTCAGGGATATTCAGTTATAACGAACCCGCATCGCGAAATGAATTTCGCAATGAAATAAGGGGGATTAATATCCCCCGCTATTGGTTAATTCTGTTCTTATTTATTTATCAACATACTAACAATATCCTGATATATTTCCTGCAGATGTTGTGGATCGCTTTTTTGCGGTGTTAAACGACGATAAACCGTACCTTCCATCATGGTAGCAAACACTTCAACGCAGCAACGAATGTGCTCGTCGCTAAGATGGGGATGCATTCTTTTCATATGAGCACAACCGTTAGCGAACATTCTGGCGTCAGCTTCTTCAAGCATTGCCATCACCCGCGGGTTGCGTGTGGCTTCTGCAGCCACTTCCAGCATCAGCGCGTCGTCGTCCTCATTTAAGGATTTACGCAAGGCAAGAACTTCCGGAAAGTGATCGGTACGCGCGTCAATGTCCATTTGGGCAATACGAAAGTCGATGATACGGCGAACCATCTCTTCAATAATGGCGTCTTTGTTGGCGAAGTAACGATATATCTGACCCACGCTAAGCTGAGCTTCGCTGGCAATTTGCGACATACTGGCGGCATGAAATCCGCAGCGACGAAAACACCGACGGGCGGCGTTAATGATTTCATCCTGACGCTGTTTGTGGCGTATCTCCAGCTTGCTGGTCATTTCTGTCTCCTGGCCTATCACTTGGTGAGAATGATCATTCTCATTTTTGCTAATTATACGTTTCTCCAAAGTAATGGAAAGTATTTTTATCTTATTCATGATGCATATTCTGATAATGAAGAGATTGTGGAGATTCTGTGAAGATAGTTGACAATATTAAGTTGGGGTCAATTCATCAGAAAGACAGCGACTTGTTGTCGCCAGTTCTGTTTTCATCATCAAACTTATCGGAGCTAATACGAATAGTTTCAAAGTCAGATTCTATAAGATATTTCCCCAACCTCCCCCTTGCAGGCGTCAGGAGTAGATAACGCAAAATGCTCTGTACCGCAGCTTCTCTCCGCTACAGAAAGCGCAACTATAGCCACCCACAGCCAGGTTGATTATAATAACCGTTTATCTGTTCGTACTGTTTACTAAAACGACGAATCGCCTGATTTTCAGGCACAACAAGCATCAACAATAAGGATTAAAGCTATGGGTTTTCTTTCCGGTAAGCGCATTCTGGTAACCGGTGTTGCCAGCAAACTGTCCATCGCCTACGGTATCGCTCAGGCGATGCACCGCGAAGGAGCTGAACTGGCATTCACCTACCAGAACGACAAACTGAAAGGCCGCGTAGAAGAATTTGCCGCTCAATTGGGTTCTGACATCGTTCTGCAGTGCGATGTTGCCGAAGATGCCAGCATCGACACCATGTTCGCTGAACTGGGGAAAGTTTGGCCGAAATTTGACGGTTTCGTACACTCTATTGGTTTTGCACCTGGCGATCAGCTGGATGGTGACTATGTTAACGCCGTTACCCGTGAAGGCTTCAAAATTGCCCACGACATCAGCTCCTACAGCTTCGTTGCAATGGCAAAAGCTTGCCGCTCCATGCTGAATCCGGGTTCTGCCCTGCTGACCCTTTCCTACCTTGGCGCTGAGCGCGCTATCCCGAACTACAACGTTATGGGTCTGGCAAAAGCGTCTCTGGAAGCGAACGTGCGCTATATGGCGAACGCGATGGGTCCGGAAGGTGTGCGTGTTAACGCCATCTCTGCGGGTCCGATCCGTACTCTGGCGGCTTCCGGTATCAAAGACTTCCGCAAAATGCTGGCTCATTGCGAAGCCGTTACCCCGATTCGCCGTACCGTTACTATTGAAGATGTGGGTAACTCCGCGGCATTCCTGTGCTCCGATCTCTCTGCCGGTATCTCCGGTGAAGTGGTCCACGTTGACGGCGGTTTCAGCATCGCTGCAATGAACGAACTCGAACTGAAATAATCGTTCTGTTGGTAAATATTGGGCGGCGTTCTGCCGCCCGTTATCTCTGTTATACCTTTCTGATATTTGTTATCGCCGATCCGTCTTTCTCCCCTTCTCGCCTTGCGTCAGGATAACGATTTCCTTTACGACCAAGGAGCGCCTATGGAACAACGCCACATCACTGGCAAAAGCCACTGGTATCATGAAACGCAATCCAGTACTGCGGAGTATGACGTTCTGCCTCTGGTCCCGGAAGCCGCAAAGGTCAGCGATCCCTTTCTGCTCGACGTGATCCTTGATGAAGAAACGCTGGCACCCTTCCTTTCATGGCTGGTCCCTGCGCGCGTTCTTGTAGTAGAGTTGTTCCCTGACCAGCTTACCGTGACCCGTTCACAGACCTTCACCGCTTATGAACGCTTGTCGACGGCCCTTACGGTTGCTCAGGTTTGCGGCGTCCAACGGTTATGTAACTACTATTCGGCGCGACTTACGCCGCTCCCCGGGCCTGATTCCTCCAGGGAAAGTAATCATCGGTTGGCACAAATCACGCAATATGCCCGCCAACTGGCTAGCTCGCCTTCTATTATCGACAACCGATCGCGCCAGCATCTGAATGACGTTGGTCTTACTGCCTGTGACTGTGTGATCATTAACCAAATCATTGGTTTTATTGGCTTTCAGGCGCGGACAATTGCGACATTTCAGGCTTATCTCGGGCATCCAGTACGCTGGTTACCCGGGCTGGAGATACAAAACTACGCCGACGCATCACTGTTTGCTGATGAATCATTACGCTGGCGAAGCAGCTATGAGGTGGAAAAACTCCCTGAAGAGCACACAAAAAGTTCAACTGCAGAACTTTGCCAACTGGCCAACACACTCTCTCTCCACCCTATTTCACTTTCCCTTCTCGAAAAGTTGTTAAACAGCACACGGGTCAATACACAGCCGGATAATCAGCTTGCGGCGTTGTTATGCGCGCGGATAAATGGCAGTCCTGCTTGTTTTGCCGCCTGTATGAATTCATCAAATGAATATAAAAAAATCAGCCTCCTTCTGCGCAAGGGCGAAAATGAAATTAACCGATGGGCTGACCGTCATTCTGTTGAGCGCGCTACCGTTCAGGCGATACAATGGCTGACCCGAGCACCCGATCGCTTTAGCGCCGCCCAGTTCAGCCCATTACTCGAACACGAAAAATCATCAACGCAGATTATTAATCTGCTGGTATGGAGCGGGCTGTGTGGCTGGATAAATCGTTTAAAAATCGCGTTGGGTGAGACATATTAACCTTGCCGCGTCAGACAGATTCGCGTAAAACTGTCAGCCGCTCTAATGGCCACCAAAATAGACAATTATGTTTCAGGACAACCCGCTGCTAGCGCAGCTTAAACAGCAACTGCATTCCCAGACGCCACGCGCTGAAGGGGTGGTAAAAGCCACAGAAAAAGGCTTTGGCTTCCTGGAAGTCGACGCGCAAAAAAGTTATTTCATTCCGCCGCCGCAGATGAAAAAAGTCATGCATGGCGACCGAATTATCGCGGTGATCCACAGTGAAAAAGAACGTGAATCCGCAGAGCCAGAAGAACTGGTTGAACCGTTCCTGACTCGTTTCGTGGGTAAAGTTCAGGGCAAAAATGACCGTCTGGCCATCGTTCCTGATCATCCACTCTTAAAAGACGCCATTCCTTGCCGCGCAGCCCGTGGCCTGAACCACGAGTTTAAAGAAGGCGACTGGGCGGTTGCCGAAATGCGCCGTCATCCGCTGAAAGGCGATCGTTCTTTCTATGCTGAACTGACACAATACATCACTTTTGGTGACGATCACTTTGTACCGTGGTGGGTTACCCTTGCGCGCCATAATCTGGAAAAAGAAGCACCAGACGGCGTCGCTACCGAAATGCTCGATGAAGGTCTGGTTCGTGAAGATCTGACTGCGCTGGATTTTGTCACCATCGACAGTGCCAGCACAGAAGATATGGATGACGCCCTTTTCGCTAAGGCGTTGCCGGATGACAAACTTCAGCTGATTGTGGCGATTGCCGATCCAACTGCGTGGATTGCTGAAGGCAGCAAGCTGGACAAAGCCGCGAAAATTCGCGCATTCACCAACTATCTGCCTGGCTTCAACATCCCTATGCTGCCTCGCGAGCTTTCTGACGATCTCTGCTCACTGCGCGCCAATGAAGTCCGCCCGGTACTGGCATGCCGCATGACGCTCTCCGCTGATGGCACCATTGAAGATAATATCGAATTCTTTGCCGCCACCATCGAATCCAAAGCGAAGCTGGTGTATGACCAGGTTTCTGACTGGCTGGAAAATACCGGTGACTGGCAGCCTGAAAGCGAAGCAATTGCCGAACAAGTCCGTTTGCTAGCGCAAATTTGCCAACGCCGCGGCGAGTGGCGTCATAACCACGCACTGGTGTTTAAAGATCGCCCGGATTACCGCTTTATTCTCGGTGAAAAAGGAGAAGTGCTGGATATCGTCGCCGAGCCTCGTCGCATTGCCAACCGTATCGTCGAAGAAGCGATGATTGCCGCTAACATTTGTGCGGCCCGCGTACTGCGCGATAAGCTCGGTTTTGGCATCTATAACGTGCATATGGGCTTTGATCCGGCGAATGCCGACGCGCTGGCAGCGTTGCTGAAAACCCACGGTCTGCATGTCGATGCCGAAGAAGTGCTCACGCTGGACGGTTTCTGCAAACTGCGTCGTGAACTGGATGCGCAACCAACTGGTTTCCTCGACAGCCGCATTCGTCGCTTCCAGTCATTTGCTGAAATTAGCACTGAACCCGGTCCTCACTTTGGCCTCGGTCTGGAAGCATACGCCACCTGGACTTCGCCGATCCGTAAATATGGCGACATGATCAACCACCGTCTGCTGAAAGCGGTTATCAAAGGCGAAACTGCGACGCGTCCACAGGATGAAATCACTGTCCAAATGGCCGAGCGTCGCCGTCTCAACCGGATGGCAGAACGTGATGTTGGCGACTGGTTATACGCACGCTTCCTGAAAGACAAAGCCGGGACCGACACCCGTTTCGCGGCGGAAATTGTCGATATCAGCCGTGGCGGCATGCGTGTGCGTTTGGTTGATAACGGCGCTATCGCCTTTATTCCGGCACCTTTCTTACACGCTGTGCGCGATGAACTGGTTTGCAGCCAGGAAAACGGCACTGTACAAATTAAAGGTGAAACGGCTTACAAAGTGACTGACGTTATTGACGTCACCATTGCCGAAGTCCGCATGGAAACCCGCAGCATTATTGCGCGCCCGGTCGCGTAATCTTCTTTCACGGCCCATTCCTCATGAATGGGCCGTTTATTTCCCCGCTCCACCTTCGTCATATCCCGGCAGATTTTTAACTGACTTTCGTTTGAAAACTGGCGTTTTTCCAAAACTGGATTACAAATAAATATATAAAAAAAACAATGCGTTTAGCCGCCGTTAATTTCATGTAAGTCATGTTGTTCCTTTTATTTAACCGCGGACTCCGCAGTTAACCGGAGGATATGCATCATGAAAACCGTTAGGGAGTCCACAACGTTGTACAACTTTCTCGGATCGCACAATCCATACTGGCGGTTAACGGAAAGCAGCGATGTTTTGCGCTTTTCTACCACCGAAACCACAGAACCTGAACGTACGTTGCAGTTATCTGCCGAACAGGCTGCTCGCATCAGGGAAATGACGGTCATCACCTCCAGCCTGATGATGAGTCTGACCGTCGATGAAAGCGATCTTTCTGTGCATCTGGTAGGACGAAAAATCAATAAACGGGAATGGGCTGGCAACGCGTCTGCATGGCATGACACACCAGCAGTTGCTCGTGATTTATCACACGGGCTTTCCTTTGCTGAGCAGGTAGTTTCTGAAGCACATTCCGCAATAGTGATTCTCGACAGCCGGGGGAATATCCAACGCTTCAATCGGTTATGTGAAGATTACACTGGGTTGAAAGAACACGACGTCATTGGCCAAAGCGTGTTTAAACTGTTTATGAGCCGTCGTGAAGCTGCGGCATCCAGGCGCAATAACCGTGTATTTTTTCGAAGCGGCAATGCATATGAAGTCGAACTGTGGATACCAACACGTAAAGGCCAGCGGCTGTTTCTGTTTCGCAATAAATTTGTCCACAGCGGCAGTGGCAAAAACGAGATTTTTTTAATCTGTTCCGGCACCGACATTACCGAAGAGCGCCGCGCTCAGGAGCGACTGCGTATTCTGGCAAATACCGACAGTATCACCGGACTGCCGAATCGTAATGCAATGCAGGAGTTAATCGATCACGCTATTAATCAGGCAGATAACAATAAAGTTGGGGTTGTGTATCTTGATTTGGATAATTTTAAAAAGGTCAACGACGCCTATGGGCATTTATTTGGTGACCAGTTATTACGCGACGTGTCATTGGCCATTTTAAGCTGTCTCGAACATGATCAGGTGTTGGCGCGTCCAGGTGGCGATGAGTTTCTGGTACTGGCATCCAATACCTCACAAAGCGCGCTGGAAGCAATGGCATCACGAATTTTGACCCGCTTACGACTCCCCTTCCGCATTGGTTTAATTGAAGTTTATACCAGCTGTTCAGTAGGTATTTCACTCTCTCCCGAACATGGTTCGGACAGCGCGGCTATTATTCGTCACGCCGACACAGCAATGTACACAGCGAAGGAAGGCGGACGAGGACAATTTTGCGTTTTTACCCCAGAAATGAATCAGAGGGTATTTGAATATCTCTGGCTGGATACCAACTTGCGTAAAGCACTGGAAAACGATCAGTTGGTTATTCACTATCAACCGAAAATCACCTGGCGTGGCGAAGTGCGCAGTCTGGAAGCACTAGTACGTTGGCAGTCACCTGAACGTGGGTTGATTCCACCGTTGGACTTCATTTCCTACGCCGAAGAGTCAGGGCTAATTGTGCCTTTAGGCCGTTGGGTGATTCTCGATGTCGTACGCCAGGTGGCAAAGTGGCGGGATAAAGGTATTAACCTGCGAGTGGCGGTAAACATTTCTGCACGTCAGCTCGCCGATCAAACCATTTTCACCGCCCTGAAACAGGTTCTCCAGGAACTCAATTTTGAATACTGCCCTATTGATGTTGAACTGACGGAGAGCTGCCTGATTGAGAATGATGAACTGGCACTGTCTGTTATTCAACAATTTAGCCAACTAGGTGCGCAAGTGCATCTGGACGATTTTGGTACCGGCTACTCTTCACTTTCGCAACTGGCGCGCTTTCCGATCGATGCCATCAAACTTGACCAGGTTTTTGTTCGGGATATTCACAAACAGCCTGTCTCGCAGTCACTGGTCCGGGCGATCGTCGCTGTGGCACAGGCATTGAATCTTCAGGTGATCGCTGAAGGAGTGGAGAGTAAAAAGGAAGATGCTTTTTTAACCAAGAACGGGATCAATGAGCGGCAAGGATTTTTGTTTGCCAAACCGATGCCCGCCGTCGCCTTCGAACGCTGGTATAAACGCTATCTGAAGCGCGCATAAGTAGATGAATATATATACTTAGCGATATATTCCGTCATTATATATCGTATTACTGGATGATAATTAGCCGTTGCTGTTAAACACTTCTCTTTTAGCGGCAATTTTTGCATTATTCATTTTCCCCCTTTTGCTATAAGGATGTCCTTGATGTCTGAATTTGATGCCCAGCGCGTTGCCGAACGTATTGATATTGTGTTAGATATCCTTGTGGCAGGCGATTACCACTCTGCGATCCATAATCTCGAGATACTTAAAGCAGAACTCTTGCGCCAGGTTGCTGAATCTACGCCAGACATCCCGAAGGCACCGTGGGAGATTTAACAATCGTGCCTTCAGGTTTTCCTATTTGAGGATGCCCGGCGCGTCAGTATTTTTTTATTTAGTATTATAACGTTATAAGAATTACAGCGATGAATTCCCGACAACAAACTATTCTACAGATGGTCATTGACCAGGGTCAGGTTAGCGTAACCGATCTGGCAAAAGCCACTGGAGTTTCTGAAGTTACCATTCGCCAGGATCTCAACACCCTCGAAAAACTGAGTTACCTCCGCCGTGCACATGGCTTTGCAGTATCGCTTGATAGTGATGACGTCGAAACTCGTATGATGAGCAACTATACGCTGAAGCGTGAACTCGCTGAGTTTGCCGCGTCACTGGTTCAACCGGGCGAAACCATCTTTATCGAAAATGGCAGCAGCAATGCCCTGCTCGCCCGGACTCTGGGCGAGCAGAAGAAAAATGTCACGATCATCACGGTCAGCAGCTACATCGCGCATTTGCTGAAAGACGCGCCTTGTGAAGTTATTTTGCTCGGTGGCGTGTACCAGAAAAAAAGCGAAAGTATGGTTGGTCCTTTGACACGCCAGTGCATCCAACAGGTGCATTTCAGCAAAGCATTTATTGGTATTGATGGCTGGCAACCTGAAACTGGGTTTACCGGTCGCGATATGATGCGTACCGATGTGGTCAATGCCGTGCTGGAAAAAGAGTGCGAGGCGATAGTCCTGACTGACAGCTCGAAATTTGGTGCTGTACATTCATACTCCATCGGCCCCGTTGAGCGATTCAATCGCGTGATTACCGATTCGAAAATACGCGCCAGCGATCTGATGCATCTTGAGCACAGTAAACTCACCGTTCACGTCGTTGACATTTAACCATTTCCCTTCTCTACGGATGATTTGCTGTTTTGCAAATCATCCGCTCTAAGATGATTCCTGGTTGATAATTAAGACTATTTACCTGTTATTAACACTCTCAAGATATAAAATTATTATCAGCGATATAACAGGAAGTCATTATCACCTGCGTGATATAACCCTGCGCGCGAGCGGATTTCACGGAATAATTTCACCAGGCTTATTCTTAGCTATTATAGTTATAGAGAGCTTACTTCCGTGAATCATAAATTCAGGAGAGAGTATTATGTTTGTAACGAGCAAAAAAATGACCGCGGCTGTTCTGGCAATTACCCTGGCAATGTCTCTGAGTGCCTGTTCTAACTGGTCTAAACGAGACCGTAACACCGCAATTGGCGCGGGCGCAGGTGCATTAGGCGGTGCAGTACTGACCGATGGCAGTACGCTGGGTACATTAGGTGGTGCAGCCGTCGGTGGTGTTATTGGTCACCAGGTCGGTAAATAATCGTAAATAAATGTCGATTATCGACTCGCAATTATAATACACTTGATTCTGTTCAGTACGAAATAACTGAATAATACACACAGTAAAACATTCGAAAGCCACGGATATATCCGTGGCTTTTTATGTTAGCCGCCTGCGAGTTTTACCTTCATCCCTTTCGCTTCAAGCAGTGATTTTAATAAATCACGCTTATCGCCCTGGATTTCAATAATTCCATCTTTAACTGCTCCGCCGCAGCCGCATTTTTTCTTCAGTTCCGCTGCCAGTTTCGTCAGTTCGGCATCATCGAGATCGACACCGGTAATCAGGCAAACGCCCTTACCTTTACGTCCACTGGTCTGACGCTGAATACGCACCACACCGTCGCCTTTAGGGCGTACAGGGGCCGCTTTTGGCTCATCAATACGTCCGGTTTCCGTTGAGTAGACCAGACGGCTGTTGGAATCACTCATCATGCACTCCGCTGTAAAGAGGCGTTGATCGCTTTCAGCGTCTGCGCTGGATCTACCGATTGCGTTACCGGGCGACCAATCACCATATAATCAACACCAGCCGCCAACGCCTGTTCTGGCGTCATAATGCGGCGCTGGTCACCTGCTTCACTCCCCTGCGGACGAATGCCCGGTGTAACCAGTTTGAACTCCTGACCGAATACCTGTTTAAAGCGCACAGCTTCCTGAGCAGAACACACCACACCATCAAGGCCACATTTTTGCGTCAGTGCCGCCAGACGTTCTGCATAATCTGCAGGTGACAGTGTCACGCCAAGATCGGCCAGGTCGCTGGCTTCCATGCTGGTCAATACTGTCACAGCAATCAAAAGCGGTGCATCTTTGCCAAACGGAACCAGTGCCTCACGCGCTGCGGTCATCATACGCGCCCCACCGGAGGCGTGAACATTCACCATCCACACGCCTAAGTCAGCTGCAGCAGCGACAGCGTGCGCTGCAGTGTTGGGAATATCGTGAAATTTCAGGTCGAGGAAGATATCAAAACCACGCTGTTGAAGTTCGCGTACAAATTGAGGTCCAAACAGCGTAAACATCTCTTTGCCGACTTTCAGACGACAATCGCGTGGGTCGATCTTGTCGACAAAGGCCAGCGCGGCATCACGATTATGATAATCAAGGGCAACAACCACAGGAGAATTCGTAACAGCGCGGGAAGAAGATGAAGCAGTTAACGTCATGACCAGACCTTCTTGATGATGGGCACCGGAAGTGGCGCGAAACAGGTAAACGGCGAGCATTCTACCCGTGGAAATAAAAAATTAACAGTTGCGATTTCTCCCCTGGCAGGCTTTTCTGCGCCCGAGCTACCGGAGCACAATGGAACATCAACAATTAGTATGTTGTAACTAAAGTCGGATTTTTTTAAAAATTACAGGCCATCAAGACCGCGAATCGGTTTAATGGTTGACCAGGCCCGACAAGACGGACAATGCCAGTAGAGAGTGTATGCGGTAAACCCACATTTCTGGCAGCGATAACGAGGCTTACTCCGCACCTTCTCGCCAACCATGTCACGCAGCACCATCAGACTCTCTTTGGCACGCCCTTCTTCCGCTTCATTTAAGTGGTAATCCATTAGCTTATGGAACACACGCATGGTCGGATGACGCTGAAGCTGACGCGTAATATAGACCTGTGCGGCCTCACTACCGTCGCGCGCTTCGATGATGTCCGCAAGCATCAGTTCAGCATCGGCACCGGTGTTCTCTTCCACCGCGCGCTGCAGGAACTCTGCCCATTCGGCAGTTTTACCCAACTGCTGGTAGCAGGTTTGCAGCATTTCCAGCGTTTCGCTGACCAGTTCTCTGTCCTGGGATATGACACGTTGCAGACTTTCGACGGCTTTGGCGTATTCTCCTTTCGCCATAAACACGCGTCCCATCATGATGGATACGCGGGCGCTGTTTTTATCTGCCGCCGCACCTTTTTTTAGCAAAGTCATGGCACGATCGAGATCGTCGCTGGCCATATGCTGCAGAGCTAACTCACAGTAGAAATGGGCAATTTCGACGCGCTGTTTATCTTTACCCAGCTTCACCAGGCGTTCGGCAACATCAATTGCTTTCTGCCACTCGCTGGTAGCCTGGTAGATTTGTAGCAACTGTTGCAGCGCGCCAATGCGGAAGTCAGTTTCATCGGTCAGCTGATTGAACATGTCTTCCGCGCGGTCGTATAACCCGGCAGCCATGTAATCACGCCCCAGTTGTTGAATCGCCAAAAGCCGCTGTTCATAGGTCAGCGAGGCGCTTTCCATTAGGGTCTGATGGATGCGAATAGCGCGATCAACTTCGCCACGCGAACGGAACAGGTTTCCGAGCGTAAGGTGGGCTTCAACGGTACCTGTATCCTCTTTAAGCATATCGAGAAACAGATCTACCGCTTTATCCTGTTGATTACTAAGCAGGAAGTTAACCCCCGCTACGTAATCACGCGACAAGCGGTTGGCTTCATCTTGCTTGTTTTGTTGCGCACTTCTGCGGCCCATATACCAGCCATAGGCAGCGGCTACAGGCAAAAGCAGAAACAACAACTCCAGCATAGAAAGTTATTCCTTCGCCGCTGACGAGTGCGGCGCTACAGCCACGTCAGTCGCGGGTGAAAGCTGGTTTTCCAGTCGCTTTATTTTACGTTCAGCGCGCGCCAGGGAAACACGAACTCGCAGCCAGAACAGGCCACAAATCAACCAACCGATAGCAAACCCCGCAGCAAACAATACCGCCAGCAATGTGGAAATACGGTACTCCCCTTGCGCTAACAGATAATTAAACGTCACCTGTTGATCGTTCTGCGCACCTAACGTAACCGAAATCACGAAGATCGCTAACACCAGTAAGAAAATGAGTAAATATTTCACATTACTTCCCGTTATGTGGTTAGAGCAAATAAATTATGGTCAACTTACCGCAATAGCCCTTTAAAGTACCATTTTCGCGCCGTCTGCGAAATGGCATCCACGCGCATTGTTGATGATTTAAGGGCTAAATTCGGAAAATCAACCAGCGTTAACTTTCTTGTTCTCGTTGCGCTATTTCGCGATTTTCTTCCGCAGGTGGTGTTAATGGCCCACAAATTCGTTGCGCAAGCCACGTTGCCACCGCCACCAGCGCCCACGAAATCAACGTAGCTACTACCAGATCGCGTGGCCAATGCATCCCGAGCAGCAGGCGGCTTCCCATGACTCCAGTTGCCCAGACCAACAAGATAGCAATGGTTAACGTTCGCCGACGCGGCCACAGCAAACCAACGGCCAGCAGTGCCCAACTGGCAGCAAACATCGTGTGACCGGAAGGAAAGGCAAACCCCGTCTCTTTCTGCCAGTGTGAACGCAAATATTGTGGGATATTTTTCTCTTCAGCCAACTGTTCTTTCACTAGATTTCCGCGTTCTGCTCGCTTTAAAGTGTAGAACTCATCAACCGGAATATGATGTGTTTTTTCCAGCCAGATAACAAAAGGTCGTGGTTCCTGGACTTTGTCTTTGATCCAGGATTTAACGCCTTGTCCCACAAGGATTGCCGCCGCCAGAATGGCAAATAATACAAAGGCAGCCTTAATGCGAAAACGCAGACACCAGAGAAACCAGCCGAATAAAATCAAATGTGTAATGACGCCCCAGGGCTGGGTGACAGTTTCAGTAACCCAAAAAGCCGCTTTTAGTAACCAACTTTGTTCTCCAGGTTGCCAACGCCAGCCAGAAATCCATACGGCTACTGGCATAACAAGCAATAGTGCAGTTCCCACTGCGGTACGTCTGGCAATCGAACGCATGGCCTCTCCTTTTTGATAAGTCCCACAATCATAACTGAAAATGCCAGTTCCAGGAAAAATTGACAGATTTGTGCCATTCCGTGAACGATCGACGCGTCGTGATTAGGTGAACCCCTTCTCGTTATGGCAAAATAAGCCAATACAGAACCAGCATTATCTGGAGAATTTCATGCAGCTTAAACGTGTGGCAGAAGCCAAACTGCCAACCCCATGGGGCGATTTCCTGATGGTGGGATTTGAAGAACTGGCAACCGGACACGATCATGTCGCGCTAGTCTATGGCGATATTTCCGGGCATACCCCGGTACTTGCGCGCGTCCATTCCGAATGTCTGACCGGTGACGCCCTGTTCAGCTTGCGCTGCGATTGTGGCTTCCAGCTCGAAGCGGCACTGACGCAAATTGCCGAAGAAGGCCGTGGTATTTTGCTGTATCACCGTCAGGAAGGTCGTAACATTGGTCTGCTGAATAAAATCCGCGCTTATGCACTGCAGGATCAAGGTTACGATACTGTAGAGGCTAACCACCAGTTAGGCTTCGCCGCTGATGAGCGCGACTTCACTCTTTGCGCTGATATGTTCAAACTCCTTGGCGTCAATGAAGTCCGCTTGTTAACCAACAACCCGAAAAAAGTCGAAATTCTGACCGAAGCAGGGATTAATATTGTTGAACGCGTACCGTTGATTGTAGGTCGTAACCCCAATAACGAACATTATCTCGATACCAAAGCCGAGAAAATGGGTCATTTGCTGAACAAATAACCCTCTTGCATTGTGTAATTCATTTGCTTGCCGGAAGCAAAATAACCGGCAAGCAAATACTCGTTACTTCAACATATTACGAATGACATAATGCAAAATGCCGTCGTTCTGGTAGTAGGTCAACTCCGTCGCGGTGTCGATACGACAACGGCAGGGTACGACTTCCTGGCTACCATGCGCGCGCGTAAGCGTCACCGGAACCGTCGCGCCGGGCTGTAGATTTTGCAGATCGCCAATATCAATCTTCTCTTCCCCGGTTAGCCCTAACGTTTTACGCGTTACGCCTTGCGGAAATTCCAGCGGCAGGATGCCCATGCCAATTAAATTCGAACGGTGAATTCGTTCAAACGATTCGGCAATCACCACACGAATGCCAAGTAGACGCGGACCTTTTGCCGCCCAGTCACGGCTGGAGCCTGATCCATACTCTTTCCCGGCAATCACCGCCAGCGGCGTTTGCTCCTGCTTATAGCGCATCGCGGCATCATAAATAGAGATGACCTCGCTGTCAGGTAAATGCCGCGTCATCCCCCCTTCAACGCCAGGCACCATTTCATTACGGATGCGAATATTGGCGAAGGTGCCGCGCATCATCACTTCATGGTTACCACGCCGCGAACCGTAGGAGTTAAAGTCTTTGCGCTCAACACCCCGACCTTGTAGATATCGCCCCGCCGGGCTATCGGGCTTAATGCTGCCCGCCGGAGAGATATGGTCAGTGGTGACTGAATCCCCCAGCATTGCGAGGATCCGCGCACCGTGAATATCTTCCACAGGTGCTGGTGTTGCCTGCATTTCATCAAAGAAAGGCGATAAGCGAATATAGGTTGAATCCTCCTGCCAACCGTAGGTATCGGATCGTGCGACGTTAATTTCCTTCCACTCTGCTGTGCCTTCAAAAACTTCTGCGTACTCTTTACGGAACATTTCTGTGGAGACTTGTTCTACCGCACGGGCAATTTCTTGTGCCGAGGGCCAGATATCTTTCAGATATACCGGGTCGCCTTTACGATCGTGACCAATAGGCTCAGAAGCGAGGTTAATATTCATATTTCCCGCTAGCGCATAGGCAACCACCAGCGGCGGCGAGGCCAGCCAGTTAGTTTTAACCAGCGGATGGATACGGCCTTCAAAGTTACGGTTGCCGGACAGCACCGCACCGACGGTTAAATCGCCTTTTTTGATTGCCGTTTCGATAGGATCGGGCAATGGACCAGAGTTACCAATACAGGTGGTACAACCGTATCCCACAAGGTTAAACCCCAGTTCATCGAGATACGGTGTCAGTTTCGCTTTTGCCAAATAATCAGAAACGACTTTCGAGCCTGGTGCCAGCGACGCTTTGACCCACGGTTGCCGCTTGAGGCCCAGAGTTACAGCTTTTTTCGCCAGCAAACCTGCGGCCATCAGCACACTTGGGTTAGAGGTGTTGGTGCACGACGTTATCGCAGCAATGACCACCGCGCCATCAGGTAACTGATACTGATGTCCGTTCATAACATAATCGACCGGCTGGCGATCTTTATGCGTGGCATTTACTTCCAGTTCGTTACTGGCGGCAAATGCTTTTGGTACATCGGGCAGTGCAACGCGATCCTGTGGGCGTTTTGGCCCTGCCAGGCTCGCTTCAACGTCATTCATATCCAGTTCTAACGTACTGGTAAAAATCGGTTCATCGCCCGGGTTACGCCACATGCCCTGCGCTTTGGCATATTTTTCGACCAACTCGACCTGATCTTCGCTGCGCCCGCTTAAACGCATGTAATCGAGGGTGACAGCATCGATTGGGAAGAAGCCACAGGTGGCACCATATTCTGGCGACATATTGGCAATGGTGGCGCGATCCGCCAGCGGTAGTGAATCCAGACCATCACCATAAAATTCGACGAATTTCCCCACCACGCCATGTTTGCGCAGCATTTGGGTAACGGTGAGAACCAGGTCTGTGGCGGTAATACCTTCACGTAATTTTCCGGTAAGTTTAAAGCCTACTACGTCCGGGATAAGCATGGAAACCGGCTGGCCTAACATTGCGGCTTCGGCTTCGATCCCACCAACGCCCCACCCCAGCACGCCAAGGCCGTTGATCATGGTGGTGTGCGAGTCAGTACCAACGAGTGTATCCGGATAAGCAATCCATTCACCGTCCTGCAATTCGCTCCACACTGCTTTGCCGAGATATTCGAGGTTAACCTGATGGCAAATGCCTGTGCCTGGCGGCACGACGCTAAAACGACTGAACGCCTGCTTTCCCCATTTCAGGAACACATAACGTTCGTGGTTGCGCTCCATTTCCAGGCGCACGTTTTCTTCAAATGCCTCATCATCACCAAAACGATCGACGGTCACCGAGTGGTCAATGACCAGGTCGACCGGTGAGAGCGGGTTAACCTTTGCAGTATCGCCGCCGAGGCGTTTAACCGCTTCGCGCATTGCCGCCAGATCAACAACGGCAGGTACGCCGGTAAAGTCCTGCATCAGCACTCTTGCCGGGCGGTAGGCAATTTCACGGTCAGCATGGGCATTTTTCAGCCATCCCGCCAGCGCGTGGATATCCTCTTCGGTAACCGATTTACCATCCTGCCAACGCAGCAGGTTTTCGAGCAAAACTTTGAGTGAATTGGGTAGACGGGTGATATCGCCCAGTGATTTGGCAGCAAGCGGCAAGCTGTAGTAGTGGTAAGTTTTATCTTTGGCCTGCAACGTGTCCTTACTGGCTTCTCGTAGGGTTGACGACATAGCTCCTCCTTAATGACAGGGTTGCGAAGCCCTGATTCTCTTCAGGGTGAATATTAAAGATAACACAAACATCGCGTAACGATTTGATAACAACCCAAATTGATAAAAGAGGAGAAACCTTGAGACAAAGCAAACAGCGGGGTCAGGGATCAGTGAGTAATGATCCAGAGGAGTTCGGCCCAGAAGAGCATCGACAGAGAAAATGCGCCCATCCAGGACCAATATTTCATATTTGTGTTGAGATAACTCAACCTGTTATTGCTGCGGTGTATTAAAAGCCCTGTGATTCATTAAAAATGGGTAATAAGAATGATGATAATTATTGTTTCGGCTGATCATCTTCAGCAAACAGTTCTATAAAGGCTTGTTGCTGCGATGTTAGTTGCCAGTCGTCTGGAATAACGACGGAACATTCCCGTTTTGCTTCTGGTTCATTGTCACTATGCTGACATAATGGTGACGACTCCAGTTGCTCCTGACCGACCATAGTTATCCCCACACTTTCCAAATAAGCAGTGCGACAACCACCCAGGAAAGTGCAGAACCAAGAAAAACCGCCAGCCAGGCTTTACGTTTTAATTCAGGATTGCGGCGGGGTTCCTGATTTCCAGAAGGCATTGCTAACCTCATATAATCGCCATCACTTATCAACAAGACGTTGAACGATTGGTGTAATTAATCATACGATGAGACAAATCCTAAAGAAACTTTAGTCAAAAATCCAGCGAATTTACGAATCGTCTCCAGTGAATAATTCAATCTTTTGACCTGAAATAGATATTTGAAAACTGGAGTTTGCGAGGCGGGTAATTAGACACTACTTTACAGGTAATTTACCCTATAAATATGAGGGATAAAAATATTGTGCACGGTATACAAATAAGTAACAAAAGAGAATATATTCCGGCACCTTCGCTACATAAAAGGTGCCGAAAATAACGCAAGAAATTATTTTTCCGGCAGTTTTATATCTTTAAACATGGCCTCAATTTCTTCATTAGAGCGCAATGCGACAGCCGCATCAACGACATCACGCGTTAAATGCGGTGCAAAACGCTGAATGAAATCATACATATAACTGCGCAAAAAAGTACTACGGCGAAAACCAATTTTGGTTGTACTGTGGCTGAAGATATCGTGAGCATCAACGCGCACCAGGTCGGGATCGGCGACCGGATCCACCGCCATGCTGGCAATAACCCCTACCCCCAACCCTAACCGGACGTAAGTTTTAATGACGTCAGCATCCGTTGCCGTGAAGACGATACGCGGCGTTAACCCTGCGCGGTTAAAGGCAGTATCCAGTTCTGAGCGTCCGGTAAAGCCGAAGGTATATGTCACCAACGGATATTGCGCCAGTTCTTCAATGGTAATGGCTTTTTTGCCTGCCAGCGGGTGATCCGGAGTGACTACAATAGCCCGATTCCAGTGGTAGCACGGTAACATCACTAAATCTTCATACAGATGCAGCGCTTCTGTGGCAATCGCGAAATCGGCATTGCCTTTAGAGACGGCATCAGCAATTTGTGTCGGCGAGCCCTGGTGCATATGCAAAGAAACGCGAGGATAACGCTCAATAAAGCCTTTGATAACGTTTGGTAAAGCGTAGCGTGCCTGGGTATGCGTGGTGGCGATATACAGCGAGCCTTTATCCGGCCAGGTGTGCTCTCCGGCGACCGATTTTATGGCATCGACTTTCGACAGGACTTCGCGAGCGATACGAATTATTTCTTGTCCTGCTGGCGTTACCTGCGTCAGGTGCTTGCCGCTTCGGGAAAAAATTTGAATGCCTAGCTCGTCTTCCAGCATTCTGACTTGTTTACTGATCCCGGGTTGTGATGTGTAAAGTCCTTCCGCCGTTGATGAGACATTCAGGTTATGATTGACCACCTCAACAATATAGCGAAGTTGTTGTAATTTCATGTTAAACCATCCACTTAGACGCCATCAGAACATCGTTTTTTCGTCACGCCAGGCGGGTGACTAATACGATTTAATAATAAAAAAGGGGCTAACTATAACCACTATATCATTTATAGCCTTAGTGTATAGGTGTGAAGAAAAATAATATGCAATAAAAAAGGGCCGCTTTCGCGACCCTTTGTTTATAAAAACCTGACAGAATTAAAGGTTATTTTTTTCCTTCAACCCATTTGCCATCAACATAAAATGCTGACCAGCCAGTCGCCTTTCCGTCTTTTTCCGAAGAGACATATTGCTGTTTGGTTTTACGGCTAAAGCGAACCATGGTCTTATTACCTTCCGGATCCTGCTGTGGCGCATCGGCCAGATAACGCAGTTTTTCCGGCAGACGGTCGCGGAAGCGATAAAGCTCTTCCACCAGTGGCGCACGTGTTTCACGCGATTTCGGGAAAGTGTTGGCAGCCAGGAACACACCGGCAGCACCGTCACGCAGCACGAAATAAGCATCTGATTTTTCGCACGGCAACTCAGGTAATGGCACCGGATCTTCTTTCGGTGGTGCCACTTCGCCGTTACGTAAAATCTTACGTGTGTTTTTACACTCTTCGTTGGTGCAGGCCATGTATTTACCGAAACGCCCCATTTTCAGGTGCATTTCAGAGCCACATTTTTCACACTCAACGATCGGGCCGTCATAACCTTTAATGCGGAATTCGCCCTCTTCGATCTCGTAACCGTCGCAGGTTGGGTTATTACCACAGACATGCAACTTACGTTTCGGATCGATGAGATAGCTGTCCATCGCCGTGCCGCATTTCGGGCAACGACGTTTTGCGCGCAGCGCGTTGGTTTCAGCGTCTTCGCCTTCCAGCACGTTCAGCACTTCGTTTTCCGGCACCAGGTTAATGGTGGTTTTGCAACGCTCTTTCGGCGGCAGCGCATAACCAGAACAGCCAAGGAATACCCCGGTGCTCGCTGTGCGAATCCCCATTTTGCGACCACAAGTCGGGCAGTCAATGCTGGTCAGAACCATCTGGTTCGGGCGCATACCACCCTCTTCCGGATCTTTTTCAGCTTTATCTAACTGCTGAGTGAAATCCGAGAAGAAGTGATCCAGTACAGTTTTCCACTCTGCTTCGTGATTTGCCACCTGGTCGAGGCTGTTTTCCATCTGCGCGGTGAAGTCGTAGTTCATTAACTCACGGAAATTTTCTTCAAGGCGATCGGTGACGATTTCGCCCATTTTTTCCGCATAGAAACGACGATTTTCTACTCGCACATAGCCACGATCCTGAATGGTCGAAATGATCGATGCATAGGTAGACGGACGACCGATACCGCGTTTTTCCAGCTCTTTAACCAGCGATGCTTCACTAAAACGGGCTGGCGGCTTGGTAAAGTGCTGGGCTGGTGTCAGTTCAACGAGCGTCAGAGCATCGCCTTTATCGACTGCCGGTAAGATACGATCTTCATCGCCTTTACGCAGTGCAGGCATCACTTTTGTCCAGCCATCAAAGCGCAAAATACGACCGCGTGCTTTCAGGCGGAAATCGCCCGCACCAACGGTCAGCGTCGTGGAGTCATATTTCGCTGGGGTCATCTGGCAGGCAACGAACTGACGCCAGATTAACTGGTACAGTTTCTGCGCATCTGCTTCCATATCCTTCAGCGATTCCGCCATCACATTGACGTCAGAAGGACGAATCGCTTCGTGCGCTTCCTGTGAGTTTTCTTTGCTGGCGTACTGATTCGGACTTTCCGGCAGATATTTCTTACCAAAATTATCGCTGATATAACCGCGAACCATATTTACCGCGTCCTGACTCAGGTTAGTGGAGTCGGTACGCATGTAAGTGATATAGCCTGCTTCATACAAACGCTGCGCCATCATCATGGTTTTTTTCACGCCAAATCCAAGACGGGTGCTGGCAGCTTGTTGCAGCGTAGAGGTAATAAAAGGAGCGCCAGGTTTACTGGTTGTCGGTTTGTCTTCACGTTCCAGCACGCTGTAGCGCGCTTTTTCCAGCAGACTTACCGCAGCCTGAGTTTGTTCTCTGTTGACCGGGCGGAACGGTTTGTCGTTCTGATGAGTGACCTGTAACGCCAACGCTTCACCAGATGGCGTGGTCGTGCTGGCATCGACTTCCCAGAACTCTTCCGGCACGAACGCTTTAATTTCACGCTCACGCTCGACCACCAGGCGAACCGCCACCGACTGCACACGACCGGCAGACAGACCACGAGCGATCTTTTTCCACAGCAGCGGCGAAACCATATACCCCACCACGCGGTCCATAAAGCGACGCGCCTGCTGGGCATTAACACGATCAATATTCAGCTCACCTGGTTTGTTAAATGCCTGGCGGATCGCGTTTTTAGTAATTTCGTTAAACACCACTCGGCTATAGCGCGCATCATCACCACCAATCACTTCCCGCAGGTGCCATGCAATGGCTTCCCCTTCGCGGTCAAGGTCGGTTGCGAGATAGATGTGGTCGGCTTTTTCAGCCAGTTGTTTCAGTTCAGAGACGACCTTCTCTTTACCAGGCAACACTTCATAGTGCGCCTCCCAATTGTGCCACGGGTCAACCCCCATACGGTTGACGAGAGCGCCACGTTCATCCTTTTTAGGCTTTTTAGCCGTCTTGGTGGAGGTAGAGTCGGCACTCTTTTTGGCAGCTGAGCCACTGGTCGGCAAATCGCGGATGTGACCGACGCTGGATTTCACCACGTAGTCACTACCCAGATACTTGTTGATCGTTTTGGCTTTTGCCGGGGACTCAACGATGACAAGAGCTTTACCCATATTCACCTTACCTAATTTGATTCTTCCAGGAATGCGTCGCACGTTGATAAACCTTCCACTGGCAACGAGTTACCGATATGGACTCGCTCTCTGCGGATATCAACCCCTTGTCGTGACTCTGTTCACGAAAATTCAGGTGACTGAGTTAACAGGTCTTGGCCTACAGGCGCTATAGCACGACGGAATTTTGGTCGAATGTCAAGCAAATCTATTGCCAGATTGACGAAAGCGTCACACTGTACCTGATAAAATCCGATACGCAACTTTATTAGCATGCAAAATCCAAAGTTGCCAGTAAGGCGCTCTTGCCACCAGCGTGGTATATTTGTCTGCAAGCCATGCCTGGCGTAGACTAATGTCCTTGTTTAAGGAGTAAATAATGAACAAAGAGACACAACCCATCGACCGCGAAACGCTGTTGAAAGAGGCCAACAAAATCATTCGTGAGCATGAGGATACGCTCGCAGGGATTGAAGCCACCGGCGTCACGCAGCGTAATGGCGTGCTGGTATTTACCGGCGACTACTTTTTAGATGAACAAGGATTGCCAACAGCCAAAAGCACCGCGGTGTTTAATATGTTCAAACACCTGGCCCATGTGCTTTCAGAAAAATATCACCTGGTTGATTAAAGCAAAACGCGAGGTCTTACCCTCGCGTTTGTCTTTTACATCAATGGCTTCTGCCCTCGCTGCCACCAGCGTAACAACAATCGATCGGCGCTCTCTGCCGCGCTGCCGGTGAATCGGTCAATGAGTCGTTTACGTTGCATATAGCGTACATTGACCACTTCACGGCCTTCCATCAGGCTAAGAATAACTTCATCACTGGTGTTGATTTCATCAACCAGGCCTTTCTCTACCGCCTGTTGTCCGTACCAGTGTTCACCCGTTGCCACCTGTTCAATATCCAGAGACGGACGCATACGCTTCACAAAATCTTTAAATAACTGATGCGTTTCGTTCAGCTCTTCGCGGAATTTCTCCCGCCCTTCTTCGGTGTTTTCACCCAGCAAGGTCAGCGTGCGCTTATACTGCCCGGCGGTGTGCAGTTCGATATCAATATCTTTGCTTTTCAGGAAGCGGTTAAAGTTGGGCATTTGTGCCACCACGCCAATGGAACCCACAATAGCAAACGGTGCGGAAACAATTTTGTCCGCCACACAGGCCATCATGTAACCGCCGCTGGCAGCGACTTTGTCTACCGTAACAGTTAAAGGAATGTTTTTATCACGCAGACGCTGCAGCTGCGAAGCCGCCAACCCGTAACCATGCACCATGCCACCAGGGCTTTCCAGACGGAGTACAACCTGATCCTGCGGTTTGAATGCTGCGAGTACCGCCGTTATCTCTTCACGTAGCGAGTTCACTTCATGGGCGTCCATGCTGCCTTTAAAATCCAGCACCCAGACGCGGGGTTTACTGTCAGTTGCCACCTCGCCCAGTTTGGCTTTCGCTTTTGCTGCTTTCGCTTCTTGCTTGTGCTTTTTCTTCTGCGCTTTGTGCCACTGTTTTTGCTGATGTGAGTCCATCAGCGCCGCGGCCAGTTCTTCTTTCATCTCCTTATACTGTTCGCTGAGATTGTTGACCCGTAACTCGCCACGCTGGCGTTTATTACGTTGAGCAACATTGACTATAATGGCGGCAATCGCCGCAATCGCTAGCACAACGGTAACGATTTTCGCCAAAAACAAACCATATTCAGACAACAATTCCACGAGTCCCCACCTTGGTTAAACAACGCTTTGGCTCACAGTTTACAACAGGCATGTTAAGCCGTCTCGCAGAGATGTTATTGCAGCGAAAGTATGACAAAGTATCCATTTTGCGGTGTTATCGCCCCAGGCTGATTGAAATGCCCTTCTGTTTCAGGCATAAAGCCCCAAAGTCTTAAAGTACACTGGCAGCGCGACAGACAACGTCGTTGAGGAGTAGCCATGCATTACCAGCCAAAACAAGATTTACTCAATGATCGCATTATCCTGGTGACGGGAGCCAGCAATGGTATTGGTCGTGAAGCCGCGATGACGTATGCACGCTATGGTGCGACAGTGATTCTGTTGGGCCGTAATGAAGAAAAATTACGTCAGGTAGCCAGCCACATAAACGAAGAAACTGGGCGTCAGCCACAGTGGTTTATTCTCGATTTGCTGACCTGCACGTCCGAAGATTGCCAACAACTGGCACAGCGCATTGCCGTTAATTATCCGCGTCTGGATGGTGTTTTGCATAATGCCGGATTGCTCGGCGATGTTTGTCCAATGAGCGAACAAAATCCACAGGTCTGGCAGGACGTCATACAGGTCAACGTTAATGCCACCTTTATGCTCACCCAGGCACTGCTTCCTTTATTACTCAAATCGGACGCCGGTTCACTGGTCTTTACTTCATCAAGCGTTGGACGTCAGGGGCGTGCAAACTGGGGCGCTTATGCAGCGTCGAAATTTGCCACCGAAGGGATGATGCAGGTACTGGCCGATGAATATCAGCAGCGCCTGCGCGTCAACTGCATTAACCCAGGCGGTACGCGCACCGCAATGCGTGCCAGCGCCTTCCCGACCGAAGATCCACAGAAACTTAAAACACCCGCTGATATCATGCCGCTCTACCTTTGGCTGATGGGCGATGACAGCCGCCGTAAAACCGGCATGACCTTTGACGCCCAACCGGGCCGTAAACCAGGAATTTCCCAATGAGTGATGAACGCTACCAACAGCGTCAGCAGCGAGTGAAAGAAAAAGTAGATGCCCGTGTGGCCCAGGCCCAGGATGAACGCGGTATTATCATCGTCTTTACCGGCAATGGAAAAGGCAAAACCACCGCAGCATTTGGTACGGCAACACGCGCAGTTGGTCACGGAAAAAAAGTGGGCGTCGTGCAGTTTATTAAAGGCACCTGGCCTAATGGCGAACGAAATCTGCTGGAACCACACGGCGTTGAATTTCAGGTGATGGCAACGGGCTTTACCTGGGATACGCAAAATCGCGAATCTGATACCGCCGCCTGCCGTGAAGTCTGGCAACATGCCAAACGAATGCTGGCAGATCCTTCACTGGATATGGTTTTGCTCGATGAACTGACTTATATGGTGGCGTATGATTATTTGCCACTGGAAGAAGTGGTGCAGGCGTTAAATGAACGTCCACATCAACAGACGGTGATTATCACGGGTCGAGGCTGTCATCGGGATATTCTTGAACTAGCGGATACGGTGAGTGAGCTGCGCCCCATCAAACATGCGTTTGATGCCGGTGTTAAGGCGCAAATAGGGATTGATTATTAAGGGAAAGCACCTCAAAAGATTGCCTCTTGAGGTGCTTTAATCATAATTATATTCAAGCGGCAATAGCAAAATTCAGAATGCGTATAATCTCATTGAAATGTCTCTGATATGTTTCATGATTCTCAGCGTCAACATCTTCAATAAATAATATCAGTTCAGTAATTAGCGCATTAGCATCGTCATAATTTATCCCTGCTAACTCTGGCGAAGTTTCAGTACCATAGTTAATCGTCAGGTTGTTCATAACTGTGAGGATATGGATAAAATATTTATGACAAACATTACATGTGGTTTTATTGCCCAGGGTATTATACAGCATATCAAGTAATGCCAGTATTCTACGATTTTGCACATCGTTCATAAAAAGCCTCCTATAACATTATTCCGCTGGCAATAAGTAATTTTGCCAGCCCCTCAGACGCCTTTAACCCACTAATGACCTGTGCGCGCAATATCTCATTTAACCTTTTTTGTTCAGCTGCCGTGCGTGTTTTATTAACATATAAATTATTCAGATAATCACCCTTATCTATAAAGGCATTTAAAGCCTCAATTGCGGGCATGGCAGGTGCCGATGCCTGTAGCCTGGTTTCATTCACATTGATTACTGAACTTAGAAACTCCTTCCTGTTTTTCAGAGTGTTAAACTCTGTATTCTTAGCGTTTTTAGATGCCGTATTATAATAAAACATATTATCATGCACATTCGCAAAGGTATAATTTTCAATCTTATTGCTTTTTGTATAAATATCATTACGCAAAACTGTCATGTTCCCTATAAGTCTTACCCAGTTTTCATCTACCGTTTTGCCTATTTTTCCAGAATTGACTTTTATTATATATAACTCATTGAAATAATTTACCAAATCTTTAACCGCTGCTGCAGATTGTGCTAAATCTTTGCTATGTGAAATACCAAGTAGTGTTTGTGCGTTGTTTGCGTGATCCAGAGCCTGTTTAAGTAATGCCACTTGCTGACTTTCTGTCGTTGCCATGTCCTCAGTCAGAAGTTCTACATAAGCGCTCATGCTATTAATGACTTCCATTGAAGCCAGTAATTTTTCTTTCTCGAAAGGGACTAATTGTACTTTTTTTGTATTTGGCCCAGGGCGCTGGCATAATTTTCCGCCATTACCATCACCGCCTATATCTATGGTATAATCAGGTCGCAGTGCACAATCCGGATTAGTTGCATAGAAATTAACAAGGAAGTTTTCACGAGAAGCATAGTATTGTTTAAAGAAACTTGCATTCGCCGCAACCGCCTTGTTACCCGCAGTAATAACAGTTTCAGCTTGTTCATTCTTCAATGCTTCGGTTGCACAACCTGAAAGCATTAACAGCGATAGAAATATTCCACTATATCTAATCATAACCCACCTCTTGACGTTGAGTTTATCTCAGATAATTAAATAGTAATGTGGCTATTTCCTGGTAATATTCATAAGCAAGTATGAAATTAAATTAAAATACTGCGACTATTTATCATACTTCAAATGAAGAAAAGGCCCCGCAGGGCCTTTATTTTATACTTAACTTAAATTAACCGTTATTATTACGTCCACCAGAACGACGACCGCCGCTGACCTGGCTGTGACGTTTCACCGCACGACGAATTTGATTCGCCTTCATACGACGACGGTCTTTTTCTACAGCAACTTTAGAGCTGGTTTCTGGCGGTAGTTCCACCAGCTCACGCAGATAGTTAGTCTGGGCGAGGTCCAGCTCCGTCCAGCCACCGCGTGGCAGACCTTTCGGCAGTGGGATATCACCGTAACGCACGCGGATCAGACGGCTCACCTGCACACCAACCGCTTCCCAAAGACGACGAACTTCACGGTTACGGCCTTCGGTCAGAGTAACGTTGTACCACTGGTTGATCCCTTCGCCGCCGCTGAACTTGATGGTTTTAAAGGCTGCCGGACCATCTTCCAACTGCACGCCACGACTCAAATCACGCAGTTTCGCGTCGTCAACCTGACCAAATACACGCACGGCATATTCACGTTCAACTTCACGGCTTGGGTGCATTAAACGGTTTGCCAGTTCACCATCGGTGGTGAACAGCAGCAGACCACAGGTATTAACGTCCAGGCGCCCCACGGCAATCCAGCGTGCGCCACGCAGTTTTGGCAGACGGTCAAACACCGTTGGACGTCCTTCCGGATCGTTACGGGTACACAACTCACCTTCCGGTTTGTAATAGGCCAGAACGCGACAAATTTGTTCAGCGGACTCACGTACCGAAATCAGGTGACCATCGATACGGATTTTCAATCCAGGGGTAACTTCAACGCGATCGCCGAGTTTAGCAATTTTGCCATCAACACTCACACGACCGGCTTCAATAATAGATTCGATTTCACGGCGAGAGCCGTGGCCGGCACGCGCCAGCACTTTCTGTAGCTTTTCGCTCATAGAGCTTCCTTTTGGTGTCGCCTTCCCAGGCGTCTGATATGCTTTTGTGCAACAGTGAGTCAGAATTTACATCTGACTCACTGATAGTAAAGTCTGTTTGAACTCTTCAGGCCTTAAGTAAACGACTCGACGTTTATCGGCCTGGCTTTGAGGCGCAACATACTACACTATCTTTATGGTTAAAGCTTGTTTCGATTAACATCAGCTTAATTACCAGCCACCACCGCCTCCGCCACCCGCCCCGCCGCCAGCACCACCACCGGAATAACTTCGCCCCAACAAACTGGTATTGGCCCCCAGGCTCAGGTGCATCTGTAATGAAAACAAAACGCCACTACGGGCAATTTCCGGGGCGTGAACAGCCGCTGTGAGTGATGGGGTGATACGTGCTGCCCATTCTTTTCCAAGGTTTGCCGAGACTGCCCAACCTAGCAACGCGTAATCCAGTTTCCGTGTTTCCCCTTTCCGCCGCCGCCCACTGTGTGTTGCTGCCTCTTTACGCGCAAGATAGTTAACGATAGCTTCACCGTGGGCATAACGTTGCTGCCCAGTTTGGGTAAACTTTGGCAGAAAAATATACCCCATGCCAGTGAGATAACCGGTCAGGAAAACAGCGCTAAAATAACCCGCTGGCATATACCAGTAAAAGAATACATCTCCGACATTGATATAGAGAGAATAAAAGGCCACGCCTGAACAAATCAGCGGTAAAAACAAAGTGATGATTACACGATTAACGCAAGGCTTGTCATCATCGCGGGCAAACAAAAGCTCAAGGGAACAAAATAAAAAAGGAAGAAGCCAGCAGATCATAATAAACATATCGCCAACCAGACTCATTCCTGCCCAACCTACGGGACTCAGGTTACCGTAGAGAATGACCGCCAATATCGCCATTCCGCCCCATTGCAAAAACGTATCTGGTCGATAAAACGAAGACTTTTTACGCGGCAGATAAAATTTCTGCATCCGTAAAAATGCCCTGCGTAAGACTCTGTTGCGTCTCCCCGTAAGAACGACCTTATCGCCTTTACGAAATAACGCTTCCAGTAATAACTGCTCTGCGGGCAGTAATACCGCATTATTTCTGGTCGCGCCTTCATTAACACAAATCAGGATTTGCTGGTTCTTGTCATACTGATCTTCCAGATGAATTTTTCCTTTAACAATCAGATTTACGATATCGGCACAAAAACCTTTATCGTCGTAAACCAGCTTCGCATCGAGACGTAACATGCCGGGTGTGTAATCTGGCGGAATGACATCGGTTTCAATCACATCTACCGGCGTAAATTGCGGCCTGCGCTTCCAGAGATATAACCATCCACACGCCAGGAAGAGACACGGAAACCAAATTAACAACGATGACGTAGAGGGTAAAAGAAGATGGCTGAAAATATTCGTCGTTTGTGGTGCCGGGGCATTACCAAGTAAAGCGTGAGGCCAGCGGTAGAGGACCGTGAAATCTTCACGATAAAACGGATCGCGGGATTCAATTCTTCCGTCCTCAAGGATGCGGCCATTTCGATATGTGTCGCCCTCTTCTCCAGTAAAGAGATCGATTTCGCTAAATGGATTACCCGCAATATCTGGCAACTTGAGTGAAAATAGGGTCTTATAAATTTCAAACGGCCAGTGGTTACCGGTCACGTTCCAGATTAGCAGATCAGAATCCCCTTCACGCAGGAAAGCATTTTTAACCTGATAATGAATTTGATAATGATAGTCGCCTTGAGGCAAGAAACGTTGTTTATCGCCCACGACAATACTCATTAACCCGATATGCCAGTCAAGATGCCAGGGTTCAGGAATACCATCACGGGTGACGCCAACAATATGATAGTTCAGCAGTGCAGCGTCCCCATCAGGCTGCATCCAGAGTCGTGGTAAATCACGATAAAATCCGTGCTTAATCTGCTGATTTCGCGCCTGAAAATGAATATTTTCTTTGATGTCGAGCACCCCATCCGGTTGCAGAGTGGCTTCAACATCAAAGAGAGAGATCCCTTCTTCATAAGAAGGGATCTCCGTGTTTTTCGCATAACTCAACGAAGAGAAAAAAAGCCCAACTATCAACAGCAAAATGCAGCGAAACTTCCCTGCCATAGTCTTCCATCCGTGGAACGCAATTTGTTATAAGAAAGGCTTCACATCACCTACGCCTTCACGCACCACGACCGGCGTATCATCGGTAAGATCAATAACCGTTGTCGGTTTCTGCCCGAGATAGCCACCGTGAATAATCAAATCCACCTGTTTTTCCAGACGGTCTTTAATTTCTTCCGGATCGGATTCGGTAAATTCACTGCCTGGCAGCATTAGCGAAGTGGAAAGCATCGGTTCGCCCAATGCTTCAAGCAGCGCCTGCGCAATCGGGTTAGACGGCACACGCATACCGATGGTTTTGCGTTTTTCCTGCAACAGACGGCGTGGCACTTCCTTCGTCCCCTTCAGGATGAAGGTATAGTTGCCCGGCGTGTTGTTTTTCATTAAACGAAACGCAACGTTATCGACAAATGAATAGGTCGAGAGTTCAGAAAGATCGCGACACATCAGGGTAAAGTTGTGACCGTCCGGCAGCTGGCGAATACGACAAATACGCTCCATGGCGTTTTTATCTTCAATTTTACAGCCGAGCGCATAGCCGGAATCAGTTGGATAAACAATCACCCCGCCTTTACGCACGATCTCCACCGCCTGGTTGATCAGACGTTGCTGCGGGTTATCAGGATGAATATAAAAAAACTGGCTCATAATTCCCTCTCTGTGGTGTTCTGCGGCTGTTCCCATAGCTGCCAGACGCCTTCAACGCCTGCGGGCAGCCAGAGTTTACGACCCAGTTCGATCCACGGGCATGGCTGATGAAAATCAGATCCTTGTGATGCCCATAAATGATGCTGACGCGCAAGTGTCGCCAGCTGGGTGCGTTCATTGGGCGATTGCTGGCACTGCGCGACTTCCATCGCGTCGCCGTGGTGTTCAGCAAAATGCGCAACCAATCTTTTCAGCCATTTAGCACTAAGATTGTACCGCCCAGGATGAGCTAGCACCGCCTTACCGCCAGAATGATGAATGACATCAATAGCTTGTTCTATTGTACACCACTGTGGCGGAACGTATCCGGTTTTCCCGCGCGCCAGATATTTTTTAAAGACATCCGCCATTGAACTGGCTTTGCCGCACTCCACAAGGAAACGAGCAAAATGACCGCGCGTCACCGCACCGCCCTGCGCCAGTCGTTGCGCGCCTTCCAGTGCCCCAGGTATTTGCGCTTTTTCAAGTCTTTCGGCAATCAGCTGCGCCCGCTGATTGCGCCGTTCTGTCTGCTGCGCGAGGAACTCACACATTAGCGGATGAGTAATATCAATATTCAGCCCGACAATATGAATTTCATGATTTTCCCAGACCGTGGAAATTTCCACGCCGGGAATAAGATTCAGCGCCAGTCCCGAACGTGAAATTTCCTCTCTTGCTGGTGCAATTGCAGCTGTGGTGTCATGGTCGGTGATCGCCAGGGTGCCGACGCGCATCTCGACTGCACGGCGCACCAATGCTTCTGGCGTCAGGCAGCCATCGGAAGCTGTGGTATGGCTGTGCAGGTCGTAAATCACTGCGTAATTCGTGTCGCTCAAGGCGCACTCCCGTTCTGGATAATGTTTTTTGCGCCGACATCATAACGGTTCTGGCAAATATTCTGAAATGAGCTGTTGACAATTAATCATCGAACTAGTTAACTAGTACGCAAGTTCACGTAAAAAGGGTATCGACAATGAAAGCAATTTTCGTACTGAAAGGTTGGTGGCGCACTTCCTGAAACGGGCAGTGTATTCACCATGCGTAAAGCAATCAGATACCCAGCCCGCCTAATTAGCGGGCTTTTTTTTGAACAAAATTAGAGAATAACAATGCAAACACAAAAACCGACTCTCGAACTGCTAACTTGCAAAGGCGCTTATCGCGACAACCCGACTGCGCTTTTTCACCAGTTGTGTGGGGATCGTCCGGCAACGCTGCTGCTGGAATCCGCAGATATCGACAGCAAAGATGATTTAAAAAGTCTATTGCTAGTGGACAGTGCGCTGCGCATTACAGCATTAGGTGACACTGTCACTATTCAGGCACTTTCCGGCAATGGCGAAGCCCTGTTGGCATTACTGGATAACGCCCTGCCTGCGGGTGTGGAAAATGAACAATCACCAAACTGCCGCGTGCTGCGCTTCCCTCCTGTCAGTCCATTGCTGGATGAAGACGCCCGCTTATGCTCCCTTTCGGTTTTTGACGCTTTCCGCTTATTGCAGAATCTGTTGAATGTACCGAAGGAAGAACGGGAAGCGATGTTCTTTGGTGGCCTGTTCTCTTACGACCTGGTCGCAGGATTTGAAGATTTACCGCAACTGGCAGCGGAAAATAACTGCCCTGATTTCTGTTTTTATCTCGCTGAAACGCTGATGGTGATTGACCATCAGAAAAAAAGCACCCGTATTCAGGCCAGCCTGTTTGCTCCCAATGAAAAAGAAAAACAACGTCTCACTGCTCGCCTGAACGAACTTCGCCAGCAACTGACCGAAACCGCGCCACCGCTGCCGGTGGTTTCCGTGCCGCATATGCGTTGTGAATGTAATCAGAGCGATGAAGAGTTCGGTGGCGTGGTGCGTTCGTTGCAAAAAGCGATTCGCGCCGGAGAAATTTTCCAGGTGGTGCCATCTCGCCGTTTCTCTCTACCCTGCCCGTCACCGCTGGCGGCTTATTACGTGCTGAAAAAGAGTAATCCCAGCCCGTACATGTTTTTTATGCAGGATAATGATTTCACCCTGTTTGGCGCGTCGCCGGAAAGTTCGCTCAAGTATGACGCCACCAGCCGCCAGATTGAGATCTACCCGATTGCCGGAACACGCCCACGCGGTCGTCGTGCCGATGGTTCACTGGACAGAGACCTCGACAGCCGCATCGAACTCGAAATGCGTACCGACCATAAAGAGCTTTCTGAACATCTGATGCTGGTGGATCTCGCCCGTAATGACCTGGCTCGCATTTGCACACCCGGCAGCCGCTACGTTGCCGATCTCACCAAAGTTGACCGTTACTCTTACGTGATGCACCTGGTCTCCCGCGTTGTTGGTGAGCTGCGCCACGATCTCGACGCCCTGCACGCTTACCGCGCCTGTATGAATATGGGGACGTTAAGCGGTGCGCCGAAAGTACGCGCTATGCAGTTAATTGCCGAAGCAGAAGGTCGTCGACGCGGCAGCTACGGCGGCGCGGTAGGTTATTTTACCGCGCATGGCGATCTCGACACCTGCATTGTGATCCGCTCGGCGCTGGTGGAAAACGGTATCGCCACCGTGCAAGCCGGTGCTGGCGTAGTCCTTGATTCTGTTCCGCAGTCGGAAGCCGACGAAACCCGTAATAAAGCCCGCGCTGTACTGCGCGCTATTGCCACCGCGCATCATGCACAGGAGACCTTCTGATGGCTGACATTCTGCTGCTCGATAATATCGATTCTTTTACTTACAACCTGGCAGATCAGTTGCGCAGCAATGGTCATAACGTGGTGATTTACCGCAACCATATTCCGGCGCAGACCTTAATTGAACGCCTGGCGACGATGAGCAATCCGGTGCTGATGCTCTCTCCTGGCCCCGGTGTGCCGAGCGAAGCCGGTTGTATGCCGGAACTCCTCACCCGCCTGCGCGGCAAGCTGCCAATTATTGGCATTTGCCTCGGTCATCAGGCGATTGTCGAAGCTTACGGGGGCTATGTCGGTCAGGCGGGCGAAATTCTTCACGGTAAAGCGTCGAGCATTGAACATGACGGTCAGGCGATGTTTGCCGGATTAACAAACCCGCTGCCAGTGGCGCGTTATCACTCGCTGGTTGGCAGTAATATTCCGGCAGGTTTAACCATCAACGCCCATTTTAATGGCATGGTGATGGCGGTGCGCCATGATGCGGATCGCGTTTGTGGATTCCAGTTCCATCCGGAATCCATTCTTACTACCCAGGGCGCTCGCCTGCTGGAACAAACGCTGGCCTGGGCGCAGCAGAAACTAGAGCCAACCAACACGCTGCAACCGATTCTGGAAAAACTGTATCAGGCGCAGACCCTTAGTCAGCAGGAAAGCCACCAGCTATTTTCAGCGGTGGTGCGTGGCGAACTGAAACCGGAACAACTGGCGGCGGCGCTGGTGAGCATGAAAATTCGCGGCGAGCACCCGAATGAAATCGCCGGGGCAGCAACCGCGCTACTGGAAAACGCCGCGCCGTTCCCGCGCCCGGATTATCTGTTTGCCGATATCGTCGGTACTGGCGGTGACGGCAGCAACAGTATCAATATTTCTACCGCCAGTGCGTTTGTCGCCGCGGCCTGCGGGCTGAAAGTGGCGAAACACGGCAACCGTAGCGTCTCCAGTAAATCCGGCTCGTCGGATCTGCTGGCGGCGTTCGGTATTAATCTTGATATGAACGCCGATAAATCGCGCCAGGCGCTGGATGAGTTAGGCGTCTGTTTCCTCTTTGCGCCGAAATATCACACCGGATTCCGCCATGCAATGCCGGTTCGCCAGCAACTGAAAACCCGCACCCTGTTCAATGTTCTGGGGCCATTAATTAACCCGGCGCATCCTCCGCTGGCGTTAATTGGTGTCTACAGCCCGGAGCTGGTGCTGCCGATTGCCGAAACCTTGCGCGTGCTGGGGTATCAACGCGCGGCGGTGGTGCACAGCGGCGGGATGGATGAAGTTTCATTACACGCGCCGACAATCGTTGCCGAACTGCATGACGGCGAAATTAAAAGCTATCAGCTCACCGCAGAAGACTTTGGCCTGACACCCTACCACCAGGAGCAATTGGCAGGCGGAACACCGGAAGAAAACCGTGACATTTTAACACGCTTGTTACAAGGTAAAGGCGACGCCGCCCATGAAGCAGCCGTCGCGGCGAATGTCGCCATGTTAATGCGCCTGCATGGCCATGAAGATCTGCAAGCCAATGCGCAAACCGTTCTTGAGGTACTGCGCAGTGGTTCCGCTTACGACAGAGTCACCGCACTGGCGGCACGAGGGTAAATGATGCAAACCGTTTTAGCGAAAATCGTCGCAGACAAGGCGATTTGGGTAGAAACCCGCAAAGAGCAGCAACCGCTGGCCAGTTTTCAGAATGAGGTTCAGCCGAGCACGCGACATTTTTATGATGCACTTCAGGGCGCACGCACGGCGTTTATTCTGGAGTGTAAAAAAGCGTCGCCGTCAAAAGGCGTGATCCGTGATGATTTCGATCCGGCACGCATTGCAACCGTCTACAGAAATTACGCTTCGGCAATTTCGGTGCTGACTGACGAGAAATATTTTCAGGGGAGCTTTGATTTCCTCCCCATTGTCAGCCAAATCGCCCCACAGCCGATTTTATGTAAAGACTTTATTATCGACCCTTACCAGATCTATCTGGCGCGCTATTACCAGGCTGATGCCTGCTTATTAATGCTTTCAGTACTGGATGACGAACAATATCGCCAGCTTGCCGCCGTCGCCCACAGTCTGGAGATGGGTGTGCTGACCGAAGTCAGTAATGAAGAGGAACTGGAGCGCGCCATTGCATTGGGGGCAAAGGTCGTTGGCATCAACAACCGCGATCTGCGCGATTTGTCGATTGATCTCAACCGTACCCGCGAGCTTGCACCGAAACTGGGGCACAACGTGACGGTAATCAGCGAATCCGGCATCAATACTTACGCTCAGGTGCGCGAGTTAAGCCACTTCGCTAACGGTTTTCTGATTGGTTCGGCGTTGATGGCCCATGACGATTTGAACGCCGCCGTGCGCCGGGTGTTGCTGGGTGAGAATAAAGTGTGTGGCCTGACGCGTGGGCAAGATGCTAAAGCAGCTTATGACGCGGGCGCGATTTACGGTGGGTTGATTTTTGTTGCGACATCACCGCGTTGCGTCAACGTTGAACAGGCGCAGGAAGTGATGGCTGCGGCACCGTTGCAGTATGTTGGCGTGTTCCGCAATCACGATATTGCCGATGTGGTGGACAAAGCTAAGGTGTTATCGCTGGCGGCAGTGCAACTGCATGGTAAAGAAGATCAGCTGTATATCGACACTCTGCGTGAGGCTCTGCCAGCACACGTCGCCATCTGGAAGGCTTTAAGTGTCGGTGAAACTCTTCCCGCGCGCGATTTTCAGCACATCGATAAATATGTATTCGACAACGGTCAGGGCGGGAGCGGACAACGTTTCGACTGGTCACTATTAAATGGTCAATCGCTTGGCAACGTTCTGCTGGCGGGGGGCTTAGGCGCAGATAACTGCGTGGAAGCGGCACAAACCGGCTGCGCCGGACTTGATTTTAATTCTGCTGTAGAGTCGCAACCGGGCATCAAAGACGCACGTCTTTTGGCCTCGGTTTTCCAGACGCTGCGCGCATATTAAGGAAAGGAACAATGACAACATTACTTAACCCGTATTTTGGTGAGTTTGGCGGCATGTACGTGCCACAAATCCTGATGCCTGCTCTGCGCCAGCTGGAAGAAGCTTTTGTCAGTGCGCAAAAAGATCCTGAATTTCAGGCTCAGTTCAACGACCTGCTGAAAAACTATGCCGGGCGTCCAACCGCGCTGACCAAATGCCAGAACATTACAGCCGGGACGAACACCACGCTGTATCTGAAGCGCGAAGATTTGCTGCACGGCGGCGCGCATAAAACTAACCAGGTGCTGGGACAGGCGTTGCTGGCGAAGCGGATGGGTAAAACGGAAATCATCGCCGAAACCGGAGCCGGTCAGCATGGCGTGGCGTCGGCCCTTGCCAGCGCCCTGCTCGGCCTGAAATGCCGTATTTATATGGGTGCCAAAGACGTTGAACGCCAGTCGCCAAACGTTTTTCGTATGCGCTTAATGGGTGCGGAAGTGATCCCGGTACATAGCGGTTCCGCGACGCTGAAAGATGCCTGTAACGAGGCGCTGCGCGACTGGTCCGGCAGTTATGAAACCGCGCACTATATGCTGGGCACCGCAGCTGGCCCACATCCTTATCCGACCATTGTCCGTGAGTTTCAGCGAATGATTGGCGAAGAAACCAAAGCACAGATTCTGGAAAGAGAAGGTCGCCTGCCGGATGCGGTTATCGCCTGTGTTGGCGGCGGTTCGAATGCCATCGGCATGTTTGCAGATTTCATCAACGAAACCGACGTCGGCCTGATTGGTGTGGAGCCTGGCGGCCACGGTATCGAAACTGGCGAGCACGGCGCACCGTTAAAACATGGTCGCGTGGGCATCTATTTCGGTATGAAAGCGCCGATGATGCAAACCGAAGACGGGCAAATTGAAGAGTCTTACTCCATTTCTGCCGGGCTGGATTTCCCGTCCGTCGGCCCGCAACATGCGTATCTCAACAGCACTGGACGCGCTGATTACGTGTCTATTACCGACGATGAAGCCCTGGAAGCCTTTAAAACGCTTTGCCTGCATGAAGGGATCATCCCGGCGCTGGAATCCTCCCACGCCCTGGCCCATGCGCTGAAAATGATGCGCGAAAATCCGGAAAAAGAGCAGCTATTGGTGGTTAACCTTTCCGGTCGCGGCGATAAAGACATCTTCACCGTTCACGATATTTTGAAAGCACGAGGGGAAATCTGATGGAACGCTACGAATCTCTGTTTGCCCGTTTGAAGGAGCGCAAAGAAGGCGCATTCGTTCCTTTCGTCACCCTCGGTGATCCGGGCATTGAGCAGTCGCTGAAAATTATCGATGCGCTAATTGAAGCCGGTGCTGACGCGCTGGAGTTAGGCATCCCCTTCTCCGACCCACTGGCAGATGGCCCGACGATTCAAAACGCCACACTGCGTGCCTTTGCGGCAGGTGTGACCCCGGCGCAGTGCTTTGAGATGCTGGCACTCATTCGCCAGAAACACCCGACCATTCCCATTGGCCTGCTGATGTATGCCAACCTGGTGTTTAACAAAGGCATTGATGAGTTTTATGCCCAGTGCGAAAAAGCCGGCGTCGATTCGGTGCTGGTTGCCGATGTGCCCGTGGAAGAGTCCGCGCCCTTCCGCCAGGCCGCGTTGCGTCATAATGTCGCACCTATCTTTATCTGCCCGCCAAATGCCGATGACGACCTGCTGCGCCAGATAGCCTCTTACGGTCGTGGTTACACCTATTTATTGTCGCGTGCGGGCGTGACCGGCGCAGAAAACCGCGCCGCGTTACCCCTCAATCATCTGGTCACGAAGCTGAAAGAATACAATGCTGCGCCTCCATTGCAGGGATTTGGTATTTCCGCCCCGGATCAGGTAAAAGCAGCGATTGATGCAGGAGCTGCGGGCGCGATTTCTGGTTCGGCCATCGTTAAAATCATCGAGCAACATATTAATGAGCCAGAGAAAATGCTGGCGGCACTGAAAGCTTTTGTACAACCGATGAAAGCGGCGACGCGCAGTTAATCCCACAGCCGCCAGTTCCGCTGGCGGCATTTTTACTTTCTTTAACGAAGCCGGAAAAATCCTAAATTCATTTATTATTTATCTTTTTACCGTTTCGCTTACCCCTGTCGAACGTCAACTTACGTCTTTTTTCCGCCCAACAGTAATATAATCAAACAAATTAATCCCGCAACATAACACCAGTAAAGTCAATAATTTTCTCTAAGTCACTTATTCCTCAGGCAATTGTTAATATATCCAGAATGTTCCTCAAAATATATTTTTCCTCTTTTTTCTCGTTACGCTTAATTTGACTAATTCTCATTTGCGACTAATTTTAATGAGTGTCGACACACAACACTCATATTAATCAAACAATGCAGCGCAACGGGAGAAATAACATGGCCGAACATCGTGGTGGTTCAGGAAATTTCGCCGAAGACCGTGAGAAGGCATCCGACGCAGGCCGTAAAGGCGGTCAGCATAGCGGCGGTAATTTTAAAAATGATCCGCAACGCGCATCTGAAGCAGGTAAAAAAGGCGGTCAACAAAGCGGTGGTAATAAATCAGGAAAATCCTGATTCACCGTTCATTATTAATATCAGCTGATAAAGATAATTGCATCTGCGGGCCGTATGGCTCGCAGTGATTTCACTGGAGAAAAATATGAATATGAAGACCATTGAAGATGTATTTATTCACCTGCTTTCAGACACCTACAGTGCAGAAAAACAATTAACACGTGCACTGGCAAAACTCGCTAGAGCAACATCAAACGAAAAATTAAGTCAGGCTTTTCATGCGCACCTCGAGGAAACACATGGACAGATTGAACGTATTGATCAAGTTGTGGAATCAGAATCGAATCTGAAAATTAAGCGCATGAAATGTGTGGCAATGGAAGGTCTTATTGAAGAAGCTAATGAGGTCATCGAAAGTACCGAGAAAAACGAAGTGCGTGATGCCGCACTGATTGCCGCAGCACAGAAAGTCGAGCATTATGAGATTGCCAGTTACGGGACATTAGCGACGCTGGCTGAACAATTAGGTTACCGTAAAGCAGCTAAGCTTCTGAAAGAAACTCTTGAAGAAGAAAAGGCCACCGACATCAAACTGACTGATCTGGCCCTTAATAACGTAAATAAGAAAGCCGAAAATAAAGCCTGAAATATGAACTTTAACTTTTAGTCATTTTATAAAGAGGACATTTTCATGAATCGTATTGAACATTATCATGACTGGTTACGTGACGCCCACGCAATGGAAAAGCAAGCCGAATCTATGCTTTAATCCATGGCCAGCCGTATAGATAATTATCCTGAACTACGCGCTCGTATTGAACAACATCTTAGTGAAACCAAAAACCGATTGTTCAACTGGAAACTATTCTTGATCGTAATGACATTTCACGTTCAGTCATTAAAGATTCCATGAGTAAAATGGCTGCGCTTGGGCAGTCAATCAGTGGTATATTTCCTTCTGATGAAATAGTCAAAGGCTCTATTAGCGGATATGTCTTCGAGCAATTTGAAATCGCCTGTTACACCTCACTCTTAGCAGCAGCAAAAAATGCCGGTGATACAGCTTCAATTCCAACCATCGAAGCGATTTTAAATGAGGAAAAGCAAATGGCCGACTGGCTGATTCAGCATATTCCGCAAACAACTGAGAAATTTTTAATTCGCTCTGAAACTGATGGCGTAGAAGCGAAGAAATAATACCCTTTATACCATGTCCTTATTGACCCCGTATATTACGGGGTCGTTTTTGTGCGGAATTAAAAACGATATCCTGCTGAGAACATAAACACCCACGGATCGAGGCGTACGCTATCGTGTTGCTGTGCACCGCCCAGTTTATAATTGGCGGTGGTATCGATATCCATGTACCACACTGACATGTTAACCAACCAGTCACGGTTAATCAGATAATCAACCCCCACCTGCCCGGCAGCTCCCCAGGAATCTTTCAGACTGAGATCGGAAAGCCCCGCCTCTTTGCCATGATCGTTAAATCCATTATCAAAGAAGGTGGTGTAGTTAATACCTGCCCCAACGTAAGGACGGAATTTGCTGCTGGCATCACCAAAATACCACTGCGCCATCAGTGTTGGCGGCAGATGATGAACGGTTGCAATATCGCCGGTCGCCCGGGTGCCGATTTTATGGCGGAACGGCGTCGCAGCCAGTAATTCCACACCAATGTTGTCGGTCGCCATATAAGTAAACGTCAGGCCCAGTTGCGTGTTATTGGTCACGCTGAATCCACCCAGACTTCCTAACGTACCACCAGCACCTTCTGTTGGACGTACGGTTGCAGACCCTGCACGCATAAAAAATTCGCCTGCTTCATGCGCATAGGCACTGCCAGAGAGAAGAGTTGTTACTGCCAAAGCCGCCACTGTTAACTTTTTCATATCCGCTCCGTCGTTATGGTTATAAAAACGTGACGAATATACCCACATTGGAGTAACAAATGATCCTACACAGATCACATTATATATGATAATTCACCCTTTATTGATCTGGATTAATTTAGAAGTTGCACTGTGAATCCTGGTTAATGTGATTTAAATCAATTCCTATATATTTCACTACGCAAACATTAACTCGCTCGCCACTTGCTGCGGTTTGCCCATAGCTTAGACCCGCAATTACCTCCGCTTTACAAAGATATGCTTTTCCATACAAGACCTGATGCTGCCACCCGAGGCTTAACCAGGGTACAATTGCCCGCTAATTAACACCTGCATAAAACTCAAGGAGAGTGCATGTCTATCACGGCGCAGTCCGTATACCGTGACACCGGAAATTTCTTCCGTAATCAATTTATGACCATTCTGTTGGTATCGTTGCTATGTGCGTTTATCACAGTGGTGTTAGGGCATGTTTTCTCACCCAGTGATGCACAGCTTGCTCAGCTCAATGACGGCGTGCCCGTTAGCGGCAGTAGTGGGTTGTTCGACCTGGTTCAGAATATGTCACCTGAACAGCAACAAATTTTGCTGCAGGCTTCAGCGGCGTCCACTTTTTCAGGATTAATCGGTAACGCCATTCTAGCCGGAGGCGTAATATTAATTATCCAGCTGGTGTCTGCGGGTCAGAGAGTCAGTGCGCTTCGAGCTATTGGTGCCAGTGCGCCGATATTGCCAAAGTTATTTATTCTGATTTTTCTGACTACCCTTTTAGTACAGATTGGCATCATGCTGGTGGTCGTTCCGGGAATTATCATGGCCATTTTACTGGCTCTGGCACCGGTGATGTTGGTACAGGACAAAATGGGCATTTTTGCCTCGATGCGTAGCAGTATGCGGCTGACATGGGCGAATATGCGTCTGGTGGCACCCGCAGTACTGAGCTGGTTGCTGGCAAAAACACTGTTGCTGCTTTTTGCCTCTTCTTTTGCCGCATTAACCCCGGAAATTGGTGCCGTACTGGCGAACACCTTGAGCAACCTGATTTCAGCCGTATTGCTCATCTATCTGTTCCGCCTGTATATGTTGATTCGCCAATAACCTTAAGCATTTGATTACGGAATCGTAAAATGAAGCAGTTTCTTGATTTTTTACCGCTGGTTGTCTTTTTCGCGTTCTACAAGATTTATGACATCTATGCGGCTACTGCGGCGCTCATCGTCGCCACGGCGATTGTGCTTATCTATAGCTGGGTTCGCTTTCGTAAGGTTGAGAAGATGGCCCTGATCACTTTTGTTCTGGTGGTCGTCTTCGGTGGCTTAACGCTGTTCTTCCACAATGATGAGTTTATTAAATGGAAGGTTACTGTCATTTATGCCCTGTTTGCGGGTGCCCTGTTAGTCAGTCAATGGGTGATGAAAAAGCCGCTAATTCAGCGGATGCTGGGTAAAGAACTCACCCTGCCGCAATCGGTATGGTCGAAGCTGAATCTGGCCTGGGCTGTTTTCTTTATCCTTTGCGGCCTGGCAAACATCTACATCGCATTCTGGCTGCCGCAAAATATTTGGGTCAACTTTAAAGTCTTTGGCCTGACCGCCCTTACCTTAATCTTCACATTGTTAAGCGGTATCTATATCTACCGCCACATGCCGCAGGAAGATAAATCCTAACCAGACTGCCAGTCCTTCGGGGCTGGCGCTGTATCTCCTCTGTTCTCCTCAGGAAAATCATAGTAGCATCGCGCCTGTGATTTTCCTTTTAAGTCGGTTTTACCATGTCTACAACACATAACGTCCCTCAGGGCGATCTTGTTTTACGTACTTTAGCCATGCCCGCCGATACCAATGCCAATGGTGACATCTTTGGTGGTTGGTTAATGTCACAAATGGATATTGGCGGCGCTATTCTGGCGAAAGAAATTGCCCACGGTCGTGTAGTGACCGTGCGGGTTGAAGGAATGACTTTCTTACGACCGGTTGCGGTCGGCGATGTGGTGTGCTGCTATGCACGCTGTGTCCAGAAAGGGACGACATCGGTCAGCATTAATATTGAAGTGTGGGTGAAAAAAGTCGCGTCTGAACCCATCGGGCAACGCTATAAAGCGACAGAAGCATTATTTAAGTATGTCGCGGTTGATCCTGAAGGAAAACCTCGCGCCTTACCTGTTGAGTAATAGTCAAAAGCCTCCGGTCGGAGGCTTTTGACTTTATGCTTACTGAATTTCGGTAGTGCCGTTAATTTTAAACAGGATATTCACCACAATCCCACTGCCTGGCTTACCCGGCTCATAACGCCATCTGCGCATCGCATTTTTCACTTCACGCTCAAACATGTTCGCAGGCTTGGCTGAGAGGATTTGTACGTTATCCACGCGACCATCTGGCGTGACATCAAATTTAACTTTAACCTGCCCTTCAATGCGCAATGCCTGTGCTCGTGCCGGATACTGCGGCTGATTACGGCTTAATGCGCGTGGTCCTGAAGCCACACTGGTAACCGGCTTGCTGGTTGCAGCCGTTGCCGTACTTGATGTCGGGCGCGCGGGTGCCGTATTTTCAAACGGTGATGCCGGACGCGACTCTACGGGTTTGACATCGCGTTTTGGCTGCTCCACCTTTTTCACCGGCTTCGGTTTTGGCTTAGGTTTCGGCTTCGGCTTTTCAATGACCACCGGAGCTTCTTTTGGCGGTTCAGGGATCGGCTCAGGTTCCGGTTCTGGCTCTACCACCGGCTCCGGTGGTGGTTGAACGGCTTGTGGCGGTTCGAGATCCGCTGGCGCAACCATCGTGACAGAAATCGGCTGCGCGGGCGCAGGTAGTTCAATAACCTGATGTACCGAGGTATAGATCAAACCCGCCACAACAGCACCATGAATGCAGACCGAAAGTAACGTCGGCCAGGGGAAGCGGCGAGGTAAATCAAGGGTCATTGAAGTCATAATCATTTCAGTAGAAAAACCAGGCCCCGATTTTAAATGCAAATAGCAATCATATTCAATAAGGCAAGACGATCAGGATCAGTGAAAATGTCATTTTTGGCGTAATTGACCTTACTTTATGCATGGTCTTAACAAAGACATCATCTTTCCGTTGCAGATCTTCGCCCTTTCAAATAACGTACTTTACAACTTTCCCGAACAAGGAGTTGTGCCTGTGTTGTATGTTATTTACGCTCAAGACAAAGCTGATAGCCTCGAAAAACGCCTTTCCGTTCGTCCGGCACATTTAGCACGTTTACAGTTACTGCATGATGAAGGTCGTTTGTTGACCGCCGGTCCAATGCCAGCAGTAGACAGTAACGATCCAGGGGCTGCGGGATTTACTGGCTCAACCGTTATTGCTGAATTTGAGTCGCTGGAAGCAGCTCAGGCCTGGGCCGATGCTGACCCGTACGTAGCGGCAGGAGTCTATGAACACGTTTCAGTGAAACCATTTAAGAAAGTGTTTTGAATAAATTAAATATTATTTAAATTCAAAGCAATAACGAAAGACAGTCAACATAATCAATAATAAAGGGCGCATTTAAGTACACATTAATCTAAGCGCCCCTTTTTTTTCGCTACGACTTATACTTTCAGTCTGACATCTGGCTGGAGGTTTCTATGTGCGGACGCTTTTCACAGTCAATGACGCGTGAAGACTATCTCGCCCTTCTCGCAGATGAAGTCGAGCAAGACATTCCATATGACCCTGAACCGATCGGACGTTTCAACGTTGCGCCAGGCACCAAAGTTCTGCTTCTGAGCGAACGTGACGAGAAACTCCATCTTGATCCAGTTTTCTGGGGATACGCCCCGGATGGTGGGATAAACCTGGATTTTTACACATACCAAAGACAGATTAGATACTCTACTAATTAGATTTTAAACTCATGATTAGTAAGAGAGACTACCATGATTTATTTAACCAAAATGTCATTTTGTGATATTCTGCATAAAAGTTCATTATTCTAGAGATAGAGCATTAATATGAGTATCGGTTTGAGCAAAGTCGTTACAAGATATAAAAACTTAAAGTTGAAATCATATGTTTTCGACATTGTCAACGTTATGTTTTTATTGTACTTATTTTGTTTTCTAAATCAGTCAATAGTTATCATAGGAAATATTGAACCGCCTAAAGAGTTAATTGGTGCAATATTGAATTTCATCTGGCGTTCATCCCCCATTTTGTTTATTTATTTGTTATTTAGAATAATAAACATTCCAATTTTTCTATGTTCTTATTTATCAGGCATCGCAATTATAACATTGATGTTTGTGAACAGTACTAAAATGGCGTTAACCGGTGAGCCTTTATCATTTAATGACATTGTTTCTGGATTCAATTTGAGTGTCGCAGGAAAATACCTCAACTTATCATCCATTACTTACTCTGTCGCTATTCTAATTGGCGCAATAATCTCAATCCTACTTAGCAAAAAAACGGTCACAACAAGAAAAAATTATATATCGTTATTTCTTTTAATTATCATTACGATCCCCTTTTCATTCTACCCCTATATTGGAACCATTTTTAGCCCTAACAATAGGATTTCTGAAATCATAAACTCCAGCGCGAACAACTTAAATATAAAATATATTTACTGGAATTGGTCTCAAAATATTGGCGTTAATGGCTTGCCAATGCATATAATACAAACAAGTGTCAGAAAATCTGTACCACATGCAACTGATGCAGAACAATTAAGATATTTAGATGAAAAAAGATCTTTAGTATCCACTCATATAAAAAATAAAACCATTATTTATGTTTTATGTGAATCATGTTGGTATGATAAAAAAAACTTCCGAGAAAATTTCAAACCTGTTATTGATGAAGGTTACAGTGAATTACGGGCCATCTCACCAGTTTACGGTGGAGGTACCGCAAATGCCGAATTTGAAATGCTGACAGGACTACCAAGTAATTCAGATAAAATATCAGGAATCATCTATCAAGAATATTCAGATGCATTCAAACCAAAAGTTGACGCATTACCTAATGCCCTGAAAAACAAAGGCTATATTACTTTCGCAGCACATAATTACCAAGCAGACTTTTGGTATAGGAATAAAATTTACCCTAAATTTGGATTTGATAGATTTGATAGCATTATTAATATGGGAGATTTACCACCAGAGTATAGCAGTATTAAAAAACCATGGCAGTGGCAACCTGATGACTACCTGCTTTACAATGCAGCATTAAAAGCCATCCAAAATGCAGGAAACAAAGATATTTTTGTACATTTGATCACTATGTCAACTCATGGTCCTTATCAACACATTAATGATTATGGTGAAGGTGTTTATACCTATGAGATTAATGAGGCAGTCAAAAGATTCGTTCAATTTTCACAGCAAGTAGAAAAAATAGATCCAAATGCTGTAATCGTCTTTTACGGTGACCATAAACCACCACTAAATAAATATTTCGTCGAAAATGGGGTGCTACCAAGTAATATTTTCAACAAAATCGGAGAAGAAAAAGATGAAGATTTCGTCTTTAAAATGAGCACAACCCCACTCGATTTTGGTGATGTTCCTGTACTTATTAAATCAAATGATAAAGACGCCATTAAAAAATTCATAACCGACGCCAATGGAAAACCTTTTTTCTGTGTATCTTCATTAGTTGATAAACATTTCATTCAATCTGGATTGGTATCATTTAATCACAACGCAAAGCATGTCTGTGAAAACAGTGATAACTTTAATTATGATAAGTTAATTAACATGACCCCGTCGTGGATTTATTCAATGTCATTATTTCACGATTAGTATCTAGAAAATAATTGTAATAAATCATCATTAATTATGTAGACGCCTAAAATTAGGCATCTACATTTTATTAGAAAAGAGGTTGTCCTGACTAGGTTGTGGAAATGTGCATCGCATAAATCAAGGCTATAGAGCATGAAAGTGCGTTCTTCCCCCTCTACCATTGATAAATATTTAAAAGTGCTCACGCTGGATTCGATCCAGGCATTAGCATCTTTGAGTGAGAATTCCCAGTTAACTTTGCTCAACCCCTGAACAAATCGCTGTGTAGTGACGGTCTTCCGGCCATTCGGCTCTTGCTGTATCGAAGAATACCAGGCTATTTCAATATCGCTGCGTCGTGGCATCATTACGCCCTCTCTTGAATACCGGATAAAAACACAGTATAAATACTGTATATACACCCAGTAAAGAGGCAATGAGCAATGTTCGTGGAACTCGTTTATGGCAAAAGGAATTTTGATGGACTGCCCGGTGCAAAAGATATCATTCTGGGCGAGTTGACCAAGAGGGTTCACCGGATTTTCCCCGGCGCTGATGTCCGGGTTAAACCGATGATGACATTGCCGGCGATCAACACTGACGCCAACAAGCATGAGAATGAACAGATAAGCCGTACTGTTCAGGAAATGTTTGAAGAGACTGATATGTAGCTGTTTTCAGATTAAACGCCTTGAACCGTCACACTGATTAAGTACAATCCGGCGTGGTTGCGGCTTCCAGATTATAAGAATGATTCCCTTACTCACTTTTCAGCGCATTCACTTCTTCTCGTAATTCACTGAGTTCGTTCATTAGTGCCAGAATCGCTTCATGATGCAACGCTGCCGCAACGCCGTAAGTATCTGGAGAGAGTACTCCTTCCACCATAGTTCCATCAGGAAGTTGACGATCACCTCCCTCAGTTACTGCCTGGGGGAAGATTTTCTTAACATCCTGCGCGATAAACCCAATCCCCCATTGTCCGGTATCTTTTCGCGTCCAGGAACAACCTTTTAGCATTTCCATCTTACTGAGCGGGTCTCCAATTCTGGACACTCCATCTTTCAGGCGGCCATCTGAATTCGGAACCCATGCTCCAGGCGCTACAGCGTTACCAGTTGATTTCATAAAGCTCCATGTGGTTCCTGAGCTTGCGTTTGCTACCTGAATATTCCCTGATAAAGAACTGTAGTGGCACAGTAAATTTGGCCACCTGATTAAAGGTGATATTCTCACCTCAAC
>OGXS01000026.1_pt1 | contig 158472 bp, 147 predicted proteins | sample 1576371 | NCBI WGS metagenome assembly OGXS01 (sample SAMEA3541475, study PRJEB24748) | human gut metagenome | biome: human gut; feature: human-associated habitat; material: faeces | place: China | collected 2012
ATGATGATCGCCCTTTGCGGCTGTATGATGCAGCAGCCGGAGATCGTCAAAAAAATAAAAGAAAAACATAATTTCAATTCTCCTATACATATATTTATAAAAATAGAATTCTAAAGGTGTTTTTACTTTCTACTGATTTTATTTAGAAATATTTTGTTTAAATTTATTAAATTCGTTATTTTTAAATTGAGCTTCTAATAGTTATTCTTTACAAGAAGTATATCAATTGTCACTATTACTTCTTAAAGTTTTTGAAATTTCCTCAATCGTATAAGCAGGTCTCTTTCTATGAATCATTGCATGACAGTTTGGACAAACAGGCTTCATGTCCTCAATCGGATCAATTTCATAAAATTCATCAAGCATACTTAATTCTTTTTCATGATGAACATGAATAAACTCTTTGCCAATTTCCCCGTAAGTTTCTTCAAAATTGAATTTACAGACTACACATCTATATCCATAATGACCTAAACATGCTTTTCTTGCTCTTGGATCTCTTTCGTAAATATTTACATATCTGTTAATTTTTCTTCCTTCTAAAAATTTTTTTCTTTTTAAAGTTTGTTCTTTAACTGTAGCCTGATCCATAGACGGGATCATTTTCCATGTTATCTCGGTCGTCTCTTTATCGTTGTAATCCACCATAACTCCTAACCCTTTGTATTCAAACTCAGGATCATTACTATTTTCTCTAATAAAAATATGAACTGGAAATTCTCCACTTACCATCTTTTGAATAGTAGGAGAATTAAAAGTAGTATTTTTCTTAGCATACCAATATAAGATGTTCCCTTCTATACTATTGTTATAATCATGTCCAGTTCTACCTGCAGATAATATATTAGTGAAAATAAAAAATTCATCTTCATGACGAACATACCCCGTGCTCCAAATCCCACCAATTTTTTCAGGTTCAGAATATCCTAGGAGCTTACGTATTTCTTTTCTAGAATATTTTTGCTCAATATTAAAGTAATGCATTGTGTCTCCAATCTGATAATATTACATTTAATTACTTATAGAACTTACTTGATGTTTAAGTTAGCTGTTATTAATAAGTCACTTTTATTATACATCAGTTTGATTAATATATACTATTTTTATCAGAAAGTTTAACATCATTAATGCATACTAATTAATAAAAACTTTTTTTGCACCATTAATCTTTATCACAAAAAAATTCCTTAGGATAGTGTGCTAAAAGTAACACTTACCTAAGGAATTCATTATTAATTATTATCGACAATTATGTTTAGTTTAAAATAATGGATTTTACACTAAGTTAGGGCTAAACAAATTTTACTTTTTATCACTCACTAATTCCCTTATATAATAGTAGTTATCTTGAGAAAGTGAATTGAGGATACCCTCAAATTTTTCACTGTATTCTTCATTATGAGTTAGTATACTTGCTATAGTAGTCCTTACTCTTATATCACTGTCTTCTGCTAGTGAGAGAAACTTATTAAAGTATAAATTATCATTCTCATCCTCAAAAGAACTTAGTAAAAACAAAGGTTCAATACTTTGCATTCTCAACTCGTTACTGTCCTCTTCAATAAAATTAAAAACTATCAATTTAAAAATTAATAATAATTTTTGATTAGTTATAATTTTTCTATCTTTGTAGCAACGTAAAATATGTTTGATGAATCTAACCGATCGTATCTTTTCTGCAGATGATCGGCTATTTAGATTTAGAAGTAGTTCATAGTCGTCTTTTTCATATAAAAAATTTTTCATCATCTCTATGTTGAGTAGATATGAATAGTAGCTCTCTTCCAACGGTGTAGATTCAAATGATTTATCCTTTACTTTTTCTATGTTATCGATTTCAAGTATCTTTTTCCCTCGTTCAATTAGATTGTTAAGTTTTGTATTATCTTTTTCAATTACCAAAAGGCATAGTAAAAAATCTAATGCTTCATTCTTCAAACCTATTTGTACGAAATCGGAATTCAGGATCTTTTCTATACATACTAAAATTTTATCGACCTCTTCTTCGGTGATAACTTCTTTTGTTTCGTTGAGTGTTACTATCAAATCATTAAAAACACTCGTTCCATAACTAAATACTCCAGGTATCTTTTGATTAGTATCTATACTTTTTTCAATTTTATTTACACTTTCTGTAATCCAAGTATCGATATTCTCTTTTAAAAGTTGATCATGTGTTCTTTGAAATTTATTCTCATAAAAATGAATAGAATTGACTCTTAAAAACTCAGCGATTTTTTCTTTCGATCCTTCTATTTGAATTGAACAATCCAACAAAAAACTATTAGTTTTTTCATCTAAATGAATTAATTTCTTTTCAATTAAAATTGAAATTTTTCCAAGAAATATATCTAAAAATTCTAAATTGATATTTTTATTGTTATCACGAACCATTTTATTCAATATCTCTATAACTGTTCCGTAGAATCTTGGCGCCTTCCCCTTTAAAATATAGTCAAACGATTTAAGAATCTCCTCTCCGTCCGAAATTCTACCTATATTTGAATTAATGGCTGCGAGGATCGCATCTACCTTGAATATAATTATTTTTTCTTTCGTTAATTCCTTGTTAAGTGTATCAACTAGCTCATTAAAAATTTCTGTAAATCTCTCTTCATCCATAAATTTTCCAACATTTTTTAACAAAAACGCATCATTTTGTACTTTCCAATCTGATTGTTTTTCTTTTGCTAAGTAAAAAAAGTTATATATTTTATCATAACTACAAGATTTAGTTAATTCTCCATATTTAGTGATGACTTTTGAAAAAATATCCTGTTTGTTAGATATAATTAAAAAATCTAATGCTTGCTCACCATAACGAAAATACTCAGTGCTAATAAAATAGTTTAAAAAAATTTCTGCTAAATCATCAAAAACCATCTCAACATGGACAATAGAACAATGACTTATTGAAGTAATGTATTGTTTATAGATATACTGACCAATTATATAACCTAGAGAATTCCCATAAACAACTGAAAACTCTGATCTTAAGTTATCTTTATTTCTTTCTTTTATTATTTTATGAAACGAATTTTCTCTAAATCTATCTACTAATGGGTAATATAATGGTGTTTTAATATTTGAAATCTTCTTTTGGATTCCCTCTTCACTATATACAATGTTTAAGAGCCTATTTTTCTTTGATTCTAAATGACGTAAATCAATTAATATATCCTGCGTATACCATTTTGGGATTTGGGAACTTTCTAATTCTTCGTATAACTTCAAGAGAATTTCGTACGCTTCTTCATATTCTCCTTCATGGTATGCACAGAATGCCTTGGCTCTCTTTTCAAGATAGGGATAAAAACTTTCTTCGAAAAGGTCTTTCCTTGCTAATTTAGACCAGTTTAAGTCTAATACTTTTTTCTTATTGATTCTATATAGTAAGAAATCAGAATAAATCTTATCATACTCATTTGAATGTTCATTAGAAATTCTATTCGTATCAGTAATTCTAGGGTCAGCGATTTGTTCAAAAAGCGACTTGGTATTTTCATATTCAAATTTATCTATCAAAAAATCATCTTTTAAAAAGCTCTCGGTTAACGAGTCTACTGAATCAACCTTCTTTTCTTCCAAATCAATAGATTGTTTCATATAAAAATTCGAATAATTTTCTAGTACTTCACATATAACTGATTCAACTGCAAGATCAACTATATCTGCTAAAGATTTTGCTGTCTTATATCTAACACCATCTGGACCTTGCAGTTCTTTTTGAATGCTTGTCATTTCACCATTTTCATAAATAATATATAATCTAGGTTTACCTATATCTTTTGCTCTATTATGCTCTTTTGTAATAGCATCTGTCTGCATCCCATTTCGACTATCAATGAGAAAAAGTATAATATCACTTCTATCAATTTTATTTAAATAACTCTCCTGCGAAGAAGAAGCCGAAGCCATAGCCTCTTCAAAAATATACACATTGAATAATCCAGTATCCTCTAAAATTCTTTTAATCGACCTTCGAATAATATTATATTGATTTATTTCCTCCATATTTGAATCCAAATTACTGCAACGAGAACTAACAAATACTTGTAATTTACTATCTTGACTACTAATTTTCATAGCTTCTCCTTTTAAAGTCACTTCATAATACTTAATTAATTATATTAAAGTCGATGTTCCTAAGTAATGTGGACAAAATCTGAAATAAGTACTATTCGACTACTTTATTAGATCTGAATATAACAGTTATCCACATCAATGAAATTCCAACTACTTTTTATCATTTTATAAGACAAAAAAATATACCTTAACATAAATATGGTTTAAAAAATTTATTTATCCAACCCAACTAGTTTTCGCTGCTTACGATTTGCTTCATCTGCTACGTACTTCATTACTGTTTTAAATTCTTTTGCTGAGGCATTTTCTGATAGATCAGCGATACTTTTATTATACTTTTTCACGATTTGTTGTACCTGTTCTTTTTCAGTCATGTAATTCCTCCTCCAACTCTTTTGAAGTATATTGTATTGGTAGTATTAATTGAATATTATCTGCCGCATAGTGTACTTCAGAAATATTATTTTGATAATCTTTAATCATGATATGAAGCACGACTTCAGGATGTCTTTCTTTGACTTTTTCAATATTTTCCCTTGACTTAAAAAATGCATTGATAAACGTTTCTTTTGGCACATGACGTCCCTCAGCTAGTTCTCGTTTTCGAGTGAAATCCCAGGCAACTTTGGGATCTTGGTAAACATAGAAAATCGTAACGCGAAAGTTATTTTTAAGGGCTCGAATAATATTTTTCTCTGCACTAAGGATAGCAAAAGTAGCATCTAATATGAAAGAATAGCCATGTTCCAGTACATATTTTAATGATTGTTCAACTAACCAAGAAGAAGCTTTCTGAAAAACACTTGAGTTCTTTCCATTGTATTCTGGAAACTGTGTTCTAAAATAGTCCGCATCAATCACAACATGGTTGTCATAATTTTCAGCTAAACCTAGTGCAACCTCTGTTTTACCTGCTCCTGGGCTTCCGGCCATGAATACCGCATCTTTTTCATCGTCAGGGATTTTCCCCTTGATAATTGTTTCAATAAATTTATCTTTATTGACCCTAGCGTAATCTAAATACTTGTCTTTAGATTCCAAGATTGCACCTTCTTTCCTTCTTCTATATTCATACTAATTATACGATATTTATATAAAAAATATAACGGTCAATTTAACCATATTAACATTTAAGTCACAGTAATAGCAGATACGCTCGCAAAACGGGATATGAATGTACGCAGAAACTTTATTTTCTGTGGCTTCCACTATTTTCTTAATGAACTGGTTACATGGTTATATATCTCATGCTGAGTGTTTGACACGTTTTATTGTTTCGTTTTTATAAATACTTTTTACCTTCCAGTTTCTTTTTAGATTGTATTCAAATAAATAGAGAAGCTAGTCAGAACCTCTACTTAGTAGACCAGTTATTTTTTCTCTTTTTGGTACTCAATTTTCCATCAATCAAAGAAACTTTCCGACAGTATTATTCTTAATTCGAATAGATTCGCAAAATAGAAACCATAGTAGACTTTCTGACTCAATCTAAGATTCTTTCATAGACAGTAACGTTGAGACAGCTGGTTCTTTGTCATCCACGTAGGCAAAATGTTATAATGCCAGTAAATAAAGTTGGCTGCCAATGTACTCTGTCTAAAACTTAAGAATTGTTGTTTACTCTGTCGCTATCCAAATTTAATGAATGTCTGTATATTAAAACTGTTGTCCTTGTCATAGATAATAAAGGAGAGCTTGAAAATGAAAACTGCGGTTACGTTTCTATTAGAGGAATATGCCGATTGGGAAGGGGCTTATATTACTAGCACACTAAACCAAAATGAGGGATGGCAAAATAAAACTGCTTCTATCCAATCAGAGGTCACTTCCATGGGAGGACTAAAAACAAAAATCGATTATTTAATCGAACAAATACCTGAAAAAATTGATCTCTTTATTATGATTGGTGGCAATTCATGGGACATAGAAAATCACCATTTATATTTAATAATCGATAAATTTTTAAAAACAGGCGTACCAGTAGCTGCGATTTGTGGGGCAGTTGATTATTTAGCACAGAGCGGATTATTGCAAGGTTACAAACACACCGGAAATATGCAATTTCCTTGGTTAGAATCGGAAAATTATCAAAATAAAGAAGATTTTATAGAACAACAAGCTGTAAAAGATCATAACTTGATTACCGCGAATGGAACAGCTCCTATAGAATCCACAGATTTGATTCTTCAAGCAGTCCATTTTGAAACAGAAGAAATAAGACAAAAAACGATTCGTCTATACAAACTTGGATACTATGATTACTATGAAAAGTACGGAGATTCTTTCTCCTAATCATTCTCTTCAATTGGATACTCTTATCAATGTTGTGACAAGCAATCTAACAATGATTGCTTGTCACACTTTTTTATGGTATTTGTCAAAGAACATACATTCTATTTATATTCATATATAAGATTTCATTGATTCACAAATTTATATATCCTGCTAAACTTTTTCTTCTATTTTTCTATTTGTATAAAAAAACTGAGAATCAATTTTTTAACTCATTCGTAAAAGCAAAAATATAGCTAGTAGACTAATGGTTCCTATAAAAATCGTGCTAGATAAAACTAGTACTTTGCTGTATATAGTGGACTTCTTCCCACATCTTTTTAAACTTCTTACATAGAGAAAAGCTAAAAGAGCTCCTATTAAATTTCCTGTTATAACTTGTTGGACAACAGTAAATTGTAGGTATATTCTTAACAAGCTGATGTCAATTGTTCTTTTTTCTAAAAAATAAAGAATACTTGCTTGAAATAACATTAAAAAAGGAAATAAGGAACCAAGAGCGATATATGGATTATGGAAAAAAGCTTCATGTATCACTCCATTCATTCTGATAGTCATTAATATAGCATAGAAATAAAAAAGGAAAGCTGCGGCTATCCAATAACCAAGTAAAATGTGTTTCCAGAGTCCTTCTATCTTGTCTCTTCTCATCTAGCTCTCCTCTCTCAGCGTATATACACCATAAGCACGAACTAAATAATCCGCTAAGCAACTCAAGCTGATCAATGATTGAAATGGCTTATTTTCTTTTCCAAGGATAAAGCAATTACAATAATAATTTAAATGATAAGTACTATGGCGTGTGAAATAATTATCTCCAGCTGCAGTAATGGTCAAAACTAGAATTTTCTGTAATTCAAAGGCAGTCAGATTTTCTTTGACCTCATGTGTTTCACCGCTCATAGAAACAATAATGGCCATATCTTCTAATGTTATCAGTGGCATGGCCATATCAAACTCCGTCTTATTTGGCAACACCATTACTCTCTTTCCAATACCTAGCATCATTTTATAAAACTCATCAATTACTTTCTTTTGTGAAAATCCCGTTGCATAGCAATAGATCATCTTACTTCGGTCTAAGCATTGAAGGATTGGCTTTAAGTTGACAGCCTTCATGTAATGAAGCGTCTGCTGGATATCTTCCAGTTGTTTTTCAAAAATATCTTCTTTTGTTCTAAGCCCATTTTCTTTATTTGTTACATGTCGTAAAAAATATTTGAACTAAGAATAACCAGAAAACCCCAATTTCTTAGTTGTTCTCATAATGGAAGATTTTGAGACATAAAGTCTCTCCGCTAAGTCAGTTATTTTCAAATTTTGTATCAAGCTAGGATCCGATAAAATAAAGTTCAAGATTCCTCGGTCTAGTTCGCTTAATTTTTCTGCATGTTGATGAATCAATTTTTCTAGTTCCATACTATCCCTCCTCTATTATTAGTATATGCAATAACATGAAACTATTTTTTAATAGAGGAGAACCACGATGTATTTGGAATACTGCTATTTCAATTCAGGCCAGTATTCTTGGTTTACACTCACCAAATCATCTAGTAGATTTTTTGCAACTTTTGCGTTTGGAACAATCTTTGATAATGTCAGTGCTTGCCATAATTTCTGATAAGACCTTTCTTCCCAAGCTTCGACTACTAATTTTTCAACTGCTACTTGTTGTTCCATCAATCCCTTTTGGAAGCGTGGAATCTTTCCTTGTATCAACGGTTCTGGTCCATTGCTGCCAACTATACAGGGTATTTCTACCATCGCCGACTCATCAAAATTCTCGATAGCTCCGTTATTAGGTACGATCAGCAACATCCTTTCATGAGTGTTATAGGCAATTGCTCGTGCTAAATCAACGATATAGCTAGCATGTTCATCGATTTCTAGTATCGTATTTTCTGCTGAACCACTACTAGTGATACGATCACATTCATTAAATACTTGTTTTTCACGTCCAACCATCACTTCATTTGCACGCGTGAACTCTGGATTGGTGTGCGCTACTTCATCTTGCGGATAAAAGTAATATTTCAAATAAATGTTAGGAAGAGTAGTTGGGTCAATGTCATATACTTCTTTTGCTTTCATAAATGTATGTTTCCAACTTGCATCAGTTTGTTGTGATTCTTGAGATTCCGATGGTAGAGCGTAACCAAACTGACTAACATATTCTTGAATTTTAGGCATCAAATCATTTCCTTCTGTATCTCGGATATCCGTCCACCATCCAAAATGATTCAAGCCATAGTAGCGTACGACCATTTCTTTGCGTGAAGCTAAACCGATAGCTTGAGCCATACGCTCTTCAATTCCCACCGGCATATCACATATATTGATGATTTTTGCTTTAGGACGTAATTTTCGAGTCGCTTCTGCCACGATCGCCGCTGGATTAGAGTAATTGAGCATCCACGCATTTGGTGAATATTTTTCCATATAATCTATCAACTCTAAAATACCGCCAATTGAACGCATCCCATAAGCAATTCCGCCAGGTCCACAAGTTTCCTGACCAACTACCCCATACTTCAACGGAATTTTTTCATCTTTTTCCCGCATTGCATATAAGCCAACACGAATATGTGCCATAACAAAATCAACATCAGTGAATGCTGTTTCTGGATCAGTAGTGGCTGTAAATAAAATATCTGGTGCTCTTTCCTTCAATAAAATCTCACACGCAGAAGCAATACGTGTTTGTCTTTCCTCCAGATTGTCATAAAATTTGATTTGCCGGATAGGAAATCTATCCAGATGTTTCAAAAGCATCAAAACAATTCCAGGAGTAAATGTACTCCCTCCGCCGGCAATCGTGATTGAAAATTTTTTCATATTAACATTCCCCTTTCTGTTTGTCTGTTAAGATTTTTGTGAAACTATTGTTCTATTTCTAATAAACGTTCAAATTGTTCACGTACTTGTGGCACGTCCAAACCAACTATTACTTGAAAAGCATTGCCGTTTCTCACTACACCGTGTGCTCCACCTTCTTTAAAAATCGTATCTTCTAAAACCAACATTTCATTTTTTACAGTTATTCTCAAGCGTGTAGCACAATTTGTGACTTTTTCAATATTTCCGGCCCCTCCAAAACCTTCTAAATAAATAGCAGCTTGATTCTCATATACATTTTCAATTTCTGTTTTTGAAGTTTTCCTCTCTTTTTCTTTGTAATCTTTTTTAGTATATAATTTAACAGCGTCGGTATTCTCTTCTCTCCCCGTAGTGGCAATATCAAATTTGATAATCAGGTATCGAAACACAATAAAATAGATTCCTGTAAAAGCTAGACCAATCACTAGTTGGGTAAAGATCATTCCTTTATGGTTTTGAAATAATGGAATCCAGACTTTCACAAACAAATCAATAAATCCACCACCAATATCCCCTACCACACCAAAACCATACATTATTGCCGCCATTGTAGCAGCCAAAAGTGAATGAATAGCAAACAACGGTGGAGATATAAATAGAAACGTAAATTCTAATGGCTCAGTGATACCCGCCAAAACAGCTGTCAAAGTTGCTGGAATCAGGATCGTCAGCACCTTTTTCCTATTCTCAGGTCTTGCAGTGAAATAAAATGCTGCGGCAATACCTGGAGAAGCGAATATCTTTGAATTCCCGTGCAAAGCAAAACCGCCTTCTGGAAAGAGATGCTTAAGTGGCTGTTCGCTGCGAGCAAACTCCTGAAGATGTGTCATCCAGTATCTCGCAATCCCTTCTTCTACTACTGCTGGCCCAAACGCAAACGGTGCGTAGATAAAATGGTGTAAGCCGGTTGGAATCAAAATACGTTCTAAAAAAGTGTAAAGCCAGACACCAATATTACCAGCACCCGCTAAGAAACCTTGCAATGAACTGATTGCCGACTGGATCTTAGGCCAGATAAGGCAGATCAAAAATGCAATAGGTAACATGATGAAAAAACTAATAATCACAACAAATGATGACCCTTGGTAGATTCCTAAAAAATCCGGCAGCTTTTTATCAAAGAATCGATTATGCAGATACACTACAACAGCTGAAATCAAGATTGCCCCTATAATTCCTGTATCCAATGTTTTGATACCCGCAATCATTTTCAGTCCACTTGCGCCGCCCGGATCGGCAGAAAAATCAACACCAAAAAATCCGCTATAAAAGCCTAACATGGTAGAAATGAAATAATTACAAGTAATATAGACTACAAATGCTTCCATTACTGCTCTAGCACTTGCTTTTTTAGCTAATCCGATAGGTAATCCAATAACAAACAACAACTCCATTTGATTGAATACGGTCCAAGCACCACTTTCAACCACTGACCAGATCGAATACCATGCTGTTCCTTCTGTAGCAATACTCCCCACTAACATTGGATTTTTAAAGATGATACATAAAGCCACCATGATCCCCGAAAAAGAAAAGAGCAAAACCGGTGTAAACATAGCTCCGCCAAAGCGTTGAATCTTTTCCATTATCATAATAAGTCAACTCCTTCCATACACATCTTTTGTCGCAGATTTAGTATAAGCATAAAAGAAATCGGTTACAATAGCTATTACACTTTAAGAAACTTGATTTCAATAATAGTTCTTAGGTAGCATATAATGGGAAATTTCCCTAAATACATAAATAAAAGATAGATTTAATCAATGTATAGAAATTTTTTCTCTGCTTCTCCTTTAACCAGAGAAATTTAGAATTATGCTATACTAGTATTAATTAAAGTGACGAGGTGTTTTATATGAAAAAGTTAGGGTTTATTTTAGCGTCGATCTCCTTATTCCTTGTAGGATGTACATCTGCTAGTAAAGAAACTAGTGAGTCATCTGCGACCGCAGTCAAAAGTTCCATCAGACAAACTAGTTCAGCTGAAAAATCAAGTACACAGAAATCAGCTTCTTCTGAATCGAATGCATCTTCAACCACCAGCAAACTTTCAGAGTCCAACCCTTCTTCTATATCTAGTGATACAGTTGACACGAGTCTTTCTTCTTCCACAGCAGACACATCCTTCTCACAGTCTTCTCAGTCAGTAGATCCGTTAGCAGGATATTCTGATCTGCAAATTGAGTACGCACGCGTTTGGTTGGCTGTCAAGGGTAATACTTTTAAAGATGCATCAGGCGATTTTGAACTACATGTTATTCATTATCCGGCAGGAACACCTATCGATCCCTATGATGCAGGGAGCGTAGGTTATCCAAAAGACGTAGTTATGCTTACTGGAAAATACGGCTACCAGGGAATTTTAGTGTATTCTAGTAACCACGACGGAACGATCACTAGTTATCCAGTTCCTTCACATTGGCAAATACCTGCAGATCAAGCCTCTGATCCAGCATTCATAAAAAAAACAACTCAAGAAATCATTGATCATGCATCTGTGGTTGCTATTCCTACAGGCAACCCAAATGACGTGAAACAGTTAATCGATGTGACAGTTATAGATAATTAAACTTTCTAATATGTTATACAAAAAGAAGCTGACAAAATACTGTCAGCTTCTTTCACTTTCTTTTCTATTTAGATTTATTGGTCTTTGATAGACTCCAAGGCAGGAAAAAATTTTATTAAATAAACGTTTGCAAAATAGTCTCTTTTCCATCTTTTACCGATACTTCTGCGTAGGCACCGTTGATCAATGTTAGTTGTGGCGGCACATGACCGCAATCAATATCATACAAGATTGGTATGTTCAATTCTTTTGAAAGATCTTCATATACATCCTTCATTCGATAATCTAGCAAATCCTCTGCTGCACTTCTGCCAAACATGATACCAGAGCTGTCCTCAAACCATCCTGCTAGTTTCATCTGAACAAGTGATCTTCTTAAATCAACGGAGGATAGCTCACAGTTTTCTAGAAACCACAAGATTGGCTTTCCATCATTATACGTTCTTTTAAACGTTTGGACATCTCCATAAGGTGTACCAATTAAATGTCTGATCGTATCTATACAACCACCTAATAATCGGCCTTTTATCCTTACTGCCTCTCCGCTGACTGTTTGCCAATTTGTTGGTTCAGTAAGATGGAAAACTGAAGGTGACGGTTGCTCATGATGCCATTCTTTTTGATATTTTTCAGAAGAATACTGTAAGATTGATTCTCCTTTGCCTGTTTCTAGTACACTTTTCCACATCGCTGTCGTTTTATCTGAATAATTTCCTCTTAAATCAACAAGGTTGATCCCATGTGCAGTGGCTATCCTTGTTTTTAATGTGATGGCGAGTAGCAACGTACTAATATCTGAATAACCTACTATCCATTTTGGCTGTAGCGCATCGAAATCGACAGAATCGAGGATCTCAATCAATAATTCTCCTCCCCAAGGCGGAAAGATCATTTGGATATTCTCATCTTTCATCATTTGATTGAATTCATCTGCTCTTTCTCTTGCTGGAGCTGATTTTTCTTTATCTTGCGTCCACAGCGTCTTTCCAGTAACGACATGAAAAGATTTTTCTTCCATACTCTTTATAGCCATTTCTAGTAACAGGTGGTGTTCTTCTGCTACGCCCGATGATGGTGCAGTAACCCCAATCGTCGTATTTTTACCTAATAACGGATATCTTATCATATTGCTACAGCTCCTAGTATGCACTATTTTGTTTGATTGTTGTTATTTTCATTTGCTGGCATTAAAAACATCGGTATTTTAAGTAGCTGGATGATTTTGTTTAAGTCAATCGTTTTGATGACCATCGTTTGATCTGGCCTTCCTGGTGCAAAAACAAGTTTTTCTTTTGACAATAGTTCTTCGTCAATAATAATCGGTATCTGTTCTTCGTAACCAAATGGAGAAACAGCGCCCTGTTTTTGTCCCGTCTGTTCTTCCATATGTTCTGATGAAACAATAGAAAGCCTTTTACCGATGATCTTTCCTAATGCTTTGAAATCCGTTTGTTTTGTAGTAAAAGTCAGATATACATAGTTATTATCTTTTTTATCTTTTAAGAATAAGCTTTTGGTCTCTGTGCCTGTAAATCCTTGCTCTTTCTTCACCACCAAAGCATCTTCATTTGTATAAATAGCTCGATGATGATACAACTCAAAATAAATATTTGCGTGTGAGAATTTCTTTGCCAAGTCAATCATTTTTATGCCTCTTTTCTATTTTGGTCTTTGAGCCATCTTATCATCAAAATATACCGGATACAATATCGCTTGTTTTCTAATTTATTTTTATACATAACCATTGTTTTTCTGGTAAAATAAATCAAACCACTTAATGGAGGCGTTTTAGAATGGAAAAATTCCGATTGATTATTGATCAAATAAAAGAAAAAGAAAATCAACAAAAGATCAATGACCTTTTCTCTAAGATAGCGAAGACATATCCCCAGCTGGACACAACTGTAAAATGGAACCAGCCTATCTTTACTGATCATGGTACCTTTATTATTGCATTCAGTTTTGCTAAAAATCATTTTTCCATCGCACCAGAAAAAGCAGCGATTCGTGCCCTTGAAAAGACTATCCAAGAAATTGGTTACATATATACGGATAATGTCATCAAAGTTCCTTGGAAAAGTGCAATCAATTGGGAACTGATTGACCATTTTATTTCATTTAATATTGAAGACAAGAAAGATCATAATAAATTTTGGCGATAAAGCTTTATACAAACAAAAACTGTACTGGCGAAGAATCTATCCATTACCTTGTACAGGCTTTGTTCTATCCTTTTTATCCTCACTGGTTAAACACTTAATTGGCAAAGTATCTGTTGTTTTTATAAGGAGTCTTTCTTGTGCTGAAAAAAATCACTGATACGAATGACCTTGAATTTTCAACTTAGTAAAATTTTTTCAGCAATTTTCCTGCAAATCTTTTGAATAAGGAAAAAATACGAGAAAATATCAGCAATCTTTCATAATACTATCCATTATTTTCAGGTATATTTAAATATAATATCACTTTAGAAGAGAATGAATTTCTTTAGAGAAAGAAAAGTTAGAATTTTCTGATTCGTTTTTTGCAATGACTTTAAGTGAGATCGTTCTTTCTACATCTCGTGATAAAGCAACTAACAACCAAACCAATAGAATCATTCACATAGGAGGGTGAACATTGAAAGATTTTTACTCAGTAAATGAATTAGCCGAACAATTAGGTGTTACTACACGTTCTATCAGAAATTATCTTCATGAAGGAAAACTAAAAGGAACAAAGGTCGGCGGACAATGGAAATTTTCTGAACGTAATCTCTTTGAATTTCTTTACGGAGATCAAGCAGATGAAGCAGCAAAAGACATGCAACGATTCATGCTAGATACGCCAATCACGATGCGTTTCAACCTTCAGTATCGTGATTTTACAGCGATCAATCAATTCCGAGAACAATTAGTTCAGTACCATAACGATGTTTACGCAAATAAAAAAGACCGTCTTTTACAATACGATCTTTATAAAGATAATCATGCGGAGATACTTATAGGTGGTAATTTTAATTATGTAACGAACTTTAGTCAATGGATCAATGGAAAATTATTGATGCAGACAGATATTTCACTTGTTTCTTAGACGATTAAAAAGAGCGTGGACAAAAGTAAATAACACTTTTGTCTCACGCTCTAAACACGTATAAACGGCGGAAGCAGAAGCAACTCCTTCGGAAATAAGCTGAAATTCACAAAAATTTGAAAAGCAATTTTCGTGAATTCCTTCTTATTTCTTGGAGTTAAACGCTTCTGTCCCGGCCTCTTTTTATAAGTAATCTTTTGCTCTCTTTATCCTCAAATAAAGACCGTGACCATACTTCCTACTACGATCAGCAACAAGCCGATAATCGTTAATTTTTTTTCTTTTGGTGTCTTATTTTCATGCAGGATGTACATACCGCCTAATGTAGAGATAACTACGTTTAGTTGTGTAATGATATATGCAGTAGCAACCCCATTTTCATTCGCTGAAAAAATATAAGCCAACGCTGACACACTGAAGATGGCTCCAACTATTGTTGCTTTCCAACTTTTGTCTTCAGAAAATGCAGTTGGTTTTCGGAAAATCACATAAATAACTGTCCCTAAAAAGACACCGATCATTTGCGGAAAGAAAATGGAAAGTCCACTTGCATCAACTAGTTTGGGCAATGCACTGTAAACCCAATAACCAATACTTGTTGATGCTAATAGACTAATTCCTTTTGTGATACCGCCTTTTTTTCCAGGATCATCACTGATTGCCGTTAAAGCAGAGCCAAATACAAGAAGAATGATCGCTGCTGCACCAATGATTTTCCCCATACTTCCAGACCATTCTCCAAAAGCAAAGACACCAATCAACGAGGTTCCGACTAACTGTAATGCAGTCGAGATAGGCATCGTTTTAGAAACACCAATCAAGTTGAAAGATGTATACTGTCCTGTTTGTCCAATAACCCAAAATGCACCAGAAAGTAAACTAATCAAAAATGTAGTCACTGAAATGCCAGCTGGAGAAGCGAATAATTGAACGAGTAAGCCAACAAGCACCGCTCCAATACCAGTTCCTAATATCTCATTTGTTGGTCTGCCGCCAATCTTTTTCAAAATCAGTGGCTGGATCCCCCACCCAACTGCCGGGATCAATGCAATCAATAAACCCATTTTTATTCACCCTTATCCTTTTCCACCTTGGAACGAAGGATATAAAGTCATCCCACCATCTGCAAATAGTGTAATACCTGTAACATAACTGGATTCGTCTGAAGCCAACCATGCAGCTGCCGCTGCTATTTCTTTTGGTTCACCTACGCGTCCTAGCGGGATCATACTTTCCAAGAGTTCTTTTTGTTCAGGATCATCAAATTTTGCCGCATTAATAGGTGTACGGATAGCGCCAGGTCCTATACTATTGATTCTGATTCCCTTAGGTGCGTACTCCATTGCTACCGTTTCGGTAAATAATTTTACCCCGCCTTTTGAAGCAGCGTAATGAGCAAATGTTGGCCATGGGATTTGTTCATGAACAGAAGACATATTGATGATATTTCCTTTTTTATCATTCTCTGTAAAATAATTCAAAGCTGCTTTCGTTCCGATAAAAACGCCAGTCAAATTTACTTTTAATACTCTTTCCCAATCTTCAAGGCTAAGTTCATGGGTCGGATGCTGATTTTCCATCCCAGCATTATTAACCCAAATGTCTAGTGTCCCAAAATTTTCTAAAGCCGTATCAAGTAAACGCTGTATTCCTTCTTCAGAACTGACATCTGCTTGTACAGAGACTGCTTTTCCGCCTGCCTCTTCGATTGCTTTGACTGCTTTTTCTGCCCCTTCTTTATCCGAATTATAGTTGACGACTACATTCATTTTTTCTTTCCCGAATCGTTGAGCAATCGCTGTTCCAATCCCTTTTGAGCCGCCAGTTACTACTGCGACTTTGTTTTCTAATTCCTTATACATAGTACCCACTCCTTTTTATACCTAAACCTGTTATTACGGATAACTTTTATTTCCGCCTTAAAGTGAGTGTACACCAATATATATAGTCTAAAGCAAATGATACGCTCCAGTAATCGTTTTCATTGGTTGGTAGCATCCTTCTATTTCTATAAAGAAAGAGTTTGTGACAGAAGTGTTCAGCTTCAAGAAATAAGAAGGAATTGACGAAAATTGCTTCTCAAAATTTTTGTGAAATTTCGGCTTATTTCCGAAGAAGCTACTTCTGGAACACCATTTATTCGGAAAAAGGGCTGTGACAAGACTTTTGTCACAGCCTTTCATACGCTTATTTATCAACCATTTCGTTGTAATTGCTAGTTATGCATAAAGATTAGCTCTCACGGACATTATTTTATTGCTGAGAAAAATATTCAGCTGTTGCTTGTTCATCATCCTTGAGTTGTTCAATCAATTCCTCTACACTTGAAAATTTCACTTGATCTCTTAAAAATTGATTCCAACGTACTTTGACATGCTCGCCATAGATATCTTGATTAAAGTCCAAAATATACAATTCTACAGTCAGCTCCCGTCCTTCACCAAATGTATCATTATGTCCAATGGAACCCATGGCTGGATACCAAGTTTCCCCAATTTTTATTTCCGATACATAAACACCTTCTTTAGGTAAATGGACTGTGCTCTTTACTTTGACATTTGCTGTAGGGAATCCTAATAATCTGCCTCGTGCATCGCCATGAACAACTACCCCCTCTACCTCGTATATGCAACCTAATAGTTTTGCCGCTTCTTTTACTTGACCGCTGTCTAGCAATCCTCGAATACGTGTAGAGCTGATTTTTTCGCCTTGTTCTTCTTCTTTAGAGACTGTGACGATTTTGAATCTTCCCTTAGCATATTCAGGAAAATGAGCGACATCCGCAATGTCTTTCGGTCCATAGGTGTAATCAAAACCGGAAACAGCATATTTCGCATGTAATCCTACGATATATTGATCAACAAACTCTTGTGGCGCTAAATTAGCAAAAGAAGAAGTAAAATCGACTTCATATAAATAATCGATACCCAAATCTGCCATTTTTTCTTCTTTTTGCTTCAGGCTAGTCAAATACTTCACACTGCTAGGATCGATCTTCTTAAAAACAATCGATGGATGTTGATTGAAAGTCATCAATGCTAATTTCAATCCTTCTTTTTGCGCAATTTCCATACCTGTCTTTATGACTTTCTGGTGTCCAATATGCACGCCGTCAAAAAATCCCAGTACTAAAACGACATCGTCTTCTGGAATTTGTTCTGGTTGGTAAGGATGTCTGATCTTGATGATATTCATTCGTCATTCCTCATTTCTCAATACTTTACTAGGTTTTAGTTTATTTTTTTCTTTCGGGTTTGGCTGATATATACTTACGACTTTGTCTTTATAAAACAAGGCAATTTCCTCTGAAGGCATTTCTGGGAGCGCAAATACAGTATAATCAAGTCTCATACCGTTTTTTACTTTCTGCCATACCTCATCAGTAATATCTACTCGTTTGAACCGTTCCACTCCTTTTTCAATTGGCAGCAAATACTCATCGATCGTACCGTTTTCTACAGCTTGAGCTACTTCTTCTAATGTTAACGCTTCTTTTTGGGCCATACCGGCACTTGCTGTTCGAGTGAGATCAGACATGTGTGCAGGGTAACCAAGTTTCTTGCCTGTATCCACAGCTAATGTACGGACATAGGTTCCTTTCCCGCATTCTACTTCGAAACGCCAAGAAATGGTTCCTGCCACTTCGTCTCTTGTCAGTTCACTTGTTCGGATAAAACGGTAAATTTGAGCCTTTCTAACAGGCCGATCCACTGGTTCATTATTCCGTGCATATTCATATAACCGTTTACCGTTTACTTTTACCGCTGAGTACATGGGCGGTATCTGGGTGATTTCACCAATAAATGAAGCCATCACTTCATCTATTTTTTCTTCAGATAAAGACATATCCACTGGTTTTGTTTCTACTCGTTCTCCGGATCGATCTTCCGTCGTTGTACTGAAACCTAGAGTCATCTCGCCCACATAAATTTTCCCAGAATCTGTCAAATATTCGATAACTTTTGTGGCTTTTCCAATACAAATAGGCAATACACCGTCTACATCCGGGTCAAGCGTACCCCCATGTCCGATTTTTTTCGTATGTAAGATTTTTCTTAATTTGAATACGCAATCATGACTTGTCATTCCGCGTTCTTTCCATAAAGGTAATAACCCGTCCATGTCTTTTCTCCATTTCATTTTTGATTTAACTGAATTATTATAACACATTGCATCTATTACTGACGAATTTGACATCATAATGAACGGTTTTTATTTTTCGGCAATAAAAACGTAACAAAATTCATGCTCATGTAAATAGAAATCATGTTATGCTTTTTTAAAGGAGGGAATAGAATGGAAGATTTTTTCTTTGCACCATTTGATTGGATTTATGGGTGGCTTACAGGTAAATAGATTGGTTCTCACTTCCCAAAAACGAAAAAAAAGACTGGTCATTCTTCCAGTCTTTTTTCCGTTTTTTTTTATTTATTTTTTCAGTTTCTTGATCAATGTAAAAAAATCTGTTTTTCAGGGTCGATTTTATCATTTTATTGGTCAAGATTTTTCCATTTCCAATCCAATACTTCTGGCAGATCAATACCATTTTCACGAATATAGTTTTGATGTTCTTGTAATTTCTGATCCATTTTTTTTGCAAAATCTTCTGCTTGACTTCCTTTGATTTTTAAAGCTGCATCTTTTGCCAAATGATAACGGTCAAGTTCATTTACCACACGCATGTCAAACGGTGTCGTGATATCTCCGTTTTCTTTGTAGCCATGAATCATTAAATGATGGTTATGACGATCAAAGAAAATCGTGCGGATCAAAGTTTCATAACCGTGGAAAGCAAATAAGATCGGTTTGTCTTTTGTAAAATATTTGTCAAATTCTTCATCGCTCAATCCACGCGGATCTTGACTCGGATGACGTAATTTCAATAAATCTACGACATTGATGAACCGGATTTTTAGTTTTGGGAATTCTTCCAGCAGCAAAGTCACAGCTGCTAATGCTTCTAAGTTAGATTCCGTTCCTGCAGCAGCAATGACCAATTCAGGTTCCTCCTCTTTTGCTGTCGAAGCCCAATCAATGATTTTCAAGCCTTCATTCACTAAGACGGCTGCTTCTTCTGCTGAGTAAAATTGAGCACGCGGATGTTTGGAAGAGATGATCAAATTAATTTTTTCTGACGAGCGGAATGCTTTGTCCATGACTGCGAGCAACGTATTTGCATCCGCAGGCAGATATTCACGGATGAACTCCGCCTTTTTTTCTGCCAAATGTGTCAATATTCCTGGATCTTGGTGGCTATATCCATTGTGATCTTGCTGGAAGACTGTTGAGCTTGCAATGAGATTCAGCGAAGGATAATTATTTCGCCAAGAAAGGTCACGTGATTTCCGCATCCATTTGAAGTGCTGAGTCAGCATAGAGTCAACCACTCGCAAAAATGATTCGTAACTTGCAAAAAAACCATGCCGTCCAGTCAGAACGTACCCTTCTAAGAACCCTTCATCTTGATGTTCCGATAATTGACTGTCGATGACGCGGCCAGATGGCGAAAGCCATTCATCATTTTCTGGTTCGATTTTTTCCATCCATTGGCGATTTGTCGTTTTGAAAACTTGATTCAATCGATTTGATTTTGTTTCATCTGGTCCGAATATACGGAAATTTTCTGGATTTTTCTCAATGATCTCGCGAACGAATTTACCAAGTTCGGTCATATCCTCTGCTGTAACGGAGCCCGGTTTTTCAAATTGTAAAGTATATCTTTTCCAATCTGGCATAATAAGCGGTTTCGGATCGATTCCGCCATTGGTGATAGGATTTTTTGCCATTCTGTGGTCACCTGTGGGCGCAATTTCTCTGATTTCTTCTAAAATACGTCCTTGTGCATCAAATAATTTTTCTGGTTCATAGGATTTCAACCAACGGAGTAAAGCATCTGCATGATCCATATGTTCTTGATCTACAGGAATCGGTACTTGGTGTGCTCGGAAAGTCCCTTCAATTGGCTCCCCATCCCATTCTTCTGGACCGGTCCATCCTTTTGGTGTACGTACGATCAATACTGGCCATTTTGGCATCATGGCGTCTGCTGCTGTCTTCAGACGAGCTTCTTTTTGGATGGATTTGATTTTCTCAATTGCTTGATCCATTTTTTCAGCCATAACAGGATTTAATTTTTCTGGATCATTTCCTTCAATAAAGAAAGGTTCCCAGCCAAGTCCGTTAAAGTAATTTGCTAATTCTCCATCTGATTTACGTGCCAAGATCGTTGGGTTGGCTATTTTAGCACCATTTAAATGAAGGATTGGTAAAACAGCTCCATCTGTCACCGGATTGATAAAGACATTTGAGAACCAGCTTCCAGCTAAAGGACCGGTTTCTGCTTCACCATCACCAATCACGACAGCAGAAATTACTTCAGGATTGTCTAATACAGCTCCAACTCCATGTGAAAGAGAGTATCCGAGCTCTCCGCCTTCATGGATAGAACCTGGTGTTTCTGGCGCTGCATGAGAAGCAATGCCACCAGGAAATGAAAATCGCTTGAATAATTTTTGCATTCCTGTCTCATCTTCCGTTACTTCTGGATAGATCTCTGTGTAACTTCCATCTAAATAAGCATTCGACACCATGACTTGTCCGCCGTGTCCTGGCCCTTCGATATAAAACATGTTCAAATCATATTTATTGATGACTCTGTTCAAATGGACATAAATAAAATTTTGGCCAGGAATCGTTCCCCAATGACCGATTGGATGTTTTTTGACATCTTCTGGTTTCAACGTACGTCTCAGTAAGGGGTTATCTTTAAGATAAATTTGCCCGACAGAAAGATAATTGGCAGCACGCCACCAAGCCGTCATTTTATCAAAGTATTCTTTACTAGAATAATCCATACGTAACACTCCTTTTCATTATTACTCTTATTCTAGCGCAGATACTCCCAATTGAAACCTAATAAGCACTTCTGTTCATTTGCTTGGATTTTATATCTTGTCAATAACTTCAACGTGATTTTTCTTTTAACTGACGGCAGACCGACAAATTCAAACTTTTATAGTGCAGATTCCACTGATCTTCTAGTTACTTGGCTATATAACCTGACTGTCACTACAATGGATTACAATCTAGCTTCCCTCATCGGTATCTTGATCTTTATCTATATGCAAAAATTTATATACTATAGAAAAAAGAAAGTCGAATTTTTTCTTTTTCTCTTTTTTGGTTAACTGACACGCTGCAAGACTAAAGTCATGGAACTCTTAGGCAATACGTCTTAATGAAAACAAAAAAATCCCGCAACCCCTGATTTCACAGGATTTGCGGGATTTTTTAATTAGTCTTTGTTCAAGTCGCGAAGCAATTCATCGATATGGTTGCCATAGACAACTGATTCATCTAATTCAAAGGACAATTCAGGTGTTTTGTAAATACTTAGATTGTGCCCCAGCTCACGACGAATCAATCCTGATGCTTTATCCAATCCTTCTTGTGCTTTTTTCTTTTCAGAAGCTAAATCAGAAAGGATGCTGTAATAGATTGTTGCTTGTTGAAGATCGCCTGTTACGTGTACATCAGTGATCGTTACATCTTGCACACGAGGATCTCTTACTTTTTTACGTAGGATCGCATTGACTTCTTTTAAGATTTCTTGACCGACTCGGCGATCACGATAGTTAGCCATAATGATTGGCCTCCTTTATCAGTTTTTAGTCATTTTTGACTTCTTCCATGATAAACCCTTCAATTACGTCATCTACTTTGATGTCATTGAATTTTTCAATCATAGCACCGCATTCATAGCCCATTTTGACTTCTTTTACGTCATCTTTGAAACGTTTCAAACTTGCCAATTGGCCTTCGTAGATAACGATACCGTCACGGATCACACGGACGCCGCTGTCTCTGCGGATATAGCCTTCTGTTACATATGCACCAGCGATTGTGCCTACTTTGGATACTTTGAATGTTTCACGTACAATCATTTGACCAGTGATTTTTTCTTCAAATTCAGGATCTAGCATTCCTTTCATCGCTGTTTCGATTTCATCAATAGCTTTATAAATGATACGGTGTAAGCGAATGTCTACTTCTTCAGCTTCTGCTTGCGCTTTTGCTTGAGGTGTAGGACGGACGTTAAATCCAATGATAATCGCATTACTTGCTGCTGCAAGTGTTACGTCACTTTCATTGATTGCACCTACCGCTGAATGGACGATTTTCACACGTACACCTTCAACTTCGATTTTTTTCAGTGAGGCAGCTAATGCTTCTGCTGAACCTTGAACGTCGGCTTTAATAATGACGTTAACTTCTTTTAGCTCGCCTTCTTTCAAGCTTTCAAACAAGTTGTCCAAGGTTACACGGCTGCTTGCAGCACGGTTTTCCAATAATGCACGTTTTGCGCGTTCTTCACCCGCTGCACGTGCTGTCTTTTCGTCTTCGAAGACTACGAAACGGTCACCTGCTTGAGGTACATCATTCAAGCCAGTGATTTCTACTGGCGTTGCAGGTCCTGCTTCTTTATCGCGACGGCCAAGATCGTTTGTCATTACACGGACACGTCCGTAAGTATTACCGACAACGATTGGGTCACCAACATGAAGTGTTCCTTCTTGGACAAGTAAGGTTGACACAGGACCTTTACCTTTATCAAGACGTGCTTCGATCACTGTTCCGATTGCGCGTTGTGTTGGATCTGCTTTTAAATCTTCTACTTCTGCGACTAACAGAATCATTTCCAGCAATTCTTCGATGTTTTGGCCGAATTTCGCTGAGATCTCAACAAAGATCGTTTCTCCACCCCATGCTTCAGGAATTAACTCATACTCACTTAATTCTTGCATAACATGTTGAGGGTTTGCACCTGGTTTATCAATTTTGTTTACAGCGACGATAATTGGAACGCCTGCTGCTTTGGCATGGTTGATTGCTTCAACGGTTTGCGGCATGACACCGTCATCTGCAGCGACAACTAAAATCGTGATATCTGTGATACTTGCTCCACGTGCACGCATACTTGTAAAGGCCGCATGTCCTGGTGTATCCAAGAAAGTGATTGGTTTGCCATCGATATCAATCTGGTAGGCGCCGATATGCTGCGTGATTCCGCCGGCTTCGCCGCTTGTTACACGTGAATGGCGCAATGTATCCAATAAGGTTGTTTTCCCGTGGTCTACGTGTCCCATAATCGTTACTACTGGCGGACGTGAGACTAATTTATCTGGATCAACTTCTTCCGACTCGAAGAATTTATCGATATCTGCAATATCAACTTGGACTTTTTCTTGTGGTTCCATACCATAGTCCGTAGCTAACAGTTCAATCGTATCTTTATCCAGTGCTTGGTTTTGATTGACCATGACGCCAAGCATAAATAATTTTTTAATGATTTCTGCTGGCTCACGATGAATTTTTTTCGCGATGTCTGCTACGTTCATGCCTTCAGTATACTCTAATACATCTGGCAATTCACGGAATTTGCGTGGTGGTACAGCTGGCTTAGTTGATTGTTGCTGTTTGCCTTTTTTACCCTTTTTATTATAACGATTACGGTTGTTATTATTAAATTTGCCGCGATTGTTATTGTTTGGTTTGTTGTTGGTACGGTTTTGATTGCCGCCTTGGCTCGTTCCTGGACGATTTTGTCTGCTAGTATTCCCCGTATTATTTTGGTTTGTTGTTGGTTTTTTTCCTTGATTCACTTGACCGCTCCCTTGACCGCGATCTTGATAACTGCGGTTATTTTTATTTTTTTGTTGATTATTTGTTGCTTCTTTTTTACGTTGATCGTTCGGCTGTTGATTGGCTGGTTTTCTGCTTGCTTGTTGTGCAGCTTGTTGTTTCGTGCTTGGGTTTTTGAACGCTTGTTGCAATTTCTTCTCATCACTGCTAGTAATCGCACCCATATGGTTTTTCACATCGATGCCAAGTTGTTGTGCTTTTTCCACGACGTCTTTACTAGATTTTTTGAGTTCTTTTGCTAATTCATAGATTCTTTTATTGCCCATGCAATCACCTTCCTAACCTTCAATTAGCTCCTTGGTCTTCTTCGCAAATCCGGCATCCATTATTCCGAATACCTTGCGAGGTTTTCCGATCATCTGCGTGATTTCTGCTTCAGAAAATAGCTCAAAGCAAGGAACTTCATAGTATGAACTCTTATCTTTTATCTTTTTTCTTGTATTCTCACTTGCATCTGTTGCCACAAACACCAATTTTGCTTTTTGTTTGCGGATTTCAGCTATGGTCAGTTCTTCGCCCGTAATCAGTTTTCCCGCGCGCATCGCCAGACCCATGAGATTCATGACTTTTTGCCGATTGACTGTATTCATTTTCCAAATAACTCTTTACGTGCTTTTTGGTGAGTGACATAGTCAAGAAGTTCTTGATAAAACTCATCTGTTAAAGTTGTTTCGAGTACTCGATCGAGAATTTTTTTATCCCAAGCTTGTTGTACTTCTTCCGGCTCAAGTGAGACATACGCTCCTCGTCCAGGCATTTTTCCAGTTGGATCGATCGATACTTCCCCTTCTTTTGAACGGGTGATTCGGACCATCTCTTTTTTAGGTTTCATTTCACCTGAAACCACGGATTTGCGTAAAGGAATTTTCCTTTGTTTCATCTCTTTGCCTCCTTACTAAAGTTAAGCTTCTGGTTTTTCTTCGACCGTTTCATTATTGAACGCAATTGCTTCATACTCATCGTCTGTCAAATCTGACTGAACGATTGCTTCGTCATGCAATTCTTCTGTTTCGTTTTGGTGTTCTTGTTTTTCATAAAATTCCGCCATATCAGATTCTGATTTGATATCGATTTTATGGTTAGTCAATTTAGCAGCTAAACGTGCGTTTTGTCCACGTTTACCGATTGCTAACGATAATTGATAGTCTGGAACGACAACTGTGCAAGCTTTAGGATTGGTTTCATCAAAAATCACATCCATGACTTGTGCAGGATTCAATGCATTTGCAATGAATACAGCTGGGTCTTCATTCCATTCAACAATATCCATGTTTTCGCCTTTTAATTCATTGACGATTGCTTGGACACGTTGTCCTTTTGGCCCAACACATGTACCGACTGCATCGATATTCTGATCATTTGAACGGACAGCTACTTTTGATCGATCGCCGGCTTCACGGGCAATGCTGACGATTTCAACGATTCCATCATAAACTTCTGGGACTTCTTGCTCAAATAAGCGACGCAATAAATCTGGATGGCTGCGGCTAACAAATACTTGCGGACCTTTAGACGTATTTTCTACTCGAGAAACATAGACTTTGATACGATCGTGAGGTTGGTAAAATTCGTTTGGCATTTGATCTTGTTTAGAAAGAACTGCTTCTATTTTGCCAAGGTTGACATAAATATAACGTTTATCCTGACGTTCGACGATTCCTTGCATGATGTCTTTTTCATAAGCACTGAATTCGTTATAAATGATCGTTCTTTCTGCTTCACGTACACGCTGCAAGATAACTTGTTTAGCTGTTTGCGCAGCGATCCGCCCAAAATCTTTTGGTGTGACTTCAAAACGGATCGTATCACCAATCTCATATGCTGGATTAATCAAAAGTGCATCTTTCAATGAGACTTCCAACTGTGAATCCATCACTTCTTCCGTTACTTCTTTTACTGCATAGACATGGATCTTTCCTTTTTTCTGATCAAATTCCACTTCGACATTTTGTGCTTGGCCATAGTGGCGTTTGTATGCAGAAACCAATGCTGCTTCTAAAGCATCGATCACGATTTCTTTTGAGATCCCTTTTTCAGCTTCTAAAGCGTCTAACGCATTTAACATTTCTTTACTCATTTTTTCTGATTCCTCTCCGTGATTAAAATTGGATAGCTAAGCGAGCTTTTGCAATATTTTTTCGGTCAAAAGTCAATTCTTTTTCTCGTGTTTTTATGCGTATTTTCAATGTAAGCTGTTCAGCATCAAATGATTGAAGAAATCCTTCGTATTGTTTTTCGCCATCTACTGGTTGGTATAAGGAGACATGGACATAATCGCCAAGTGCCTTTTCATAGTCGCTTTCTTTTTTCAATGGCCGCTCTGCTCCAGGGGAGGATACCTCCAGGAAATAAGCTTGAGGAATCGGATCTGGATCTGCTGCATCAAGTTTTTCGCTCAGTTTCTCACTGACAAAGGCACATTCTTCGATATCGATTCCGCCTTCTTTGTCAATAAATACTCGTAAGAACCAACTTTTTCCTTCTTTTACAAATTCGACTTCGACAAGTTCAAAATGTTGTTCATCTAAAATCGGTGTCACCATTTCTGTGACTGTTTCAACGACGCTACTCAAAAGTTTCGCCTCCTTAAAAATTAAATACGTAATTCCATTAAAAAGAGTGAGCGAAAAATCCGCTCACTCACAGTTAGTATCATTACCTATAAAAACTATACCATACTCTGCTTAAAATTACAAGCAGACAAGATAACAGATGCTTATAACATATCGAATAACGATAATTGGTTTTCGTCTGGTAAATCTTTCAATACACCATTATCGTTCATATATTCAATCAATGTTTTTGAAACTTTCCCTCGAGTAGCAAGATCTTCTTTAGATAAAAATGGACCATCTTTTCTTGCCTCAACGATTTGTTTTGCTACATTGGTTCCCAAACTAGGGACAGCTCTAAATGGCGCAATTAACGTATCTCCTTCGATAACAAAATTAACTGCATCCGATTTGTACAGATCAATCATCCCAAATTTGAATCCTCGTTCTAACATTTCATTGGCTAATTCTAGCACGGTCAGCTGATTTTTTTCTTTTACGGAAGCATCTAGCCCTTTGTCCGTGATTTCTTTCATTGCTTGTTTCACAGCATCTTTTCCTTTGCACATGGAGACTAGATCAAAATCATCCGCACGTACAGAAAAGTATGCACAGTAATACAAAATAGGGAAATAAACTTTAAAATAAGCAACACGAAGAGCCATCAATACATAAGCTGCAGCATGGGCTTTTGGAAACATATACTTGATCTTTGAACAAGAATCGATATACCAATCAGGCACATTATTTTCTTTCATCGCGGATAGATAGGTTTCTCTCAATTCATCAGGAATCTTGTTCCATTGCCCTTTACGAACAGTTTCCATGATCTTAAATGCCATCCCGCTGTCTAATCCAGCATGAATCAAATAAACCATGATATCATCACGACAGCCGATTACTTCCGCCAATGTCGCATCCCCACGTCGAATCAATTCTTCGGCATTTCCTAACCATACATCTGTACCATGAGACAGTCCGGATATTTGAAGTAGTTCTGCAAAAGTTGTAGGATGTGTTTCTTCTAACATTCCTCGAACAAAACGAGTGCCGAATTCTGGAATACCTAATGTTCCTGTTTTAGAATAAATCTGTTCCTGAGTTACCCCTAGTACTTCAGGGCCAGCAAATATCCGCATCACTTCCGGGTCATCTGTAGGAATCGTTTGTGGATCAATCCCTGATAAATCTTGAAGCATCCGTATAACAGTTGGGTCATCGTGTCCTAGAATATCCAATTTCAATACATTGTCGTGGATTGAGTGAAAATCAAAATGGGTCGTTTTCCATTCCGAATTTTGATCGTCTGCTGGATATTGGATCGGCGTAAAATCGTAGACATCCATATAATCTGGAATAACGATAATCCCCCCAGGATGCTGACCAGTTGTCCGTTTGACTCCTGTTGCACCCTTTGCCAATCTGTCGACTTCTGCACTTCGAAACTGCAGATTATTGTCCCTTTCATAACCTTTTACATAGCCATATGCTGTTTTATCGGCGACTGTACCAATCGTTCCGGCACGGTAAACATAGTCTTCACCAAACAATACTTTCGTATAGTTATGTGCTTCTGCTTGATAATCACCTGAGAAGTTCAAATCAATATCGGGCACTTTGTCTCCATGGAATCCTAAAAATGTCTCAAATGGGATATCATGACCATCTTTATTTAAGCGTGCACCACATTTTGGACATTGTTTTTCTGGCATATCAAATCCAGAACCGTACGTGCCATCTTCAAAGAACTCGGAATATTGGCACTCTGGACAGTAATAATGGGGAGCTAAAGGATTCACTTCAGTGATCCCAGTCATCGTTGCAACAAAGCTAGAGCCAACAGAGCCACGTGAACCTACTAGATAGCCATCTTCATTACTTTTATGCACAAGTTTTTGGGCGATCAGATAAATAACCGAGAAGCCATTACCATTAATAGAGTTCAACTCTTTTTCTAATCGTTTTTGGATAATTTCAGGTAACGGATCTCCGTACATTTGTTTTGCTTTTGTGTAACTCAATTCTGATATCTCATCTTCTGAACCTGGAATCTTCGGTGTATAAAGTTCATCTTTGACTGGAATCACTTCTTCGCAGATATCTGCGATTTTATTTGTGTTATCCACTACAATCTCTTTTGCTGTTTCTTCCCCTAAAAAGTGAAAAGCGGTGAGCATCTCATCAGTTGTTCGGAAATGGACATCTGGCAAACTATGACGATTCAACGGATTCGCTCCGCCCATAGAATTGATCAAAATTTTTCGGTAAATGGCATCTTCTTCGTTGAGATAATGAACGTTGCCTGTTGCAACAACGATTTTATCCAAACTTTTTCCGATTTCTACCAAGTTTTGGATAATTTCTTCCAAATCATGTTCATTTTTTACCAATTCTTGCTCGATCAAAGGTGCATAGACCGCTTTTGGCATAACTTCAATATAATCGTAGAATTTTGCTCGGTTTCTTGCCTCTTCTACCCCTTTTTGCATCATGGCTTCGAAGATTTCTCCCTTATCACAAGCTGAGCCGATCAATAGATTTTCACGCATCTTTTTCAATTGGGAGCGTGGTATTCGCGGGACACGTTCGAAGTATTCGACATTCGACATTGAAATCAGTTTGAACAAATCTTTCAGTCCTGCCTGATTCTTTGCTAAAATCGTTACATGGAAAGGTCGGGCTCGTTTGTAAGAATCTCCTTCTCCGATATGCTCATTTAGCTGATCATGATAAAGCATGTGATGATTGTCCATTGCTTCTTTGACAAAAATCCAAGCTAAGTGACCTGTTGCTTCAGCATCATAGATTGCTCGGTGATGCTGTTCCAAGCTGACACCAAATTTTTTGGATAACACACCTAATCCGAAACGTTTGAATTGCGGATACAGATATCTGGCTAATTCTAAGGTATCAATAACTGGATTAGTTGCTTCAGGAATGCCATATCTTGCGTAGCTAGTATTCAAGAACCCCATATCAAAAGCCGCGTTGTGTGCTACCAGAATTGTACCTTTTGAAAACTCAAGGAACATCCGCAAGACTTCTTCTTCTGACTTCGATCCTCGAACCATTTCATCCGTAATACCTGTCAAATCCACCGTTGTTCGGGATAAAGGATGTCCTGGATCGATAAATTCATCAAAGCTTTCGATCACATTTCCTTTGTACATTTTGACTGCAGCGAGCTCGATGATGGTATCGTATACCGCAGACAATCCTGTCGTTTCCACGTCAAATACGACATATGTGGCTTCGTTTAATGCTTCATGCGCATCATTATAAGCAATAGGTACGCCATCATCTACGACATTCGCTTCCACACCGTATAAGATTTTCACACCTGCTTTTTTCCCGGCACTATGAGCTTCTGGAAAGGCTTGTGCGCCACCATGGTCCGTAATGGCGATGGCACGGTGTCCCCATTTTCCTGCTTGTGCCACCAGATCAGAAATGCTATTCGTTGCATCCATCGTACTCATATTGCTGTGAACATGAAGTTCTACCCGTTTTTCCCCTTCAGGAGCATAATCTTTACGAGGGGTGTGTTTGACTTCAACGATATCTTGTGCATTCATGACCAAATCACGGACAAACGTATCTTCTTGGATACTTCCACGTACCTTTAACCAGCTTCCGACACTGATCGCATCAAATATCTGTTCATCTTTTTCGCCATTTGAGAATTTTTTGACGATAAATGATGAAGTATAATCTGTGATTTTCAAAGTCAAGATCTTGCGTTTTGAGCGTAGTTCTCTGACTTCTTTATCGAACACATACCCTTCAAGAGTGACCCGTCGTTCTTCTTCGACGATATTGATCATTGGTGTTGTGGGCTCATCTGCTGGAATATTTCGTCCTAGCTGGATGGGTCCTTCAAGAGCTGGTGACTGTTCTTTTCTTTCTTTTTTCTTTTGCTCATGAACAACTAGACTTTCAGCTGCTTGCTTCATAAAGGCTTCTGCCTGTTCTTGTTTACGTTCTTCAAAAAGTTTCAATACACGTTCCGCTTGCTGCTCATCCACTTCTGGTTCGATACGAAATTTCGGGAATCCGTAACTGACGAACAACTCTTCTACTAATGGTAAGTATTGCTGTTTCAAATATGAAATAGCCCCTGTACTGTCGATTGGCAAGATGACTTTACGATCTTTTATCACAGGTACTTGCGTTTTCAATACTTGCTGTGCTAGTGGTGTATCGCATTGCTGATTTTCCAAAGCTTGGGCCCAGTAATCTTGCAAGAGCTGTTCATCGAATGTCTGGTCATCTGCTAAGATATTCAATTTGACTTGTGCAATCTCTTTAAAAGCGACAGTCAGATGCTGAGCCAATGAACGATACAGCATAATAGGCAAAATTTTAGAAAAATGCAGCGTAAATTCCCATAAACGCGATTTACGATGGACCACTACACTATCCATTTCACCAGCAGTAAGCAGTGGATGATTTTTTTCTGCTTCCTCTAGTTGGATTTGTTCCAACAGTTTTTCAAATAAATCTCGTTTTTCTGACAAAGATATACGCCCTTTCTGATGAGAAACTATGCAATTGATTGCATCGTATCCTCTTCTTTTTCAGTACCCTTTAGTATACTCGTTTTTTCTGAGTTTTACATTAAAAAATTGGAACTGTGATGTGAATCACAGTTCCAATTTTAAAAGCGAAACATCAGGTTGTCAAAAACAGCTGATTCAGCTATTTTACTTTTCTGTGTTTTAACGCTTATTATTCCCCTTGGTTCAAGAGGATTGGTAAAGTATTCGCCAATTCTTCTTTACGTACTTCAACCATTTCGCCAGTTTTCTTGATTTTCACTTCTACGATTCCTTCTACTGCTTTTTTACCGACAGTAATTCTGATTGGACAGCCAATCAAATCAGAATCCGCGAATTTCACTCCTGCGCGTTCATTTCTGTCATCAACCAGTACTTCATAGCCAGCTTTTGTCATCGCTTCTTCTAGTTCATTCGTCAAGTTTGTTTGGTATTCGTCTTTTAGATTCATTTGGACGATATGCAGATCAAATGGCGCAATTCCTTTTGGCCAATTGATTCCTTGTTCATCTGAATGTTGTTCTACGATTGCTGATAATAAACGGCTCACACCGATACCATAACAGCCCATAATCACAAATTTTTCCCGTCCGTTTTCGTCTAGAACGGTTGCTCCCATAGATTCACTGTAACGAGTGCCAATTTTGAAGATATGTCCGATTTCGATTCCTCGAGTAAAGGCAAGAACACCGTTGTTGTCTGGTGAAGGATCTCCTTCTTGTACAAAACGAAGATCTTCATAAGAAAGCACAGTGAAATCGCGTTCTGGATTCACATTTTTATAGTGGAAGCCTGTTTCGTTCGCTCCAGTAATGGCATTCGCTAAATCTTGGACATAACGGTCTGCATATACTTTTACATCCTCTGAAACACCGATTGGTCCGACAGAACCAAACTCAGCACCTAGATATTTTTGTGCTTCTTCTTCCGTCGCTTCTTCTAAAAAGTCAGCAGATAGATAGTTTTTCAGTTTTACGTCATTGACTTCATGGTCTCCGCGTACCAAAACAAGGACAGGTTGTTCATCCGCAATGAACAATACAGACTTGATGATTTTTTGAGGTTCAACAGAAAAGAAATCTGCTACTTCGTCAATTGATTTTACGTTAGGTGTAGCTACTTTCTCTAATTCAAGCTGTGTTTCATGCGATTTTTTTGACACATAGTAGCTTGTAGCCATCTCCAAGTTTGCAGCATAATCACTTTCAGTCGAATAACAGATCGTATCCTCCCCGATCTCTGAGATCGCCATGAATTCCTTTGAGTCTTTCCCGCCCATTGCGCCACCGTCTCCGATGATCGAACGAAATTCCAAACCGCAACGCTTAAAGACTTCGGTATAGGCTTTTTCATAATCTTTATACGTTTCGTCTAAACTTTCTTCCGTTGCATGGAAAGAATATGCATCTTTCATGATAAACTCACGTCCGCGAAGCAAACCAAAGCGAGGACGTTTTTCGTCACGATACTTAGGTTGGATTTGATAAAGATTCAAAGGTAATTTCTTATATGAATTAATTTCATTACGCATCAAATCAGTAAAAGTCTCTTCGTGAGTTGGTCCAAGAATCATTTTTCGATCATTACGGTCCTTGAAACGATACAAGTTTGGACCATATGTTTCGTAACGTCCTGACTCTTCCCAAAGTTCTGCTGGCAAGATAGCAGGCATCAGCATCTCTACCGCACCGATTTTTTCAAATTCTTCCCGCATGATACGTTTCAGCTTTTCTAATACACGATTTGCTAATGGCAGATAAGAATAGATACCCGCTGATACTTGACGGATATATCCAGCTCTTAGCAAGATTTGATGACTTAATACTTCTGCATCATTTGGAACTTCACGTAATGTTGGAATCAACATTTTTGATTGTCTCATTCTATATACTCCTTTATTTCCTCAAAATAGTTATCGTTTGTTATTATACCCTATTTGTCAACTTTTTCTAGAAAAAGAATCGTTGAATATCGTTCCATGTAACTAGCACCATCAACAACATTAAAAATCCAAAGCCAGCTAATGTCAATATTCCTTCTTTTTCTTGACTTAATGGTTTCCCACGAATCCCTTCAAAAATATTCAACACTAATTTCCCACCATCTAAGGCAGGGATCGGAAGCAGATTGACGATTCCAAGGTTCATTGAAAGAAGCGCCATCAAACCAATAACAGTTGTTACACCTTGGTTTGCTGCTTCTGAAGATAATTGGTACATCATAACAGGTCCGCCTAATTTATCTAAACTAAAACCTGTAAACAGTGATCCTAAGGCTTTGAAAATTTCCAATGAACCGCTAAAAGCTTGACGTGTTCCGCCGATGATCTTATCCATAAAACCTGTATTCATTGGGGCTTGTATGCCAAGTTGGCCAACTTTTTCGCCATTTGACTCTACAGATTTCGGTGTCACGTCGACAGATTGCATCTTACCTTCTCGTTCGATCTCAAAATCTAATGTTTTACCTGGATTTTTCGTGATGACTGTTGTCAAATCGTTCCAAGTGTGGATTTCTTTACCGTCCACGCTAACTACCTTATCATTTTCTTTTAAGCCTGCTTCTGCCGCAGCACCATTAGGGATAATCTCTCCTACACGATTAGTATTTGTCACTTGAACACCGCCTTGCATGAATGCAAGAATAATAAATAACACGATTGCCAAGATAAAGTTATTCATTGGACCGGCAAAATTGGTCAGCATACGCTGCCACAGTTTAGCCGATTGGAACTGTACATCTTTTGGTGCAATTCTGATTTCTGTTCCGTCGGTTTCAATAATCGTCGCATCGTGATCGACAGGATAGGTCACTACTTCTGTTTCATCTCCATTCACATAACCAGTGATAGTCAGCTCATCTTCTAAATCATAACGGCTCAATTCCATTGGGATAGCATTTGTCAATTGGATTTTCTTACTTAAATTTATCTTCTCTACGATGCCGTCAGAATTTAGTAAAAGAGAAAGAGGCATACCTGGTGCCATTTCTGTTTCATCATCCCCATTGCCTGCCATTCGAACATAACCGCCAATAGGTAATAGGCGAAGCGTATATGTTGTCCCGTCTTTTGCTTGATGCCCATAAATTTTCGGACCCATACCGATAGCAAATTCGCGAACGAGGATTCCTGATCGTTTCGCAAAGAAGAAATGACCAAACTCATGAACAATCACTAATATACCAAAAACAATGATAAATGTTAGTATCGTTTTCATAGCTTTTTTCTCCTTTACTTGTTTTTTGTGTGTTTTTTTAAACAACGTTAAAACACTATAATTTTACCATAGTATACCTAAGACACCAATAGTATCAATAAAATGAGAAACAAAAACCTGCGTCTTTTATGAAAATCACAAAGAAACGCAGGTATACTTACTAAATAATGCCAAATAAATGCATGATAGGAAATACAAACAGCAAGCTATCGAAACGGTCTAAGATTCCCCCGTGGCCCGGTAAGATATTTCCTGAGTCTTTCACATCATAATGGCGTTTGATTGCTGATTCGACCAAATCGCCAAATTGTCCGACTGCCGAAAAAATAATCGTCATCAGAAGCATGACAAACATACCATGATTGAATAGTTCTTTTGCTGGATACAACAATAGATAAAGAAATGCGACTACAACAGCACTTCCGATCCCGCCTAACGCGCCTTCAATCGTTTTGTTCGGTGAAATATCCGGACTTAACTTGTGTTGTCCATAACGACGGCCAACCATATAAGCACCAATATCAGTTGCCCAAACGATAAACAGACCAAAAATCAAAACAGCTAAACTTTCTGTTCGTGCATTGACGAAATTCTGGAAGCCTATTCCTACATACAAACTGACAAGTACTGGGAAACCTGCTTCATCAATCGTATACGTATTTTTAGATATAACTGACGTCCCTAAAAGGATCATAACGATAAGATAAAATAGCATAAATGTACTGACGTTCTCTGGAAGAAAGAAGAACCATCTTTCTTTTGGCAAGACAAGGAGCACTGCACCAATAGCGGATAAAACTCCTTCAAAACTTAGGAGAGTCAATCCTTTCATCCGGAAAAGCTCATAAACTCCTACCACAGCTAAGACTGCTGCGGTAAGCTCAACCGCTATGCCCCCAATCCATATAATCGGAATAAACAAGACAAGCGCCACGGCTGCTGTGATTACACGTTGTTTCATGACTGATCCCCTTTCTCATTTTCTGTTTTTTTTACACCGCCGAATCGACGATCTCGATTTTGATAAGAGGCAATTGCTTCTTCAAGATGTGCACCGTCAAAATCAGGCCAAAGTGCTTTTGTAAAATACAATTCACTATATGCAATCTGCCATAACAGAAAATTACTGATCCGCTCTTCTCCGCTTGTACGGATCATCAACTCAGGATCTTGTAATTCTTTGGGCAAGAAACCTGTCATTAGATGGTTGGCAATCACTTCATCATCGATTTCTTCTGCCTGTATTTCTCCCTTTGCTACTTCTTCAGCAATGTTTTGGACTGCGGTCACGATTTCTGCTCTGCTTCCGTAATTCAAAGCAAAGTTTAACACCATTCCGGTATTGTCTTTTGTTTGCTCAATTGCACGTTTTACAGCGTCTTGCGTCTGTTCTGGTAACACGTTCTCATACCCCATGACATGGACTTTGACGTTTTCTTTGATCAATTCTGGTACGAACGTATCAAAAAAGTCGACAGGTAGTTGCATGAGAAAACTTACTTCATCTTTTGGTCGCTTCCAGTTTTCAGTTGAAAAAGCATAAAGCGTCAATACTTTCACTCCAAGCCTTGATGCTTTCTTTGTGACTTTCTTTACTGTTTCCATACCTTCTTTATGACCAGCGACTCTTGGCAAACGCCGGTTTTGCGCCCAACGACCATTGCCGTCCATGATGATGGCAACGTGTTGAGGAATTGGTCCATCGGCATTAAATTGAAATTCGCTTTTTTCTTGAATATATTTGTTTTTTTGCGGAAAAAAACGTAACATTCTTTTTCCTCCTATACTTAAAAGATTCCCACTATCTTAAGTATTATAGCAATATCTAAACGTTTTTCCTATGAAATCATTGTTTTTTTATTTAAAAACTGAATAATTTTTTCTTTTTTTAATCTTTAAATAAAAGAAACATAAATAAAAACAGAGGAAGCGGAATGATCCGCCCCTCTGTTTTTATGGTTTTATTAAACTTCCAATAATTCTTTTTCTTTATCAGCAGCGATCTTATCTACTTCTTTAATGCTGTTATCTGTCAATGTTTGTACGTCTTTTTCTAGTCCACGCAAATCATCTTCGGTAATGTCACCATTTTTTTGTTGTTTTTTATATTCATCGATTGCATCACGACGGATGTTACGAATCGCGATTTTTGCATTTTCTGCTTCTTTTTTCACATCTTTAGCTAATTCTTTTCTACGTTCTTCTGTCAGTTGTGGGATAACCAAACGAATAACATTTCCATCATTGGTAGGACTGATTCCGATATCACTTGCCATAATAGCTTTTTCAACATCTTGAAGAATGCTCTTGTCAAAAGGCGTGATCATTAAAACACGTGCTTCTGGGATTTGGATTGACGCCATTTGGTTCAATGGAGTTGGTGCACCGTAATAATTCACAGTGATTCGATCCAAAAGGCTAGCATTCGCGCGGCCTGCGCGGATTTGCCCAAGTTCACGTTGAAGATTTTGTGCTGCTTTTTTCATTTTTTCTTTTGCTTCTGTCATAATTGCATCTGCCATTTTTATTTCCCCCTTACAGTCGTTCCGATATTTTCACCTAAGATTGCTCGGCGAATATTTCCGTGTTCATTTAAATTGAAGACAAGCAATGGAATGTCATTATCCATGCTTAGTGAACTTGCAGTTGAATCCATGACTTGTAATCCTTTAGCAATCACTTCCAGATGAGTCAGTTCTTCAAATTTCACTGCATTTGCATCTACTTTCGGATCAGCAGAATAAACACCGTCTACATTGTTTTTAGCCATCAGGATAACATCTGCGCCGATTTCTGCTGCGCGTAATGCTGCCGTTGTATCTGTCGAGAAGTACGGGTTGCCGGTACCGCCCGCAAAAATAACAATCCGTCCTTTTTCTAAATGACGTTCTGCTTTACGGCGAATGTATGGCTCTGCGATTTGACGCATTTCAATCGAAGTTTGCACGCGTGTCGGTACACCCACGTTTTCCAACGTATCCTGTAAAGCTAAGGCATTCATAACTGTAGCTAACATACCCATGTAATCAGCTTGAGCGCGTTCCATGCCCATTTGTGCTCCGATTTGTCCGCGCCAGATATTTCCGCCACCCACAACGATTGCCATTTCAACGCCCAGTTCGTGAACTTCTTTGATTTCTTGGATGATTTCTTTGATTACTGGTGGTTTGATTCCAAATCCTGCATCCCCAGCTAAAGCTTCTCCACTCAATTTTAAGACTACACGCTGATATTTCGGTGTGACCATGTTCATTCCTCCAATATTTTCTATTGCCATTTTACCATACTTAGATGATTTCGACACGCTAAGCCTGGTTTTTCTTGTTTTGCTTAAAAAAAGGGAGCGCACAAAGCGTGCGTTCCCGTCTGTCATTCAACAGAATTATTTTTTCACTTGGCTCATAACTTCTTCTACAAAGTTATCTTCGCGTTTTTCGATACCTTCGCCAACTTCGAAACGTACGAATGTTTTAACAGTTGCGCCTTTTGAAGCAACGTATTTTTCAACAGTCATATCAGGATCTTTAACGAATGGTTGGTCAACCAAAGCGATTTCTGCTTTGAATTTCTTCAAGCGTCCTTCTACCATTTTTTCAACGATATTCGCTGGTTTGCCTTCATTCAATGCTTGTTCTGTAAGAACAGTTTTTTCATGTTCTAATTCAGCTTCTGGAATTTGTGATTCGTTTACATAGCGAGGATTGATAGCTGCTACGTGCATAGCTACATCTCTTGCAACTGTTTCATCTGTTGTTCCGTCTAGAACAGTCAATACAGCAATACGTCCGCCCATATGCAAGTATCCGCCAAATGCAGCATTGTCGTCTTTTTCTACAACTTCAAAGCGACGGAAGCTGATTTTTTCTCCGATAACTTGAGTTGCTTCGATCAAATCAGATTCAATCGTTCCTTTATCTGTTTTGATTTTCATTGCAGCTTCCATGTCTGCTGGTTTGTTTTCAGCAACAAGTTCTGCGATTTCTTTTACTAAGTCTTGGAACATTTCATTTTTAGATACAAAGTCTGTTTCTGAGTTTACTTCAACGATTGCTGCAGTGTTACCTTTCACAGCAACTGAAGCTAATCCTTCAGCGGCAATGCGGTCATTTTTCTTTGCAGCCTTTGCCATTCCTTTTTCACGTAAAAGATCAACTGCTTTTTCCATATCGCCTTCTACTTCAACTAATGCTTTTTTCGCATCCATCATTCCTACGCCAGTCATTTCGCGTAGTTCTTTTACCATTTTAGCTGTAACGTCTGCCATGTTTAACTCCTCCTGTGTGTGTTCTTTTTAAAAAAAGCTGTTTCAAAGGAGAGTGAGGCTTGTCGCCCAGCCTTTGAAACAGCTCCATCATTCAAAATTATTCTGCTGAAGAATTGTCGCCTTCAACAACATCTACGATTTCTTCGATTGATGTTGCTGTGTTTTCTTCTGTGAAATCTTCTTCAACTACTTGATCTTCACCTTGGTTTCCTTCGATGAAAGCATCAGCCATTTTTGAAGTAATCAATTTAACGGCACGAATGGCATCGTCGTTTGAAGGGATTACTACGTCGATTTCATCTGGATCGCAGTTTGTATCAACCATAGCTACGATTGGGATATTTAATTTGTGTGCTTCTTGAACAGCAATACGTTCTTTACGTGGGTCAACGATGTACATTACATCTGGGATTCTTGGCATATCAGCGATACCGCCTAAGAATTTTTCAAGACGTTCGCGTTCTTTGTTCAAACCAGCAACTTCTTTTTTAGGTAGAACTTCAAAAGTTCCATCTTCTTCCATTGCATTGATTTGTTTCAAACGGCTGATACGTTTTTGGATAGTATCCCAGTTTGTCAATGTTCCGCCTAACCAACGATGGTTAACGAAGTATTGTCCTGCACGAGTTGCTTCTTCTTTGATTGCTTCTTGTGCTTGTTTTTTTGTACCTACGAATAATGCTACGCCGCCTTCTTCAGCAACGCTCTTCATGTAATCATAAGCTGCATCTACTAATTTAACTGTTTTTTGTAAGTCAATGATGTAGATTCCGTTTCTTTCTGTGAAGATATATTTCTTCATTTTTGGGTTCCAGCGACGAGTTTGGTGACCAAAGTGTACGCCGGCTTCTAGTAATTGTTTCATAGAAATTACTGCCATGTTTGTTTCCTCCGATTTGGTTTTATTTTCCCTCTTCTTATCTTCTACCTTGCCGGCAAACTTTTTCAAGCACCTACCGACAATCCAATAAGAATGTGGATTTGCTGATGCATAAAGCACCCTCAGCTATTATACAGACAAAAGATCCATATCGCAAGAGCAAATGTACTTTTCTGCTCAACATTCAATAGTTTACCTGAAAGACAAAAAGAATTCAAGAAAAACAGTAGATTTCTCTTTGTTTCTTTATTCTCTTTTTTCCATAAAATAATTTTAGATATAAAAGACGAATATTATTGGGCAATCCTTCTTTTTTTTGTTATGATACATGTGAAATCTTTCGTAAAGGAGAAAGAAAATGCGCAAAGCTCAAAGACATTTGCTGATTAAACAAGTCATTGAAGAATTCCCGATCCGTACGCAAGAAGAACTATTAAACAAACTTGGGCATTATGGCGTTACCGCAACGCAAGCAACGATTTCTCGAGATATACGTGATCTGAAAATCGTGAAGGCACCTGATGAAAACGGTATTTCCCGCTTTGTGTTGTTTCGCGAAAAAGGTACTCCTGATACTAAGACTGAAGAAGAGGATCGGCTGATTCAAATGATTGAAGACATTGTGTTGAAAGTCGAACGAGTCCACTTTTTGACAATCGTTAATACCTTGCCAGACAATGCTCATTTATTTGCATCTGTTTTAGATGAGATCAAGCCTCCTCCTATCGTCAGTACGATTGCTGGATTTGATACGATCATGATTATCTCAGAAAATGAGGAGGATGCAAAACGAGTAGAAGAATTTCTTCACCATCCGACTGAAGTATCACTTTTTTAATCAGAGCACGTGTTCCTAATAAGGAATGCGTGTTTTTTTATTTTCAATATTTTCCTTGTTAAATAAACCTTTACACACTTTACAAAAATACATCAGTTTTTATTTAAAATTTTCATAACTTTGATTAAATCACAATACTCATCATTTATATTGGATGTTAGCAAGAGCAGAGTCTTGCTCTTTGTGTATGTCAATAAAAAAGAAATGAAAGGAAATCGCATGTATAAATTATTAACGCCTGGACCATTAACGACTTCTGAAACAGTGAAAAAAGCGATGCTGACCGATCATTGTACCTGGGATCAAGAATACAAAGAGATGACACAATGGATAAGAAAAAAATTGCTGGAGCTTGCTCAAGTACCGGAAGAACTATACACAACGGTCTTGATGCAAGGCAGCGGCTCCTTTGGGGTAGAATCTGTTTTAAGTACTGTGATTAGACCAGAAGATACTTTGCTGATTTGTTCAAATGGCGCATACGGTCAACGAATGGTTGCCATGTGCAAATATCTGCAACTAAACTATGCAGTTTATGAAGTACCTGAACACCAAATCCCCCAAGCACATATGATTACACAGTTGATTGAAGAGAATCCGTTTATCTCCGCACTTGCAATGGTCCATAGCGAGACTACTTCCGGTATTTTAAATGATTTGGAAGAAATTGCTACTGTCGTACAGGAAAGAAATCTTTTGTTTATAGTAGATGCGATGTCTAGCTTTGGTGGGATACCGATTCATGTAGCGGAACTAGGGATCGATTTTTTGATTTCTAGCTCAAATAAATGTATTCAAGGTGTTCCAGGTTTTTCTTTTGTACTTGCTAATAAAGTGGAACTAGAAAAGCGAAAAAATGTGAGTCGAAGTTTGTCACTTGATCTGTATGACCAGTATCGCGTGATGGAAAACGAGAATGGCAAATGGCGTTTCACTCCCCCTACTCATACGGTTTTGGCTTTTCAACAGGCATTGAAGGAACTAGAGCTAGAAGGAGGGATCGAAACTCGATATTCACGTTATCTCGCCAATAATCATGTGCTACGACAAAAAATGACAGAGATGGGATTCCAGCCTTTCATCCAAGAGTATCAGGGGCCATTCATTACCTCTTTTCTTTACCCTAAAGACTGGCGATTTGATTTCAATCATTTCTATCAGCATTTAAAACAAAACGGATTTGTGATCTATCCTGGGAAGATCAGCGATCATGAATGTTTTCGTATCGGTAATATTGGCGAGATTTATCCAGAAGACATTTTAGAACTGACAGCAATTATCAAAGACTATAAGGAGAACATTAATGATTAAAACTGTAATTTTTGATTGGGCAGGAACAACTGTGGACTTTGGCTGTATGGCTCCTGTCCACGCTTTTAGAAATGCTTTTCTAGAAAAAGGGATCCAACTGACTGACAAAGAGATCCGCGAACCGATGGGAAAATTAAAATGGGATCATATCCAACAGCTTCTTTCCCTCCCTTCTGTCAAAGAACAATGGATAGCGATTCATGGACAACTACCTCAGGAAAAAGAGGTGGAGGAATTGTATCAGCAATTTGAACATTATCTGTTTAAAGATTTGGCCCAGCATTCTACCTTGAAACCCGACACATTGGAAACGGTCGAGCAGTTGAGAAGCGCTGGGATCAATATTGGTTCCACGACTGGATTTACTGCTCCTATGATGGCAATCGTAGCAGAAACCGCAAAAAAAGGAGGGTATTCACCAGACTTTATGGCAACTTCTGAAGACGTCGAAGGATATGGACGACCATTTCCTTATATGATTCATAAAAACATACAACATTTCAAAAACAAGTCGGTTGATGAAGTAATCAAAGTTGGAGATACGGTCTCAGATATCCAAGAAGGAAAAAATGCTGGGGTGTTTACAGTTGGTGTGATTGAAGGTAGTTCGCTGATGGGACTTTCATATGATGCATACCAACAAATAGAGATGGAGGAAAAAGATCGCTTAAAACAGTCTGTTGCTCTTAGATTCCAACAAGCTGGTGCTGATCTTTGCGTAAATAACTTAAAGGAGTTAACAGAGTACATTTTGTGCGCTGACAAGAATCCAGAATGACTTTTATTCGCAATAAGGGCTGTGACAAAAATATTGTCACAGCCCTTATTGCGAATAAACGGTGTTCTCCTGCCAACTCCTCGGTCACAAGTCACAATATCCAACAAACATGAGAAGCTGTTTTTTGAAATTGCTCCTTGTGACTCAGAGTTAAACGGCAGGCTCACGACCTAATCAGAAAAACGATTAAAATTCATTCACAAAGAAATCGAATAAACGCTGTTCAGATGAATCTACACGATGAGAAAGTTCCGGATGCCATTGGACACCAAGGATTTTGTGCATATTATCTTTACTTTGGACTGCTTCAATGAGTCCATCGTTGGAAAAGGCGATGGCTTTTAACAAAGGAGAAAGATCTTTGACTGCCTGATGATGATAGGAATTCACAAAGTATGAATCAGGGAGAAGGTCACTTAATAAACTGTCCGAAACGATTTTGACTTCGTGAGTCGCAAACTGCGGGGCAGTGGGCTGTTGTTCGTGTTTTACGGACCATTTTGGATATAATGAAAGATCTTGATAAAGTGTTCCCTCCAACACGACATTCAATAGTTGAAGTCCTCGGCAGACTGCAAAAATCGGTTTTCTTTGTTTCAATGCTTCCAAGATCAATGCCTGTTCGAATTGGTCTCGTTGAATATTTGTTTCCGTCAGTTTTGGATGAGGGTCTTCCATGTAAAGTTGCGGACTAACATCCTGACCGCCTGCAAGAATGAGTTTGTCGATTTTCTCAATTAGTTGAGGCGCTGAATCTGGAGACATGACTGGCAGAATAAGAGGCAATCCTTGAGCATCTAAAACTGCATCCACAAATCCCTGCGGTGTATAGCTTACTTGATTTCCTTGGAAAGTATCTGTCGCTCGAATCAGTTGATTCCCGGCAATGCCGATGATTGGTTTCATTTTTATTCCCCCTAAAGTAGACTAATTGTAACAAGGATTTAAAAAAATTTAAACTATGTAAGACTTGCCCCTATACTTATCTGTTCTTGCTGTGTTACTATCTGTAAAGAGAATTTTCGTGTGAAATTCATGACGATAGTTGAAAATATTGCTTAATTTGTTATAATAAAAAGTAAGCAGAAATAAAAAGGTTGGGCGTAAGCTTCAAGGATCTAGTTCTTCAAGGGGTGAGAAGGACATTTTATTGAAGGGGCCTGCCTATACTAAGTTATCTTTAGAGGTACATACTTTCAATGAAAAAAGAAAGCATGTACCTCTTTTTTAAATCGAAAGGAAGTGAAGCAAGTGTTAGAAGCTTTGGAACAAATCCGAAAAGCAGAAGAAGAAAATGAGAAGCGTGCTCGAACCCTACGGCAGCAGTTGAAGACCTATGCAGAAGAAAAAGAGCAAGAATTGGAGATAATCCAAACGAACAGTCGGCAACAGCTGAAACAGTTGGTAGAAGAAAAAGAACAATTCGAAAAGCAAGAATTAGAAAAAGAAAAAATGAAATTGAAAGCAGAAGCAGACAAGGTGCAAGCAACTTTGAAAGACCAATATCAAAAGCATCAGAGTCAAGCAATCGGTGCAATCATTGAAAGGGTGAAAGAAACTTATGGCCGTCACTAAGATGGAAAAAGTGACCCTCATTTCAGATAAAAGAAATCAGGAGAGGATTTTACAAGCAGTACAAGGAATCCAAAATGTTGAAATCCGGGATCTGTATCAAAATAGAACAAACAACCAGTGGGTAGAAAAATATTTTCCAGATACCACGATTATTGATAAAGAAGCAAAATTAAGCGCTTTAGGCAATCGGCTGAAAGACATCCAAGAAGCTATCCAATTCATACAACACCACGGCGATAGCCGTCAAAAGAAACTCCATTTGAAACGTCAAGAACTTTCCTTACAAGACTTGGAAGCAAATTATTCCGAAGAAAATTTCATGAATAAATTAGAAGAAGTCCTTGATTTAAAAGAAAAGTGGGAACAGCTAACTGAAAAACGTGATCGTTTAGAAGAAGAGGAAGAATGGCTTCTTCATTGGCAACAGCTGGATATTGCTCCAAGTATGTATGCAAGTAAGACGACCATTTTTGAGATGGGGACTGTGAGTGCAGCAAATTTTGAAAGTTTCAAGGAAGAACTAATTAAGCTTGATGACGTTTATATGGAAGAAATAGATTATACGCCAAAACAAGTTTATCTTTCGTATGTTGCTTTAAAAAAATCAGCTGCTGCTATAGAAGAAATTGCTGGGAAATACGGGTTCAATAAAGAAACGTATCCTTATGAACAAAATCCTAAAGAAAAACTGCAAGAAACCAAACAGCAATTGTCCGTTGTTCACGAGCACCAAAAGAAGATAACGACAGCGTTAGGTCAGTGCAGCGGCTATATCCAAGAATTTGAATGGGTAGAAGAAGTCACACTTGCCGTTGCAGAACGGGAAAAAGTAAAAGAACGGTTTATCCATGCGACTTATCTGATCGTTTTGCAAGGTTGGGTAGATGCAGAAGAAAAACAGAATTTGATGCATGTGTTAACCGAAACTGTATCAGAAGAAGATATATATATTAGTTTCGAAACACCAAACTCAGAAGAGATTCAGCAGGAAGTCCCTACTAAATTGAAAAACCATCCGCTTATCGAACCTTTTGAATTGCTGACTGAAATGTACAGTCTGCCAAAATATGAAGAAGTAGATCCAACGCCTTGGATGACACCATTTTATCTTGTCTTCTTCGGGATGATGGTCGCAGATGTTGGTTACGGATTGCTGATGCTCATTGGGACAATACTAGCTCAAAAACTACTTGTTTTACCACGTGGGATGAAACGTTTCGTAAAATTCTTTGAGATTCTCTCGGTACCATCGATCATCTGGGGATTGATCTACAGTTCATTTTTCGGACAGGCATTACCAAAAGAACTATTTGGCATCCGCTTGCCTTTCCCAATCCTATCTACAACGGATGACGTCAATACGATTTTGATTTTATCCGTGATTTTCGGTCTGATACAGATCTTGGTTGGATTATTTGTGGCAGCAAAGGAAAATATCAGGAGAAAAGATTACTTGAGTGCTGTCAGTGATGGATTTGCCTGGCAAGGGATCCTGATTGGGATCGTTATTGCATTGATTGGTGCCATGTTGATAAAAAATACAGCATTTGTTTATCTTGGCGCGGGGCTATCGATCATTGCTGCTTTATGTATCTTAATCGTGCCGATTATCCAATCGCCGTCTAAAGTCAAGGGTGCTGCCAAAGGAGCGTATAATCTTTACGGATTGACGGGTTATATCGGTGATTTAGTCAGTTATACACGTTTGATGGCATTAGGTATTTCAGGCGGAAGTATTGGCGCGGCATTCAATATGCTGGTTGCTTTCATGCCGCCAGCCGCTCGATTCAGTGTAGGGATCCTTTTGATCATCGCTTTACACGCACTGAATATGTTTTTGACACTGTTGAGTGCCTATGTCCATGGCGCACGATTGCAGTATGTCGAATTTTTTGGGAAATTTTATACAGGAGGCGGACGTGCCTTTGACCCGCTGAAAACGGCGGAAAAATACGTCAACATCAATCATAAGAAAAAAAACAATAAATAATTGGAGGATTTTTATACAATGATGGATTACTTAATTAGTCAAAATGGTGGAATGGTATTTGCAGTATTAGCGATGGCAACAGCGACGATTTTTTCAGGGATCGGTTCAGCTAAAGGTGTTGGAATGACAGGTGAGGCAGCAGCAGCGTTAACAACAAGTCAACCCGAAAAATTCGGACAGGCTCTGATTCTGCAATTGCTTCCGGGTACGCAAGGGTTGTATGGATTCGTTATCGCCTTTTTGATTTTTATCAACTTAGGAAATGATATGTCAGTTGTACAAGGTTTGAACTTTTTAGGCGCTTCTCTGCCGATTGCTTTTACAGGCTTGTTTTCAGGTATCGCCCAAGGGAAAGTTGCAGCAGCAGGTATCCAAATTTTAGCGAAAAAACCTGAACATGCTACAAAAGGAATCATTTTTGCTGCGATGGTTGAAACATATGCGATTTTAGGTTTCGTTATTTCCTTCCTATTAGTATTGAATGCCTAAGCATAAAGGAGGAAAACCAGATGAACGCCATTGAAAAAATCATCTCTCAGATGAATGAAGCAGCAGAGCAAGAAAGAGCGGCGTTAGAGCAAGAAGAGCGAATGAAGATCGATCAAAACTTTGAACAAAAACGTACGCAAATCGAAACAGAACATCAAAAACAAAAAGAAAAACAAATCGAATTACTTGAAAAAAAATACCGTCAGCTTAGGAATCGCCAACAAGTAGAAGTGCGACAAGAAAATTTGAACGCGAAGCAGGAATTTTTACGTCGATTGTTTGCAGATGCAATAGCTGAAATGGAGAATTGGGATGAATCTGAACAAATCCAGTTTATCAAAAATTCATTGTATTCATTACCTTTGACAGGCAAAGTAACATTCATTGCTGGAGAAAAATCAGCAGCTTATCTTTCTCAGACATTGTTGGATGAATGGAACAATGAACTTCCCTTTACGATGGTTTTAAGCGATGAATCTGTTGCTGGTCAAGCTGGGTTTCTGATAAACGATCAAGGAGTTCAGTATAATTTTCTTTTCAGCAGCCTTGTACAAGATATCCAAGGAACGATGAGTTTTGAGATTGCCAATCAATTATTCGAATAAGGAGGGATCAGTGTATGGAATACCACGAACTAAATCCCTTGATTCGCGGAAGAGAGCTTGAACTTTTGTCCAATGAGACATTTGAACGGATGATTCAAACCAATTCTGTCGAAGCACTTGGTGAGATATTGAAATCCACGATTTACAGTCCATATATCTATGACGGATATGAATATGACTTTGAACAGAATCTTTTAAAGGAGCAGAGCCGTCTATTTCGCTGGTTAAAGGAATCAGCACCGGAGCCTGAAATCGTTTGGATCTATACGATGCGTTATACTTTCCATAATCTGAAAGCTTTAACAAAGGCTGAGATGACAAATCAAAATCTGGACCATTTGTATATCGACGATGGGTTTTATTCATTAGAAACCTTGAAGGATGCCATTCATACGCAAGTTTCAAATGAACTCCCTGAAAGTATTATGGATAGTATACGAGAAGTCCGCGATTATTTTGAAGAGTCTACCATTCTTCAGGGAATCGATGTGATCTATGATCGGCAGTTTATGACTGAACAGCGACGGCTCGCCGATAAGCTAGGATATCAAGAATTACTGACAGAAGTCATTACTTTTATTGACTTGACCAATATCACAACGATGGCTCGAGGAATATTGCAGAAAAGAACATATGGGTTCATGACGACGGTGCTTTCCAGTTCGGGAAGTATCGAAAAAGAAGTATTTTTGAACTTTGTAGATAAAGACATGGAAGCTTACACGAACTTTCTATTAGAGACAGATTATGCTGAGTTTCTGCGTCCTGTCATCCGTGAGGGAAATCTTGATCTCGTAAAGCTTGAACAGTTGAAAGATGATTATCTAAGTTCATTGTATCAAGAAGCACAAACCCAGGCTTTCGGACCACTGCCACTACTAGCCTTTTTGAACGCAAAAGAGGTAGAAAGCAAAAACCTTCGTTTACTGGTTATCGGCAAAAGAAGCCATTTCGAACCAGAAACAATCAGAAAGCGGGTGAGACAAGTCTATGACGCATAAGATCGGTGTAGTTGGCGACAAAGATTCTGTTTTGCCATTCAAATTGTTTGGCTTCGATGTTCGTTACGGTACAACCAAGCAGACCGTTCGCCAGGCAATTGAAGAAATGGCAAAGAATGAATATGGCGTGATTTATGTCACAGAGCAATGTGCAGCATTGAGCCCAGAAACGATCGAACGTTACAAGGAACAAATGATACCTGCTATCGTATTGATTCCCAACCATCAAGGATCATTAGGGATTGGGCTGGAAGAAATTCAAAAGAACGTAGAAAAAGCAGTAGGTCAAAATATCTTATAGTATGAAAAGGAGATAGAAATTTTGCAAATTGGAAAAATCATAAAAGTCTCCGGACCTCTTGTAATGGCTGAAAACATGTCTGATGCCAGTATCCAGGACATGTGTTTAGTGGGAGATCTAGGAGTTATCGGAGAAATTATCGAGATGCGTGGCGATGTGGCGTCTATTCAAGTATATGAAGAGACTTCTGGAATTGGTCCAGGCGAACCGGTTCGCTCTACTGGTGAAGCTTTATCTGTTGAATTAGGACCAGGGATCATTTCACAAATGTTTGACGGAATCCAACGGCCATTAGATACCTTTATGGAAATCACACAAAGTAATTTCTTAGGACGGGGAGTCCAATTGCCTGCATTGGATCATGAGAAAAAATGGTGGTTCGAACCCACATTAGAAGCCGGAGAAACGGTTAGTGCTGGCGATGTGATTGGAATCGTAGAAGAAACAAAAGTTATCAAACACAAAATCATGGTGCCAAATGGGATAAAAGGTACGATCAAAACAATCGAAAAAGGGTCGTTCACTATTGATGAAACCGTATGTGTCGTTGAAACTGAAAATGGTGACAAAAACTTGACGATGCTCCAAAAATGGCCAGTAAGACGTAGTCGACCAATCAAAGAAAAATTAAACCCTGATGCACCGATGATCACCGGACAGCGAGTGATCGATACGTTCTTCCCAGTGACAAAGGGGGGAGCAGCAGCTGTTCCTGGTCCATTTGGTGCAGGAAAAACAGTCGTTCAGCATCAAATCGCAAAATGGGCCGATGTGGACATGGTCGTTTATGTGGGATGCGGTGAACGCGGAAATGAGATGACGGATGTTTTAAATGAATTCCCTGAATTGATTGACCCTAATACAGGAGAATCGTTGATGGAACGTACGGTATTGATTGCCAATACATCTAACATGCCAGTAGCGGCTCGAGAAGCTTCTATCTATACGGGAATCACGATTGCGGAATATTTCCGTGACATGGGTTATGACGTTGCTATCATGGCTGACTCCACTTCACGATGGGCAGAAGCACTTCGTGAGATGAGCGGACGTTTGGAAGAAATGCCTGGTGATGAAGGTTATCCAGCTTATCTTGGTTCCCGTCTTGCGGAATACTATGAACGATCTGGAAGAGTCATTGCTTTAGGATCAGAAGGTCGCGAAGGAAGTATAACCGCAATCAGTGCTGTATCGCCTTCTGGAGGGGATATTTCGGAACCAGTCACACAAAATACATTGCGGGTCGTAAAAGTATTCTGGGGACTTGATTCGACTTTAGCCCAAAAAAGACATTTTCCTTCAATCGATTGGATCCAAAGTTATTCTCTTTATTCAACAGAAGTAGGGAAGTACATGGATCATATCCTTCAAGCTGACTGGGCATCCATGGTCACTGAGGGCATGCGTATTTTGCAGGAAGAACAGCAGCTGAATGAAATCGTGCGTTTGGTAGGGATTGATTCCCTTTCAGATAATGACCGTCTGACATTAGAAGTGGCAAAATCCATTCGTGAAGATTATTTGCAGCAAAATGCTTTTGATGATGTCGATACATTCACTTCAAGAGAGAAACAATTCAAAATGTTGAAGATGATCTTGACCTTTGGTGAAGAAGGACGCCGTGCGTTGTCGTTAGGTGCTTATTTAAGTGAGATCATGGACGGTACCATGTCGATTCGTGAAAGGATCGGACGAAGCAAATATATCCCGGAAACAGAATTAGAAAAACTAGATCAAATTATCGGTGAAATCAAACAAACGATGCAAACAATCGTTTCAGAAGGAGGCATGAGCAATGATTAAAGAATATCGTACGATCGGTGAAGTCGTCGGTCCATTGATGGCGGTTGAAAAAGTTGCTGGTGTCAAATATGAAGAATTAATCGAAGTCCGTATGCAAAATGGCGAGATTCGTCGTGGACAAGTATTGGAAGTCCAAGAAGATAAAGCAATGGTCCAAATATTTGAAGGAACAAGTGGTATCAATTTACGTGACTCTTCTGTACGATTTTTAGGACATCCTTTAGAACTAGGTGTATCGGAAGACATGATCGGTCGAGTATTCGATGGCTTGGGACGTCCAAAAGATAATGGACCAGAAATCCTGCCCGAAAAGTATTTGGATATTAACGGAGAAGTAATCAATCCAGTAGCTCGGGATTACCCAGATGAGTTTATCCAAACAGGGATTTCTGCAATCGATCATTTGAACACATTAGTTCGTGGACAAAAATTACCAGTATTTTCTGGTTCTGGTCTTCCTCACAAAGAATTAGCTGCTCAGATTGCGCGACAAGCAACGGTACTTGATTCATCAGATGATTTCGCCGTAGTCTTTGCTGCTATTGGAATCACTTTTGAAGAAGCAGAATTTTTCATGGAAGATTTTCGACAAACTGGTGCAATCGACCGTTCTGTCATGTTCATGAATTTAGCAAACGACCCTGCAATCGAACGTATTGCTACTCCTCGTATGGCTTTGACTGCTGCAGAATATCTTGCTTATGAAAAAGGAATGCATGTATTGGTTATCATGACAGACATGACCAACTATGCAGAGGCATTGCGAGAGATTTCTGCAGCACGGCGAGAAGTTCCAGGAAGAAGAGGCTATCCTGGGTATCTTTACACGAATTTAGCTACTTTGTTCGAACGAGCAGGAAGGATCCGCGGACTAAAAGGATCAGTTACTCAAATTCCGATTTTAACAATGCCAGAAGACGATAAGACCCATCCGATCCCTGACTTGACCGGTTATATTACAGAAGGTCAGATCATCTTGACTAGAGAGCTTTACAAGAGTGGGATTCAACCACCAATTGATGTACTTCCGTCTCTTTCGCGGTTAAAAGATAAAGGAACTGGACCCGGAAAGACAAGAGAAGACCATGCGGCTACGATGAATCAGCTTTTTGCAGCCTATGCACAAGGAAAACAGGCAAAAGAATTAGCCGTAGTTTTAGGAGAATCTGCTTTATCTGATGTAGATAAGATCTATGCGAAGTTTGCTGAGCGGTTTGAAAAAGAATATGTCAATCAAGGATTCCACACGAACCGTTCGATTACTGAAACACTTGATCTAGGGTGGGAACTGCTATCGATGTTGCCAAGAACCGAATTAAAACGAATCAAAGACGACATGCTGGACAAATATCTGCCAGAAGGGAAGTGAGTTCTGATGGCACGATTGAATGTGAATCCGACTCGCATGGAATTGACCCGATTGAAAAAACAGTTGACAACTGCCACAAGAGGGCATAAATTATTAAAAGATAAGCAAGATGAACTGATGCGTCAATTCATCCTGTTGATTCGAAAGAACAACCAACTGCGTCAAGAAATGGAAGAGTCTATGACAGAAGCAATGTCTGATTTTGTATTGGCAAATGCTTCGATCACGGAACCTTTCATCGAAGAATTGTTTGCTTTGCCGGCGGAAAACGTTGATTTATCTATTGTAGACAAAAATATCATGAGTGTAAAAGTACCTGTGATGAATTTTGAATATGATGAACAGCTGACAGACTCCCCTTTGGAATACGGGTATTTGAATTCCAGTGCCGAACTGGATCGGTCAATCGATCGCTTTACTACCTTGCTTCCAAAACTTTTGGAACTGACAGAAATCGAAAAAACTTGTCAGCTGATGGCGAGTGAAATCGAAAAGACACGTCGACGAGTCAATGCATTAGAATATATGACGATTCCTCAATTAGAAGAAACGATCTATTATATTCGTATGAAGCTAGAAGAAAACGAGCGCGCAGAAGTAACAAGGTTGATCAAAGTAAAAAATATGGGTACCACTGACTAAGTGGTATCCTTTTTTAAAAGAGGAAAACGATGATTAAACAAAACAAACAATTAAAGAAACGCTTGCCGGCCGTTCAGCTTCTCGCATTAGGATTTTTTCTCCTGATTTTAGTTGGCGGCGGCCTACTTACCCTGCCATTTTTTAGTAATAGTGGGCATGGGACAAATTTTATCGATGCGCTTTTCACTGCAACTTCTGCCGTCTGCGTGACGGGATTGACGACATTGAATACAGCAGAACATTGGAACAGTGCTGGTCAGTTTTTGATCATGCTTTTGATTGAGATCGGCGGTCTTGGTTTTATGATGGTTCCGATTCTATGCTTTGCATTGATAAAGAAAAAAGTCAGTCTCAGCACACGTATTATATTAAAAGAAGCGCTAAATCTAGAAGAAGTATCAGGTGTGATGAAGCTCATGCTTTACATCCTGAAATTGGCCTTTGTGATTCAATTGATTGGTACGGTTGCTTTATCTTTTGTATTTGTGCCTGAATTTGGCTGGCTGAAAGGGATCTGGTACAGTTTGTTTCACGCAATCTCTAGTTTTTGTAATGCAGGGTTTGATTTGTTAGGAGACAGTTTAGCCAATCACCAGCAAAATGTTTATTTGATCATGGTGGTATCTGCTTTGATTATTTCTGGCGGATTAGGCTTTATCGTTTGGCGTGACTTATTGGAATATCATCAGAAAAAGAAGATGACGATTCATTCAAAAATCGCATTAACCGTTACAGGTACCCTTTTATTAGGCGGTTTCGTTGTGTTCTTTTTCACAGAACACAATGGGGCAACGTTAGTGGAAGGGAATATGTTTCAACGATTGGCAAATACTTTTTTTATGAGTGTAACACCTAGAACGGCTGGATATTATTCAGTTGATTACCTCCATATGAGTCATGCCGGTCTGATCTTAACGATGTTTTTGATGTACATTGGCGGAACATCTGGGTCGACTGCCGGCGGATTGAAAACAACTACGTTAGGTGTGTTGCTGATCCAGATGCGTTCGATGCTTAAAGGACGTACGAGAGCGGAAGCATTTGGCCGTACAATCCGTCAAGGCGCAGTGTTGCGAGCACTCACGTTGTTTTTTATCACGTTGACACTGTGTGTAGTCGCCATCATGATTTTATCAGTGACTGAAACGATACCTAAAACTTCTGGCATCGAATATATTGCTTTTGAGGTCTTTTCTGCATTTGGAACAGTAGGACTTACGATGGGATTGACGCCAGACTTGACTGCAATAGGGAAATTGATCATTATAGCGCTTATGTACATTGGACGAGTTGGGGTATTGACTGTGGTCTTCTCTCTGATGACAAAAGCACAAAGAACTCAATCAAAATACAAATATCCAGAAGAAAGTGTCATGATTGGATAAAGTATGCGGATAACATAAATAGAGGTTGTGACAGAAGGAGGCAGCTTCAAGAAATAAGAAGGAATTTACGGAAATTACTTCTCAAATTTTTGTGAAATTTCGGCTTATTTCCGAAGAAGCTACTTCTGGAACATCGTTTATTCGAAAAAAAGAAACTGTGACAAGATTTTTGTCACAGTTTCTTTTTATTAGCCTCGGATGACTTCGATTTTATAACCATCAGGGTCAATGACAAAGTAGTAAGAAGGCGCAGTGCCAGGTAATCCTTTTAAGTCAGTAATTTCAAGACCTGCAGCTTTATGCTGTTCATGTAATTTTTCTAAATCATCAGCTGCAATAGCTATATGACCATAACCATTTCCTAAATCATAGGCACCATGATTGTAGTTATAAGTCAACTCTAATTCATAGTCATCCCCAGGAAGTGTCAAATAAACAAGTGTAAATTTGTTTTCTGGAAAATCACGGCGGCGGCTTTCTTCAAAACCAAATGCCTTTTGATAAAATTCGATTGATGCTTCAAGATCTTTCACTCGAACACATGTGTGAGCCATTTTCATAGATTCATCTCTCCCTTTCCTTTTATTTAATCATAACAAAAAGAAGTAAGGAAATAGTTGATTTATGCTTGTTCATGAGAAATTTCTCATGTAAAATGGATAGAAAATAAAACTGTTAAGGTGGAAACTATTCATGGATAAACCAATTTTTGGTGAAAAAAAGCAATTTGCTGATTATCAAACCCGTTATGCAGCATATATCGTCATAGAAAAAGATCAGCAGATTGCAGTAATCGAGGCTCCAAATGGTGCTTTTTTTCTTCCTGGCGGGGAAATTGAAGGAGATGAGACGAAAGAAGAAGCAATCGTTCGTGAGCTAATAGAAGAAATGGGGATTGCGGCAGAAATTGCTTTCTATCTGGGAGAAGCAGATGAGTACTTTTACTCGAATTATCGTGCAACTTATTACTATAATCCAGGATATTTCTTTGCTGCTGATTCTTGGAAGCGTATAGGAGAACCCACAGAAAAGACCAATAAAATCTGGTGGGTCAGTCCTCGAGAAGCACTTGATAAATTGAAACGTGGCAGCCATCGATGGGCAGTCGAGAGATGGATCGAAAAAAATAATAAATAAAAACTGAAAGAAAGCGAGTAGACCAGCTTTCTCTCAGTTTTTTATTTATTACAGAACGTATTTTTTGATTGCTTCAGCTACACCGTGTTCGTCGTTCGATGAAGTGATGACATTTGCTGCTTCTTTGACAAGAGAAACGGCATTTCCCATAGCTACTCCTAGACCAGCATATTCAATCATGGATAAGTCGTTCTCGTTATCCCCTATAGCCATGATTTCATCTTGGTCAATACCAAGATGTTGTCCAAGATTCGCAACTGCCGCACCTTTACTTGCTTCTTTATTTAGTACTTCGAAGTAATAGGGTGCACTTTTGACCGTTGTGTATTTATCACGGAAAGTTTGCGGTAAACGTGCAATTGCTGCGTCTAAAATTTCTGGTTCGTCGATCATCATCATTTTGACGATGTTCATGTCTGGTGTCATTTCTTCAGGTGTTCGATATTTTAGCGGCATCTTGACTAAGCTTGCTTCGTGTATCGTATAAGCGCTGATATCTCGATTAGGTGTGTAGATTGCTTTGTCATCAATCGAATGGAGATGACTGCCAACACGGCGTGCCATCACTTCGATTTCTAGAAAATCTTCATGAGTCAGACCGTGACGGGCGATGATTTTACCTGATTTTGTTTGTTGTACGAGTGCCCCATTATAAGTAATAACGTAATCATTATCTTGAAAAAGGTCCAGCTCGTTTAACTGTTCTTGGACACCTGGTAAGGGGCGACCAGTACATAAAACGATTGAGACCCCTTTTGCAACAGCAGCGGCAATCGCTTCTTTTACTTCTTTTGTTACTTCTCTTTTCTCATTTAATAAAGTACCATCGATGTCGATAGCGACTAGTTTGATAGCCATAATTTCCTCCAATATATTTTAGTTTATTTCAATCAATGCGCCATTACGGATATGGCTGGCAAATTCTTGATAAGTTTCATCAAATAAATCATAATGATCACGCAAGGATGGGTCAACCATTTCTTTTGGAAAGAAAAATCGCTCATCTCCTTGTTCTTGTCCCGCTAAAGCGGCAACAAGCTGACTCACCTGTGATAATTCTATCAAAGTTCCGTCATTTCGCAAAATCTCGATTTGCGTACGATGTCTGCCTTGTTCTGGGCGATAAAAATCATAAGGCAGATCGTAGCTAGAGTTGACAGCAGTGTAATAAACAGGGTTATAGCCGACCTTTTCTACTAACAAAGTGAGTTTTTGAATCAAATTTGAATCTCGGTTGCCAGAAAAAGTGGCGGATTTCAGTGGTTTACGATTCAAAAAACGTTTAGCTAAATCATTTAAAATAGGATCAGCAGATTCAGACCATTGAGTAAAGTAAGTACCCAAGACCCCATCATCAAGTTTGAGGTATTCTTCTAAAGTAAAGCTTCCGTCAAGAAATGGCAAGAGTAGTTGAGAGTGTAGTTCAAAACTGCTGGCATCTTCTTGATACAACTCGTGCGCGCGATGAAGCAGATGCTCCAAGATCACTTCCATACCACGGGAAACAGGATGGAAGTACACTTGCACATACATTTGATATCGGCTAACGATATAATCTTCCACTGCATGCATGCCGCTCATGGAAAAGGCAATCCCGCCTTCATATGGACGAATCACACGTAATATTCGGGTAAGGTCAAATGTTCCATACTCCGTTCCGGTGAAATAAGCATCCCGAAGCAAATAGTCCATTCGATCTGCATCGATCTGGCTGGAAATCATTTGGACAACTTGCGGATTAGAGTAGGTTTTTTGGATCACGCTCGCTACTTTTTCAGGAAAACCTTCTTCTACTCGGTTAAGGATCTGATACACCTCTGTTTCTGGAGAAGTGATAATCTCTACAGTGATAGCCTCGTGATTCGTATGGAAGATGTGCTCGAATGTATGAGAGTAAGGACCGTGACCGACATCATGCAATAGTGCCGCACATAAAGTTACCAGCCGTTCCTGATCATCCCAGCCTCCGTTGCCTATCTTTTCTTTTGGAAAATTTCGAGAAAAGATATCGCAAATTCGTCTTGAAATCTCATAAACACCTAATGAATGGGTAAAACGGCTATGTTCTGCTCCGTGAAAAGTGAAAGAAGCAGTGCCTAATTGTTTGATTCGTCGCAGACGTTGGACTTCTTTCGAGTTGATCAAATCTAAGATTACTTGATGCTGGACATGGATATAGTTATGGACTGGGTCACGAAAAACTTTCTCCATAGGCAGCATTTGATATTTATAAGGGGTTGTCATATTGTAGCTCCTTTATGTTATTGCGTTGTTCCATTCTCTGGATTTGGTTGTTCCATTGCTCCAGCTGGATTTCTTTTTTTAGCCAGTCGGTAGAATCCAGTAAATCACTTGCAGAATACAGCTTTTCAAAAGCTTTTGCAAATGCTTCTTTGACTTCTTCTACGAGAAGGGGATAGTCAAGCAGTTCTTCAAGTGTTGCCATTGTGGCAGGATCGACTGCAGGATAGCCATTTGTACCAAAGCTTTCTTTTAAAGCAGATTGATAAAATCGTTTCATGACTTGCCCACGCTTTTCCTGATTACCGTTGACACTTAAGTACATCATAACAGAAATCCCATTTTTGATGCGACGCTGAGCGATGCCGGCAAATTTTTTGCCATGGATGCTTAAATCATAAGTTCCAGGACAATAAGAATGGGTGATTTCGAATGCTTGAATCGGTGCCTTCGGAAAGGCGTATTTAGTCAATCGGAGCATTTGCTCGTAAGCTCCATCGATGGTTATTTTTTTTTGGTCATTCTGGGGGAAAATCAAAGAAATATTCAAAATCCCTTCGTCTGATACGATTCCTAATCCACCTGAGTTTCTGATTACCGGAGCATAACCTGCATCTTTCAGTGTTTGGATCCCGTCTCTAAGAAAAGGTGTCCGAACATCTTTCATACCTAAGATGACGGTGCAGTCATATTGCCAGAAATGCAAAAAGATCTGCTGGTGTTCTTTGGAATATTCCGTTAATATATCTGTTAATGCGAAAGGGGAAAAGTCGTTTTTTTGATAAATGTGCTGATCTAGTCGAATCGCAGGGTTCATTCAACCGGCTCCTTTTTATAAATTCATATTTTCTACAATATTATACTCTAAATTCAAGGAGTTGTTTTGGAAAAAAGGTTTTCTGTAAAAATGGACAAGTTGGTTGACAAAACAAAAGAAACTAGGAACAATGTAGCTATGAGAAGTAAAGGAGAATGAAGAATGGAATTATCACAAGGAACACCGATTTCGATCAAATTGCGTACAAAAGTGAAACAACAAGGGGAAGTGCAAGATTTTTATTTTGATTTGAAAGGGCAAATGGTGACGATTGGCGATACGCTGTACATACGGTATAAAGAGATGCAAGAGGAAACAGGCGATGAAATCCCTGTAACGATCAAATTAGTTCCAGATGGTCATGTACAGCTGATTCGTGCAGGAGAAATGCGAATGCGTTTGAAATTTGGTTATAAAGAACGGTTAGAAACAGCCTACCGAACACCATACGGTATGATTCAGATTGCTACCTTTACGAAAGAACTGCATGTAAGTTTGAAAGACCGTCCCACAGCAGGAAAGGTTCGGATCGATTATGATTTGTTCATGGGACTAGAAAAAATCGGCGAATATTATTTGACATTGGATTTTACAGCGTAAATATAAAAGAAAAGTTTGATTTTTTGTGTCTGATTTTGTATGATAAGGAGTAGACTGTGAAAGGACGTGTCCTGATTGGAAATTAGTGTATTTGAAGGTGCAAACAAAAGCGAATTATCAATGATCGAAGTAGCACACGCGATCTTAGAACAACGTGGCGATGTCATGGATTTTTCTGATTTAGCCAACCAAATCCAAAACTATCTTGGTAAATCAGACAGTGAAATTCGTGATTCACTCGCACAATTTTATACTGACTTGAATATTGACGGCAGCTTTATCTCATTAGGGGATAATCGTTGGGGCTTGCGTTCATGGTATGCTATCGATTCGATCGATGAAGAAGTAAACCATGGAATGGACGAAGAGGATGAAGATACTCCGCGTCGCCGTAAACGCAAGAAAGTCAACGCCTTTATCAATGATGATGAAGACGCGATCGATTACAATGACGATGACCCAGAAGATACAGATCTGACAGAAGAAGACGACGATGATCTGTTTGATGACGATGATGATGAAGATGAAGAAATCGCTGCTTATAATTCTGACTTGCAAGAAATTGGAGCAGATGACCCAACAGATGATGAAGAAGACTTGCCTGGGAATATCGAAGAAGATTTAAGTATCATAGACGAAGACGATGATGATGAAGACTATGAAGAGGAAGAATTTTCTGACTCTGAAAAAGAATAAACATCATTTACTGTAGAGGCTGTGACGGAAGTGGTCAACTTCAAGAAATTTCCACTTATTTCCGAAGAAGCTACTTCTGGAACACCGTGTATCAGAGGTTGCAATAGAGACGTTGAACCTATCGGAATAAGGAGGTGTGACATGATTTTTGTCACACCTTCTTTTTTGTATATAAAAATTCAAAGTAAATACATAAAAAATAAAATAATTGAAACTTTTAGCGTACCTTGTACGTCATATTAAGTGAGGCGGAAAGGAGTGGAGAATGATTTTTACTGGATATAAGAAAAAACGGCAGATTGAAAAATACCGTCACCTGCTGAATGGACTCATCGAAACTGATTATCAAAAAATGTTCCGTATCACGATGAATTACGTACATGATAAAGAAGAGGCCTTAGATGTGATGCAAGATAGTTTCCATAAAGCACTGAAGTATTTTGAAAAAGAAAAAGAAATCGAGCATTTTAGTGCATGGTTTTACCGGATATTGATCCGCACGGCATTAGATAGTTGGCGCAGACAAAAAAGGACACCTGTTGACTTATTTGAAATTCAAGATATCCCGCAGCAATTACCTTTAGAAACTTCCGTTGCAGAACTTCATATGATTTTAGATAAAATAGACAGTCCGGAAAAAGAGATTCTGATCCTTTACTTTTTTGAAGGATTTCGTTTGAAAGAAATTGCGACTATCTTAGATATGAACGAAAACACAGTTAAAACAAAAATGTATCGTTCACTGAATGTTTTACGTCAAATCCTAGAATGAAGGAGAGAAGACCGCTATGTATTCTCAAAAAGAAAAGTTAAAAAAACTAAAGAAAACTTATAAAGAACAAGAAATTCCAAGAGGGCTTCAAGAGGAGATCCGCCAGCGTTTTCTTATCGAAGAGCAATCATTCATAAAAGCAAGACGGAGAAAAAGACGCCTCCAAGGGTTCGTAGTATCTTTGGCTATCGTGATGATTACAACAAGTAGTCTCCTTTTTAATAGTCAAGTTCGAAGCTTTGCAGAAGACTTGCCCATTTTAGGATCAGTCATTGAATTGATCTTAGGCGAACGTTTTACTGATCAATCTGAAAAAATCGATATTCAAGTACCGAAGATCCATACTCAAAATGAGAAAGAAAATAAAACGATTCATGGATTAAACCAAAAATACTTTCACGAAGGACAAGCAGATTTTAAAAAAGCTGAAAAAGAATACGGAAATCTTGAAACGGATCATTACCAAGTTCTGGGTGATTATCAGAAAATCGTAGACGATGACCGGTTTCTTGTGATCGAAAGACAGATTACCCAAACAGCAGCGGATAGCCACGTTGAAAAAAGATACGACACGATCGACAAGAAAAACAGTGTCCAGCTCTCACTTCCGCTGTTATTCAAAGATGACACCTATTTATCTGTTTTGACAAAAGAAGTCAAGCGGCAAATGGCCGAACAAGTCAAGGAAGATCCGTCTAAGTACTATTGGACTGAACAAGATATTCAAGAAGGAACGATAGAAAAACCAACACTTGTTACACCAACACGAAGTTTTTATTTGAATAAAGAACATCAATTAGTTCTGACTTTTTCTCAATATGAAATTGCTCCTGGTTATATGGGAACACCAGAATTTGTCATTCCCAAGTCCGTGACAAAAACGATTTTGGCATCGGAAGATTATCTGGATCATTAGGCGAGAAGTAGTTACGACTAGCAGTTTCAATTCTTTACAGTTATTTTCAAGTAAGTAATTAAGAAGAGAAAAAGAGAAAGAAGAGATATAGTGAAAAGAAATTATTTAGTTATCAGTATCATTGCTTTATCCGTGCTTTTATTTTTCGAAGTCACTTCGGTTGCCTCCTTGATCAGCGAAGAGAAAGGACAAGTAACTTCTTCGGAACGTTCGTCACAAGCTTTCAAACAATCAGAACAATCAACGTTTACAGAAGATCCAAGCAACAGTATACGATGGTGCAATTATTTTATTCCATGATATTTATCCTGAAACGATTCGTGCCGTTCCTCAAGTGATCGATTATCTGCAAGAGCAAGGGTACCGCATTACGACAGTGGGGGATTTATTAGGACATCCAACGACTGTCGAGAACTATTATGGCAGAAACGATCATCGGCCAGTCCAGTAAGTGAAAACAAGTATACTTATAATAAAAAACTGTCCGCCAATTTTTTTGGTGGACAGTTTTCACTTGAAAAATAAAGAAGCAAACATTCGGAAGTTATGCTAAAATGGCAATAGAACGCGTCCTGAGGGAATCGAACCCCCGTCTCAAGAACCGGAATCTTACGTGATATCCACTACACTAAGGACGCAAGCACTGGGATAATTGTAACTAAACAGATAAAAAATTACAAGGGGATTGGACAAAAAAATGAAATTTGAGCAAAATTTTTCACAAAAACAGCAGCAGACACAGAAACTAGCCATGACGCAACAGTTGCAGCAGTCCATCCAAGTTTTACAATATAACAGTGAAGAGCTGTTGGCATTCGTTGAGAACCAAGCAATGGAAAATCCATTGGTGGAAGTTGTTGAGCCGGAATGGCAGCCAGATTACATAAAAGCTTCTTCATCTTCTTATGAAGGAGAAGAGACAAATTACCTAAATCAGATTCCTGATACAAAAGGGTCTTTATTTGATTCGTTGATCGAACAAGTCCATTTGAATTATCGAGATACTTTTTTAAGAAAAATCGTTCTTTATCTTGTAGAATACATCGATTTGAACGGATTTTTGACGATTAGTTTAGAGGAAGCTGGAAAAGAGATCGGAGCGACGCCTATTCAAATGCTCGATGCATTGACACTGATCCAGCAATTAGAACCAGCTGGAGTAGGTGCACGTAGTTTGCAAGAATGTCTCATGCTTCAAACGGAACGGGATGATTATGCGCCGGAACTAGCTTATATTGTGCTAGAAGAATGTTTTGAGCAATTGGTGGAGCGAAAATGGAAAGAGATTGCGCAGCGTTTTTCTGTTGATTTACATGCTGTTCAGCAAATATTCGACTATTTGCAAACATTGAGCCCAAGTCCTGGACGAATTTTCGACCGTAGTAGCGAATTGTACATTATTCCTGATGTCCGGGTATTAGTGGACGATGAAAATGTACAAGTCATCTCAAACCGAAAAAATCAGCCGAATATCCGATTCCAAGAGACCTACTTCAAGCAAATGTCACAACAAGCAGATAAAGAAACTGAAAATTATTTAAAAGAACGGAAACAGGAATTCGAATGGTTGAAGAAAACGATCCTCCAACGCGGGGATACAATTTTGCGGGTTGCTCAAGTCATTGTTTCTCGACAAAAAGCTTTCTTTATCGACAAGGGGCGGCCAATCAAACCTCTTACGTTAAAGGAAGTTGCGGCTGAGATAGATGTGCATGAATCTACGGTCAGTCGAGCTGTCAACGGGAAATATTTGGAAACAGATTTCGGTGTATTTGAGTTAAAGAAATTTTTCACTGCAAGAATCCCTACTAACGGTGCAGAACAGACAGAAGACCTTTCGGCAGATACTGCGAAGAAAAAGTTGCAGGAATTAGTTGATCAAGAAGACAAAAGCAAGCCGTTGTCGGACCAGAAATTGGTTGAATTGCTGAAAAAAGATGAGATAGCGATCTCAAGGCGAACGGTAGCAAAATACCGTGATTTATTAGGAATCCCAAGTTCATCAAAAAGAAAACGTTATGATAACTGATCATCCAAAAGATCAGAAAAAGTATTTTGCTTTTTCTGATCTTTTTAGTTGAAAAACGAAAGAAAAACTGTTAGACTAACAGTCGTGAGGTTGAGATTTCCCTTTATTGATGTGAAATTTGAAAAGTTAATTTCTTTTTTTTATCGTATATGGGTCGTTTTAAGTCTACATTGGACGTAAAGTGTCCAACTAAGGAGATCGCTATGCTAGATGAAATAAAAATGATTGAATCTGTTGCACCAGATATTATCGAAGTGTTGCAAGAACGCTATAAAATTTTACGAAATATCTATTGGATGCAACCGATTGGACGTCGAAGTTTATCGGAAAGTATGGGGATAACAGAACGAGTATTGCGAACAGAAACAGACCTTTTGAAAAATCTGAATTTGATCGATACCTCAAAAAGCGGTATGACGCTGACAACTAAGGGCGAAGAAGTTTATCAAAGTCTTGAAAACTTCATGGATCAGCTTTTAGGTACGCATCAAACCGAACAACAGTTGGCAGAATATTTTGGTAATCAGCGCTGTATCGTTGTTTCAGGAAACAGCGAAGAGCAAACCAAAGTGGCTGATGCATTCGGCGAAGCGCTGAGTGAAGCCTTAGACCGACTGCTTCCGGAAGGCGAGAATATCATCGCTGTGATGGGAGGAACTACCATGGCAGTTGTAGCAGAACAATTGTCTAATCTGGAAAATAAAAAACGGCATAACTTGTTTGTCCCTGCAAGAGGCGGGATTGGTGAAGCGATAACTGTACAGGCAAATTCTGTCAGTGCAAGAATGGCTGCTAAAGCAAATGGAAACCACCGTGCACTTTATGTTCCGGAACAATTAAGTCTGGCAACTTACAATTCTTTACTCAATGAGCCATCTATCCAAGAAGTCTTAAACTTGATTAGTGAGGCGAATTGTGTTATTCATAGTATTGGGCGTGCATTACACATGGCAGCACGTCGAAAGATGACTGAAAAAGAATTAGTCATGCTGAAACAAGCAAATGCTGTAGCGGAATCCTTTGGCTACTTTTTCAATGAAAAAGGCGAAGTTGTTTATAAGGTCCCTAGAATCGGCATAGAATTGCAAGATTTGGCGAAAGTCCCGATCATCATGGCGATAGCGGGCGGAAAATCAAAAGCCAAAGCAATTCGAGCTTATATGAAAAATGCACCAAAACAAACGTGGCTCATCACTGATGAAGCTGCTGCAAACGAGATTTTAAAAGGGGTAACCCTTTAAAATAAATATTTTTTTGATTTTCATAAGGAGGAAATCTTAAATGACAGTTAAAGTAGGTATTAATGGTTTTGGACGTATTGGACGTCTAGCATTCCGTCGTATCCAAGATGTAGATGGAATCGAAGTAGTAGCAATCAACGACTTGACAGATGCTAAAATGTTGGCACACTTGTTAAAATACGACACAACTCAAGGACGTTTCAACGGAACAGTTGAAGTTCATGAAGGTTCATTCAACGTAAACGGAAAAGAAGTTAAAGTATTAGCTAACCGCAACCCAGAAGAATTACCATGGGGCGAACTAGGCGTAGATATCGTTCTAGAATGTACTGGTTTCTTCACTTCTAAATCAGCAGCTGAAAAACATTTAACAGCTGGTGCTAAACGCGTTGTTATCTCTGCTCCTGGCGGAAACGATGTTCCAACAATCGTTTATAACACAAACCACGAAACATTAACTGGTAAAGAAACAGTTATCTCAGGTGCTTCATGTACAACTAACTGTTTAGCTCCTATGGCTAAAACATTGAACGACAAATTTGGTGTTGTTGAAGGATTGATGACAACTATCCATGCTTACACAGGTGACCAAATGACTCTAGACGGACCTCATCCTAAAGGTGACTTCCGCCGTGCACGCGCTGCTGCTGCAAACATCGTTCCTAACTCAACAGGTGCTGCTAAAGCTATCGGTTTAGTAATCCCTGAATTGAACGGTAAATTAGACGGAGCTGCTCAACGTGTTCCTGTACCAACAGGTTCATTAACAGAATTAGTAACAGTTCTTGAAAAAGAAGTAACTGTTGACGAAATCAACGCAGCAATGAAAGAAGCTTCAAACGAATCTTACGGATACAACACAGACGAAATCGTTTCTTCAGATATCGTTGGTATGACTTACGGTTCATTATTTGATGCTACACAAACTAAAGTAATGACAGTTGGCGACAAACAATTAGTTAAAACTGTTGCTTGGTACGACAACGAAATGTCATACACTGCACAATTAGTACGTACTTTAGAATACTTCGCTAACTTATAAGATAGACAAACGTACAAGTGTAAATGATAGACATGTACATTTAAAAGCGGGGAAGCAATCGCGCTTCTTCCGCTTTTTTTGATAATAAGTTTATTCAGGAGGAAATAAAATGGCTAAGAAAACAGTGAAAGATATCGATTTAAAAGACAAAAAAGTTCTTGTCCGTGTTGACTTCAATGTTCCTTTGAAAGACGGCGTGATCACTGACGACACTCGTATCAAAGCAGCATTGCCAACAATCAACTACGTTTTAGAACAAGGCGGAAAAGCAATCCTTTTCTCTCACCTTGGACGTGTAAAAACAGAAGAAGATAAAGAAGGAAAATCTTTAGCTCCAGTTGTAAAACGTCTAGGCGAATTATTAGGTAAAGAAGTAACATTCGTACCTGAAACTCGCGGAGAACAATTAGAAGAAGCAATCCGCAACATGAAAGATGGCGACGTTGTCGTATTTGAAAACACACGTTTTGAAGACGTTGACGGTAAAAAAGAAAGCAAAAACGATACAGAGCTAGGTAAATACTGGGCTTCATTAGGTGATGTATTTGTTAACGATGCTTTCGGTACAGCTCACCGTGCGCATGCTTCTAACGTAGGTATCGCTTCAACTGGTATCCCAACAGTTGCTGGATTCTTGATGGAAAAAGAAATCAAGTTCATCGGTGAAGCAGTAGAAGAACCAAAACGCCCAATGATCGCAATCCTTGGTGGCGCAAAAGTTTCTGATAAAATCGGCGTAATCGAAAACTTGATTCCTAAAGCAGACAAAATCTTGATTGGTGGCGGAATGACTTACACATTCTACGAAGCAAAAGGAATCAAGATCGGTAACTCTCTAGTAGAAGCTGACAAAGTAGAACTAGCAAAAGAATTGATCGAAAAAGCAGGCGACAAACTTGTCTTGCCAATCGACAATGTCTGTGCACCAGAATTTTCAAATGATGTAGAAACACAAGTAATCGAAGGAGACATTCCTGACGGTTTGATGGCTTTAGACATCGGCCCAGCATCAGTAAAATTATTTGCTGATACATTACAAGGTGCAAAAACAGTTGTTTGGAACGGACCTATGGGTGTATTTGAAATGAGTAACTTTGCTAAAGGTACAATCGGTGTTTGTGAAGCAATCGCTAACTTAGAAGGCGCAACAACAATCATCGGTGGCGGAGACTCAGCTGCAGCAGCAGAACAATTAGGTTTTGCTGACAAATTCACACACATCTCAACAGGTGGCGGCGCAAGCTTGGAATTGCTTGAAGGTAAAGAATTACCAGGACTAGCAGCAATTAACGATAAATAAACAGCCAAGTTTGCTCTATTCTGACGAGTGATCGATCAAAAGGTGAAGGGAGTTTTCATGACTCCCTAGCCATTTTTCAATAAATTAAGGAGTGTGTTCCTCAATGCGTAAACCTATTATCGCAGGTAACTGGAAAATGAACAAAACTGCATCAGAAGCAAAAGAATTTGCTGAAGCAGTAAAAAACAAAATCCCTTCAAATGACAAGGTTGATTCAGTCATCGGATCTCCTGCATTATTCTTACAAGAATTAATGACATCAGCTGAAGGTACAGAACTAAAAATCTCAGCACAAAACTGCTACTGGGAAAACTCAGGCGCGTTCACTGGTGAAACTTCACCAGCAGCTCTTGCTGATCTAGGTGTTCACTATGTGATCATCGGACATTCAGAACGTCGTGAATATTTCCATGAAACAGACGAAGACATCAATAAAAAAGCAAAAGCTATCTTTGCAAACGGTATGACACCAATCTTATGCTGTGGCGAATCTTTAGAAACATATGAAGCAGGCAAAACTGCTGAATGGATCGAAGGACAAATTACAGCTGGTTTAGCTGACCTTTCAGCTGAACAAGTGTCAAACATGGTGATTGCTTATGAACCAATCTGGGCAATCGGTACTGGTAAATCAGCTGACGCACAAATCGCTGACGAAATTTGTGGTGTTGTACGTCAAACAGTTGAAAAACTTTATGGAAAAGAAGTATCAGAAGCTGTTCGTATCCAATACGGCGGTTCTGTAAAACCAGAAAATATTGCTGAATACATGGCAAAAGAAAATGTTGACGGTGCTTTAGTCGGCGGCGCAAGCTTGCAAGCAGATTCATTCTTGTCATTGTTAGACGCTGTAAAATAATTGGTGAAAATTTGCGAAAAATGCAAGAAATGTTTGCACTAATGAGCAAAATTAACTAAAATCGTATATGAGGGAAATCCCTTAGGAAAAAACAAACTCAAAGGAGAGACAAAACATGTCAATTATTACTGATGTTTACGCTCGCGAGATCTTAGACTCACGTGGTAACCCAACAATCGAAGTAGAAGTATACACAGAAAGCGGAGCTTTTGGCCGCGGAATGGTTCCTTCAGGTGCTTCAACTGGTGAATACGAAGCAGTTGAATTACGTGACGGAGACAAAGCTCGTTATGGCGGTAAAGGTGTAACTAAAGCTGTCGACAACGTAAACAACATCATTGCTGAAGCAATCATTGGCTACGATGTTCGTGACCAAATGGCTATCGACAAAGCTATGATCGCTTTAGACGGAACTCCTAACAAAGGTAAATTAGGTGCGAACGCTATTTTAGGTGTTTCTATCGCTGTTGCACGTGCAGCTGCTGACTACCTAGAAGTACCTTTATACCACTACCTAGGCGGATTCAACACGAAAGTATTGCCAACACCAATGATGAACATCATCAACGGCGGATCACATGCTGATAACTCAATCGACTTCCAAGAATTCATGATCATGCCTGTTGGCGCTCCAACATTCAAAGAAGCTCTACGTATGGGTGCTGAAGTATTCCACGCATTAGCTTCAATCTTGAAAGCTCGCGGATTAGCAACTTCTGTTGGTGACGAAGGTGGATTTGCTCCAAACCTTGGTTCAAATGAAGAAGGTTTCGAAGTAATCATCGAAGCAATCGAAAAAGCTGGCTATGTACCTGGTAAAGACGTTGTTCTTGCTATGGATGCTGCTTCTTCAGAATTCTACGACAAAGAAAAAGGCGTTTACGTACTAGCTGACTCAGGCGAAGGCGAAAAAACAACTGACGAAATGATCAAATTCTACGAAGAATTAGTTTCTAAATATCCAATCATCTCAATCGAAGACGGATTAGACGAAAACGATTGGGACGGATTCAAGAAATTAACTGACGTATTAGGCGACAAAGTTCAATTAGTTGGTGACGACTTGTTCGTAACAAACACTCAAAAATTATCTGAAGGTATCGAAAAAGGAATTGCTAACTCAATCCTTATCAAAGTGAACCAAATCGGTACATTAACAGAAACTTTCGAAGCTATCGAAATGGCTAAAGAAGCTGGCTACACAGCAGTTGTATCTCACCGTTCTGGTGAAACAGAAGATTCAACAATCTCTGATATCGCTGTTGCAACAAACGCTGGTCAAATCAAAACAGGTTCTCTATCACGTACTGACCGTATTGCTAAATACAATCAATTACTACGTATCGAAGACCAACTTGGTGAAGTTGCAGAATACAAAGGTTTGAAATCTTTCTACAACTTGAAAAACAAATAATTCTTTTCTAATGAAGATACATGATCGACCGATTGAAAGATAGACGAGCATGATCACTTAGTTAAGTAATCAGACTCTCTACCTGCTGATTTCAGCAAGTAGAGAGTTTTTTTGTTGTGAAAATCATTTGATGAATAAATCTCTTTTTTAAGAACAGAAAAATCAGGAGAGTACATAAATTATTATAATAACAACCGTTTATTTATATATATCATATAAACCCTATTATATAAATATCCGTATTTATTAAAAATAACTTATAATTTTATTTTTGTAACTGGCTTCTGTATATAATATTTACAAATATCGATACGAGACAATCGTATCGAAAAAAGTCAGTTATCAAGAGATAACATCGTATAGGACCTTTTAAGGATAGAACAATAAGAGAGGAGGAAGCAGTCTTCGTTTCATTCATATCCTTTTACGCTCGGATAGGATGATTCTCTTCAAAAAGGGGATGGCAATCTTCCTCTTTCGATAAAAATCATTTGAACAGGGAGACAGAAAAATGAAAAAATTTTAGATAATTACAATGATAAAAATTATAAATATGGGATAACTACAAATATTTTTGAGATGGATCCGACTTACTGTTCTAAAATCGTCTGGCAAGCTTATTGGTATGCTTCGGCTGCTGTGCAGGTAGGAGGAATGTATCAGCCGCTTATTGCTTTGCCATACGATCTTCCTGATTATTTTGATGAAAGAGCGATCCATATCTTAACATGGGAGAATTGATGATGAGAAGGAGGATTTCTAAAAAAAGAAATTACTGTTCTAAGATTTTTATTCGATAGGTTTACTGTTAGGGGGTACATGGCTCTATCAATTTCCAATCAAGAAACATATAGCTACACGAGCACTGTATCAATTATTAGAGGAGGAATACCAATTAACCGATTATGATATTTTTATTTCAAGAGTAGTGAAAGATACGAAAAGTGGTAGAGGCGGTGTCAGTATTTTTTTCATGGTAAGGAATAGTTTGTATGAATATGAGTATGACTACTCTCTTGAAGAAAATAATTGGCTACGTGGTTATTACGTAAGGAGGGGTAATTATAGATCATGCGATACTCTTATTTTCAATGATGAGGAATAAAATGATTTGACTACAGAAGAACAGTTCAACAAAGTAGCTTCTCTTGTTTTTTTACTTGGTTGGATTTACTAGCGTAGAGGCAAGAATTGGAAAGCCATTTACTTGGAAAAGGGGAATGTGACGCTGCATTTGTCACGCCCTTTTTTCTGTGGTCTCTCTTATTTGAAAATCTAGGCGTACTCCAATACAATAAAAAGAAACGGCAAAGGAGAAGATTAGATGAAAAAAGAAGAAAAAATTGCGATTTTACAAGAGATTATCCGAATAAAATCAGTGAATGGAAACGAAGGCGAAGTAGCAGCTTATTTGAATAAGCTTTTGGAAAAACATGGCATAATAGGAGAACTCGTTTCTTACAGTAATGGTAGAGATAATCTGATTGCTCAATTCCAAAAAGGGCAATCAGGAAAAGTGTTAGGCCTATCTGGTCATATGGATGTCGTGGCGGCGGGGAATGAATCGTCTTGGACCTATGCGCCCTTTGCAGCAGAAATCCATGGGAATCGTTTGTACGGACGTGGTGCTACAGATATGAAGAGTGGCTTGGCGGCAATGGTGATTGCCATGATCGAACTCAAAGAGTCAGGAAAACCATTTAACGGAACAGTCAAATTATTAGCCACTGTCGGAGAAGAAGTGGGTGAATTAGGTGGGGAACAGCTCACGAAAGCTGGTTATGTGGATGACTTAGATGCCTTGATCATCGGAGAGCCAACCAATTACAGTTTAATGTACACACACATGGGATCAATCAACTATACGGTCATCTCGCACGGAAAAGAAGCGCATAGCTCTATGCCAGACCAAGGCTATAATGCGATCAATCATCTAAATGAATTCATTACGAAAGCAAATGCTGAAATGAATCACCTCGCTGAAGCAATCGAGAATCCCGTCTTAGGAAAAACAATCCATAATGTCACGTTGATCAGCGGCGGAAATCAAGTAAACAGCATTCCGAGCCACGCGCAACTTCAAGGGAACATCCGATCGATTCCTGAATATCCAAATGATAAAATCATTGCATTACTGCAATCAATCGTCAAGGAATTGAATCAAGAGACAGACTACCATTTGGAATTGACGATCGATTACAACAAAATACCTGTCAAAGCAGATCCAGATTCTCCTTTGATTCATTGCATTCAGCAACAATTCAGTCAGCCATTACCTTTAGTTGGAGCGGCAGCAACCACAGATGCAGCCGAATTTACAAAAGCTGACCACTCCTTCGACTTTGTCGTCTTTGGACCTGGTGTCGTTACTTTGCCTCATCAAATAGATGAGTATGTCGAGCTCGATAATTATTTAGATATGATCGAAAAATATCAAGCTATTATTTTATCCTACTTAGCGTAAGTTTTTTAATAGATGAAAAACAGAGCCAGATGAGCAACTTTTTGCTCATTTGGCTCTGTTTGTTCATCCTATTTTTCTCTTGGAATATATCAAGCGCTGCGGCAACATAGTGATGACTAATGAAACAACGACGACAGATAGCAGACGGTCAAGGTAGTCTGTGCCTGCCTGTACCAAGATCACACTGATGGTTTGATCGAAACCTAACCCATGTAATAATTGGACGATCATGCTAGACCCTGAGGAAGTGATTCCGCCAAATAACTGAACGGTAATGATCGAAGAGACGATCGTTCCAGGTACAGACAAAATCAAAGCGAGTAATAAGAGTTTCAAACGTTTTTTATCTTTGTCGAGATACCTTGGTAAAATCAATCCAGCCAACAAACCTGTGAGGATTTGGATCGGTGAATAATACAGTGAAAAAATATCTGTAGTCACCCCGCTTAATACACCGCTGGATAGTCCTGTCAACATTCCTGGTATGGGACCAAGTAACGCGCCAGCAAAAATCGTTCCAATAGAATCTAGATAGATTGGCAAACGAAGCCATAAAGCAATCGTTCCTCCAACATAATTGATCCCAATACACAAAGCCATCATTGTAAGTACACGAGTTGTCATCTTGTTTTTATTCATTTTGTTAGCCCATCTTTAACCTTTCCAAATCTTTCATAATCGTTTCTTCTTGTGCATTTAAAAGAACGGTTAAAAACTTTTGGAAAAAAAGACGAGTATCTACTTTTGTCATAATTTTACTGTTAGCAGATTTCTGCCAAAATTCATAACGATCAACCAATGTTTGTCCGCGACTTATTCCTTGAGTTTCTACAGCAGTGAAGCTTTTAAAGCCTTCACAGATGGACTCATCGATAAAATAAGCAACAGCTAACGGATCATTGATGACACATCCTAAGATTCTTTCTTGTTTCCAGTGAAAGTCAAAATAAAAACGAGTGATCGCTTTTAGATACTCTCCCTCTTCAGGATTCATTTGGCAGCAATATTCAAGGATAGTCGGTGTCAAGACGATTTCTCTTGTCACATCTAACCCAACCATTTCTATCGGTTGTTTGAGCTTCTCGAATACATAAGAAGCTGCCTCAGGATCACACCAGTAATTGTATTCAGCAACTGGTGAACAGTTACCATGGCTTTTGTAAGTTCCGCCCATTGAGACAAAACGATCCATATGTTTCCCAACAGTTGGGTTGATTTTCAAAACAGAAGCGATATTGGTCAAAGGACCCAAAGCAATGACTGATGTATCTGTTTTTTCTTTGAAATAATCAGCTAGAAAATCAACTGCATGGAGCGATTCTGCCTGTTTTGCTAAGACCCTCGGGAAATTTGTTTCCCCTAATCCATCCAACCCATGAGTGTCTTGCGCACTAATGAAAGGTTGCTTCAAAGGTTTTTCCATTCCTTGATAAACAGGGATATCTAAACGATCACAGCGCTCCAAACATTTCAGCACATTCTGCGTACCGATATCTACAGGGACATTCCCGCAAACGACGGTAATAGCAACTACTTCGATATCAGGGGATTTGACAGCTAGTGATAAAGCTAAAGTGTCGTCGATCCCTGGATCGCAATCAATAATTACTTTTCGCATTATTTCCAATCTCCTTTCTTTAGAGATACTTAGTTTTTTATTCTGGGAAGTTTCCGAACCAGTCCAAGACGAGCGTCTTGTTTATAATGCACGAAATTAGTATACTGGCTTTTATTGTGAATGTAAATGCTCTCTTACAAGTAAATCTATTGAGAAGAACTTTAAGTAAATGATACAATGAAAAGGAAATGGAATTTACGTGTGCCGAAGAAAAAGAATCCTATTGATCGGTATATTGTATAATAAATAGATTATAGTTTGGCAGAAAGCGGCGGGTGTACGATGGTTATTTTTTATTTCATTCTTATTCTGATAATTATAGGAATCAGTTACCATTTTCTTTCTTATTTTTATGCAAAGAAATTAGTAAGAGCGGGAGTACAGAGAGGCTATGACTGGTATGAAGACACTGGGCACCGCTTGATGGATCCTGCTGCAGTCACGTCAGTAGAAAAAAAGCGGCAAAAATTAGAAGAAGAGTGTGAAAGCTTCTGGGAACAAGGAATACCGAAAACGATCAAAAGTTATGACGGGTTGAAACTAGCTGGACAGATGTTCATCCAACCAACTCAGCAGAATAAATGGGTCATTTGTGTACATGATTATCGAAGTACAGGGAAAAGAGATATGTCTCATATAGGTAAAAGATATGCAGAGAAAGGATTCAACGTTCTTATACCCGATTTACGTGCGCATGGAAAAAGTGAAGGAGAAATCATCGGAATGGGATGGCTAGATCGGCTAGATTTAATTGCATGGATCCAACTCATCTTAGATGAACAACCAGATGCCTCCATTATTTTGCACGGCGGTTCGATGGGCGCTTCTACGATTATGATGGCAAGTGGTGAAAAGCTTCCATCTGCAGTCAAAGGATTTATCTTAGACAGCGGATATGTTTCTGTTTATGCGGAATTTCGGTACATGTTAAGTAAAATCACGGTCTTTCCTAAAAAAATGATCATGAGATATGCGAATCACTATGCTCAGAAATACGCAGGTTATTCTTTAAAGCAAGCATCAGCTACAAGACAGCTTGGTAGTAACCATTTGCCTTTGTTAGTCATCCATGGTGAAAGAGATCATTTTGTTCCTACAGAAGCAGCATACACGATTCAAAACGCTACAGCAGGGGATAAAGCATTACTGCTTGTTCCAGAAGCAGAACATTTGGAAGCATCGATGAAAGATCCGAAAACCTATTGGACAGTGATTTTTTCATTTATTGAACAAAGAATAACGATGGATTGATTTTCTCTTCCTTTTTGTAAGCAATCCGAGGATAAATAATTGTTTATAGACCATGAGACTGTTAAAATAAGGTAGGAATAAAAAAATATCAGTTATTTGAGGAGTGCGGCATATGGAAATCAAAGAGGAAAAAAATCGTCTTGCTTTATTCAATGATGAGCAACAAGAAATCGGAGAAATGACATGGTCGGATGCGGGGCCAGACATCATGATTATTGACCATACATTTGTCGATCCAGCATATCGTGGTCAAAAATTAGCTGAAAAGCTAGTGTATACTGGAGTAGAACTAGCAAGACGAGAGGGGAAAAAGATCATCCCTTTATGCCCTTACGCAAAAAAAGAGTTTGAGAAGAAACCAGAGTATCATGACGTCTTACGCCAATCATAATAATAACAGCTGAAAGATTTGCACTTTCAGCTGTTTTTCCATTTATATAGAGTTGTCACGGAGTTTTATCTATGATAAAGTTAAAGAGACGATATCTTTTGGGAAGGAGGCTGCTATATGTATAATTTAATTTTGGGAATCGTGATCGTTTTATCGATTGTTATGGTCATTGCGATTATGATGCAGCCAAGCAAGCAAAATAGTGCAGCGAGTGCATTTACCGGCGGTGCGGATCAACTATTCGGCAAACAAAAAGCTCGCGGCTTTGAAGCTGTCATGCAGCGATCAACTGCAGTCATGGGAGCTGTCTGGATGATCTTATTATTTGTCCTAGCATTTTTATCTTCGAAGTAGTCGAATAAGCCTCTCGCACAACGGCGGGGCGGCTTTTTTTATTGCAAAGAGAACGCTTAAGAAGAAGTTATGAAAGAAACTATGGTAAAATGAGGCGAAAGAGGTGAAACGAGTGAAACAATTACCAAAACCCCTTTATGCAAAACATGGAAAACGAGCAGTTTTGCTGCTTCATGCGTACTCAGGAAGTCCAAATGATGTCCGGATGCTCGCACGGTTTTTAGAAAAAGCAGATTATACAGTCTATGCGCCGCTATTTAAAGGACATGGAACGATGGAGCCATATGATATCTTGCAAGAAAAAGCAGAAAGCTGGTGGGCAGATACTAAAAAAGCTATCCATTTTTTACAGTCTGAACAGTTTTCTGATATTGCCGTATTGGGATTATCGATGGGTGGCATCTTTGCTGTACGGGCACTAGAAGAAGAATCAGTAATTGGCGGCGGTTTTTTCTGTTCGCCCCTGTCTCCTGTAGAAACAAACGTGCCTGAAAATTTTGAAAAATATGTACGTCAAGTGCTGAAGATAGCAGGCAAATCAGAAAAAGAAATCAATGAAAAAGCTGTGTCTTACCGCTCGTTAGCTGAACATCAATTAATGGATATACAAGACCAAGCAGCAATCGCAGAAAGTAGACTATCAGATATCCAACAGCCAATATTTTTAGCTCAAGCTGGGAAAGATGAAATGATCGACCCAAATGGTGTATTTGAAACGGCACGCAAATTGAGCCGCCAACGAGTGACACTTCAATGGTATCCTGAAAGCGGTCATGTGATTACAGTTGGCACAGCAAGACGCGAATTAGAAAAAGACGTGTTGGAATTTTTAGAAAAATTACCTTGGAATGAGGAATAAATATGACAAAAGAAACAATAAAAGAGAAAATTCTCTTTTTCATGGAAAGCAGTCGCAAACGTAGTTTTTCTATGGAAGAAATCGCTGAAGGTCTAGGCTTTCAAAAAAGCGATGATTTTAAATTACTAGTACAAACGATTGCTCAAATGGAAAGAGAACAGAGTATCGTTTTCAATAAAAAAGGAAAAGTCAAACTTCCTTTAAAACCGATCTTGGTCGAAGGGACATTTCGGGCAAATGAACGAGGATTTGGATTTGTAACGATTGATCCCGAAGAAGATGATATCTATATCCCGAAAGAAGCGACTGGCTTTGCAATGAATGGGGATACCGTAGCAATTGATATCATGAAGCGAGCAAATACAGATATGGATCGCGGAGCAGAGGGAAAAGTAGTGGAGATTCGAGACCGAGCGACTACTCAGTTAGCCGGAGAATTTGTTGCTTATTCAGACGAAGAGATACAGGAAACGGATCTTTATGGTGTGGTCATCCCGAAAGATAGAAAGCTTAACCAATTCAAAGTGTATGCAGCGGCAGAGGGAGTTCGTCCAGTTGACGGAAGTATTGTATTGATCGAACTGACCCATTACCCTGAAAAAGGGTATGCGACTAGTTTAGAAGGGATAATCAAGCAAGTGATTGGTCATAAGAATGACCCTGGCATGGATATCCTCTCGATTGTCGTGGCTAACGGTATTCCTACAAAATTTCCTAATGATGTGTTGTCTGAGGCAGATGAAGTTCCAGACCAGATCAGCGAAAAGGATATTGTTGGACGCAGAGATTTAAGAGATCAGCTCATTGTTACGATTGATGGAGAAGATGCAAAAGATCTAGATGATGCAGTGACGGTCAAAAAATTAGAAAATGGTAATTATTTTCTTGGAGTACACATTGCAGATGTATCTTACTATGTGACGCAAGGCAGTCAACTGGACAGAGAAGCATACGAAAGAGGAACAAGTGTCTATTTGACCGATCGAGTGATTCCGATGATCCCACAACGTTTATCTAATGGTATCTGTTCATTGAATCCCCATGTTCCACGACTCACCATGAGTTGTGAAATGGAGATCGATCCAAATGGACAAGTTGTCTCTCATGAGATTTTTCCAAGTGTGATCCAAACAACAGAACGGATGACCTACACAGCTGTCAATCAAATCTTAGAAGATCAAGATGAAGAAACGATGCAACGTTATGCTCAGCTCGTGCCTATGTTCCAAGAAATGGGTGAGTTGCATCGAATCCTTGAAACGATGCGAATCAAACGTGGAGCGATTTCTTTTGAGGATCGTGAAGCGAAGATCCTTGTTGATGCTGAAGGACACCCAAATGATATCCAGCTAAGAAGCAGAGGGATAGGTGAACGCTTGATCGAATCCTTTATGCTTGCTGCCAACGAAACGGTAGCTGAACATTATAATAAATTAAATCTTCCGTTTATTTATCGAATCCATGAACAGCCAAAAGAAGAAAAAATGCAGCGCTTCTTTGATTTTGCTTCAGCTTTGGGCATTCTGGTACGAGGAACGAAAGGAACGATCACACCGAAAGATTTACAGCATGTGATCGAAGGAGTAGAAGATAAACCAGAAGCGGCAGTTATCAATACTATGTTGCTCAGAAGTATGCAACAAGCACGCTATTCAGAAGACAATTTTGGGCATTATGGCTTAGCAGCAGATTACTACACACATTTTACATCTCCTATTCGACGCTATCCCGATCTGATCGTCCATCGGCTGATCCGTTCCTATAGCCAAGATAAAAGTGAAAGCAATCAAAGTTTATGGGCTGAGGAACTTCCTGAAATCGCGGATCATAGTTCTAAGATGGAGCGTCGCGCAGTAGAAACAGAACGTGAAGTAGATGCGATGAAGAAAGCAGAATTCATGATGGACAAAGTGGGAGAAGAATTCGACGGGATCATCAGCTCTGTTGTGAAATTCGGACTGTTTATCGAACTACCGAATACAGTAGAAGGATTGATCCATATCAATGAATTGAAACAAGACTACTTCCATTTTATTGAAAATCATTTAGCGCTTGTAGGTGAAAGAACTGGTCTGACTTTTAAAATCGGACAAAAAGTGCGCGTAAAAGTAGTCAAAGCTGATCCAGATGAACGAGCAGTGGATTTTGAACTCGTTTCCGCAGAAGAGGTCACTGCGTTGGAACGTCCAAAAGCACGCAATGGAAAATCTGGAAAACGAGAAGGAAAACAAGCAGGCAAACGCTCAGAAAAAAATGGCAAGAAGAACAAACGATATAGTGATAGTAAGCAAACGTTCGGTAAGAAAAAAGGGAAAAAGCCATTTTACAAAGGTGTCAAAAAGAAGAAAAAGAAAAAATAAAATGAGTTGGAGGAAACAGCTATGCCAAAAGGCGAGGGAAAACTAATTGCACAAAATAAGAAAGCTCGCCATGATTATTCGATCATCGACACGATGGAAGCAGGGATGGTCTTGCAAGGAACGGAGATCAAGTCGATACGAAACAGCCGGATCAATCTGAAAGATGGATTTATTCGCGTCCGCAACGGGGAAGCTTTCTTGCATAATGTTCATATCAGTCCTTATGAACAAGGAAATATTTTTAATCATGATCCGTTGCGCACGAGAAAACTATTATTGCACAAGAAACAAATCGTTCGTCTTGAAAACGAATTGAAAAACACGGGAATCACTGTTGTTCCTTTAAAAGTCTATATTCGTAACGGCTATGCCAAGGTATTGATTGGTCTGGCAAAAGGGAAAAAATCGTATGATAAACGGGAAGATTTGAAACGAAAAGATATCGATCGACAAATTGATCGAACATTAAAAAATTTCTCTAGATAATTTCATTATCCTTTTTCGCATATTCGGTGCTTTTGCTTTTACTTAATGATAAAATTTGTTAGCATTTAATCTGATAAAATATGATTATCACAGGTTTTTTCTTAGATCAGGAGCACCGTGCATGGGGAAAAATTCGCTTCGTTTTTGACTGAAATAAAAAAGTGTCTAATTTTCATGAAAATGTTTTGAATTTTCTGTTTCATGGTGGTATGATACCGTGTGGTTAGAAACCGATTGGAAAAAACCAGATACGCACATGAATTGATTTTATGTGAATTTCGGGGAAAAGAGGTGAAATGGATTGGATGAACGCTCGCTAACGTTCCACATTGGACCAATTTGGTTTGATGGTACAGTTTGTATAATGGTGTTACTGACCTGTTTGATTGTTTTCTTCTTAGCTTACTTTTTTACAAGAAATCTTAAGTTGAAACCAACAGGCAAACAAAATGCGATAGAATGGGTCATTGATTTTAGTCGAGGAATCGTAACAGATAATCTGCCTAGAAAAGAATTGAGCAATTTCCATTTGTTGGCATTTACATTGTTTTTATTTGTTTTTGTTGCAAACAACATCGGTTTAGTAACAAAAATCGTCTTACCTAACGAAACAACACTTTGGAAAAGCCCGACAGCAGACCCGTTTGTTACTTTAACTCTGGCATTTATAATGATCTTACTTACTCACTTATTCGGGGTGAAAAAGTTAGGCTTCAAAGGATATTTCGTAAATTCGTTCTTGAAACCCTATAGTTTTATGTTTCCGATGAAACTGATTGAAGAATTTACAAACTTATTAACACTTGCTTTACGTCTTTATGGGAATATTTATGCGGGGGAAGTTTTGCTAACCTTGATTGCAAAAATGATGACAAGCTTAGGCTGGTTCTCATTACCATTAGCAATTCCATTAGAGATGGTCTGGATCGCGTTCTCCTTGTTTATTGGGAGCATCCAAGCATTTGTCTTTGTTACTTTGTCAATGGTTTATATGAGCCATAAGATTGAAGTAGAAGAATAATACTCGGTTAAAAAACAAACTACTATTTATCTATTTTAGGAGGAAAACAATTATGAATTATATCGCAGCAGCAATCGCAATCATGGGAGCAGCAATCGGAGCCGGTTATGGTAACGGTCAAGTTATCTCTAAAACAATCGAATCAATGGCTCGCCAACCTGAAATGTCTGGTCAATTCCGTACAACAATGTTTATCGGGGTAGCTCTAGTTGAAGCTGTTCCTATCTTAGGGGTAGTTATCGCCTTGATTCTAGTTTTTGCCGTTTAATTGAATCAGTATTAAGGCAGAAACAACATCGTTTGTTACTGCTTTTTTACATGGAAACTAGAAATACTCCAAAGAAAGGAAGGCTCGCCTATGCTGAATCAATTGGCAATTGCAGAAGTTGGCAATGCGATGTTAGGTAATATCATCGTTGTCAGCGGCTCATTTTTGATACTACTGGCTCTCTTGAAGCACTTTGCTTGGGGACCAATCAGCGATATTTTGAAAAAACGTGAAGACAAGATCGCCAATGATTTAGATTCTGCAGAACAATCTCGCATCAACTCAGCGAAAATGGAACAAGAACGCGAACAACAATTGTTAGCCTCTCGTTCTGATGCAGCTGATATCATCAAAAATGCGAAAGAAAGTGGAGAATTAAGCCGCCAAAATATTTTGAAGGATGCTCAAGAAGAAGCAGCTCGTCTAAAAAGCAAAGCCCAAGCTGATATCACTGTAGAACGTGATTCAGCGCTGAACTCTGTAAAAGACGACGTTGCAGAACTCTCTCTTCAAATCGCGGAAAAAATCTTGAACAAAGAATTATCTCCAGAAATGCATGAATCATTAATCAATCAATACATTGAAGGTCTAGGTTCTTCAAATGAAACTAGATAAATATACAGTAGGAAGACGTTACGGGAAAGCTTTATTTGAACTGGCGATCGATTCAAATCAAGCAGAAGAAATCTATCAAGATCTCGTAAGTTTACGTCAAATCTATGAACAAGTACCTGGATTAGGAAATATGTTAAGTGATGTTCGTCTAGAACCTCATGAAAAACGAGAAATCATGGACAAGCTTGTCAGCGGTTATGATGGGATCGTTAAAAACTTTTTAGAAGTTGTTTATGAGTATAACCGAATGGATGACCTTTTGTTCATGATCGAAGAATATGAACGTCGATATGATGAACATCAAGGGTTACTATTGGGAAGTGTCACAACAGCAGTCCCACTTTCAGACGAACAACGAATACAATTAGAAAAGAATGTTGCAAAAACAATGGACTATCAATCAGTTGAATTAAAACAAATCGTTGATTCTTCTATTATTGGTGGCGCGATTGTTGAAGCCAACCATCGAGTAATCGACGGAAGCATTCGCACGCAATTAGAAAAAATGCGTAATCAATTAAACAGATAGTACAAAGAGGTAGGTGAATCGAATGGCCATCAAAGCAGAAGAAATTAGTGCCTTGATTAAAGAACAAATTGAAAATTATCAAAACGTGCTTTCAGTCGAAGAAATCGGTACCGTAACTTATGTAGGTGACGGGATCGCTCGTGCACATGGTTTAGAAAACGCGATGAGTGGTGAGTTGCTTGAATTTTCAAACGGCTCATACGGAATGGCGCAAAACTTAGAGTCAAATGATGTAGGTATCATTATCCTTGGCGATTTCGAGTCCATTCGTGAAGGAGATAAAGTAAAACGAACAGGTAAGATCATGGAAGTTCCAGTTGGAGAGGCCTTGATCGGTCGGGTAGTCAATCCGCTAGGTCAACCAATCGACGGACTAGGTGAAATCGTTACTGACAAAGCTCGTCCAGTAGAAGCGATGGCACCAGGTGTTATGCAACGTAAATCTGTTAACGAACCAATGCAAACAGGGCTAAAAGCAATCGACGCCCTTGTGCCAATCGGACGCGGACAACGTGAATTAGTCATCGGTGACCGTAAAACAGGGAAAACTTCTATTGCGATCGATACGATCATCAACCAAAAAGGTCAAGATATGATCTGTATCTATGTAGCAATCGGACAAAAAGATTCTACAGTTCGTACACAAGTTGAAACATTGAAAAAATATGGCGCAATGGATTACACAATCGTTGTGAATGCCGGTGCGTCTCAACCAGCACCATTGCTTTATATCGCACCATATGCTGGTACTGCAATGGGTGAAGAATTCATGTACAACGGTAAACATGTATTGATCATTTTTGATGATCTTTCAAAACAAGCTGTTGCTTATCGTGAACTTTCCTTGCTACTTCGCCGTCCACCAGGTCGTGAAGCTTATCCTGGGGATGTTTTCTACTTGCACTCACGTTTATTAGAACGTGCAGCAAAATTAAGTGATGATCTAGGCGGCGGTTCAATGACCGCTTTGCCATTTGTTGAAACACAAGCTGGAGATATCTCTGCTTATATCCCAACAAACGTTATCTCAATCACTGACGGACAAATCTTCTTAGAAAGCGACTTGTTCTACGCGGGTACTCGTCCAGCGGTTGATGCCGGACTATCTGTCTCTCGTGTAGGGGGTTCTGCGCAAATCAAAGCAATGAAAAAAGTTGCTGGGACTTTACGTCTAGACTTAGCAAGTTATCGTGAATTAGAAGCATTTACACAATTCGGTTCTGATTTGGATGCGGCAACACAAGCAAAACTAAATCGTGGACGCCGTACAGTAGAAATCTTGAAACAAAAACTGCATGCACCGCTAGCTGTTGAAAAACAAGTAGTGATTTTGTATGCCTTGACACATGGATTCTTGGACAGTATCCCTGTAGACAGTATTTTAGACTTCGAACATGAATTATTCGAATATCTGGATACAAATCATTCAGATATTTTTGAAACAATCCGTACAACAAAAGATCTTCCAGAAGAAGAAACGTTGAATAGTGCGATTCAGGAATATAAAGACATGTTCTTAGCTACAAAAGGAAATAATTCCTCTACAGAAGATAAATTGAAATCCATTCAAAATGCATAGTGAGGTGAGATGAATGGGTGCTTCATTAAATGAAATCAAGACACGTATCGCTTCAACGAAAAAAACGAGCCAAATCACGCGGGCAATGCAGATGGTGTCTGCTTCTAAGTTGACAAAATCTGAAGCTTCTTCACAGAAGTTTCAGGTTTATGCAACAAAAGTAAGAGAAATCGTTACGCATTTGACTGCTACTCAGTTAAATGATATTGCCTCAGAAAATCCTAGAGGGGATATCAATTACAACAGCATGCTGCTCAGCCGTCCTGTGAAGAAAACCGGTTATATCGTCATCACTGCAGATGGCGGTCTGGTCGGTGGATATAACAGTTCGATATTGAAACAAACGATGTCTATTTTAGAAGAAGACCACCAATCACCCGATGATTACGTGATGATCGCAATTGGCGGAACTGGTGCAGACTTCTTTAAAGCACGCGGTATCAACCTAGCATATGAGCTGCGCAATTTATCTGATCAGCCAAGCTTTGATGAAGTCCGCAAAATCGTAAATATGGCAACAACTATGTACCAAAACGAAGTATTCGATGAATTATACGTATGTTATAACCATCATATCAATTCGCTAACTAGTCAGTTTCGTGTAGAAAAAATGCTGCCAATCTCAGACTTAGATCCAGAAGAAGCAACGACTTTCGAACAAGAATATATTTTTGAACCTTCAAAAGAAGAAATCTTGTCTCAGTTATTGCCTCAGTATGCTGAAAGTTTGATCTACGGTGCGATCGTTGACGCCAAAACAGCAGAACATGCTGCTGGTATGACAGCAATGAAAACAGCAACTGATAATGCTGCTAATATCATTGATGAGCTGACGGTTTCTTATAACCGTGCAAGACAAGGGGCTATTACCCAAGAAATTACCGAAATTGTTGCCGGAGCTTCGGCACTAGAATAGTATTGAGATTGGAGGAAAAAAGATGAGTTCAGGCAAGATTGTTCAAGTAATCGGTCCCGTTGTCGACGTGGAATTTTCTTTAGACCAATCCTTACCAGATATCAACAACGCATTAGTTGTTTATAAAAATGACGAAAATAAATCAAAAGTTGTTCTTGAAGCAGCATTAGAATTAGGGGACGGAGTGATCCGGACCATTGCGATGGAATCAACAGATGGTTTACAAAGAGGAATGGAAGTCATTGATACAGGCAAAGCAATCTCTGTTCCTGTAGGTAAAGAAACATTAGGTCGCGTATTCAACGTACTAGGAGATACGATCGATTTAGAAACACCTTTCCCAGAAGATGCGGAAAGAAGCGAAATTCATAAAAAAGCACCAGCCTTTGACGAATTAAGTACAAGTACAGAAATTTTGGAAACAGGGATCAAAGTTATCGACTTGCTTGCCCCATATTTAAAAGGTGGGAAAGTTGGACTATTTGGTGGTGCCGGTGTTGGTAAAACCGTACTGATCCAAGAACTGATCCATAATATCGCCCAAGAACACGGTGGTATTTCTGTATTTACCGGTGTCGGTGAACGGACTCGTGAAGGTAATGACTTGTATTATGAAATGAAAGATTCAGGAGTTATCGAAAAGACAGCCATGGTGTTCGGTCAAATGAACGAACCACCAGGTGCACGTATGCGTGTTGCGTTAACTGGTTTGACGATCGCGGAATATTTCCGTGATGTAGAAGGCCAAGATGTACTGTTGTTTATCGACAATATTTTCCGTTTCACTCAAGCTGGATCTGAAGTATCAGCCTTGTTAGGACGGATGCCTTCTGCGGTTGGTTATCAACCAACATTGGCAACAGAAATGGGTCAATTGCAAGAACGTATCACATCTACGAAAAAAGGTTCGATTACATCGATCCAAGCCATCTATGTGCCAGCCGATGATTACACTGACCCGGCGCCGGCAACAGCATTCGCCCATTTGGATGCGACAACCAACTTGGAACGTAAATTAACAGAACAAGGGATTTATCCAGCGGTAGATCCATTGGCTTCTTCTTCAAGTGCTTTAGCACCTGAAATCGTGGGAGAAGAACACTATAAAGTAGCAACAGAAGTCCAACACGTATTGCAACGATATCGTGAATTACAAGATATTATTGCTATCTTAGGTATGGATGAATTATCCGATCAGGAAAAAGTGTTAGTTTCTCGTGCCCGCAGAGTCCAATTCTTCTTGTCACAAAACTTTAACGTGGCTGAACAATTTACTGGTCTTCCAGGTTCTTATGTTCCTGTAGAAGAAACAGTGAAAGGATTCCGCGAAATCTTGGAAGGCAAATACGATGATCTTCCTGAAGAAGCTTTCCGAAGTGTTGGCCGAATCGAAGACGTCGTAGAAAAAGCGAAAACACTAGGCTACTAGAAAGGGGTGCCCCATGGATCAATATTTAACAGTAAATGTGGTAACTCCTGCCGGTTTGGTCTATGATCACCATGCAGCTATCGTCGTCGCACGTACGACAGCCGGTGAGCTTGGGATTTTGCCTAAACATGCACCGATCATCGTTCCTTTGACGATTGATGAAGTTCGTGTAAAACGGACAGATTCAGATACCCATGTCGATTGGATTGCTGTGAATGGCGGAATCATGGAAGTGCGTGATAATGTGGTTTCAATCGTTGCTGATAGTGCGGAACGTGAACGGGATATCGATGTATCTCGTGCTGAACGTGCAAAACAACGTGCAGAACGCCAAATCGAAGAAGCAAAAGCAAAACAAGATACGAACGAATTGAAGCGGGCAACTGTTGCGTTGCATCGAGCAATCAATCGTATTAAAGTATCTAAGCACTCATAAAATGAGAAGCGGATGTTTATCCGTGTATCAGAGGTTGCGACAGAAGTGGTCAGCTTATTTTTCGAAGGAGCTACTTCTGGAACACCGTGAATCAGAGGTCGTGAGCCTGCCATTCAGCTCCGAGTCACAAGGAACAAATTAAAAAACAGGTTCTCATGTTTGATGAATATTGTGGCTTGTGACCGAGTAGTTGGCAGGAGAACACCCTTTATTAGGAATAAAGGACTGAGACAAGACTTTTGTCTCAGTCTCTTTTTTTGCATATTTTTCCCCTTATTTCCTAAAAATGTAAGGGTATTCCTCTATTTTTAAGTATACTTGTTTTTCCTTTTATACATTTTATGGTATTATCATTTTATTAGTTATTATAAAAACAACTGTTAGAAAGGACGTCATTATGCAAGTATATGGAATTGATGCGATACTTCGAATCGTGAGTCATTTGGCGTTTATCTACTTAGCCTTCTGGTCTTTACGTTCGTTACGCATTGAGACTTTTTTTAGACCAATGCATAATACGCAAATTAGAATGGCAATCGTACTTTTTTCAATCTTTTTAGGGTACACTGCAAGTAATTTTTTCTTAGAAGTTATCGCTTTATGCCGAAATCTTTTCGTTAGCCTGTAAATTTTAAAAAAAGGTACTATTTTAAAAGGAAGGGTGTTATAATAGAAAAGATTTTGAGTAAGTGTATGCTCATTGGAATTTTTTGGAGGGAACAACAACATGGAAGAGATCATCGTAAGAGGTGGCAATCAATTAAATGGAACAGTAAGAATTGAAGGAGCTAAAAATGCTGTATTGCCTATTTTAGCTGCCAGTTTGTTAGCAGAAGAAGGTATTACGACATTAGACAACGTCCCGATTCTTTCTGATGTCTTCACTATGAATCAAGTGATTCGTCACTTAAATGTAGATGTAGATTTTGATGAACAAAAGAATCAAGTAACAATCGACGCTTCAAGACAATTAGAAATCGAAGCGCCTTATGAGTATGTTAGTCAAATGCGTGCTTCAATCGTTGTGATGGGACCGCTACTTGCTAGAAATGGACATGCAAAAGTGGCTATGCCTGGTGGATGTGCGATTGGTAAACGCCCAATCGATTTACATTTAAAAGGATTTCAAGCTTTAGGAGCAAAAATTATTCAAAAAAACGGCTATATTGAAGCAATTGCAGATGAATTGATCGGTAACACGATTTATTTAGATTTTCCTAGTGTAGGTGCTACTCAAAATATCATGATGGCTGCCGTAAAAGCAAAAGGAACAACCATCATTGAAAACGTAGCTCGCGAACCAGAAATCGTTGATTTAGCAAATATTTTGAATAAAATGGGTGCGCATGTCTATGGAGCGGGTACTGAAACAATGCGTATCGAAGGCGTTGATCATTTACATGCAGTCAACCATTCAATCGTACAAGATCGTATCGAAGCTGGTACCTTTATGGTCGCTGCTGCAATGACAGAAGGCAATGTACTGATTGCTGATGCTATCTCTGAACATAACCGCCCATTGATTTCTAAATTGATCGAAATGGGTGCAGAAATCATTGAAGAAGAAGGCGGAATCCGTGTCATCGGACCAAAACATATCTTACCTACAGATGTAAAAACGATGCCTCATCCTGGTTTCCCTACAGATATGCAAGCGCAAATGACAGCCATCCAATTAGTGGCAGAAGGTACAAGCGTAGTAACTGAAACAGTTTTTGAAAATCGTTTCCAACATTTAGAAGAAATGCGCCGTATGAACGCCCACGTCAAAATCGATGGAAATGTAGCAATCATGGATGGAAACCATGAATTGCAAGGTGCGGAAGTGTATGCAACAGACTTGCGTGCAGCAGCAGCATTAGTTTTAGCTGGCTTGAAAGCCAATGGAATCACACGTGTCCGTAACTTGAATTATCTAGATCGTGGCTATTATAACTTCCATATCAAACTACAAAAATTAGGTGCAGATGTTGAACGTGTAGACATGGATCAAACTCCTGCTGAAAAAACAGCACAAACGATTGCATAAGGAAGTGGCTGAATGAGTAACCAACGATATATCTTATTAACTCTGATAAAGATTTTAGTGGTGATCTTATTGCTTATCCTTCTTTTTGTAGCCGGAACGATGATTGGATATGGTGTCATCGGTGGTGGCAATCCATTTAAAGTATTTCAACCCAGCTTGTGGATTCATATTCGAGACTTTTTTCATTGATAATTAATTACGGTGGTTCTAGTCGATAGGAAATGAGCCATGAAGCAGCATAGGATAAAAGAAAACAGAAGGGAACGTTGATTTTAGTCGCGATCCCTTTTTTTAGTAAAAGAAAAGAAGGAATCTAGTTGATGAAGAAGATATTGATTTATTTAGTTAGAGGATATCAGCGCTTTATTTCGCCTGCATTTCCGCCTAGTTGCCGCTATTACCCAACCTGTTCTAATTATATGATAAAAGCAATTCAAACTCATGGTGCGCTAAAAGGGACGGTAATGGGGACGGCTCGGATCTTGCGCTGTCATCCCTTTGTCAAAGGCGGCATCGATTATGTACCTTTGACCTTTCAATTAACGAGAAATAAGAAAGATAAAAAAGAACCAGATTATAAAAAGGTTGTGAAAAATACGGGTAGCACTGAGCAATAAAGAAAAGAGAGAGTGACTATCAAAGTAACGACTTCATGACTACATATATGGAGGTCAAAAATGATCGAAGAACTCAATAAGATAGATTTACCATGGTCCTTGTTATTAGATGCAGATCCTGATAAAGAAAAAGTTCAGGTATATGTTTCAAAGGGAAACGGCTGGATATGGAAAGAAAAAGAAAAAACAATAGGTATACTGATCTATATAGTAAGGGAAAAAGAATTCGAAATCGTTAACGTAGCTGTAGAACCTTCGCATCAAGGAAAAGGGATTGGTGGGAAACTCCTTGAGACAGCTTTTCAGAAGCTTTCACAACTCGCTTCCAGTCAAACTCAGATCATCATACGAACCGGCAGTACTAGCAGTGCTGCGTTACATCTCTATCAAAAAATGGGCTATGTGGAGATTGGTCGAGTCAAAGACTATTTTATCCATCATTATTCTAAACCGATTTTTGAGAACGGAGAACAATTGCGAGATCAAGTGATTTTAGCGATTCACTTACACAAAACCAGCTTTAACGAATAGACTAGTGATCCGAGAAAATGCTTTCAAATACTAAACATATACATTACAATAGCTTTAGCAAGCAAAAAGGAGAATGTTTTTATGGGGATATTAGTTTTTGATTTTGGCGGGTCGGCTGTCAAATATGGTTGTTGGGATAGTAAAGATGTCAAAGGCAAGGGCCAATTTGCAACGCCTGAATCTTGGAAAGAAATGAAAGCGCAATTATTACAAGTCTATAAAGACATGTGTCTTTCTTTTGAGATTGAAGGAATTGGGATCAGCTCACCTGGAGTAGTGAATAATGAGAAACAGGTAATTGAGGGAATCAGTGCGATTCCTTATATTCATGGCTTTAATATTTTTAGAGATTTGGAAACTTTGTTTCAACTTCCGGTAACGATTGAAAATGACGCCAACTGTGCCGGAATGGCTGAGTTTTATGAAGGAGCTGCTCGTGATTATCAAGATGTTGCTTTTGTCGTGGTAGGAACTGGGATTGGCGGAGCGATGTTCACGAAAGGCCAAATCAATAAAGGTGCACATCTTTATGGTGGAGAATTCGGTTTGATGTTCTTAGAGGGCGATCAGACATTTAGTAAACTTGGTACAGCCGTACAGATGGCTTGGCGGTATTGTGAACGCAAAGGAGTCGATAAGAATACTTATACCGGAAAAGACGTCTTTGAATTAGCAGAAACCGGGGATGAAATAGCAAAAGAAGAAGTTGAGAGTTTTTATACGTACCTTGCAAAAGGTTTATTCAGTATCCAATTTTCATTCGATCCGGAAGTTATCGTATTAGGCGGTGGCGTTTCTGCAAAGGATGGGCTCATTGAAGAGATCCAAAGTAGAATGAAGAAGTTGACAGATCAATTCGACTTGCATGATTTCGAGCCGCAGATCCTATTGTGTGAATACAGAAACGATGCTAATCTTGTAGGCGCAGCGGCCAACTATATCGCTATAGGTCAAGGGGAGAATTAAGAGCTTTAGAGAAGTCGCTTCTTGCATAAAAGAAGATGAAATGGACAAGAGATTTTTACCTAAGGAATGTTTTATTGTCTGCAATATGATAAAATGTCTGAGAGGTGAAAATGATGTCAAAAAAAAATAAAGATATTGAAGTGCGTATCGAAGAAGTAAAAAAAGATATCAAAGGTAAGAATTATGAAGTCACTCAGTTATTTATAGGGAAAAAAATGATTGGTGAAATTTTAGCCTATGGACCAAAAGAATATGAAATTTTCTTTGGTGAAGAAGATTTTGGGAAAGAAAAAAGTCTTGAAAATGCGATAGAAACAGTGATTCGTCACTGGAATCTGCACGAATAAAAAAATATCAAAAAAACTTTCAATAAAGGGTTGCAAAAATCTGGAAAATTAGGTATTATAACTAAGTCAGGTTGATACAAACCTTTCGGAGGAGTAGCGAAGTGGCTAAACGCGACGGACTGTAAATCCGTTCCTTAGGGTTCAGTGGTTCGAATCCACTCTCCTCCATTTCATTGGGGTATAGCCAAGCGGTAAGGCAAGGGACTTTGACTCCCTCATGCGTTGGTTCGAATCCAGCTACCCCAGTATAGCACAACCGTAGGCTCTCGTAAGTTCGAGAGCTCTTTTTTTTGCTTTGTTACCTTGTTCCTTGAAGATTCTGTCAATTTAAGATAGAGTTAAGTTAACAAAAAGAATTGGAGGGGTCAAAATGAAGTGGAAAGAAAAAGTAGACGAAGCAGCTGAAAAGTTATATGACTTGGTCAAATCAGAAAAATACGATATCGAAGTGAACATTCCTAAAAAAGGCGAAAAAGCAGTCCATGTAAAATCAAAACGCCCAACGAATCATACAAAAAAATGGATGGCTAAAAACCGCTAATAATAACAAAAGATCCATAAATCGGCATTTTCAGCGATTATAGGGTCTTTTGTTATTTTCTCAATTGAATATATCTAGAAAATGGATTCTGTTAATAGGAATGGGAAGAAGGATTTGTACCTACATCATCTGCTTATGGATAGAATCCTTTATCTTTTTCAGTTGTGAATCAGGTATATACCAGTTATAATAGAAGAAACGAAAGGACGGGTGTACGTTATGTCGAATCAATTACCTGTATATATACAGATTCATGACCAATTAAAAAATGAAATCGAACAAGGTATATGGAAAGTCGGAGACCGTCTTCCTTCAGAAAGAGAATTAGCAGTGAAATTCAATGTCAGCCGTATGACGTTGAGACAAGCAATTCAAAACTTGGCAGATGAAGGAATCTTAGAAAGAAAGATCGGTTCGGGTACATATGTTGCGCGAGAAAAAGTACAAGAAAAGATGTCTGGCGCGACAAGTTTTACAGAAATCATGGAATCGCAAAATAGAGTACCGTCTAGTCGAACAATCTCTTACTTTTTGACTTCGCCAAGCTCAAGTGAAATGGAAAAACTAAACTTGAGTAAAGATGACACGATCTTGCGAATGGAACGTATTCGTTTTGCAGATGATGTCCCTATTTGTTTTGAAGTAGCCAGTGTTCCGCAAAAGCTGATCGATGGCTACAGCAAAGCAGAGATTACTGAATCGTTGTATCGCACATTAGAAGAAAAAGGTGGGAAAAAAATCGGTCCAGCGAATCAAACGATCACGGCTGTATTGGCGTCTGAGAAAATCGCAGACTATTTAGAGGTGAAACGAGGAGATGCAGTTCTTCGTTTGCGTCAGATTTCCTATTTTGAAGATGGCACGCCATTTGAGTATGTGCGTACGCAATATGTAGGAAATCGTTTTGAGTTTTATTTGGAAAAATAAAAAACAGGTGATCCCTGATTCCTTATTCGAAAAAAAGAGAATCAGAATCACCTGTTTTTATCTATGATCAGCTACCAATTGCTCGTGATAAGAAACAGGACCTTCTTCAAATTGGACTTGTCCGTTCAGCAGCTCAATGATGGATTCTTTAAAGCTGTCAGCATTTTTTTCATCCACTGCACAGATGACGATGACTTGATCAGTGTATTGGATTTCTTTTATGAAAAAATGCTGTAGTTCAAGATAATTTTGTAATTTTCCTAGTTGCGGATACGTGATCACAACGGAGATCTCCTGTTGCAAGGTACCTTCTACGATTCCAATGTCGGACAATGCTTGAGAGACCGCATGAGTGTATGCACGTATCAATCCGCCCGTGCCGAGTTTCGTTCCTCCAAAATATCGAGTGACTACTGCAGCTACATTGATCAGTTGATTTTTTTTGAGGACTTCCAACATCGGTACGCCCGCCGTTCCACTTGGTTCGCCATCATCGCTGCTTCGTTGGATCTCATTTTTTTCGCCAATGACGAAGGCACTGCAGTTATGGTTTGCTTTCCAATGTTCTTTTTTGATTTCTTGGATGAAGTTTTTCGCTTCTTCTTCTGATTCTATTCGTTTAAGAGAACAGATAAAGCGTGATTTCTTGATTTCGATCTCACTTTGTCCATTTTCTTTGATTGTACGATAACGTTCGATCATCTTGTCACCTCTTTTTTTCGGTTGCTTTATTCAGTATAAAGAAAGTTCTAGGTTGTTTCAACACTATAACGGTTGCGCAATTGCTGTAGTATGCGATAATAAAGACAAAGGCAGGTGGATCCGGGGATGAAGGAACGAATGAAAAAGTACGATGCAATTACGCATTATTTGAAGAACAACGGCGGCTCCCAAGTAACATTGACCTTTACCCAATTTGATGAACTGTTGTTTCCCAGTAACGGACTTCCCAAAACAGCCAGGGAAAGCACAGATTGGTGGGCAAATGACTATAGACATCCAGAAAAGGGTGCCTACGGCTGGTTAAATGCAGGCTATGAAGTAGTGGTCATCAATTTGGATAAAGAATATGTCGTATTCAATAAATTAGTGAAATCTAGCTGGCTATTTGATTAAATAAACCGTGTTTAGAAAACGTTGACAAATTTCTTTCTTTTTATATAATAGAGTAACAGATGCTAAGAAAACGTTTGCGTAGTCTGTTTTAAAAAGGAGAGAAAAGTATGGCTAAAAAAACAATCATGCTTGTATGTTCGGCTGGTATGAGCACAAGTTTGCTAGTAACAAAAATGCAAAAAGCTGCGGAAGCAAAAGGAATCGATTCTGATATTTTCGCTGTGTCAGCTTCTGATGCAGATAATAATCTTGCAAATAAAGATGTAGATGTACTGTTATTAGGACCTCAAGTTCGCTTTATGAAAGCTGATTTTGAAAAACGTCTGGAACCAAAAGGCATTCCTTTAGACGTCATCAATATGGCTGATTATGGAATGATGAATGGCGAAAAAGTATTAGACCAAGCAATTACATTGATTGGTGAATAAATAGATTATATAGAACTATCGAACAAGCAGTCCAAAAAAAGATTGCTTGTTTTTTCGTATATTTTTTTAGGGCGAATGATATGAATCATTTTTGGGGCAGAAGGCTTCTTACGAGAGAGATTGAAGCAATGGATTGTGAGGAGGGAAACTTACCAAATTATAAGAAGATCGCAGCAGTAGAACGTTTAGGTAACAGGATTCTTTGTCATCGTTGTGGAGTGAAAACGCCTGTCTTTGAGGGACAGCTTGCAGACTATGGCTATTTTTGCATACATTGCCTGTCTTTAGGGCGATGCGACAGTCAACAAGAGTTATATTTATTTGATCAGCCAAAAGCAGAATCTCGAGAAGTCGTCTTTTCTTGGACAGGAAAGCTTACTGAAAAACAAACGGAAATCGCAGAGAGGATACTTTATCATTCAGAAAAAAGACACCATCTTATTTGGGCGGTAACAGGTGCAGGAAAAACAGAAATGCTTTATCCGATTTTAGTGAAAACATTAAAAGCTGGAGGAAGAGTAGCCATTTGTACACCGCGAATCGACGTTTGTAATGAATTATTTTTACGCTATCGACCTGTTTTTCCAGAAGAAACAATCATGTTGCTCCATGGGAATACAGCAACAGCGTATACCTTTAGTTCTTTTGTTATCTGTACGATTCATCAACTATACCGTTTTTATCGATCCTTTGACTTATTAGTCATTGATGAGATTGATGCTTTTCCTTATAGCGGGGACGCTGGGCTAGCTCACGCTGTGCAAACAGCAATCAAACCAGACGGTCGATTCATCTACTTAAGTGCCACGCCTGATGAGAAGTTACTAAAGGAAATCAAGCAGACATTTGAGCTCCACAAACTTGCCTTGCGCTTTCATCGGCGCTTGCTTCCTGAACCCGTGCTTGTTTTCATGAATAATTGGCGACAAAAATGTGGAAACAAAAAGAAAATCAACTCTTTGGTGCGGATCATTCAGCAACTAATCAAAGAAAACCGTATCCTTTTATTTTGTCCAAGTATTACGATGATGCATCGTTTAAAAATCACACTGCAAGAAGCTTTTCCAGAATATGAGATAACAGATGTTTCTTCACAAGACGATCAACGGGCAAAGAAAGTTCAGGAAATGCGAGAAGCAACATACGAGATACTGTTAACCACGATGATCCTAGAAAGAGGAGTCACATTTGAAAGAATCTCTGTCATCGTTTTAGGAGCAGATCATCCAGTTTTTACTAAATCCTCTTTGGTGCAAATCGCAGGAAGAGCTGATCGTAAAGGTCCTTATACGAACAGTCGGGTCTATTTTTTCTATGAAGAAAAAACTTCAGCTATTCGAAAAGCCTGTCAGGAAATCAAAGAAATGAACGAAGAAGGGAAGAAGATGCTGTGAGATGTTGTTGTTGCAGTAAAGACATCATCCAAAATTTAACATTCAGCGAGATCATCGGTGTGTCGAAATATAGACTTCCTCAGACATGTTCAGTTTGCCGCGCACAATTCCATTTATTGGAAGCAAAAGGTTGTGCAGGTTGTCAAAAACCAATCAATTTGAAATACGAGGAGACGAAAAAGAAAGCAAGGACTAGTTTCGTTTACTGCAACGACTGTCAAGAATGGAAGAAGAAATATCCTGCATATGATTTTCAACACCGCGCCTTTTTTACGTACGATGAAAAGATGCAGGCTTGGATCAATCGGTACAAGTTTATGGGAGACATCCGATTAGCAGGGACTTTTGCATATAAATGGACTCAGATAAAAAAAGATTACCCGGCATATATTTATTGTCCAATACCTTTATCTGAAAAAAGGTGGCTAGAAAGAGGATTCAATCAAGTAAGCGAGATGTTGAAAGCAGCAAAAATTCCTTTTCAGATGCTGCTCAAAAGAGAGCAACATCTGCTTGCTCAAGAAAAAAACACGCGAAAGGAAAGATTGGAGATGCCTCAGCCTTTTGAGCTTGCCGTACCTCTTTCTAAGATACAACATAAAAAAATATTGATTATTGACGATGTCTATACAACAGGACAGACGCTTTTTCATGCAGCAGATTGCTTGCAGAACGCACAGCCGAAAATCATCCGAACCATTTCTTTGGCAAGATGAATCAGATGTGGAAATTTGATAGCGATTTAATTTGCAAATAACCTAGAGTTCGATATAATAGAATTAAGAAGAGGGAAAGAGTGGTCCTTCTCCTTCTTGATTGTGGTAGACGAAAGGGGTAATTTTTATGTTTAGATATAATGTACGCGGCGAAAATATCGAAGTAACTGAAGCGATTCGCGACTACGTTGAGAAAAAAGTAGGCAAACTAGAACGCTATTTCAGTGACGCACCCGATGCTACGGCGCATGTGAACTTAAAAGTTTATACAGAAAAAACAGCAAAAGTGGAAGTAACGATCCCATTACCTTATCTTGTATTACGTGCCGAAGAAACTTCTCCAGATCTATACGCAAGTATCGATTTGGTTGTTGACAAATTGGAACGCCAAATCCGCAAATTCAAAACAAAAATCAATCGTAAATCCCGTGAAACGGGCATGAATACTGCAGATGCTGCTGTTTTATTCAATGGAGAGGAAGAAAACGAAAACGATTCTGAATTAGATATCGTACGTACAAAACGCCTTTCATTGAAACCAATGGACAGTGAAGAAGCAGTCTTACAAATGAACATGCTGGGACATAACTTCTTTATTTTTGAAGATGCAGAAACAAATGGTACAAGTATCGTTTACCGCCGAAAAGATGGAAAATACGGATTGATCGAAACAGACTGATCAGCCATACTTAAATAACATCAAAAACTTGCAGCAGCTGTCAATAACTGCCGCAAGTTTTTTTGAATTCGTCTCTTTTTTAGTTGAAATATGAATAAATTATGAAGTTCTTACTTTAATACGATTAAGATATTTCAATTATCTATAACTAATGATAAAATGAAAAGTAGAGTCTACATAGTCTGGATAATACACAGAAGGAAAAGGAGATTACACAACGCATGGCCAATTTGATTCGTTCACTTATCGAAAACGATAAGAAAGAACTAAAACGTTTAGATAGCATTGCAAAAAAAGTTGAATCATATGCTGACCAAATGGCAGCATTAACTGATGAACAATTACAAGCAAAAACTGCTGAATTCAAGAGCAGATACCAAAAAGGAGAAACATTAGATCAATTACTTCCGGAAGCTTTTGCAGTCGTTCGGGAAGCAGCAAAACGTGTATTGGGGTTATATCCATACCACGTACAATTGATGGGTGGGATCGTGCTTCACGATGGGAATATCCCTGAGATGCGTACTGGTGAAGGTAAAACCTTGACCGCAACGATGCCGGTGTATCTGAATGCGTTGACTGGCGAAGGGGTCCACGTAGTTACCGTCAATGAATACTTAGCAACCCGTGACTCGACGGAAATGGGCGAGCTTTATAATTTCTTAGGATTGACAGTTGGGTTGAATATCAACTCAAAATCTTCGGATGAAAAACGCGAGGCTTATAATTGCGATATCACTTATAGCACGAATAATGAATTAGGATTTGACTATTTGAGAGACAACATGGTCGTTTACCGTCATCAAATGGTACAACGTCCGCTGAATTATGCCATTGTCGATGAAGTTGACTCGATCTTGATTGATGAAGCGAGAACGCCGCTGATCATTTCAGGGCAAGCAGAAAAATCAACAGCTTTATATACAAGAGCAGACAACTTCGTGAAACGTTTGAAAGAAGAAGAAGATTACAAAATCGATATACAATCAAAAACAATCAGTTTAACTGAAGCAGGGATCGAAAAAGCTGAAGAAACATTCGGTTTGGACAACTTATATGACATTGAAAATACTGCATTGACCCATCACTTGGATCAAGCATTGAGAGCCAACTATATCATGCTTTTAGACATCGATTATGTTGTTCAAGATGGAAAAGTATTGATTGTTGACCAATTTACGGGCCGGATCATGGATGGACGCCGTTATTCAGATGGTCTTCATCAAGCGATCGAAGCTAAAGAAGGCGTAGAGATCGAAGACGAAACGAAAACGATGGCGACGATCACTTTCCAGAACTATTTCCGTATGTACAAGAAACTTGCGGGGATGACTGGTACAGCTAAGACAGAAGAGGAAGAGTTCAGAGAGATTTATAATATTCAAGTATACCAGATTCCCACAAACCGTCCGGTCATCCGCGACGATCGTCCAGATTTGCTTTACCCAACATTACAAAGCAAGTTCCATGCTGTCGTACAAGATATCAAAGATCGCTACCGCAAAGGACAGCCTGTCTTAGTCGGAACTGTTGCGGTTGAAACATCTGAGTTATTATCAGATATGCTGAATCAAGAACGTATTCCTCATGAAGTGCTGAATGCGAAAAATCACTTTAAAGAAGCAGAGATTATCATGAATGCGGGGCAAAAAGGCGCAGTGACGATTGCTACCAACATGGCTGGTCGGGGAACGGATATCAAGCTGGGGCTTGGCGTAAGAGAACTTGGTGGCCTAGCAGTTATCGGGACAGAACGACATGAATCTCGTCGTATCGATAACCAGCTTCGAGGGCGTGCAGGACGTCAAGGAGACCCTGGTATGTCACAATTCTACTTGTCTTTAGAAGATGATTTGATGAAACGATTCGGTTCAGAACGAATCAAAGCTTTCTTAGATCGAATGAAGATCGGTGACGAAGATGCTGTGATCCAAAGCAAGATGCTGACGAAACAAGTAGAATCTGCACAAAAACGCGTAGAAGGAAACAACTACGACACACGTAAGAACGTCTTGCAATACGATGACGTGATGCGTGAGCAACGTGAAGTAATCTATAAACAGCGCCAAGAAGTAATCATGGAAGAAAAAAGCTTATCTAAACCACTGATGAATATGGTCAAACGGACAATCAGTCGTGTGGTAGATGCGCATACGCAATTAGAAAAAGAAAATTGGAATTTGGAAAGTATCGTCGATTTTGCTGGCAGCACACTTGTCCATGAAGACAGTATTTCCCTTACAGATATCGAAGGAAAAAAACCTCAAGAAATCAAAGAATATCTAAACGAACGAGCACAAGAAGTATTCAATACCAAAGCAGCTCAATTGAACGGACCAGAGCAACTGCTGGAATTCGAAAAAGTCGTGATCTTACGTGTCGTGGATTCTAAATGGACAGATCATATCGATGCAATGGACCAATTACGTCAGTCAATCGGCTTGCGTGCCTATGGTCAAAACAATCCATTAGTTGAATACCAAACAGAAGGCTACAAGATGTTCGAAGATATGGTAGGTGCCATTGAATATGAAGTCACTCGTATCTTCATGAAAGCTGAGATCCGTCAAAACGTACAGCGTGAGCAAGTTTCTCAAGGAACAGCTTCTCACTCAGAAGATGGAGATGCCAAAGAAAATAGTAATACTAGCGCGAAAAAACAACCAATCCATGTGAACAAGGTCGGTAGAAATGATCCTTGTCCTTGTGGAAGCGGGAAAAAATATAAGAACTGTCACGGAAAAGATGCAAACTAATTTCTGACAGCAGGATTGGTGAGACAAATTCTTTTTTAAAGAATTCGTCTCACCTTCTTTCTGTTATTTGCTGATTCTGTTAGACTAGATATAATGAAAAAAGTATAGTGAAAGAAGGAAAAAAACATGGAAATATCCGAAATTCGAAATCTCCTGACAGAAATGCAGGAAAAGGTCACAAGCTTCAGGAGGTCTCTTTGACTTAGACCAGCTGGAAGAAGACATTGCGGAAGCAGAAGCAAAAATGGCTGAACCTGGTTTTTGGGATGATAGCGAAGCTGCTCAAAAAGTGATTAGTGAAAACAATGCAAATAAAGAAACTTATGATCAATTCCATTCTCTTGCTGAAGAACTGGAAGAAATCGAATTGATGGTGGAGATGTTGCAGGAAGAACCTGATGCAGCCATGCAAGAAGAAGCAGAAACACGTATCAATGCGCTAGATGAAAAAATGAAGACGTATGAATTATCTATGTTGTTAGATGGTCCTTATGATCGAAACAACGCCATCGTCGAATTGCATCCAGGGGCTGGCGGAACGGAGTCCCAAGACTGGGGCAGCATGCTTTTACGCATGTATACACGCTGGGCAGAGCAGCATGGGTATCAAGTAGAGACACTAGATTATCAAGCAGGTGATGAAGCAGGAATCAAGAGTGTGACCCTACTGATCAAAGGACACAACGCATTTGGTTATCTGAAATCAGAAAAAGGTGTTCATCGCCTTGTACGTATCTCGCCTTTTGACTCAGCGAAACGACGTCATACTTCTTTTTGTTCGGTAGATGTGATGCCAGAGCTTGATGAAACGATCGATATAGAAATCAATCCAGATGATTTGAAGATCGACACATATCGGGCAAGTGGCGCAGGTGGTCAGCACATCAATAAGACAGAGTCCGCTGTACGAATCACTCACTTGCCTACAGGGACAGTAGTAGCGAGTCAGGCACAACGTTCACAATTGAAAAACCGGGAACAAGCGATGGGGATGCTGAAAGCTAAGCTTTACCAATTAGAAGTGGAAAAGAAAGAACAAGAAGCAGCTGCACTGCGAGGAGAACAAAAAGAAATCGGCTGGGGATCACAGATCCGGTCTTATGTTTTCCATCCATATTCTATGGTAAAAGACCATCGGACAAACGTAGAGACAGGAAATGTCCAAGCTGTTATGGACGGAGACCTTGATTTATTTATTGACGGCTATTTGAAAATGCATCTGCAATAAGAGCCCTTTGTTAAATTGAAATAAAATTGTAAGATTTTGCAAGCAAGTTGAAACATTGCCATGCTATAATAGCTAAAGACTGAAAAAGATATGGAGAGAACGCCATGATTGAAATGAAGGATGTAATGAAGAAGTACTCAAACGGTACCACTGCTATCCGCAATCTCTCGATTGTCATCGAACAAGGAGAGTTTGTTTATGTTGTTGGTCCGTCTGGAGCTGGTAAATCTACATTCATCAAATTGATGTATCGAGAAGAAAAAGCTTCAAAAGGAACTTTGAACGTCGCAGGTCATGATCTAATAGCCATCAAAAACCGCGAAGTTCCTTATCTACGCAGAGAAATCGGCGTGGTGTTCCAAGACTATAAATTATTGCCAAGAAAAACAGTATATGAAAATGTTGCGTACGCCATGCAAGTTATCGGCAGAAAACCTCGGGATATCAAAAAACGAGTAATGGAAGTGCTGGATCTTGTTGGTTTGAAACACAAAGTCCGAGTCTTTCCTAGCGAATTATCTGGTGGGGAACAACAACGTGTTTCTATTGCCCGAGCAATCGTAAATACGCCTAAAGTACTTATCGCGGATGAACCGACAGGGAATCTGGATCCGGAAAACTCATGGGAAATCATGAAACTATTAGATCGGATCAATGCACAAGGAACAACTGTCGTGATGGCTACACATAACAGTACGATCGTAAATACGATTCGACACCGAGTAATTGCTATCGAAAACGGCCGCATTATTCGAGACCAAGCGGAAGGGGAATATGGATACGATGATTAGAACCTTTTTCCGCCATTTATTAGAAAGTATCAAGAGTTTGAAACGTAACGGCTGGATGACAGTAGCTTCGGTCAGTGCGGTAACGATCACGTTGACTTTAGTTGGCGTGTTCATGGCGGTCATCATGAACGCAACCAAACTAGCACAAGATATAGAAGGAAACGTGGATGTATCTGTGTTTGTAGACATTGGTACAAAAGACGAAGAGATGAAAAAACTAGAAAAAGAATTAAATGACTTAGATCATGTCAAAAAAGTCGAATTTTCAAGCAAAGAACAGGAATTGAAGAAAATCCAAAACGAAATGGGTGATTCTTGGAAATTGTTTGAAGGAGATAATAACCCGTTATATGATGTATACGTAGTAAGTGCTACCGATCCTTCTTATACAAAACAAGTAGCAGAAAAAGCGGCAGATTTGAAGAATGTTTCCCGTTCTGATTATGGTGGGGCTTCCTCAGATCGGATTTTCCAAATTGCTGGTGCAGTTCGAACATGGGGATTAGTTGCGGCGGCATTGCTGTTGTTTGTAGCAATGTTTCTCATTTCTAACACGATTCGGATCACGATTTTATCTAGACAGCGTGAAATTCAGATCATGCGTTTAGTAGGGGCAAAAAATGGATATATCCGCTGGCCGTTTTTCCTTGAAGGTGGTTGGATCGGCTTAATCGGTGCCATTCTTCCGATACTGATCATTACATTTGGTTACGCATGGTTTTACCAATTGATCAATCCGTCATTATTACGATCTCATTATTCATTGATCCATCCAGAAAATATCGTTTGGAAAATCAATCTTTTGATGGTCGGTATTGGTGTGATCATTGGTTCACTCGGCTCGATCATCTCTATGAGACGTTTCTTGAAATTCTAGTGTCACAAGATAAATATAATCAGAAAGTTGGACGATTTCGTTCCAGCTTTCTTTTTTTATTGGCTAAGTGGAGTAAATGGGGCGGCTTTTTTCCCTTTACTTTAAAAAACAACTTGGGTATTCTTAAGTTGGTAGAAAAAGAGGTGAAGCCGTGAAAATTATCGTTGACAATTTTTTTACGATCCTTTTGATTATGAATATTTTGCTTTCCTTTATTATCGTTTTTCGAGAAAGAAAGGAAACCGCGCAAACATGGGCATGGCTGCTCGTTTTGATGTTCATTCCAGTTGTAGGATTTATTTTATATATTTTTTTAGGAAGAGGGATTTCCAAAGAGAAAATCTTTGATTTGAAGATCCAAGGGAAAATCGGTAAGAATCTAGAAATCGAAGAAGACAAACAGGCATTGATGCGAGGACTTTACCCTCATCCGCCTACTGGACAAGTAGATGTGAAACAATTGATCTATATGCTTACTGTATTTGAAAGTACGCTTTATACGACTAAAAATGAAATCACTTTATTTACAGATGGTCGTGAAAAATTCGATGCGCTGATCGAGGATATCAAACAGGCAGAAGACCATATCCATTTCCAATATTATATTTACCGCAGTGATGCATTAGGTGAAGAAGTTCGAGAGGCATTGACAGAGGCAGCAAGACGCGGAGTAAAAGTCAGAGTCCTTCTTGATGCATGGGGTTCCACACAAGTTTCTTCTAGTTTTTTTCAGAATTTAAAAAAAGCTGGCGGAGAAGTCGCATTTTTCTTTCCTCTATTCGTTCCGTATATCAATCCTCGAATCAATTATCGCAATCATCGTAAAATCGTAGTGATTGATGGGAAAATCGGATATACAGGTGGGTTCAATGTTGGAAACGAATATCTAGGATTGGTAAAGAAATTTGGTTATTGGCGAGACAATCATCTGCGTATCTATGGAGAAGCGGTTTACACCTTGCAAAACCGTTTTTTGATGGACTGGAATTCTCAGCATACAAAAGAAGTAGGCTATTCACCGGAATTTTTCCCGTCCATTCATTCTACAGGTGATATGGCTGTTCAAATCGTGACAAGCGGACCAGATACTGAACATGAGCAAATCAAAATGACATATTTGAAAATGATTTCGTTAGCCAAACGGGAGATATTGATCCAAACGCCGTATTACATACCGGATGGATCGATTCATGAGGCATTGAAGTTGGCTCTTCTCTCAGGCGTAAAAGTCCATATCCAAATACCTAACAAACCAGATCATCTTCTCGTTTACTGGGCAACGTATTCTTTCGCTGCAGAGCTGATCGAGTATGGGGCAAGAATCGAAGCATATGAAAATGGATTTATCCATGCAAAGACGATGATTATCGATGGCGGCATCGTTTCCGTTGGTTCAGCTAATATCGACGTTCGCTCATTTAGATTGGATTTTGAGGTCAATACACTGATCTATGATGAACGAATGGCTTCTCGCGTAAGAAAAGCATTCTTTGAAGATTCAAAGATTTCGACGCATCTCACAAAAGAAGTGTATGAAAACCGAGGGATGATGATTAAGATGAAAGAAGGATTAGCAAGACTGATTTCGCCGCTCCTTTAAAATACAAAAAGGACAGGAGAGCCATCAATAGATGGAGATCTCGTGTCCTTTTCTCTCGGGGCCATTTCTGAGAGTACGTCAGAAATGGAGAAAGCGTCTCGCATGAGCGAAATTAACTTTGGGGTATCTCTTGTTTTTTGGGGAAAGCAAGAAATAAGCTAATATATGCTATTAAAAGAGACACATTTCAAAGCCAGTATAGCATAGAAACTTTTAATGAGATAGCTTTTTTTGCAATTATGAGAATTTATTTTGTTATTTAATGATTTTGATTCGTTTTCATCAAGTAATGAAAATGATAGAATAAACATACTTTAGGATTAAAGGAGATTTCTAATGAAAAAACTAAAATTGTTCTTACCAATAATAGGATTAGCTATTCTTTTATCAGGCTGTTCAAAGTGGATTGATCGAGGAGAATCCATTACTGCAGTTGGCTCTTCTGCCTTACAGCCTTTAGTAGAAACGGTTGCTGAAACCTACCAGACAGAAAATCCTGGAAAATTCATCAATGTACAAGGGGGCGGAAGCGGAACTGGGTTGTCTCAAGTACAGTCAGGAGCAGTCGATATCGGAAATTCTGATTTATTCGCGGAAGAAAAATCAGGGATTGATGCTTCGGCATTAGTCGATCATCGAGTAGCAGTTGTTGGAATTACTCCTATTGTGAACAAGGATATTGGCGTAAAAGATATCAGTATGGAAAACCTGAAAAAATTATTTACGGGCGAGATCAAAAACTGGAGTGAAGTCGGTGGGAAAGATCAGCCAGTAGTTATATTGAACCGTGCATCAGGAAGCGGGACCCGTAGTACGTTTGAAAAATGGGTATTGGACGGAGAAACAGCTGTTCAGGCACAGGAACAAGATTCAAGCGGAATGGTGCGCCAAATCGTTGCGGACACACCCGGAGCAATTAGCTATGTTGCTTTTTCTTACGTTTCCGATGATGTGGATACGTTGAACGTTAACGGTGTGGAACCAACAGATGAAAATGTGACAACGAACAAATGGACGATTTGGGCATATGAGCATATGTACACAAGAGACCATCCAAAAAAACTGACAAAAGAATTTTTAGACTATATCTTATCTGATGAAGTACAAGATAATATTGTCGGAGAGCTAGGCTATATCCCTGTTTCACATATGAAAGTTGAACGTGATTGGCAAGGAAACATTGTTAAAGAGTAATCTTTACACAAAATTTACAAACTTAGCTAAACTTTTACATGTTATTAAAACCAAATTGATGTTCAATTTGTACACTGAGTGAGTATGTTAAACCTGATTAAGGGGGAGTCATCTGTGGAAGATGTGAAAAAAGTATTATTAACAAAATCAAAACGTTCAAAAATGGAACAGCGCGGAAAATTTATTAGTTTTTTATGTATCGCGCTGATCGTGTTGGTTGTATTATCTATTTTTTATTTTGTCGCTAGTAAAGGTTTGGCCACCTTTTTTACTGATAAGATCAATGTATTTGATTTTCTGTTTGGTACAGATTGGAATCCGAGCCAAATCGGAGCAAATGGGAAACCAATGGTAGGGGCATTGCCTATGATCACAGGTTCATTTATTGTGACTTTTTTATCAGCTATCGTTGCCACACCATTTGCTATCGGAGCAGCAGTATTCATGACGGAGATTTCTCCTAAAAACGGAACGAAGATCTTGCAACCGGTCATCGAACTACTTGTAGGTATTCCATCTGTCGTTTACGGATTTATCGGTCTATCTGTTATCGTTCCTTTTGTTAGAAGTATCTTTGGCGGGACAGGGTTCGGTATCTTAGCTGGTACATTTGTGTTATTCGTTATGATCTTACCGACTGTCACAACGATGACTGTGGATGCATTAAAGGCAGTGCCACGGCACTATCGGGAAGCTTCATTAGCGCTAGGTGCCACAAGATGGCAAACAATCTACAAAGTGGTGCTGCGAGCAGCAGTGCCCGGGATTTTAACAGCAGTCGTTTTTGGTATGGCTCGTGCGTTTGGCGAAGCCTTAGCTATCCAAATGGTTATTGGTAATGCGGCATTAATGCCAACAGGACTTACTACTCCTGCTTCTACATTGACGTCCATCTTGACAATGGGAATCGGAAATACAATCATGGGAACAGTTGAAAATAATGTGTTATGGTCATTAGCGCTGATCTTGCTATTGATGTCATTATTCTTTAATATCGTGATCCGTATGATTGGGAAGAAAGGAGAGCTGAAATAATGAACGCAAAACGCTCAGATAAAATTGCTACAGGTGTTCTATATGTGGTTTCAGGGATCATCGTATTGATCTTAGCAGCTTTATTACTTTATATCTTAGTTCGAGGAATACCGCACATTTCATGGTCTTTCTTGACTGAACCTTCCAAAGCCTACCAAGAAGGCGGTGGTATCGGGATTCAACTGTTTAACTCGATTTATTTGCTTTTGATTACCATGATCATCAGTTTTCCTATTTCTTTAGGTGCGGGTATCTATCTTTCAGAATATGCCGGAAAAAACTGGCTGACAGACGTGATCCGTACGTCTATCGAGATCTTGAGTTCTTTGCCTTCTGTTGTTGTCGGTTTATTCGGTTTCTTGGTTTTCGTTATTCAATTCCAGTATGGTTTCTCAATCATTTCTGGTGCATTGGCTTTGACCGTATTCAACCTGCCTCTTTTGACTCGAACGGTCGAGGAATCTTTACAAGCGGTCCATTACACACAACGAGAAGCTGGATTGGCGTTAGGTTTGTCACGCTGGGAAACAGTGATAAAAGTGGTTGTTCCAGAAGCAACACCAGGAATTTTGACTGGTGTGATCCTAAGTTCAGGAAGAATTTTTGGTGAAGCTGCCGCATTGATTTATACAGCTGGTCAAAGCGCGCCAGCATTAGATTTTACGAACTGGAATCCATTAAGTGTTTCTAGTCCGATTAGCATTTTCCGCCAAGCTGAAACACTGGCTGTCCATATTTGGAAGATCAACACAGAAGGTACGATGCCTGATGGTGTTTCTGTTTCGGCTGGTGCTTCTGCCGTGTTGATCATTGCTGTTTTACTGTTCAACTTCGGCGCTCGTGCGATTGGCAAACGATTATACCGAAAAATGACTTCAGCCTAAGGAGAAGAAGTAAGATGAAAAAATATAATTGGAATGAAACAAATGTCATTACCATGCCAAAAGAGAAGGAAGTAGCATTATATACGAATGATCTTCATGTTTGGTATGGCGACAATGAAGCAATCAAGGGAGTGGATCTAGAGTTCGAAAAAAATAAGATCACTGCATTGATTGGCCCCTCTGGCTGCGGAAAATCCACGTATCTTCGTTCTTTGAATCGTATGAATGATGGGATCGCTAATACGAAAATCACTGGAAAGATCATGTATAAAGACGTGGATATCAATGCGCCTCAAGTGGATGTTTATGAAATGCGCAAACGGATCGGCATGGTGTTCCAACGCCCCAACCCTTTTAGCAAATCGATTTATGACAATATAACTTTTGCTTTGAAACAACATGGTGAAAAAAACAAGAAGAAATTAGATGAAATCGTTGAAACAAGCTTGAAACAAGCAGCTTTGTGGGATCAAGTAAAAGATAGCTTGGATAAAAGTGCTTTGGCTTTATCTGGCGGACAACAGCAACGTTTGTGTATCGCTCGTGCAATTGCGATGAAACCCGATATCTTGCTGTTAGACGAGCCGGCAAGTGCCTTGGATCCTATTTCGACAGGAACGGTTGAAGAAACACTTGTAAACTTGAAAGAAGACTACACGATCATCATCGTGACGCATAATATGCAACAAGCAGCTCGTATCAGCGACTACACTGCCTTTTTCTATCTAGGAAAAGTAATGGAATATGACAAAACAAACAAGATATTTACCAGACCAAAAATTCAGGCAACCGAAGATTATGTGTCCGGTCATTTTGGTTAAGACGGAGGCCTCAACATGACAAAAGAAATTATCTCATCCAAAGATCTTCATCTGTATTATGGAAAGAAAGAAGCACTAAAGGGAATCGATCTAAGTTTCAATCAAGGTGAAATCACAGCGATGATCGGTCCTTCTGGTTGCGGGAAATCTACCTATCTACGTTCGTTGAATCGAATGAACGATCTGATTCCAAATGTAACGATCACCGGAAGTGTTTTATATAAAGACAAAGACATCTATGGTCCGAAAACAGATGTTGTTGAACTAAGAAAAGAAATCGGCATGGTGTTCCAGCAGCCAAATCCATTTCCTTTTTCTATTTATGAAAATGTCATCTATGGATTGAAGTTAAAAGGAGAAAAAGATAAAAAAGTCCTTGATCAAGTAGTGGAAGAAAGTCTGAAGGCAGCGTCTGTTTGGGAGGATGTGAAGGATAAACTGCATAAAAGTGCCTTGTCTTTATCCGGTGGGCAGCAGCAGCGTGTATGTATCGCACGTGTTTTGGCAGTGAATCCCGAAATCATCTTATTGGATGAACCAACTAGTGCACTTGACCCTGTTTCTACTGGGAAAATCGAAAGTATGCTGTTAGAATTAAGAGAGCGGTATACGATGATCATCGTGACCCATAATATGTCTCAAGCTTCACGTATTTCAGATAAGACGGCATTCTTTTTAGATGGTCACTTGATCGAATACAACGATACGAAGAAGATATTCATGAATCCAGAAAAACAAGAGACAGAAGATTATATTTCAGGTCGATTTGGATAAGGAGGAAACGGAATGCTACGTACACAATTTGAAGAAGAATTGCTGAATCTCCATAATCAGTTCTACGAAATGGGGATGATGGTGAGCAGCGCTGTGCACAAGTCAGTTCGTGCATACATCAAACACGATAAAATCTTAGCTCAAGAAGTTATCGAAAACGATATAAATATCAATAATATGGAAACGCGTTTGGAGAAAAAAAGTTTTGAAATGATTGCATTGCAACAGCCAGTTACAACTGACTTGCGTATGATTATCACGGTCATGAAAGCTAGCTCTGATTTAGAACGTATGGCCGATCATGCGGTGTCCGTTGCTAAATCTACAATCCGCGTAAAAGGACAGACGAGAATACCGGAAATCGAAAAAGAGATCTCCGATATGTCCGATTACGTGAAAAAAATGGTGGACAACGTCCTAGTTGCATATGTCAAAACAGACGAAAAAGACGCGCGTACGATCGCCAATATGGATCAAAGAGTCAATGACTATTTCAATCGAATCTATAATGCAACCATCAAAAACATGCAAGAAAATCCTGAAACAGTCATCAGTGGAACAGACTATTTGAATGTTGCCAGTTATCTAGAACGAATCGGAGACTATGTGACAAACATCTGTGAATGGATCGTCTACTTGGCTACAGGGAAAATCACTGAGTTAAATACGAACCACAATGAGATTTTCTAAACTGAAGTTGTGATTCTGCTGTTTATTCGGGAATAGGGTTTGTGACAAAACATGTCACAAACCCTTTTCATTATTCCAATAGAAAGGATAAAGAATGCAAAAAAAGATTAGCATCATCATCACTCTATTTTTTATTTGTATACTTGCTTCATGGTTTATTCAGCGTCAAGCTGCTCTATATGACGTACCTGTTATCGAGATCGAAAGAGTGAGAATAGAAGAGGATCAGCAATTGATTACAGGAAGATTGATGAACACGGACCAAAAAGGAGAAGTGATTTCTTTATCGGCTCCTTATCAAAAAAATCAAATCGAAACAGCAAATATAACAACAAGACAAATCTATCTTGTCCAAATGCATGGAGATGAATGGCAACTAGTAGCAAAAAAAAATGATGGCTGGCTTTTTTTCTTTACAAGTATCTTCATTGGCACCATGTTGCTTATTGGTGGAAAACAGGGTGTATTTGCTTTGGGAAGTCTCATCGTCAACATCGTTTTACTTTTACTTTTGTTGCTCCTCTTTACCAAAACAGAAGGTATTTCTCTCTTAAATATAGCAATCTTATTTGTCGTTATAGGGATAATCGTTAGTATATTGGCGTTAGACGGATGGAATAGAAGCAGTATAATCAAAATTTCGGCTGCAGTTACAAGTGTTTTTTTAGCATTTTTTATTTGTCTTTTGACAATGAATCATTGGAAAGATCAAGGACTGCGCTATGAAGAACTGAATTATCTGACACGACCGTATCGTTCTGTTTTTCTTTCCAGCGTGCTGATTGGGACAGCTGGAGGGACACTGGATACCGTGATCACAGTCATTGCGACATTAGAAGAATTGACCAAGCAACAACCGAAAATATCAGCGAAACAGTTATGGCTTTCAGGAAGGCAAGTGGGCCGAGATGTGATTGGTTCGATGGCTAATATCCTTTTATTCGTCTATATCAGCGGAGCGATTCCATCGCTTCTGTTATATTTAGGAAATCAATGGTCTTTCAAAGAAACGGTAGAACAACATTTATCATTAGAATTTTTACGCGTCATTGCTGGCAGCTTAGGAATAGTATTATCAATCCCCATCGCGGTCCTCTTTTTTCTCGCTGTAAGGAGGTTAAAAAAATGAATGTACTTATTATACTTGTTGGGATTTTTGCAATTAGTGTGCTATTTGTCGGTGGTACGCAAGGTATGTATATTCTTTTAGGATTATTCATTAATTTAGGAATCTTTTTCCTATTATTATTCGGCTATCATCAGAAGTGGCCGATATTGGTATTGTCGATTATAGGATTCCTATTGATCGCTGTGGTTATCTTATTTTTTATCAACGGTTATAATCTGAAAATGCGAGCCGCTTTTGCCAGTATACTGATCTTTTTGTTTTGTTTCCTACTATTGATTCCTATCACTGATTTTTTAGCGATCCAAGGGTTTACTTCGATAGAACTAGAAGAACTATCTGGCTTAGATAAGACGTTAGCAATTGATTTTAGACTACTTGCGAGGTCGTTGCTTCTGATCAGTCTTAGCGGTGCTGTTTTAGATGCGAGTGTAGCGATTTCTAGTGGAACATTCGAAGTATATCAGGCAAATCCGCATTTGTCTTTTAACCAATTGCGCCATGCTAGTTTTGCCATTGCTAAAAAAATATTGGCGTCAACAGTGATGACTCTTCTTTTTGCGTTTATGGGGAGTTCTTTAGCGTTGATTCTTTGGTTCATTGATTTAGACATTCCTTTTCAGCAAATAATCAATGAAAAATCATTTGTCTTGGAATATACGATGGCTATCCTTACCACATTGGCCGCACTATTTGTCCTGCCCTTAACTTGCGTGACTACAGCATATCTCTTTACAAAAAAGAAAGAACATCTCAAGATGGAGTAAAAGTTACAACTTAAGTCCTATGACATTTTTACTGAATCAGTGCATAATATGGATGTAAGGAAAAGCTTGCAAACAATTTTGCTTAAGGAGGCAATTTCCATGAAAGAAAGAGAACGTATTTTAGATTTAGTGAAAAAAGGAATCCTTTCGACTGAAGAAGGCTTAGATTTATTAGAAAGCATGGCAACTGAAAAAGACGAAAAACAAATCAAAAAAGAAGCAGACAAGGTAACTGCTAGTCATAAAGAAAAAGATCAGGCAAGTCAATTGATCGATGAACTTGAAAACGGTGAAGAAAGAATTTCTGAGCCAGTTGATCCAAAAGAAAAAGAAAGACAAGATCAAGAAAACTTAGAAAAGATCTTAGATGAACTAGCAACTGAAGCGAATAAAACTTCGGCGCGTCTAGACGAAGTAAATGCTCAATTTGCTGACAATAAGGCAGCACGTAATGAGAAACAGGAAGCATTGATGCAGCTGAATACAAAAGAAGAATTAGGCGAATTGACAGAAGAAGAATTAGCACAGCGTCAAACGTTAGAAGCAGAAATCAAAGAGTTAGAAGCAACCAGCGATACACTATTAGAAGAACAATTGAAGCTGGAAGCAGAATTAAAAGATATCCGCAAGAACCAATGGTCTGAGAAAAAAGAAACGTTTACGGATAAGTTTGAATTGCCAGATGATTGGAAAGATCAAGCGACAGATACGCTGAATCAAGTAGGCGAAAAAATGTCAGAAGCTGGATCACAGTTAGGCAAATTCTTGAAGAAAACATTCCAAACTGTTTCAGAAACAGTAAATGACAACATGGAATGGAAAGATGTCAGCTTACGTGTCCCTGGAATTGCGACAACGAAATTTGAACACGAATTTTACTATGAAGCTCCTGCAGCAAGTATCCTTGATATCAAGGCAGCAAACGGAAACGTGACGTTAAAAACGTGGGACAGTGATGATGTGAAAGTGGAAGCTAAGATCAAACTTTACGGAAAAATGGGTGCTGAACCATTTGAAGCATTCTCTGAACGGAGCCAGATCGAGGTCAATGAAGATCATATCTCCTTCCAAATTCCAAATAAGCGTGTGCGTGCAGACCTTGTTTTCTACTTGCCTAAACGAGTATACGACCATGCAGCTATCAAACTTCTAAATGGCAACATCATGATTGAGACATTGGAAGCTAAAGATATTTATACAAAATCTACGAATGGGAACATCATCGTGAACCAATTAACTGCAACGATGTTGGAAGTAGAAGGTGTAAACGGCAATATCGATATTCGAAACGGGAACATCTTAGATTCTATTATCGAAACAGTAAACGGCACAGTGACATTTGGTGCCACACCAGAAAACCTTTCTGTGTCTTTAGTAAATGGTGATGTACGTCTTACGATTAAAGAAGATAATTTGAAAAAAGTAGAAGCAAGTTCAGTGAACGGGAATGTCAAAGTTGCTTTACCAGATACCATCGGTTTGGAAGGACACGCTAAAACAAGTCTTGGAAGCATCAACAGCCGTCTGTCCAATTACGAAGTAGTTCGTGAGAAAAAAGAACGGACAAACCAAATGTTGCAATTCCGCCGTGTTTCAGATGATGAGATCGCGCAAGTGCAACTTTCAACGACAACAGGAAGTATCTATTTAAAAGATACAGATAAATAAAGAGGTTGTGAAAGAGATGTTCAGCCTTGAGCAATAAGAAGCGATTTTGTAAAATAGCTTCCCCTATTTTACAAAATTGTGCCTTATTGCCGATAGGCTATCTCTTGAACACCGATTAAGAAGAAGGTTGTCACAACGATTTTCTTCATTTAAAATAGTAGAACAGAGGTGAGACATGATGAAAAAAAAGTTGACAAAATCCAATAAAAATGTTGTTTTGACAGGTACTTTAGCAGGGATTGGGGAATATATCGGGATTGATCCCACTGTTATCCGTGTGCTTTATGTATTCCTAAGCTTAGTTGCTTTTGGAAGTCCAATCATTTTATACATTTTATTAGCTTTGATTATCCCATCTGCGCGTTCTGCACGAACAAACTATGGACATAACAATGCATATTATGAAAAAAACAATTATCGTGAACAAACAAAAAAACGCAAAGAAGCGGAAAAAATCGATGATGACGAATGGAGTGACTTTTAATGTCGTACTTTCAGCGTATTTTGGTTAATACGTTAACATTCATATCGTTGGCTGTTCTTTTTCCTGCGATGGTCCATGTGAGCAGTATTTGGACAGCCGTCCTTGCCAGCTTCGTATTATCTGTGTTGAACATGTTTGTCAAACCGATTTTGACGATCCTGTCCCTGCCCTTTACATTAGTCACATTGGGATTGTTTACGTTTGTTATCAATGCAGCGATTCTTAAAATGACTTCCTTTTTTGTAGGAGCAGAACATTTTAGTTTTTCTTCATTTGGTGCAGCGTTATTCGTAGCTATCTTGATGTCACTTGTCAATGTAATCGTTAGTGAACATAACAGCAGAAAATAAAAAAAGCTGTGCCGAGATCTCGGCACAGCTTTTTTTGTTTAGAACCAAGAATGCGTTTTCTATTACATTGGTAATTAAATAAAAACGTTTTTTTTAATTGGTAGTACTTTTGGCTAGACAATGATAAAATGATAGAGAACACTCTAATAGAAATGAGGTAGCATGAATGTCAGAAGTTGTAAAAGTTAGCCAATTAGTAAAAAAATTATCTTTGGAAATCGTCACAGGCGACGAGAAAAGTTTAGACCGCGTCATCGTGACTGGGGACATCTCACGCCCAGGACTAGAGTTGACCGGTTATTTTAATTATTATTCCCATAATCGTTTACAGCTATTTGGCAGTAAAGAAATCAGTTTTGCGGAACGGATGATCCCAGAAGAGCGTTTGATCATCATGAGAAGATTATGTAGTGAAGATATGCCCGCATTTATTATTTCAAGAGGATTGCCGGCTCCGGAAGAAATGATCCAAGCAGCCAATGAAAATGGGATAGCTGTGCTGCGTTCGCCTATCTCAACGTCTCGGCTGCTAGGTGAATTATCTAGTTATTTAGATGGGCGCTTAGCCCCTCGAACAAGTGTCCACGGTGTGTTAGTCGATGTCTACGGATTAGGTGTACTAATTCAAGGGGACAGTGGGATAGGGAAAAGTGAAACGGCGTTGGAACTGATTAAGCGCGGACATCGATTGATCGCAGACGATCGAGTAGATGTCTATCAGCAAGATGAACTGACGGTAATCGGAGAACCTCCTAAAATCCTGGAACATCTGATTGAGATTCGAGGGATCGGGATCATAGATGTAATGAATCTTTTCGGTGCGAGTGCGGTACGAGGCTCTATGCAAGTCCAGTTAGCTGTTTATCTAGAAGCATGGGCGAAAGATAAGAAATACGACCGTTTGGGTTCTGAAGACACGACCGTTGAAATCGCGGAAGTGGGCATTCCACAAATAAAAATCCCTGTCAAAACAGGACGAAACGTTGCAATCATCATTGAAGTAGCCGCGATGAATTTCCGCGCGCGTACAATGGGCTTTGACGCAACGAAAACATTTGAAGAAAGATTAAGTCGCTTGATTGAAGAAAACTCAGGCAATGACTAGCAAGGAGTGACAATATGTTAGCACAAATCAATCGAGTTGCTTTTGAGCTTGTAGGAATTCCTATCTACTGGTATGCATTGATTATCGTATCAGGAATCATTATTGCCATGTGGCTCAGCAGCAGAGAAGCTGTTCGGGTAGGATTAAAAGCAGATGACGTGACAGATTTTATGTTGTGGGGATTGCCGATTTCCATTATTGGTGCCCGCTTGTATTATGTTTTATTCGATCTTCCCCAATATATAGCTGATCCAATCCAAATATTCAATATCCGTTCAGGAGGATTAGCGATTTACGGGGGATTGATTGCAGGTGCAATCACACTGTACTTTTTTACCAAATATCATTTTATTTCTTTGTGGACCTTTTTAGATATCGCTGCACCAAGTGTATTACTGGCGCAGGCAATCGGACGATGGGGAAATTTCATGAACCACGAAGCGTATGGTCCAGACACGACACGAAGTTTCTTAGAAAGTCTGCATTTACCGCAATTCATCATTGATAACATGTATATCGAAGGGATCTATCGACAACCAACCTTTCTTTATGAATCACTTTGGAGTTTGTTTGGATTTATTCTGCTTTTGGTTTTGCGGAAGAAACCGCATCTTTTGAAAAAAGGAGAAGTCCTTTTATGTTATCTAATGTGGTATAGTTTCGGACGTTTCTTTATCGAAGGATTACGCACAGACAGCCTTTACTTTTTAGGTGTGATCCGCATTTCTCAATTATTGTCTGCTGTTTTATTTGTCGGCACATTGATTCTGTTTATTTGGCGTAGAAAAAAAGGAAATTTACCGGATTATGACCGCTCATTAGGAAAAAATCAACAAATTATTTGATTTTCAGAGCGTTAAAAATGAAAAAAATTTCAGGAGTGGTAAAATGAATTATAGAGTAGCGGTTTTAGGACCAGGCTCTTGGGGGACTGCTTTAGCACAAGTCCTCGCTGAAAACGGACATGACGTTCGGATTTGGGGACATCGTGCTTCACAAGTAGAAGAAATCAACACCCAACACACCAATCAACGTTATTTACCAGATCATCATCTACCCGATTCCATCCGAGCATTCACCGATATGGAAGATGCAGTAAAAGATGCAGATGCGGTACTATTCGTTATCCCGACGAAAGCGATACGTTCTGTTGCAAAAGAACTAGTTGCCAAATTGAATACGAAGCCAGTGATCATCCATGCAAGTAAGGGATTAGAACAGGGAACGCATAAAAGAATCTCTGAAATCTTGTTAGAGGAAATCCCGACAGAAAAAAGAAAAGCTGTTGCTGTTCTTTCTGGGCCAAGCCATGCGGAAGAAGTAGCAAAGCATGACATTACGACGATCACAGCGGCAAGCACAGATGCAAAAGCAGCAAAATATGTACAAGAGCTGTTCATGAACCATTATTTTCGAATCTATACCAACCCTGATGTGATTGGTGTAGAGATGGGGGCAGCTTTGAAAAATATTATTGCCATTGGAGCTGGTGCTATTCACGGCTTAGGGTTTGGCGATAATGCAAAAGCGGCAATCATGACGCGCGGATTAGCTGAGATCAGCCGTTTAGGTGTAGCAATGGGTGCCAACCCGCTGACCTTTATTGGCTTAAGCGGAGTAGGCGATCTAGTCGTTACTTGCACAAGTGTTCATTCCAGAAACTGGCGCGCAGGCAACTTGTTAGGACAAGGACAGCCTCTAGAAGAGGTGCTAGCCAATATGGGAATGGTCGTTGAAGGTGTGAATACTACTCAAGCAGCGATGGAACTAGCCCAAATGATGGAAATCGAAATGCCCATCACTCAAACAATCTATGAAGTGCTGTATGAACAAAAAGAAATCAAAACAGCCGCAAAAGAAATCATGTTACGTGATGGGAAAAAAGAAAATGAATTCTCATTAACAATTTTTTGAAGGAGCGAATGTATATGAAAGTAAAAAAAGCAGTTATTCCAGCAGCAGGATTAGGAACAAGATTTTTACCAGCAACAAAGGCGATGGCAAAGGAAATGTTGCCAATCGTGGACAAACCAACGATCCAATTCATCGTTGAAGAAGCGTTGAAATCAGGAATCGAAGACATCTTGATCGTTACAGGAAAAGCTAAACGACCAATCGAAGATCACTTTGATTCAAATATCGAATTAGAAACAAACCTAAGTGAAAAAGGAAAAACCGAATTATTGAAATTAGTAGAAGAAACGACAGATGTCAACTTGCATTTCATCCGTCAATCTCATCCAAAGGGGTTAGGACACGCCGTTCTTCAAGCAAGAGCCTTTATTGGAAATGAACCGTTTGTCGTTATGCTAGGCGATGATATCATGGAAGACGAAGTACCATTGACACAGCAATTGATCGATGACTATGAACGTACACACGCTTCTACGATTGCCGTTATGCAAGTTCCTCACGATGAAACTTCAAAATACGGAATCATCAACCCAGGGGAAGTACTGGAAGATGGGTTATACAATGTCAAAAACTTTGTTGAAAAACCAGATCCAAGCAAAGCACCAAGTGATTTAGCTATTATTGGGCGTTACTTATTGACTCCAGAAATCTTTGATGTATTATCAGAACAACAACCAGGTGCTGGAAATGAGATCCAACTAACTGACGCAATCGATACGTTGAATAAAACACAACGCGTATTTGCCCGTAAATTCACAGGTAAACGTTATGACGTTGGTGACAAATTTGGTTTTATGAAAACAAGTATTGAATATGGTCTGACACATCCAGAAGTAGGGGCACCTTTGCGTGAATACATCATGTCTTTAGGTAAAACATTAGAAGCAGAAGGAAGCAAGATCGATCATAATCCAAAAGGAATAACAGAAATCAAAGAAGAAAAGAAAAAATAATTATTTTTTTCTAACGAGCTTCAGCTGCTAATTGAATAAAAAGTAGTTGAAGCTCGTTTTTATTTGTTTAAAAAACACGAAAATGCTATCCTTATAGAAAAGAGAGACAAGAAGGGAGTTTGATCATGTCAGGAGGAGAAATTGCAGGATTGATCGCAGCAATCGCCTTTGCGATACTTGTCGTTTTCATCGTTCGCGTATTGTTGCAAGTTTCCAAAACTTTAGAAAAAGTAGACCAGACTGTCGCAGAAGCAAATACGACAATTGAGATCGTCACAAAAGACGTAGATCTTTTATCTAGACAAGTAGAAGGCTTGCTGGTCAAAAGTAATGAGCTGCTCTTGGATATCAATGGAAAAGTCGCAACGATCGATCCATTGTTCACAGCAGTTGCTGATTTAAGTGAAAGTGTATCGGAACTTAATCATTCTAGTAAAAACATCGTGACGAAAGTCGGCGGAATCGGAAAAACGACAGCTAAAGCGACTGTTGCCGGAAAAGTCGGTGGAACAGCGATGAAATTTTTTAAAAACAAAAAACATACTGAAACGATAGGAGGAAAATAAGAATGGCTAAAAAAGGTGGATTTTTATTAGGTGCAGTAGTTGGAGGTACAGCCGCAGCAATCGCCGCATTATTGTTAGCACCCAAATCTGGTAAAGAACTTCGGGATGAATTGGCTGCTCAAGCAGATGATTTGATGGACATGGCTTCAGATTACACAGATATGGCAAAAGAAAAATCAGCTGAGTTAACAGGCATTGCAAAAGAAAAAGCGCAAGATCTTTCTCAACAAGCAGGGGATCTAGCAGGTAATGTTAAGCAAAAGGTAAGTGAATCAGCAGAGGAAGCAGGAAGTGAATCAGATGATATCTTGTTAAACCTCAAAGAACAATCAGCTGATTTATCTAATCGTTTCAAAAAAACAGCAGAAGATCTGAAAAAACCAGCAGACGAATTAGGTAGTATTGCTAAAGATACTTCAGAAGATATCATGATCGATGTAAAAGATGCTGCAGATAAAGCAGGAGAGACGGTCAATGAAGGAATGTCAGAAGCAAAACCAGTTGCAGATGACACAAAAGAAATGTTGAAAATGGCAAAAGAAGATGCAAAAGAAGCTAAAAAAGAAATGAAAGATACAATGACAGATTCGACTACCAATCACTAAGATTACTCATTTCTAGAATAAAAAGGTGAGAGCGGACCAGCTCTCACCTTTTTATTTTCATTACTCTAAAACAAGTAATTCTTTTGGTGTAGTCGTGAATGGCACACAACCATCACTTGTCACATACACACAATCTTCGATACGTACCCCTACTTTTTCAGGAATATAGATTCCTGGTTCAAGAGAGAAGCACATCCCTTCTTCGATCACTAAGTCGTTTCCTTCTACAAGAGAAGGAAATTCGTGGACGGTTGTCCCAATTCCGTGACCTAAACGGTGATTGAAATATTCGCCGTAGCCATAGCTGTTGATCACGTTTCGTGCAATTTGATCAAGTTCACCTGCTGTCACACCTGGGCGAACTGCCTCTTGTGCGGCAAGCTGTGCTTCAAGAGTGATGTTGTAGATTTTTTCTTGGAATTCTGTTGGTTTTTGATAAGCAACTGTACGAGTAGCATCACTGCAATAGCCATTCCAAACAACGCCAAGATCGAATAACACTAGTTCATTTGGTGAAACCTTCGTGCTTCCTGGTGTACCATGAGGGCTTGCAGCATTTGCTCCTGCAAGGACTAAGGTGTCAAAAGACATTTGCGAAACACCTTGTTTTTTTAATTGGTATTCGATTTCTGCGATAATTGCTTGTTCAGTTGTGCCTTCTTTTACTGTTTTGAAGCCAATTTCAAAGGCAACATCGGCCCATTTACCAGCTTCGATCAGTTTGTCTTTTTCTTCTACCGTTTTGATCAGTTGCAGACGCTGGATAATAGAAGTTAGATCAGTGTAAGAATCTGTACCTGTCAAGATATCAGAGATAGCATCGAAGCGATCGACAGTCAGAGCATTCTTTTCAATCCCTACATTACCAGGTTGCCCATAGCGTGCGCGAAGCTCTTTTCCGATGATCTCCCAAGGGTTTTCGCTGTCTAAGTAGCCACGTACATCGTACGTCCAGCTGCTGTTTTGAGCATCTTCAACTTCCAGAGCAGGAGTGAAAAGGAAAGGATCTTGTTCAAGAGGGATAAAAAGAGCGAGTACACGCTCGTGAGGATCACTTTCATATCCGGAAAAGTAAGCGATGTGGCCAGGGTCGCTGATATAAGCCAATTCTACTTGGTGTTGTGCCATCCATTGACGTAGTTCATTGATTTTTACGTTATTCATTTGGCAACCTACTTTCTAAATTAATTTTGTATTCAATAATTGTACCACTGATTGATTAAAAGACCAACGTTCTTAAAACTGAAAAAAGTAAAAATTTTCATGAAAACAGAGATAAAACGGTTGCAATTGTTGAGATTATTTGATATCCTATTTTAGAAATGTAAGACGTATTTTCAGAAAACATATAAAATATGAATAGGAGAACACAAATGGAAAAGCAAACAATCACTATCTATGATGTAGCGAGAGAGGCAAATGTTTCGATGGCTACTGTTTCACGTGTCGTAAATGGCAATCCAAACGTCAAACCAGCAACAAGAAAAAAAGTCTTGGAAGTTATTGATCGCTTGGATTATCGTCCAAATGCAGTCGCACGTGGCTTGGCAAGTAAGAAAACAACAACAGTTGGGGTAATCATTCCTGATGTCAGCAATATGTTCTTTGCCTCTTTAGCACGTGGTATCGACGATGTGGCAACAATGTACAAATACAATATCATCTTAGCAAACTCAGATGGCAACGATCAAAAAGAAGTCAATGTATTGAATAATTTATTGGCTAAGCAAGTGGACGGCGTGATCTTTATGGGTCACCATATCACAGACGAAATCCGTGGAGAATTTTCACGTTCAAAAACGCCTGTTGTACTAGCTGGTTCCATTGATCCAGATGAACAAGTAGGTAGCGTAAACATTGATTATGTATCAGCAACAAAAGATGCAGTAAATAAATTAGCAAAAAGCGGCAATAAAAAAATCGCTTTTGTCAGCGGTGCGCTGATTGATCCTATCAATGGTCAAAACCGTTTAAAAGGCTATAAAGAAGCATTAAGCGAAAACAATCTACCATATAGCGAAGGATTAATCTTTGAGGCACAATACAACTTTAAAGATGGTCTGTCTCTAGTTGACCGGATCCATAATAGCGGTGCAACAGCTGTCTATGTTTCAGACGATGAATTAGCCATTGGTATCTTGGATGGTTTATTAGACCGCGGCGTAAAAGTACCAGAAGAATTCGAAATCATCACAAGCAACAATTCTTTACTGACAGAAGTAGCTCGTCCTCGTTTGACAAGTATCACACAACCATTATACGATTTAGGAGCGGTATCCATGCGCCTATTGACGAAAATGATGAATAAAGAAGAAGTCGAAGAAAAAACGATTATCTTGCCTTATGGAATCGAAGAAAAAGGATCAACTAAATAATAAAAGATCAATCATTTAAAGGTTGTTCCAAAAGTTGTCAACTTCTGGAACAACGTTTATTCGAGAAAAGGGGTTATGACAAAATTTTGTCATAACCCCTTTTTTTTGTGACTTTAAAAAAAGAGAGAATGGCGGAAACAAACCTTACGTCCATCGTATACGACACAATCTGTGCGTAGATGCTACATTTTGTTCACTACTATCAAAATTACTTTAAAATGAAAACGTGATAAAAAAGAAAGTAGAAAAGTAGATAAGTAACTCTAAAAAAATTCAAAAAAATCCAAGCCCGATTGCGTACTTATCTTAAAGGAGAAACAATCCATCATACATAACCCGAAAGGAGACTTCTATTTGCCTAAGAAAAGACGAAAGACCATAGTCATCATTTTGACCATTCTTACTATAGGAATCGGAGGAAAATTTTACATGGACAAAAGAGAAGCGCAAAAACAGCGAGATTTACTCGCAGTAGAAAAACAGTCAGTCAAAGTTTTGAAAAATACCTTTGCGGATATCAAGGAAGTGAAGGTAGAAGAATTTAAAAAAAACCCTGTCACCGGAAGTTATGGTGCACTTGTGACAATGACAAATAATGAAGGGAAATCTGTTTATTTTGATTATTTTTTTTCAAAACAAATGAATGAAATTAGCAGTTATGGCGTAGAAAATGAAGAAATACAAAACGAAGGGGTTACTACTCCTAAAATAAGAGTTATTTATTCTAATGGAGAGGCGGAGGAAGTGTGACAGTAAAAGACGAAGAGTATAGATATATAAGTGAACATGTTTATTGGCTAGATCCAAAACATCCTCAATATAGTAAAAGTTACAAAGAAGGCGCCATTAAAAACTTTGGAGAAACAAAATTCCAAATCCTAAAAATCAAAGACTCATTGGATGGCATGCAGGCGATGGCTGCAGCGCCAATCGTCCATAGCAAATTGGAGAAAAATTTCAAAAATAAAAAAATTCCTGCAAACTTTCGCGTACTTAAATAATGAAGGTGTCAATACTTACATACATAAAAAGAAAGGAGGCACGTTCTTGTCACGGAAAATAAGAAAACGCAGCTTAGCCATTTTGTTAATCGTCATATTAGGAATCGGAGGGAAAGTCTACATGGACAAAAGAGAAGCACAAAGACAGAAAGATTTACTCGCAGTAGAAAAACAGTCCGTCAAAGTTCTGAAAAATACCTTTGCGGATATCAAGGAAGTGAAGATTGAAAAATCTGCTCGAAATGAAATGACGGGTTCATACCGGATAGTTATTCTAATGACTAATAAACAAGATCAATCGATTTATTTTTCTTATAGTTTTTGGAAAGAAAGTAGAACGACGAAAACTCTATCAGCAGCAAGACGAACTAGAACGTTCCTATCGTCAAAAAATCAGACAAATAACTATGGAGAAATCATCTTATGAATGAATTTTTAATGCAATTACTAAAAGAATTAGAGAAAAATCTACATCGATCAAATGTACGTTCAGTTGGTATGGGGATATCTCAGCAAATTTGGGCAGAAAAACGATTGACAGATCAAAACCACCAAATGACTGCAGAAGAAGCTGCTCAAGAATTTTCTAACCGACATGTACACTTGAAAGAATCAGTAAAAGGTCAATTTGCAGAAAAACTAACCGAATTATTCCAAAGACAAGAAAAGAAATTAAAACAGTTTCGTTAGTAAAGTTATATAGAAAAATTTTGTGAAAATGGCTTTTCACATTTTTACATAAATTTGTCTTAATATCGTAGATGCAAGCTTTTGAACACCATTTATTCGGAAAAAGGGAGCTGTGACAAGATTTTTGTCGCAGCTCCCTTTAATTCTGATTAATCTATTAGATCAATCATCTTTATCGTCTGATTCTTTGGTCTCTGGATTCGCTCTAGCATAAGCTGAAGCGGTGTTCCAGTAATCTGTATAGTTTTCATCAGTACCGCCCACGCCGAATTTAAAGGCGCTTTTCTTCGGACCATTTTTTGCCCAAAGTGATTCCACTGTTTTTCCTGGCGTTTGGATGGATTTTTTATTGACAGTAACTTTTCCAGCTGTTTGTCCTGTGAACCCAGATACTTTTTTCTTCATCACATCGGATGATAAGTCAAATTTCTCATCAGTGCCGAAAATCTCAGGGTTTGCTTGGTAAGCTTGATTGATTAGATTGGCAAGATAATTAGCCGAACGTATCCTTGCTTGGCTGTCCATTCCAGTATTGTCATCGTGTCCTGCCCAACTACTGATAGTGATAGATGGAGTTGAGACGATCAGCCATGAATCTCGGTATTCATTGGTAGAACCAGTTTTTCCGACCCAATCTGCTTTTCCTAGATTTCCGTTTAAGCTTGAGATGACATCTTTGAATGGTGTAGTGATTTTTTCATTGATCACACTGCGCATCATGTCATTCATGATCGATGCCGTTGCTTCGGAATAAATACGGACAGAATTACTTTCATGTTTATAAATCACATTACCTGCATTATCTGTGATGGAATCAATGATATAGCCTTCTTCGTAGACGCCACCATTTGCTAAGGCCTGGAATCCATTTGTCTGTTGAAGCGTCGTTACATCTACTGTCCCTAAAGGAGCCGATTCAACGCCCCAATTATCATTTGCTGGGTAGTTCATCTTCGCCAAGTAGTGCTCGTAAGCATATTGTTTCGATCCACCGGAATTCAATACGTCTTGGTATAAGTGATAAGCTGGGATATTGTTGGACCATTCCAGTGACTCACGGACGGTTTGGAAGGTGTTCGACCCTTCATTGGTCGCATTGACGATTTTCTCGCCAGCATTTTCTCCTTCTTGCCAAGTCGTTGCATAATCTGATACACGGGATTCTGATCCGACAAGTCCCATATCGATTGCAGGACCGTAAACAAGAACCGGTTTGATGGATGAACCAGCTTGACGTTCTGTATCAAAGGCGTGGTTATTTTGATTCTGGCTGTAATTCCGGCCACCCACGAATCCATAGATACGTCCGGTTCTGTTATCCATCAATACATTTCCAGTCTCCACTTGGCTACCAGCACCATCATCTAACATATAGCCGTAATTTTCTACGCCGGTTTGCAATGCAGCATAGATATCTTTATCGATCGTCGAATGGATCGTATATCCTTTGTTTTGGATCGTTTGCTGTGCTTTTTGATAATAAGCTTCACTGACCGATGAATCTGAAATATCAGCATTATCTTTTTCTGCCAATTGTTGTGCAATAATCCTTGTTGCTTCGTTCATCACGGTATAATACAAGAATTCTCTGTCAGTCTGTTCCGCGATTTGTTGTGGGAGAAAGTCTTTTGTAAGATCATAGGCTTTCGCTTCTTCGTATTGTTCTTTCGTAATTTGTCCTTCACGGTACATACTGAATAAAACAAAATCTTTTCTGGCAAGACCGGCAGAAAGATCTTCTTTTAGCGCGCCTGTATTCGTGTAGGGACTATACGTGATAGGGCTTTGAGGCAAACCAGCGATATAAGCAGCTTGTGGCAAAGTCACATCTTTTGCATCTACACCAAAGATTCCTCTAGCAGCTTCCTGGACTCCAGCAATATTTTGCCCCTTATTATTCCGACCAAATGGCGAGACATTCAAATACGTAGCAATGATCTCATCTTTTGAAAAGTGTTTTTCTACTTGTGCAGAAAGAACGATCTCGTTTGCTTTACGTTTGAATGTTGTTTCATCGGTTAGGATCTGTTGTTTGACTAATTGCTGTGTCAAAGTGGATCCTCCAGCCGAGCCGATGCCAGTAGCTTCTGAAACTAATGCTCGTAAAACAGCTTTAGGGACATAACCTTGGTGTTTATCGAAGTATTCATCTTCTGTACTGATAATCGCGGTTTTCAATAAAGGCGAAATCTTATCAGATGAAATAGTCGTCCGCATCAGATCTGTCTGGATTTTTGATATCTCTGTATTATCTGCATAAACAATCTTTGACGTTTCCGTAATGTTTCCTAGTTCTGTCTGCAGTTCTTTTTTAGTCGGCAATTGTGTGTCTTCGACAAGATAGGCAAAGTAGCCAGCACCTATTCCGATACCTAGAGCTGCGAACAACAAAAGAAGAACAGTAATAAAAACAGTCAATGATTGAAACACTCTAAAAATAATCTTAGGAACAAACCATTTTTCTTTTTTTCTTCTATTCTGTTTTTTTCGAGTATTTTTGCGTGGCAAAAGGGTCACCTCAACTAATGGTTTTATTTCGCTAATTATAGCAAATAATAGGACAAAAAAACAGACAAGGCTGTTTTTGACAGGAATTTCTTTTTCGAATGAGATAAAACGTGAGGAAATGATCTTTTTTATGAAAGAGTTCTTAAGCTTTTCTTTAGAGAAAGTTTCAGTTACTATGGAGAACAGGGCAAAGAAAAACAAACCATTTTCTTTGTACATCATCTTATCAATATATAGGAATTGTTCGAAACAATTGCCTTTCAAGGAGGAATCCATCCATGTTATTAGGCTCACACGTCAGCATGAGCGGAAAGAAAATGCTGTTAGGCGCGGCAGAAGAAGCAGCCAGTTACGGATCTTCGACCTTTATGATCTATACAGGCGCTCCTCAAAATACTAGAAGAAAAGCTATCGAAGAGATGAATATTGATGCCGGAAAAGCATTTATGGCAGAAAACGGACTAACAAATATCGTCGTTCATGCGCCCTATATCATTAATTTGGGAAATACGATCAAACCAGAAATGTTTCCATTTGCTGTACAATTTCTGAGAGAAGAGATTGTTCGTGCGGAAGCTTTAGGTGCTACTCAAATCACCCTTCACCCAGGCGCTCATGTAGGAGCAGGGGCAGAAGCTGGGATTGCTAGAATTATTGAGGGTTTGAATGAAGTTTTGACAAAAGAACAGACGGCACAGATCGCTTTGGAGACGATGGCAGGGAAAGGTACGGAAATCGGTCGAACATTTGAGGAATTAGCGCAAATCATCGATGGAGTAAAATTGAATGAAAAATTATCCGTTACTTTTGATACATGTCATACGAATGATGCCGGATATAATATAAAAGAAGATTTTTCAGGTGTGATGGAAGAGTTTGATAAGGTCATCGGATTAGATCGGCTTAAAGTACTCCATATCAACGATTCTAAAAATCCACAAGGTTCTCATAAAGATCGGCATGCCAATATCGGTTTTGGAACAATTGGATTTGACACATTGAACAAAATCGTCCATGATCCAATGTTTGACAACATTTCGAAAATCTTAGAAACTCCATATGTCGGTAAAGATAAAAAGAAAGCTTACGCACCATATGGAAAAGAAATTGCCATGTTCAAAGCGCAAGCATTCGATCCCGAAGTGTTCCCTGAGTTATTAGCAGAAGAAGTCACACTTTAAGTTTTCTATCTGACAGCAACAAAAAAGGATTGGGCAGTCTGCCTTGTCCTTTTTTGTTTAAGAAACAAAGGAGTGCTTTTTGCAGTCGTTTTCGCCATGCTCCTTTCGCCCCCTCTTTTTAAATTCAGACAAACAGGGTATACTGATAGAAAAGTAAAAAACGAAAAGATTCACAAGCAAGTAGCAAAACGTGATTGAAAGGACGAAAAGATGCTGAACACTTTAAACCCCTTGATCGACCAACTAAAAAAGAAACATACATACTTTATTCTTGGCATAGCCGTATTATTTACAATTATTCGGTTGTATTTATATAGTAAAGCAATCTATGGAACAGATATGTCGGCAACCTATGATGATCAGCTGCTGATTCACTATGCTCAAAATATTTTGGATGGTAAATGGCTAGGGGAGTACACGACTACGACACTTTCAAAAGGGATCTCCTACAGCTTGTTTTTAGTACTTGCACATAAACTGCATCTTTCTTATGCAGTTTTGTTCGGCATGTTCAGTATTCTTGCCAGCATATTGGTTGCACTAGCGTTTAAACCGATCGTGAAGAACAAGTATCTTCTTTTAAGTATCTATTTTTATTTTTTGTTTTCTCCGATTAGTTTTACACATGAGTATTCTACTCGAACGTATCGTAATGCTCTCGTGATCCCGGCTGTTGAGATCATTATCGCTTGTTTACTAGCTATTTATTACCGTAAATATAGTTCCCGCAGAAAATTGCTGCCGTGGTTTTTAGGGCTGGCTGTTTCTTTTCCTTTCTTTTGGTTCATTCGCGAAGATTCCATCTGGCTTCTTCCTTTTACTGTAGTCGCGTTAGGCATCAGTTTCGTTCAGATCTTGCTAGGACAAGACTTTTCTTTCAAAGAAGCAAAGAAGTTAAAAGAACGACCATTTCTCCTTTCGAAACAAGAATGGCTGAAACTTTCATTGTTTTTACTCCCTCTAGTCGGTTTCTCCATCGTCTATCAGTGGATCGAATATAAAAACGAGACAACATATGGTATTGCCACCATCAATGACCGTTCGAGTGGCGAATTTGGACGTTTGATGAAACAGCTGATCCGAATAGATGACGAAACGAACTTAAATAAAGAAAACAGTGAGATATGGGTCTCGCATGCTGCGTTAAATAAAGCATTAGACGCATCTCCTACATTTCATACTGTTTCTACTCGTATTGACGAATTGTATACGACTCATGCGTGGACCCAAGGTGGAAAAGTAAAAGAATTACCAGGAGATATCATTTTTTGGGCATTGCGAGATGTGGTAAGCGAATCTGGTTATTACCAAAACAATGCAAAAGAAACCAATGATTTTTGGAAAAAAGTCAATCAAGAATTAGAAGAAGCCTATCAAAAGGGAACTATCAAAAAGAAAAAAGAATTCTATCTGATGGGATCAGGGGATGGAAAGACGATGAATGATCTGCCAATCGTATTTGCTTTTCTGAAATCAGGATATGCCTATGCATGGCGATACAAAGATTTCCATCAAGGGGGGGATTATAGTTTCGGGACGCAAGAACAAGTCGAACAGGCACAAGAACTATTGAATCTTCCACTAATGGATAATTGGATCGATAGCAGTGATCCGAGAACACCTGATTTCCAGTTGACAAAAACAGCAAAAGTCGCGAATGTCATGATAAAAATTTACCAAGTTTTGGCCATTCCCGTGCTGATTGCTTCAATAGCAGGGATATTACTTATGGTACTAGGAACCGTATTTGCAAAAGCTGATCGTGCCTATTATAGTTCCTCTTTGATTGTAGTCATCGGATTAATACTGACACAATTGGTTTTTCTTTTCGGCGTCTCGTGGTTTTGTTCTTATGCGCCAGAAAAAAAGGATTATTTTTTAAGTGTCTACACTGGCGCAGGTGTGCCATTAACGCAATTCATCGTAGTAACAAGCATGCTAGTTTTCAGTAAATTGAATCTGAAAAAAGCTTTATCTTCTAAATAAAAACATACTAAAAGTAGAGGGGAACATCATTGACGAATGATGTTCCCCTCTACTCTTAGTATGTTTGTGTAAAAGAATCAGTTTCTATTCGATTTCTTCTATCGTTTCTTGCAAACGCTGTTCATATTTTTTGTTTCCTTTATATAAATCACCAATCGTCCATGCCAACAGGAGAAGGACAAGAACAATGATTACATAAGCGATTTGATCAGCCAATGCTAGTTGAGCTGAGGTGGCTTGCTCGCCGAAGAAACTTTCGATTTGACCTGGTAATCCTCGTAAGTTCAAGTAAGTCAGACTAATCACAGAGAACCAGCCAAGTAGTTTTACAACAAATGAATTTTTGAATCGGCTCCCCATCTCCGCTTGACTATTGGTCATCATCAGTAAAGGAATCATCGAGAATGGCAATGCAAAAGCCAGAAAAACTTGGGATTCATTCATCAAGTTATTCAAAGCGGTATGTTCTTCAATCGTTCCTTTTGTACTTGTAAACAAAACACAAATCAATACAGGAATCACAGAAAGCAATCGTGTGACTAGTCTTCTTAGCCAAATTGGGATACGCATATGGATGAAGCCTTCCATGATGACTTGACCGGTCAACGTACCAGTAATAGTAGAGTTCTGGCCAGAAGCAAGAAGTGCTACAGCAAATAAAGTGGACAAGATACCAGATTTTCCCACAGCTATCAAGATACCATTGCTCATAGCTGATGGATCAGATAAAGCTTCATACAGACCAAAAAAGGAAGGATCTTGGACAGAACCGGTTTTGAATACAGCAACACCCATGATCAATAGCAGTGCATTGACTAGAAAAGCCATTGACAACTGGATATTAGAATCCCAAGTAGAAAAGCGTACCGCTTGTGCTACATCTTCTTCGTCTTGGTGATCGATCTTCCGAGTTTGAGAAACTGCTGAATGAAGATATAAGTTATGCGGCATGACTGTTGCACCAATAATCCCTAAAGCTCCAGTCAGCGGAGTTTCACCGCCGATGACAGGTGAGTCTGAGAATGTATGACTGTTAGGGATAAAGCCGGCAAACAAACTGTGCCAATCAGGGTTAGACAAGCCAACTTGATAGACGAAAACGAATAAAATGACGAAAATCAAGCAGACAACCAAAGCTTCGATTTTACGAAATCCGACTTTTGTCAGCAATAAAAGGACGAAAACATCTAACACAGTGATAAATACGGCAATTACCAATGGAATATCAAAAAGCAGGTAGAGGGCGATTGCTGCACCAATGACTTCTGCGATGTCTGTTGCCATAATGGCTAATTCAGTCAAGATCCATAAAATGACACCCAATGTCTTACTTGTCCGTGCTCGGATTGCTTGGGCCAAATCCATTTGGGTCACGATTCCTAATTTTGCTGCCATATATTGTAAAAGCATAGCAATCAGACTAGACATCAAAATAACTGACATCAATAAATATTGGAAATTTTGTCCACCAGTGATCGAAGTGGACCAGTTACCTGGATCCATATAACCCACTGCTACTAATGCACCTGGTCCAGAGTAAGCAAGAAGTGTTTTAAAAAAACTTTTTCCCTTGGGTACATCCACTGTTCCATTTACTTCAGCTAAAGATAAACCATTTGTATGTTCAATAAGTCGATGCTTATGAAATTGTTTGTTGGATTGATTATTCAAGAAAAAACCACCTTTCCTATTTATCTACGATTACATTCTACACCTCAGAAAGAAAAAATTAAAGAAAAATATTCGGTATGCCTAATTTTTTTTCGTGGCGTGTCTTGCTGGTTAATGAAAGAAATTTTGTTCTTCTCTAAAAAAACCACTATTTTTTGCATGAAACTAAAGAATACGCCTTTCTTTTTTCAATAAACTTTAGTAAAATAAATCATTGAGAGCAATTCGGAAATAGAAAGGAGAGATTTATATGGTATCAACAGGTATTGTCGTACTTATTGCTATTATTGCTTTGCTAATCGGCGCAGTAGGTGGCTTTTTCCTAGCGCGTAAATATATGAAAGACTATTTAGAAAAAAATCCTCCCGTTAATGAGGACATGTTGCGATCAATGATGATGTCAATGGGGCAAAAACCATCTGAGAAGAAAATTCGCCAGATGATGCAGCAAATGAAGAACCAAGGGAAAAAATAGGTTCTGACCCAAAGACTTTTTGCGGGCTGATTTTTTCAGTCCGTTTTTTATTTCGTAATTTGTTAGACTATTCAGACTATTCAGCAAAAAAGACAAGCACAGACAATCCTATGCTCTTGATAAAGACAAAGGAGGAGTAAAATGTCGATTTTTAGAAAATTAGGTTGGTTTTTTCGACAGGAAAAGAAACATTATTTAATTGGGATTTTCTCCCTATTCGCAGTGGCCTTGGTACAGTTAGTTCCTCCAAAGGTGATTGGGATCATCATTGATGAGATTGCCGATAAAAATTTATCAATAAAGATCATTTCCTGGTGGATCTTATTATTGATCCTTGCAGCTCTCTTACAATATCTTTTTCGTTATATCTGGCGGACGAATATTTGGGGAAGTGCAGCTCGGTTGGAGAAAGAACTTCGGCAGCAGCTATTCAAACATTTTACAGAAATGGACAATCTCTTTTACCAAAAATATCGGACTGGAGATTTGATGGCTCATGCAACGAATGATTTGAATGCAATCCAGAATGTAGCAGGAGCTGGTATCTTGACCTTTGCAGATTCAGTGATCACGGGCGGAACAACGATCATTGCGATGATTTTGTTTATTGATTGGCGCTTAACACTGATTGCGCTGATTCCTCTGCCTTTGCTAGCCGTTACTTCACGAGTGCTGGGGTCAAAACTCCACGATGCTTTTCGTGATTCGCAAGAAGCTTTTTCTAGTATCAATGATAAGACACAAGAAAGTATCACTGGGATCAAAGTCATTAAAACATTTGGACAAGAAAAAGAAGATCTCGCGGATTTTGAAGAAAAGATTGAAGATGCAATTATTAAAAACAAACGAGTCAATTTTTTAGACTCCTTATTCGATCCATTCATTACCTTGATTATCGGTCTGTCTTATGTTGCAACAATTATTTTAGGTGGAAAGTATGTCTTGGAAGGCACGATCTCGATCGGGCAGATGGTCTCATTTATTAGCTATATCGGTATGCTTGTTTGGCCGATGTTTGCGATTGGTCGATTGTTCAACGTATTGGAAAGAGGAAATGCTTCTTATGATCGCGTCAATGAACTTTTGCATGAAAAGACGCATATCGTGGAACAACTGGGTGCAGTGCAGACCCCGGCAAAAGGCGAGCTGAATGTAGCTATTTCCTCTTTTAACTATCCGAAAGAAGAATCACCAGCATTAGAACAAATCAAATTTGTGATCCAAGAAGGAGAAACATTAGGTATTGTTGGGAAAACTGGTGCGGGAAAAACGACAATCATCAAATTACTGATGCGTGAATACGATGATTATCAAGGAAAAATCCAATTTGGCGGACGTTCGATCAAAGAATATTCATTGAATGCTTTATTAGGATCAATCGGCTATGTGCCTCAAGATCACTTCTTGTTTTCGATGACCATTCGAGATAATATCCGTTTTTCTAATCCAAAACTTTCAGAAGAAGAAGTAGAGCATGCGGCTTCTTTAGCATTTATCAACAATGAAATCAAGGAATTGCCAAAAGGTTATGATACCTTAGTTGGAGAACGTGGAGTCTCTTTATCTGGCGGACAGAAACAAAGGATTTCGATTGCTCGAGCATTGATCAAAAATCCTGAATTGCTGATCTTAGATGATGCACTTTCTGCAGTAGATGCCAAAACAGAAGAAGCTATCTTGCATAATTTAAAAGAAATAAGAAAAGAGAAAACAACCATCATTGCAGCTCACCGTTTAAGCAGCGTGATGCATGCAAAAGAAATCATTGTTGTCGATCAAGGGAAAATCATTGAACGAGGAACCCATCATGAGCTGCTTGCATTAGGCGGCTGGTATGAACGAATGTGGGAGAAACAGCAATTAGAAGCGAAGATAGAAGGAGGCGAGGCCTGATGGATGAAAATTATCAATCGGAATGGACAAAATCGATTCCACTTAAAGAACAGAAGAAGATCATCAAACGACTGATGAAGTTCGCCAAACCTTTTAGAAGAACGTTCATCGTTGCTATCTTATTTGCGTTTGCCCTGTCTGTGATCAATGTCCTATTGCCAAGGATCATCCAAACTTTTATGGATGATCATCTGGCTAAACAGTCGGCTACGACACAAGTTATTTTGTTTTTTGCTGGTATGTACTTGTTTGGAGTCATAGTCAAAAGTATCATTTGGTTTTTCCAATGGTATTTGTATTCCATGGCTTCATTGAAGACCTATCAGTATGTTCGGGTAAGATTATTTGAAAAGCTGCATACACTAGGTATGCGTTATTTTGATCAGACACCGGCAGGATCGACTGTTTCTCGAGTGACAAATGACACAGAAACGCTATTTGAATTTTGGTATGTCTTTTTGATGGTATTGACTGGGATCTTTGCAGTCGTTTCTTCCTTCATTGCCATGTTTCAAATCAATGGAGAAATTGCCTTGTGGACTTTGGTGTTCTTGCCGATTTTAGGAATCGTCATCTGGTATTACCAGAAATTTAGTTCTCGTATTTACCGGAATATGCGGGAAAAATTAAGTCAGCTGAACACGAAATTGAATGAATCGATTTCCGGCATGCGTATTATCCAGCAGTTTCGCCAAGAAGCTCGTTTAGCTAAAGAATTTGAACAAGTGAACAACGAGTATTTAGACACGCGCTATGCGATGATCAAAACGAATTCGATTCTGTTAAGTCCGATCATCAATTTTCTATATGCATTGGCGATTGCGTTGGCGTTGACTTTGTTTGGGATCGATGCGTTGCATTCTCCCGTAGAAGTTGGACTGATCTATGCATTTACGACCTATGTCCAGGGATTTTTTAATCCAATGTCTCAAATGATGGACTTTTTGAGCACCTTTACAGATGGAATGGTTGCCGGTAGTCGCATTTTGAAAATCATGGATACAGAAGAATATGCACCGCAACAAAATCCTGGAGCAGATCAAGCGATTACTTCAGGTAAGATCGAGTTTCGCAATGTAAGCTTTTCTTATGATGGAGAGCACAATGTATTGAACAATATCTCTTTTGTCGCTAATCCGGGAGAGACTGTTGCATTAGTGGGGCACACCGGAAGCGGAAAAAGCTCGATCATCAACGTATTGATGCGGTTTTACGAATTTTATGAAGGCCAGATCTTGATTGATGATCATGACATTCGAGAATATCCAATGGAAGAGTTACGTAAGAAAATGGGATTGGTCTTGCAAGATGCCTTCTTGTTTTATGGAGATATCGCAGGAAATATCCGGATGATGAATCCAGCTATCACAGACGAACAGATTCGCCATGCAGCTGAGTTTGTTCAAGCAAACAAGTTCATCGATGAATTACCAAAAGGATATCACTCAAAAGTGATCGAACACGGTGCCAGCTATTCTAGCGGACAACGACAGCTGATCACTTTTGCGCGAACAATCGTGACAGATCCTAAAATACTAGTATTGGATGAAGCGACAGCAAATATCGATACTGAAACAGAAGGATTGATCCAAGAAGGATTGACAAAAATGCGACAAGGACGGACAACGATTGCGATTGCCCATCGGCTGTCCACGATTCGGGATGCAGAATTGATTTTAGTTTTAGACAAAGGTCATATAGTAGAACGCGGGAATCATGAAACACTTCTAGCGCAAAATGGTTTGTATGCAGATATGTACAAACTGCAAAGCAGTGGTGTGTAAAAAGTGGTTGTGACAGGGCTCCGTTCAGCTTTAGGTGATAAGAAAAAAATTGTAAAAAAGGCTTTCCAGATTTTTGCATAAATTTGGCTTATCACCGATAAGCTGGTACTGGAACATCGTATATTAGAAGTTGTGACAGTAGCATAGTAGCATTTTGACCTAAGCGCTAGAGTGAAAATAAAACAGAGCTTCCCAGATTCTTCATCTGTGAGCGGTAGTGTCGTAGTCACCAGATTTAAAAAAAGATCACGACAGCTAGTCAGAAGTGCCTAATAGCCGCTAAGAAAGCGTTGACAAAAACATTTACTTTCGATAATATAAAGAAAACGACACAACTTGGATAGTAATTGCCTGATGCAAGCTAAACCTGATGAGTCTCCCATGGTTCCATGGACGGCTTTTTGGGTTTTTCTTTTTGTTTTGGATACAGCCCTATATATCATGGAAAGGAGCAAAACATGCTGATTGAGAAAGTACTGAATAACAACGTCGTAATAACCAGGGATGAAAGAAATCAGGAAATGATCGTGATGGGAAAAGGTTTGGCATTCAAAAAGAAAGTGGGTGACCCGATTTTTGACTCATGCATCGACAAAAAATTTCAGTTGACAAATGACGGACTTTCACAACAGTTCCAAGAATTGGCACAAGCGATTCCTCTTGAGTACTTAGAAATTTCTTGTGAAATCATTGAATATACAAAAGAGGCTCTACAAGTCCAGTTGAATGATTCGGTGTATATTGCATTGACGGATCATTTGTATACGGCTATCGAACGTCACAAAATGGGAATATTTGTACCAAATGTATTGCTGTATGATATCAAACAACTATTTCCTAAAGAGTATGCCATCGGGAAAAAAAACAGTGAAGAAAATCTCGGATAAATACCACATCAAGTTATCAGAAGATGAAGCCGGATTTATCGCATTGCATTTAGTCAATGCACAAGGCATTCAAAGCCAACAAGACAATACCTACCTGTTTACTACAACAATACAGGATATTCTAAATATCGTCCGCTATTACTATAAGATTACATTTGATGAAGATTCAGTCCATTTTTTTCGATTCGTCACACACCTACGTTTTTTTCTGACACGCGTCCTAGATGGAGAAAAAACAGAAGTGGGAGAAGTTTCTGAGGAATTGTTCCAGGTTATTCAAAAAAATATAAGGACACGTTTGGTTGCGTTGAGAAAATAGCAGACTTTTTAGCCGAGGCATTCAACTACCAGATGTCCACGGACGAAAAAATGTATTTAACGATTCATACTGCGCGTTTAGTGCATGAGAATCGTTGTAAATAAATAAAAAAAGGAGGATAAATTAACAAGAACGTATGAAATAAGGGTAGTGACATTCAGTTGGCTAAACCTTCCACTAATAAATTGGAGGGAATAGAAATGGGAAAATATCAAGAATTAGCGAGCAAAATTGTAGAAAATGTCGGCGGAAAGGAAAATATCAATGGTTTGACACATTGTATCACAAGGCTTCGTTTCAAATTAAAAAACGAAGAAAAAGCAAATGATGAGATCTTGAAAAATATGGACGGTGTTGTGACGGTAATGCGAGCGGGAGGACAGTACCAAGTTGTTATCGGGAATCATGTGCCAGTCGTGTTTGAAGAGGTTATAAAAGCAGGAAACCTTACTTTTGATGAGGCTGTTTCAACAGAAAAAATGAGACCGTTTGATATGCTTATTGATGGAATATCGGGCTGTTTCCAGCCATTCCTTGCTATTCTAGCTGCTGGTGGGATGATTCGTGGACTGACAGCATTACTTGTCTTCTTAGGCGCATTTGACCGCGGTTCTGGCACATTTGTTATGTTTGATAATATCGGTGATTCTGTATTCCAATTTATGCCTGTTATTATCGGTTTAACAGCTGCCCGTAAATTTAAAGTAAATGAATTCGTAGGGATGTTGCTTGGCGCAGCATTAATGAATCCTAGCTTGTCGCTGGAAGCTTTGAGTGGTGCAGCAGAAGCACCACTGACGACCATATTTTCTGGTACTATTTTTGAAGCACCTATTTATCAAACAGTATTCGGCATTCCCTGGATTGCGCGTAACTACGCTTCTTCTGTCATTCCCATTATCTTTATTGTGTTGTTAGCTAGCCAAATTCAGAAGCCAATTAAAAAGTTAGTACCTGAGATGATCGCGAATTTCTTCGTTCCATTCTTCACCGTTCTTATTACAATGCCCTTAGGTTTTTTACTCGTTGGACCAGCATTCACATTCGCAACTGATATTTTAATGGCTGGATTTGAAACACTTTTAGCACTTTCGCCAGTTATTTATGGAGCAATCGTAGGCTTCTTCTGGCAAATTCTAGTGATGTTTGGTCTCCATTGGGCAATCGTACCAATGGGATTGATGCAATTTTCTGTGAATGGCTGGCAAAATATCATGACACCTGTTGCAGTAGTGTCTTTTGGACAAACTGCAGCACTTACTGCACTCTACTTTAAGCTTAGAAACCCAAAAGACAAAGCAATCGCAATACCAGCCATTGTTTCTGGTATTGTGGGGATTACAGAGCCAGCTATTTATGGGTTTACATTGCCACGTAAAAAAATATTTATTTTTACCTGTGTCGGTGGTGCGTTAGGGGGTGCGTATAGTGGATTAATGAATTTAACTTCTTGGAATCAAGGTGGATTAGGCATCTTTACAATTCCCAACTATATTAGACCAGATGGTGATTTAACGGATGTGATTAATGTATTGATTGGAATCGCCATTGCGACGGTGGTATCCTTTGCGCTGACTTTTTTCTTTTGGAAGGAGGAAGCAGGTGAAACAGATGATAGACAGAAAAGATCAGGTAAAGAAATTGTAAAAACACCGATACAAGGACAAATCGCTCCACTGAATGCAGCAAAGGATGCAGCTTTTGCACAAGGAACACTAGGTCGAGGAATCTTGATCTACCCTGAAAAAGGAGAAGTACGTGCCCCTTTTGACGGAACAGTCATGACCCTGTTCCCGACGAAACATGCAATCGGAATGGTTTCTGAAGCAGGTCTGGAATTGCTGATTCATGTCGGATTGGATACTGTTCAGTTGGAAGGGAAATATTTTGAAAGCTTGGTGCAGCAAGGAGAAAGAGTGAAACAAGGCGATCTGTTGCTCCGCTTCGACAAAAAGAAAATCGAAGAGGAAGGATACAGTTTAGAAACACCTGTGATCGTCACCAATTACACGGATTATTTGGATATTTTGGAAAATCAAGGGGAGACGGTCGGGCCAGACGATGCACTTATCACCGCACTGACCTGAACGGTTAGGTGAAAGAATGGACTAGGCTTAACTATTCTTTTTATTCCACTTCTTTATTTTCGAAATTGAAAGGCTCTTTCATGATGGCTGAGCTGATAGGGCGTTTATCAAATTTTTGTCCTACAGAAATTAGATGGACTAAATTCTGTTGATAATTTTCTGCAAAAACACAACTATATAACACGTCTAGAAGATAACAAATCGATGTATTGATCGTAAAATTACCAATTTTCGAATACAGTCGTTCGCGTGTCGTAAGTCGCAAAGCGGCTGTACTCATTGAAGATAGCGTTGAATCACCGATACTGGTCAAAGCTAAAATTGGCACATGATTTTGTTTCAATATTTCTGCGGTACGAAGGATCACATTGTTTTCACCCGTATAAGAAATCAGAATCCCGCACATATCACTCGTGCAATTGTACGCTTCATAGAACGATTCACCAAAAGTGGTGACAATCGTGACATCCATTTTGATGCGCTTCATTTTCAGCATGAAATCTTGAGAAATCAAAGTATTCGAGTTACTGGCGAAAATCACGATTTTTTTTGCTTGAAGCATTAGTTGTTTGGCTTTTTGCAGTTGGTCATGATGAATGAGAGAAAGTGTATCTTGAATCGTCATCTGTTCTAAAGAAGCCATTTTATTTGCGATCGTCATAATACCGTCTGTGGTGGAAAAAGGAAGATTCGCATCTACGTCTTGAAAATTCCCTTCAAGATAGGCTGTTTCAGCTAAAAAAGCATTACGAAAACTGACCCAGCCATCAAAACCCATTTTTTTTGCTACACGGATGAGTGTGGACGGGTGGACATAACATCGCTCAGCAATCTCTTGGATGGTCATTTCGCCAAGTGCTGGAGAATCGCTTAAGAGAAACTGAATCACTTCATTTTCTGAAGGAGAAAAGGAGATTTCTTTGATTTTTTCACGTAATAACATGTAGATACCTTCTTCTTGTTTTTTTACGTAAATTATAACTTTTTTGAAAATGATTTGTAAACGGATTTATGTTATATAGCTTAATAAAGACATGTTTTGACAAGATATTTACAAAAATCCAGAAGAAAACACTAACTTTTGTAAATGTTACTGGAAAGAAACGAATTTCTATTGTTTGTTTTGTTTACAAAAAAGATAATAAAAGTGTAAAAAGTAAAGGAGTGAGAACATGGCAAAAGGAATCAAAATCGCTACGATTGGTGGAGGCAGCAGTTACACCCCCGAGTTGATGGAAGGATTTATCAAAAGATATGAGGAATTACCGATACGAGAAATCTGGCTCGTAGATGTAGAAGAAGGAAAAGAAAAGCTTGAGATCGTCAGTCAGATGTCTCAGCGTATGTGGGATGCTTCTCCGTATGAAGTCAAAATCTATGCAACTCTGGATCGGGAAGAAGCATTGAAAGATGCGGATTTTGTTACGACTCAGTTTCGTGTCGGTCAATTAGATGCACGAATCAAAGACGAGCGGATCCCTAGTTATTATGGGATGATTGGGCAAGAAACAAATGGTGCTGGCGGGATATTCAAAGCTTTTCGTACTGTTCCAGTGGTTTTGGCAATCGTTGAAGACATGAAGCGTTTATGTCCAAATGCTTGGCTGATCAATTTCGCGAACCCAAGCGGGATGGTGACAGAAGCAGTTATCAGATATGGCAAATGGGATAAAGTGATCGGATTATGCAATGTGCCAGTAATGGCGATGATGACAGAACCAACAATGCTTGGCAAGAAAAAAGAAGAGCTGATCTACAAGTTTGCCGGTCTAAATCACTTCCATTGGCACAAAGTAGCAGATAATAAAGGAAATGACCGCACGGCAGAATTGATTGATCGTTTATACGATGAAGACAATGGATTGCCGAAAAATATCTTTGATATCCCGTTTTTCAAAGAACAATTAAAACAAATGAACATGATCCCTTGTGGCTACCACCGCTATTACTATCGTGAAGAAGAAATGCTGGAACATGCTTTAGAAGAATATCAAACGATTGGTACAAGAGCGCAGCAAGTGAAAGAAACAGAAGCAGAGCTGTTTGAATTATACAAAGATCCAGAGTTGGATCATAAACCTGAACAATTGCAAAAACGAGGTGGTGCTTATTATTCAGATGCTGCCTGTGAAACGATTGCTTCGATCTATGGAAATAAAGAAACACAGATCGTGGTATCTACAAAGAATGATGGAGCTGTTCCTGATCTGCCGGCAGATTGTGTAGTAGAAGTCACTGCCTATGTTGGCGCACAAGGCGCACGAAATGTAGCGTTTGGTTCCCTTCCTGCTGCTGAAAGAGGCTGGTTGCAAGTAATGAAGAATATGGAATTGCTGACGATCGAAGCAGCCGTGACTGGTGATTATGGAACAGCTTTACAAGCGTTTACGATCAATCCGCTTATACGATCAGGAAAGACAGCAAAACGGATCATGGTTGAGTTGTTTATTGCACATCAGCAGTATTTACCGCAATTCAAGGAAACAATCAGCCGGTTAAAAGCAGAAGGAATCGAAGTCCAAGATGAACTGGCAAGAGAATTATCAAGCAATACACATGTAATGGAGGAAGTATGATGGGATTCAGAAAAAATTTTTTATGGGGCGGAGCTACAGCAGCCAATCAATGCGAGGGCGGTTATGATGAAGGCGGACGTGGGTTAGCGAACGTAGATGTTGTGCCAATCGGAGAAGACCGTTTTCCTGTCATTACTGGAAAAAAGAAAATGTTTGAATTTGATGAAAATCATTTTTATCCAGCAAAAATTGCGATCGATATGTATCATCATTATAAGGAAGATATTGCTTTATTTGCAGAAATGGGGTTCAAGACTTATCGGATGTCCATTGCTTGGAGTCGTATTTTTCCAATGGGCGATGAAAAAGAGCCAAATGAATCTGGTTTGAAATTTTATGAGGATGTCTTTAAAGAATGTCAAAAGTACGGGATCGAGCCGCTTGTGACGATTACACATTTTGATTGTCCGATGCATTTGATCAAAGAATATGGTGCGTGGCGTTCCAGAGAACTCGTTGGTTTTTATGAAAATCTGTGCCGAGTCATCTTCAATCGCTATAAAGGACTTGTCAAATATTGGTTGACATTCAATGAGATCAATATGATCCTTCATGCACCATTCATGGGCGCAGGGCTGTATTTTGAAGAAGGAGAAAATGAAGAACAAATCAAATATCAAGCGGCACATCATGAGTTGGTTGCAAGTGCCATCGCAACGAAGATTGCTCATGAAGTAGATCCGGAGAACAAAGTAGGCTGTATGCTGGCAGCAGGAGCATATTATCCATACACTTGCAATCCTGAAGATGTTTGGGCTTCTAGAAAATCAGATCGAGAAAATTATTTCTTCATTGATGTCCAGTCACGAGGAGAATATCCCGCTTATGCATTGAAAGAAATGGAACGAAATGGCATTCAGATCAAAATGGAACCTGGGGATGCCGCATTGCTGAAAGAACATACTGTTGATTTTATCTCCTTTTCTTATTATTCTTCTCGAGTTTCGACTACTGACAACGAACTCTTGGAACAGACTGCAGGAAATATCTTTGCTTCTGTCAAAAATCCATATCTGGAAGCAAGTGAATGGGGTTGGCAAATTGATCCATTAGGCTTGAGAATAACGATGAATGATATTTATGATCGTTATCAAAAACCACTATTTATTGTAGAAAACGGCTTAGGTGCAGTCGATACGCCCGATGAGAATGGTTATGTGGAAGATGATTATCGAATCGACTATCTGGCAGCACATATCCAGGCAATGAAAGATGCAGTAGAATTAGATGGAGTCGATCTATTAGGCTATACGACTTGGGGATGTATTGATTTAGTATCAGCTGGTACAGGTGAGATGAAGAAAAGGTACGGATTCATTTATGTCGATCGTGACAACGAAGGAAATGGCACATTAGCCCGTTCGAAGAAGAAATCATTCAACTGGTATAAAAAAGTAATTGATTCAAATGGAGAAAATCTTTCGAATGATTGATCAATGATTTATAAAAGTCTATTGTTTTTCAGCGGATTTTTCGAGTATAATAAAGCTATTCGAGAAACGCAAGCAGAACAATAGACTTTTTTTCGCATTGGCTGTAAAGTATGCTTACTTGATTAAGTAAAGGAGAATCTACATATGTATGATGTAATCGTTATTGGCGCAGGTCCTGCTGGGATGACTGCTGCTTTATATGCTTCACGTTCAAACTTATCCGTATTGATGATCGAACAAGGCGCCCCTGGCGGCCAAATGAACAATACGGCAGAAATCGAAAACTATCCTGGTTTCGATTCAATCATGGGTCCTGATCTAGCTTATAAGATGTATGAAGGTGTTTCAAGATTTGGGACAGAAAATGCTTATGGAATCGTGCAAGATATCAAGGATCACGGCAGCCACAAAGAAGTTATTTGTGAAGATAAAACTTACGAAGGAAAAACAGTCATTATCGCAACAGGCTGTATCCACCGTAAATTAGGCGTACCTGGCGAGGAAGAATTTGCTGGACGTGGCGTTTCTTACTGTGCAGTTTGTGATGGTGCGTTTTTCCGTAACAAACGTCTAGTAGTGATCGGAGGAGGAGACTCAGCAGTAGAAGAAGCCATCTATTTGACACAATTTGCTTCTGAAGTAGTCATCGTCCACCGTAGAGATGAATTACGTGCACAAAAGATCATCCAAGACCGTGCATTTGCGAATGAAAAAATTTCCTTTATGTGGGATACAGTCGTTGACGAAATCGTTGGGAATGAAATGGTAGTGACAGGTGTGAAAGCACGTAATGTCAAAACCGGCAATGAGTTTGATTTGGCAGCAGACGGAGTATTCATCTATGTTGGACTGGATCCATTAACTGCACCATTTAGAGAAGCTGGGTTGACGAACGAAGCCGGCTGGATTCCAACAGACAACGAAATGAAGACGAATATACCAGGCGTTTTTGCCATCGGAGATGTTCGTGAAAAAGATTTGCGACAAATCACTACTGCTGTTGGTGATGGTGGGATCGCTGGACAACAAGTGTATAAATACTTGGAATCTTTAGAAGAAACAACTGCATAAGTTTAAAAAGAGTGGAAGAACGGTTTCAATTGTTCTTTTACTCTTTTTTTTCGCGTGAAATCTACTGAATCCGATTTATGCGAATACTTGTAACCGTGCTTGATAAAAGAATCTTTTCTTGATTTAAGCGTTTTTTGGTCCTCATACTTTCATATCTAATAAGTGAATGCTATACTTATTAAGAACCATATTTCAGAAAGAGGTGTTATTTTCATGTCTTGGGAACAAGTGTATGAACAATGGGTACATGAAGAAAATTTAGAAGAAAACTTAAAAAAACAATTAAATGATCTGGGTGAAGATCCTGAAAAACTTGAAGATGCTTTTTATGCACCGTTGGAATTCGGTACTGCAGGCATGCGGGGAATCTTAGGACCTGGGATCAATCGAATGAACATCTATACGGTAAGACAAGCAACAGAAGGACTTGCACGTTTCATGGATACACAAGGCGAAGAAACAAAACGCCGAGGTGTCGCTATCGCTTATGACTCACGCCATCAATCACCAGAATTTGCCATGGAAGCAGCCAAAACATTAGCACATCACAATATCCCATCTTATGTATTCGAAAGTCTACGTCCAACACCAGAGCTTTCTTTTGCAGTCCGTCATTTGAAGACGTTTGCGGGAATCATGGTAACTGCATCCCACAATCCAGCAGCTTACAACGGATATAAAGTCTATGGAGAAGATGGGGGACAAATGCCTCCTGCAGACGCAGATGCATTGACGAAATATGTCCGTGAAGTCAGCAATCCGTTAAAAGTTGAAGTATTATCTGACGAAGAAGCTGAACATAGCGGATTGATCACGATCATCGGAGAAGAAGTGGATGCCGCTTATCTAGAAGAAATCAAAGCAGTAACGATTGATCATGAATTGGTGGAAACAATGGGGAAAGATTTGAAACTTGTGTACACACCACTTCACGGAACAGGAAAAATGTTAGGCGAACGTGCGTTGAAACAAGCTGGATTCGAACAATTCGTACTAGTTCCAGAACAAGCTGTCGCAGACCCAGATTTCACTACAGTCAAATCACCAAATCCAGAAGAACACTCTGCTTTTGAGTATGCGATACGACTTGGCGAGAAAGAAGGCGCTGATTTGCTGATTGCAACAGATCCTGATGCAGACCGTTTAGGTGCAGCCGTTCGTTTGCCAAATGGCTCCTATGAAGTATTGACCGGAAACCAAATCGGAGCACTGTTTGCTCAATATATTTTGGAAGCACACCAATCGCGAGGCACTTTACCTGAAAACGCAGCGGTATTGAAATCGATCGTTTCTAGCGAATTGCCTACAGCAATTGCGGAACACTATGGGGCTACCATGTTCAATGTATTGACAGGATTCAAATTCATTGCTGAAAAAATTCAACAATTCGAAGAAGATCATTCCCATACTTTTATGTTCGGATTCGAAGAAAGTTACGGTTATTTAGTTAAACCTTTCGTTCGCGACAAAGACGCGATCCAAGCATTGCTCTTATTAGCAGAAGTAGCAGCTTACTATAAAAAACAAGGCAAAACGTTGTATGACGGCTTGCAAACGATTTTTGAAACCTATGGCTACTACGCAGAAAAAACGATTTCTGTGACAATGAGCGGACAAGAAGGTTCTGCGAAAATCTCTGCTTTGATGGAAAAATTCCGTGAAGAAGCACCAACAGAATTTGCCGGAGCAAAAGTCATCCAAACAGAAGACTTCAAAGAGTTGACGAGAACAAACCGTGAAGGAAATGTAGAAAAACTAACGACACCGCCATCTGATGTATTGAAGTATACGCTGGAAGAAAATGGCTGGATCGCTATCCGTCCTTCAGGAACTGAGCCGAAAATCAAGTTTTATATCGGTGTAAAAGGAAACTCTTCAGAAGACGCAGCTGAAAAAGTAGCCGCTTATGAAGCGATTATCCAAAAGATGACAGAAGAATAAAAAAACTTGAGACTGATGGAAAAAGTGGTAAACTTTAGAAGTCAGTCTTTTTTCAAGTTGGAGGTGAATGGATTGCCAGACACGCAAAAAACAAAAGTAGAGAAAGTCAGCCAACTATTCAAAATGTTGAGTGACCCCACTCGTCTCAAAATTCTGCTGTATCTGAAAGACGGGGAACAAAATGTGACAGCAATCACCCAAGCAGTGGAAATGGAACAATCTGCTGTATCGCATCAACTGCGTTTATTAAGAGAAAACCATGTCGTCAAGTCCCATCGTGAGGGAAAAGCGATTTTGTATAGTCTTGATGATTCTCACGTACTGGATATTTTGAACCAGACACTCAAACATGTGGAACATCAATAACGATAGGTGCAAATAGAGACAAACTGGACTGTGTCAACGAATCTTCTTCGCTGACACAGTCCAGTTTTTTTAAAGAAAAATTGTTAGTCTGTTTCTTCGGTGGTTTCAGTTCCATAATAACTATGGTCTTCTAGGTCTAAAGCATTCAAAATAAGCGAAGCTGTTTCTTCAATAGATAAAGAAGCGACATTGATTACTACGCAGCCCAGTTTTTCATAAAGATCATTTGCAAAATCGAGTTCAGCTCGTATTTTTTCGATATCGGAATAAGCAGTATCAGGATTTAATCCGTAAGAGCGCATCCGTTCTTTACGGATATTGTTTAAAATATCTGGGTTATTCGTCAGTCCCACGATTTTTTTAGGATCGATCTCCCAAAGCTGTTTGGGAATATGTGCTTGTGGGATTAAAGGAAGATTGGCAACTTTTAAATTTTTGTTAGCTAAAAACAAGCTCAAAGGCGTTTTGGAAGTTCGGGATACGCCTAGCAAAACGACATCTGCTTCTAGAAACCCACGCGGATCTTTCCCGTCATCGTATTTTACAGCAAATTCCATTGCTTTGATCCGTTTGAAATAGTTCTCATTCAATAAATGAAGGGCGCCAGGTTGCCGAATGGGCTTGATACCAGTTAAGCGCTCGATTTCTGATATCGGCGGAGTCATCACATCAAAACTAAATAATTGATGTTCTTCACAAAAAGAACGCGTCATCTCGATCAATTCTTGATTGATCAATGTGTGTAGGACAAGGGCTTTTTCTTTTAGTGCATCTTGCAGTGCCTGCATCAATGTTTTCTCATCTGTCACAAATGTTCTGCGGAATAAATTGAACTCAACGCTAGGATATTGGGCCATAGTGGCTTGTGCTAATTTTGTCGCAGTTTCTCCAGCAGAGTCGGAGATGACAAAAAAAGTAACGATTTCTGTAGAATCGGAAGACATGGATAAAACCTCACTTGCATTTTTTTTATGTTTATTATACCATACTCTAGAATGTGTACTTCGTAATCATTTTGATTTGGAGGGATAAGTCATGAAAAAACAGACATTGATCGAACAATCACTAGAAACATTGAAAAATAACGGTTTTAAATATACTAAAAAAAGAGAAGCATTGTTAACTTATTTAGTGAAGCGCAATCGCTACGTATCCGCTAAAGAAGTTTTTGACTATATGAATCAGGAATTCAAAGGAGTAAGTTACGATACGATTTATCGAAATCTCCATGATTTTGCAGAAATCGATTTACTGGAAGAAACCGATTTAAATGGAGAGATGAAGTTTCGTTTTCATTGCTGTCAAGGGGAAATCGGCCATCACCATCACTTTATCTGTACGGTGTGCGGAACAACGAAAGAAATCCATATGTGTCCAATGAATTATTTCGAAGAACAGCTCGGTGGATGTACGATCGAAGGGCATAGATTCGAGATTTTCGGAAGATGTGAAAATTGTCAATAAGGATTTAAATAAAATAACATTTGATAATTTTAAAAAAAAGCAAGATTTCCTTGACGGTCAAAACAGCATTAGATATAATATTTACAGGACAGTCTTGTTTTTTGAGATATATTTCAATAACAATTACGGTTACTTTTTAAGCTCGGAGGGAGGGAATTAACATGTCAAAAACAGTCGTTCGCAAAAACGAATCACTTGACGATGCTCTTCGTCGCTTCAAACGTTCCGTGTCAAAAGCGGGTACTTTACAAGAATCTCGTAAACGTGAATTCTACGAAAAACCAAGTGTAAGACGCAAGAAAAAATCTGAAGCAGCTAGAAAACGCAAAAAATTCTAGTTCTGTGATGAATTGGAGTTGGTAGTGTGTCACTACTAAGTAGATTAAACGATGACATGAAAACAGCGATGAAAGCGAAAGATAAGGAATCTTTACAAGTCATCCGAATGATCAAGTCATCTATACAAAACGAGCAGATTAAAGAAGGTCACGACTTGACAGAAGAAGAAGAATTAACGGTGTTGTCTCGCGAAATGAAACAGCGACGTGATTCTTTGCATGAGTTTGAAGAAGCAGGACGTGACGATTTAGCTGAAAAAGTAAAAAGTGAAATTGTGATAGTCGAAAAATACATGCCGGAACAACTTTCCGACGAAGAAATTCGACAACTTGTTCAAGAAGCAATCACACAAACTGGTGCTTCATCAATGAAAGAATTTGGCAAAGTCATGGGTGCGATCATGCCTAAAGTCAAAGGAAAAGCAGATGGAAACCAAGTAAATGCCATTGTGAAAGAACTATTACAATCTTAATTTTATCATTTAAACTGCGGACAATCATTGTCCGCAGTTTTTTTGTGCTCGTAAAAAAGAAATCTAAAAAATAGCTAGACGAAAGAATAGGATTCTTTCATCTAGCTGGTTTTTTCCTGTTTAATATTTCTTATGTTAAATTGTGTTTGATCTGGTTATTCTTCTGGTAGTTCATTTGCTTCTTGTTTGTACCCTGATAGGCGATAGGCGTAATAGAAGAGTAAGCTGCCAGCGTAACCAAGTAACGTTGGGACCATCCAACCAAGTCCTAATGCAGCAAAAGGAACGTGATGATGATAAAATTCGAGCATGCTTGCTACAACTCTTTGTTGACTCACTAAAGCAGGCGAATTTGCCAGCATATCCAATACGGCGGGAACAGCAGCAAACAACATCGTTACTTGATAGACAAATGGTGTCTTTTGGAAAAATTTTGCTGTTAAGGAAAGCAAGATCAACGCAAGCGACAATGGATACAAAAGCATCAATACTGGTAAAGACCATTGGATGATATTGTCCAAACCAGCATTTGCAACGACAAAAGAGACGAAAGTCGTTAACCGCAGCCATGTCATATAACTGACTTTAGGGAACAGTTTATGGAAATCTTGTGCAAAAGAAACAACGAGTCCCATAGCGGTAGTGAAGACACCTAATGTGACCATCACTCCTAAGAAGCTAGCGCCGAAGTTACCTAAATAAAAATTAGTGATCTGAGAAAGTGCAGTTCCGCCATTTTCTGATAAAGACATCTTGTTCAAACTCATCGCACCGAGAAGAACAAGACCAAAATAGATCATGACTTCTAGCGCAACGCTCAGGCTACCAGCTTTTGCTGTTAATTCTGTGACTTTTTTATCTTTGAAACCAAGGTCACGGACTGCATGGACAAAAGTGACACTTAAGGCAAGCAAGGCTACTGCATCAACCGTGTTATAACCTTCTAGGACACCATTTGTTAAAGCGTTTGTTTGGTAAGTATCTGCAGCAGATTGATTTAGATTTCCCATTGGGTGGAATAAAGAAACGACAAAAATGATTGCTAATAATGCAAGAAACAAGGAGTTTAGATACTTTCCGACGTATTTGACCAACCGTGTGGGATGGACAGTAAGGAAATAAGCAAGTAAAAAGAAAAGAGCAGAGAATAAAAACATACCTAATGAATTATATTTTTCAGGCAAAAATGGTTTAGCAGCCATTTCAAAAGCAGTAGCAGCTGTCCGTGGTGTACCGAAAAATGGTCCGATCGTCAAATGAACAAGGATTAAGAACAAGGCAGCATACCATTTTCCAACAGGTTTAGCTAAGTCATACAGACCATCACTTTTTGTCACTACTACAGCTAAGATAGCTAGTAATGGGAAAAGAGCGCCTGAGATGGCAAAACCTACGCCAGCACTGACCCAGTTTGCGCCAGCCATTTGACCTAAGTGGACAGGAAAGATTAGATTACCTGACCCGAAGAACATCCCGAAGATAAGTGAACTGACCATCAATAGTTGTTTCCATGAATAAGTTTTTGTTTCTTCCATAAATTTTTCCTCCAATAATTATCATTTTGATTGACGATATAAACGTTGCAGCAATTAGTAATGCCACTAATATCAGATTCCATGAAAACCACCACCTTAAAATATAAAAAAAAGCCCTTTTCCACTTGGGAAAAGGGCTCTAGATTCTAGAACGGTACCACCTTTTTTCGCTTAAAAAAGCTTCTTCATTCACGGACGCTTTTTGCTAAAGTTATCCGCTAGCCTGATAATGGAGGCAGCCACAATGATCTACGTTTTCGACATTGACTCGGAAATGATGTTCGTCTATTCGATTTATTGTCATTTCTCACTTACATGACTCACTGGGAATAAATCGTTGAATAGCCTACTGTTTTCCTCGACGCTTTGCTGTATGTTTATTTGTTGACGTAATAATACACCTGTTTTTTTTGAAATGCAAGAATATTTTAACTATTTTGTTTTCTTTTTTTGAAACAAGAAAAATACCTAGAGAATACCTGCTGAATGAAACGGAATATTTTGTTCTCCACTTTCATATAACTTACATTCTCAGCTTCTTTTTATCAAAACGAGACCTTTAGCGAATGGAAACGGCTATTTTTTAACGTTTCTTGGTACGTATGGTTAAGCGGCTCTTTTACAACCTTTTCTTATTTGCTATATAGTTTCTTCTGAGTATGGTAAAATAGGAAAGAATGAATCGAAAAAAAGGGGATGTCTATTTTTGACGGAAGAGTCTAGTTCTTTAGAGATTAGATTGACAGCTGCTGATGATGTCAGCATGCTTTTAGGTGCACACGACAAGCATATAAAACTGATCGAGGAAACAACGGAAACAACCATCCATACACGTGGAGAAATCATTCAGATCATTGGTGAACAATCCCAGATTTCCTTGGCTGCCTCAGTCATTCGGACATTACAGGAATTGATCAAACGAGGAATCCACGTAAGTACACCAGATGTCGTGACGGCATTGAAAATGGGGCAAAAAGGTACATTAGATTATTTTGTTGAGATGTATGAGGAAGAGATCGTCAAAGACCGTAATGGAAAACCTATACGGGTAAAAAACAGCGGTCAAAAGAAATACGTTGAATCGGTAGCCAAACATGACATCGTATTTGGTGTAGGGCCAGCCGGAACAGGGAAAACGTTTCTTGCCGTAGTATTAGCAATTGCTGCCTTAAAAAAAGGCGAAGTGCAAAAAATCATTTTGACGCGGCCCGCTGTAGAGGCAGGGGAAAACCTAGGCTTTCTACCAGGGGATCTGAAAGAAAAAGTGGATCCTTATCTGCGGCCTGTTTATGATGCTTTATACCAAATTTTTGGATTGGATCATACGAACCGATTGATGGAACGAGGCGTAATCGAAATCGCACCATTAGCTTACATGCGGGGGCGGACATTGGATGATGCATTCGTTATCTTGGACGAAGCACAAAACACGACAGTCGCTCAGATGAAAATGTTCTTGACCCGTCTCGGTTATCAATCAAAAATGATTGTCAATGGGGATACAAGTCAGATAGACTTGCCTCGAGGGACGACAAGTGGTCTTGTTCATGCAGAACGAACACTAAAGCAAATCAAAAAAATCGATTTTGTTAATTTTGAAGCAAGTGACGTTGTTCGGCACCCTGTAGTTGCCGAAATCATCAAAGCTTATGAAAAGGCGGATCTTCATCAAGAATAAGCTTTGCTTAGGAGGATAAGCACATGTTGAATAAAACACTGCAGAAACTACAAGAAAAACTCGGAAAGGCAGCATTGCCTTTCCTTCTGTTCTTGTTTTTTATCATTGTCTGCGGCGTTACATTTAGTAGTGTCAAACAAAAGGCCAATGATTTTAGAGAAGGCCAAGTAGCAGAAGAGAGTATCCGTGCGAATAAAACGATCGAGAACACGGAAGAAACCGAACAAAGAAGAAAACTGGCAGCAGAAGCAGTGACTCCAGAATATACTTATCAAAAAGATCTGGCAGATGACCAGAACAATCGGATCAAGCAATTATTCGAATTGATCGATAAGACGAATGATACCATCAACAAATCTTATAATGACAAGGTAGATAAGGCGAAGGAAGATGAAAATATCCCGAAACCTACTACAGAAGAGCGGATTGCTACACTGAAGAAAAATTTTGAAAACGTGAATGCAGAAAACGTTGCGTTTTACCAAAAACTGCCGAACAATTTTTATTCGACGATATTTGAAATGACTGAAACGGAAATTCACACAGTTAGGGATGAAAGTTTGAAGCTCATTGACGAACAGATGAGTAAACAAGTTCGTGAAAGCGAATTGGAAGCTTTTAAACAAGAAGCAGAAGATCAGATTCAATATTTGAATGTCACAACAGAGCAGCAACAAATGATTCGCTACTTAGTAGATCAAGGAATTGTAGTCAATGATGTATTGAATGAGAAAAAGACAGAAGAATTAAAACAATCTGCACGAGAAGCTGTACAACCAGTGATGATCTTCCAAGGAGAAATCATTGTTCGCGAAGGAAATCAAATTGATGCTTCAGCAATGAAAAAATTGGAATTACTAGGATTGACGAATCAAACGACTTCGATTTTCCCACTCATTGCCATGGTTTTAGCTGTTTTGCTTCAAATCGGTGTACTGATTTATAATTCACTTCAATTCCAAAATGCAGGAGAAAGAACAAAATACGTACTTTTCTACGTGACGGCAATGTCAGTCAGCGTAGTACTAATGAAATTTTTCCAACTCTTCCAAACAGAACAAGCTGCTTATATTCCGCTGTTTTACCCCGCGGCTTTTGCTCCACTTGTTTTAAGCTTTTTCTTGAATCGAAGAGCAGGGATCATGGCTGGTATTTTCCAGGCAGTATCCGCACTTTTCATTTTTTATGATTCGATTGGCACGAACTTTCTGACAGTTATTTTGATGTCCTATGTATTTTCTGGTCTTATGGCAACGATCGTCAGACGCAAACGGATCTCAGAACAAGGGTTATCCGCTGCTATGTGGGTCATTATTTTCCCTGTGATGATGGATGTCATTTTGATTATCTACCAAGGAATGAGCTTTGGAGATGCAACGACTTGGTTAACGCTAGTCTGCGGATTCACAGGTGCACTGTTCTCATTCTTGCTGACGATAGGTCTGCACCCCTATATTGAATTGATGGTCAATGATGATAGTGTGATCGTATTAAATGAACTCAGCAATCCTAATCATCCTTTATTGAAACAGTTGCTGGAAGAAGCACCAGGCACGTATCACCATAGCATGATGGTAGCCAATCTAAGTGCTAATGCTGTAGCAGAAATCGGTGGACGTTCTTTACTAACTCGAGTAGCTTGCTATTATCATGATATCGGCAAGATCAAACACGCCAGCTTTTTCGTTGAGAACTTGCCTTCAGGAGCGGAAAATCCGCACAATTTCTTATTGCCAGAAGACAGTAAACATATTATCTTTGGACATGTGACAGATGGTGCCAAAATATTGGAAGATTATAATATGCCGCAAATGGTGATCGATATTTGCAGACAGCATCATGGAACCACGCTGATGCGTTATTTCTACGTTAAGGCAAAGGAACGCAACCCGGAAGTCACGGAAGAGCAATTCCGTTATCCTGGACCAAAACCTCAAAGCCGTGAAGCAGGAATCGTCAATATAGCTGACAGTTGTGAAGCGGCAGTACGGGCAATGGACCATCCAACGAGCGAAAAAATCGAAAGTTTTGTCCATAATCTTATAGAAGAGCGTATTTCCGATGGACAATTGGACGACAGTGGATTGACGTTAAAAGAAATCCGTAAAGTAGAAAAATCATTGATCAGCGGTTTAAGCAGTACCTTCCATTCTCGGATCAAATATCCTAAAATGAAATCGGAAGTTGAGAAGATAAAAGAAGAACAAGAAGAATAGCAAGAAGAATAGAAAGAAGTGATGTATAATGGATATTACTTTCATGGATGAAACAAACCAAGTATCAGAAGAGAAAATGAAAGAAATCGACGACTTGTTGCAATTTGCAGCATCATATTTAGAGTTGCCAGAAGAAACAGAAATGTCTGTTACTTTCATGGACAATGCAGCAATCCAAGTAATCAATCGTGATTACCGTGGAAAAGATGCACCGACAGACGTCATCAGTTTTGCCTTGGAAGAAGAGGGCGAAGACGAAATCCCAGTGATTTTTGAAGATGGAGAGAATCCATTACCTCGTGTACTGGGAGACATCATGATCTCTACTGAACGTGCTGCAGAGCAAGCAGAAGCTTACGGCCATTCGTATGATCGGGAACTTGGCTTTTTAGCGGTTCATGGATTCTTGCATATCAACGGGTATGACCATATGACACCAGAGGATGAGAAAGAAATGTTTGGTTTACAGAAAGAGATCTTAGATGCCTATGGACTTAAAAGATAAAAACGTAGAGAAAAACAAACATTTCCTGATGTCCGTGGAATTTGCCGTCCAAGGAGTCAAAACCGTTTTTGAGGAAGAACGCAACATGAGGAAACATGTTGCGTTCGGAATCCTCGCTTTGTTTATGGGCGTGATTTTCCAACTTGATCGGATAGAATGGTTATGGCTGCTTTTAGCTGTTTTTCTCGTATGGATAGTAGAGATCATCAATACTGTTTTTGAAAATGTCGTGGACATGTTTACGGATTTTCATTTTCATCCGATTGGGAAAAAAATCAAAGATATGGCAGCTGGAGCAGTTTTAGTGACCGCTTGTTTTGCCGTCATCGTTGGGTTGATTTTATTTGTCCCTAAAATATATCATTTGTTGTTTAATTAAAAAGGAGAACATATATGCCAGAACATAAATCAGGGTTTGTCGCAATCGTCGGCCGCCCGAATGTAGGAAAATCCACGTTATTGAATCGAATCGTGGGTCAAAAAATTGCCATCATGAGTGATAAGGCGCAGACAACTAGAAATAAAATCCAAGGAGTATATACTACACCAGAAGCTCAGTTGATTTTTATTGACACACCAGGAATCCATAAACCAAAGCATCGTTTAGGAGATTTTATGGTAGAAGCAGCTTACAGTGCGTTGAAAGAAGTGGACGCGGTCTTATTTATGATCAGTGCTGATCAAAAACGCGGTCGGGGAGACGATTTTATTATTGAACGTCTAAAAAACGTGCATTCTCCTGTTTATCTGATTATCAATAAAATCGATAAAATCCATCCAGACGAGTTGTTGGGAATCATCGAAGATTATTCAACGCAGATGCCGTTTGCACAAGTGATTCCAATTTCTGCTACAGAAGGAAACAACGTCGAACGTTTGATGGATGTATTAGTCAGTGAAATGCCAGAGGGCCCACAATATTTTCCAGATGATCAAGTGACTGATCATCCTGAATACTTCATCGTTTCTGAATTGATCCGTGAGAAAGTCTTGTTTTTAACACGAGACGAAGTGCCTCATTCTGTCGCAGTCGTTGTTGATTCGATGAAGCGAAACGAGAATGATAAAATCCATATCCAGGCTACGATCATCGTCGAAAGAGATAGCCAAAAAGGGATCATTATCGGCAAAGGCGGAAAAATGCTGAAGCAAGTAGGAACGAAAGCGAGAAAAGATATCGAAAATCTTTTAGGAGACAAAGTCTTTCTAGAACTTTGGGTCAAAGTTCAAAAAGACTGGCGAGACAAAAAAGTCTATCTGCAAGACTTCGGCTACCGAAAAGACGAATATTGATATTCTGAGCTTCTTGTAAGTTAGGTATAGAAATAAACTGGATAAAAATCCGCGTGTTGAGAAAAGCTGCGGAAGATCGCAACATAAATGATCTGGATCGGCAGAATCTGCTTTTCCAGATTTATTTTTTAGGAGGGAGAATATGAGCCAGCTTGCAGAATCAAAAGGCTTGATTTTATCTAGCCGTAATTACAAAGAAAAAGATAAATTAGTCAAAATCTTTACGGAATCTTCTGGCAAAATGATGTTTTATATCAAAGGGATCCATCGGCAAAATCAGCCCTTAGCTCCGGCTTTGCTCCCTTTTACTGAAGCAGTTTATATCGGGAATTTTCGAAGTGAAGGTTTGTCATTTTTAAGCAGTGTCAAAGATGTCCACGCGTTTCGACACATCCAAGAAGACATCTTTTTGAGCGGCTATGGCACATATTTATTGAATCTAGTAGATGCGGCAATCGAAGATCATCAGTACGACCCGCATTTGTTCCAGTTTACGCAACAAGCACTGCAACGGATGGACCAAGGAGACGATGCAGAAATCATCACGAATATTTTTGAAGTCCAAATACTGCAACGCTTCGGGATCGCGCCGATCTGGACGCACTGCGTCGTATGCGGGGAAATAAAAGGAAAATTTGACTATTCTTCCAAATATGGTGGTGTGATATGCGAAAGACACTGGTCGATGGATGATCACCGTTATCATGCAGATCCTCGAGCTGTTTATTTCGTTCGGATGTTTTCAGCTATTTCTTATGATAAAATCAGTGGAATCCATCTGAAAGAAGAAACCAAACAAGCAATCCGTGAACTCATCGACCAGCTGTATGATGAATATGTCGGTATCCATTTGAAAAGCAAAAAGTTCATTGATCAAATGAAGTCTTGGGCACACGTATTAAAGACGCCAGAGAAAGACATGTCTGAAAAAGATCTACCTAAAAAAGAAGAATAGTAAATGAAACATACAACAAAAAATCAAAACCATTTGACAAACACAGGGAGTTCCGTCTATTATTAACCGTAGATCAAATAGATCGTTCACTGAGAGGATCTATTATAGAAACAAGAAAACTGCAAAATGAATACGTACATTGACCAAGATCAGTAAAAAACACGTGGTTTAGCGAGTTCGGGAGAGTGGGAGCCGGACCCAAACGATTTTTGAAGAGGCACTTGCGAGTACGATAAATGAAGCTGCCGAATCTTTATTCGGAAGTAGGGTGGAACCGCGAATTATTCGTCCCTATGTCTGTAATCAGACATAGGGATTTTTTGTCGTTTTCTTTCCTGTATTCTTATTTGACAGCAACGCTTTAAAATTGAAAGGGGCAAAACAGATGAGTAAAAAATTGACCGTCCAAGATATGATTTTAACATTACAAAAATTTTGGTCATCAAACGGCTGCATGCTGATGCAAGCGTATGACACAGAAAAAGGAGCAGGTACGATGAGCCCATATACCTTTTTACGGGCAATCGGACCAGAACCATGGAATGCTGCTTACGTAGAGCCATCTCGCCGACCAGCTGATGGACGTTATGGCGAAAACCCAAACCGTTTGTATCAGCATCATCAATTTCAAGTCGTAATGAAACCTTCACCTGAAAATATCCAAGAGCTTTATTTAGAAAGCTTGCGTCTTTTAGGAATTGATCCATTAGAACACGATATTCGTTTTGTTGAAGACAACTGGGAGAACCCATCGATGGGGTGTGCCGGTGTGGGCTGGGAAGTATGGCTTGATGGGATGGAGATCACACAATTCACGTACTTCCAGCAAGTTGGAGGACTACCTTGTAAACCAGTTACTTCTGAGATTACTTATGGACTAGAACGTCTTGCTTCATATATTCAAGAAGTTGAAAGTGTCTATGATCTGGAATGGGCTGATGGTGTGAAATATGGCGAGATCTTCAAACAACCAGAATATGAACATTCCAAATATTCTTTTGAAGTAAGCGACCAAGACTTGCTACTAAGCAATTTTGACCGTTTTGAAAAAGAAGCTAAACGCTGTATCGATGAAAATCTTGTTCATCCAGCGTATGATTATATTTTGAAATGCAGCCATACATTCAACTTATTAGATGCTCGCGGTGCAGTATCCGTAACAGAGCGTGCAGGTTATCTTTCCCGTATCCGCAACATGGCTCGTGCTGTAGCCAAAATCTTTGTGGCAGAACGCGAAAAAATAGGATTCCCTTTATTGAATAAAAACACAGCAAATCCAGAAAACATGAAGGAGGCTGAATAAGATGGCAAAAGACTTATTACTTGAAATCGGGCTGGAAGAAATGCCTGCTCATGTTGTCACACCAAGCATGAAACAATTAGAAGAAAAAACAGCAAAATTTTTAGATGAAAACCAATTGACTTATGATACGATCGAAACGTTTTCTACACCGCGCCGTTTAGCAATCAAAGTAACAAATATTCCAGAACGACAAGCGGACAGCGAAGAAGAAGTCAAAGGACCAGCCAAAAAAATTGCTTTGGACGCAGATGGAAACTGGACGAAAGCAGCTGAAGGATTTGTCCGCGGACAAGGTCTGACGACAGATGCTATCACTTTTAGAGAATTAAAAGGCGTGGAATATGTCTATGTAACGAAATACACTCACGGCAAAGAAGCAAAAGAAGTATTGACAGGTTTAGCAGATGTCATTAAAAGCCTCACTTTCCCAGTAACGATGCATTGGGCAGAATACGATTTTGAATATATCCGCCCTATTCACTGGATCGTGGCATTGTTAGATGACGAAATAATCCCGTTTGAGATCTTGGATATCAAAACAGACAGAGCTTCAAGAGGTCATCGTTTCTTAGGCGAAGATGTGACATTTGCGCATGCAAAAGAATACGAAGAAAAATTAAATGAACAATTTGTTATTGCTTCACCGCAAAAAAGAAAAGAAATGATCATCACACAAGCAAACGAATTAGCAGAAAAAAATCACTGGATCATTGATCTAGATGAAGATTTACTAGAAGAAGTCAACAATCTAGTCGAATATCCAACTGTCTTTTCTGGCGACTTCGAAGAAAAATATCTATCTGTTCCTGAAGAAGTACTAGTCACTTCTATGAAAGAACATCAACGTTATTTCGAAGTACGGAACGATCAAGGTATGTTGCTTCCTCATTTTATTTCTGCTCGTAATGGCGATCGGGTAAAATTGGAAAATGTGGTACGAGGCAATCAAAAAGTATTGACTGCTCGTTTAGAAGATGCAGAATTCTTTTATAATGAAGACAAGAAAGCTTCAATCGACCAATACGTTGAAAAATTAAAAACTGTTACTTTCCATGAAAAAATCGGTAACATCTACGAGAAAATGCAACGGGTACAAGTCATCGCCCGCATCATAGGCGAGCAAGTAAGACTATCTGAGGAAGAATTGATGGATCTGCAACGCGCTGCTGAAATCTATAAATTTGATCTAGTAACCAACATGGTAGGAGAATTCCCTGAACTACAAGGGATCATGGGAGAAAAATATGCTCTGCTTAAAGGTGAGAAACCAGCCGTAGCAACAGCAATCCGTGAACATTACATGCCTATATCCAGTGAAGGAGATCTACCTGAGACTACAGTAGGTTCTGTTTTAGCGATTGCTGATAAATTAGATAGTATCTTTTCTTTCTTTACAGTTGGGATGATCCCAAGTGGCTCAAACGATCCATATGCTTTGCGCCGTCAAGCATATGGTGTCGTTCGAATCATCGAATCGAAAAAATGGGCCTTTCCTTTATCTGTTCTGCAAGAAACGATTAGTGAAGTTATCAGTAAAGATGCGGATCGTTTTGGCATTGGCTTGTCAGCGGGACAACAACAGGTGATCGACTTTATCAAAGGCCGTCTGCGCCAATTATTGACAACGAAGAATATTCGTCATGATGTCATCGAAGCTGTTTTGAACGCAGAACAAAAAGATCTGACAAAAGTATTTGCAGCAGCACAATTGTTCAAGCAGCATCTTGCAGATGAAGACTTCAAACCATCGATGGAAGCTTTGACACGTGTCGTGAACTTAGCGAAAAAAGCGGAGCTTGAAAAACAATCAGAAGTAGACCCTGAACTGTTCGAAAACGAAGCGGAGAAAGAACTGTACAAAGCAGTAGAGGGAATGAAAACAAGCTTTGCTGACCAAACGATCAACGAAAATTATGATCAGCTTGTAAGCCTTCGCCCACTGATCGAAAATTATTTTGATCAGACGATGGTCATGGCAGAAGAACCAGCAGTACGTAAGAACCGATTAACGCAATTAAATCAAATTGCTGCCATGGCTTTGTCACTAGCAAGTTTGGATCAAATCATCACAAAATAATTTCTAATATGTAAATAAACCAGAGAAGAGGCACAAAATAGGTTGTTTCTCTGGTTTATTTGTTATGATTTGTCAAATTAAGCTAGAATAAAATGCTTCTTGTACATAGCTCAAAAA